>Ga0247840_10007702_pt1 | contig 14849 bp, 10 predicted proteins | sample LaCruzMarch2015__FD_192404 | JGI IMG/M metagenome (GOLD analysis project Ga0247840, IMG submission 192404) | Freshwater microbial communities from meromictic Lake La Cruz, Castile-La Mancha, Spain - LaCruzMarch2015_17m | ecosystem: Environmental > Aquatic > Freshwater > Lake | place: Spain...
CTTTGAAATGTCCTTTTGGACTGCTGAACATCCAGTAAATGGGCCGCTTTTTATACCGCTTGATATGATCGTTGTAAAAGTCCTTTACAAAGTATTTGCGGATGTCTTTACCAATGGTTTCCTCTAGGTATTTGAGGTTTTCGTCAAAATGCGCCTCTCCAAAGGCTGCTTTTAAAAATACTTTGAACCTGCCTACTATGTCATCATTGAACCACTCGCCATCCAATATTGGGATGATGTTGTCTTCATCGGGGAGGAAGGTTAGTTGATGGTTGTCGGTTGATGATTGTTCGGTATTATAACTATCAACTATGCGTTCATAGTCTGCAAGGGTTTCTCCTTGGTTGGCTAGGATTAGACCGGGTTTGTCAAGGCTGTAGCGACCGAAGAAATAGCCAACCGAATCATTTAAAAATAAAAGTACAATTGAACTATCCTCAATAATTACTTTGTCATTCTCAATTTTAGCCTCATTATAAAAATACACTAGCTCTTTAATATCAACATCGGAATTCAAATCATCCTTTAAATTGTATTTCTCAATAAAATACCTGTTAATTACTTCTTCATTAGTTTTGATTTCGAGTAAATTATCTAATATTAATTTAGACTTAGATTTAACTGCTGAACTTAATAATTTAAACACACTTACTTTAATTGGTTTATACGCCCAATAATCTTCTTTACTATCCCATATTATCTTAGCAGATAAAAGGCACTTTTTTACATTTTCAACAATAATGCTATCTTCTATCGAAGATTCTATTACTGGAATTTTTTCAACATCAATAACTTGAAAAGTGAGAGTTGGGTTAATTAAGGATAAAAATAGATTTGGAATTTTAGAATTCAATAAACCTAAAAGCTGATAATATTTACTTGATTCAATAAAAAGACTTGGACTATTTTCACCAAATGTCACTTCAACGCTTTTAGCCCTAAACGCTATATTGTTTGATGATATTCGAGACCAAGTAATGCCTTCTTTAAAGTAAAAACTAGTTGTTCTTAATCGAAAGTTATTTCCTGAATTTTTAATTTCAAAAGCATTGTTTCCTAGATTAATTACTGATTCTTGATTACCATACCAGTTGATACTTGTGCCGCCTTTAATAATTGGTATCCACTTTTTATTTGTTAGAATGTTGTTTTCAGTATCAGTTAAGCTTTCATTTCCTCTGTGTTCAACTCTATTACTACTTACTTCATGCCAGAACCTATAAAATCTTTCATTATCACCAGAGCTAATACCCGACCTAATATCAGCAACATCTTTCAATGATTTTGCATTTTCAAAGATTGATATGATTTGATTAGAAACCCAATAGGCAATTGAATTTCCAGGAACCTTGGTTATGTCTATTTGCCGTTTAAAAAAGTACCTGTCCCTATTTTGAATATTTGACTCTTTCAGTTTTGTGTCTTTAAGATCAACTAGTCTTACAAAAACACTATTATTCAATTCTGATAATGAATTGCTTAATACAAAAGCAACCGATTGAACAACTTCCCCTGATATTTCAGGAAATGTTCTTGGCCCCAAATGAATTAACGATTCTATGAAATAATTATTTAAAAGCGACTCACGTAGCGCTTGAAACGTACTTAGGAACATCCAACTATGTTGATTAATTAGAGACGATTTCCCTTGAGAAACATTAAAGAATAGACAACGTTCAATAAAGCAGGCCATTAAATCTGATTTACTATTTGAGTATTGACCTTCCACAAACAATCTTAATTTTGAGTTCATCCCTTTACTTCCCATATAAGGAGGGTTCGTCACCACACAATGGTATTGCCTACTTAAGTATTCTGCTTGTTCTTTTAGCTTTTGTTGTGGCTCTTGCCAAATGCTGCCTTCCTGTATTTGTATGGCCTTTACTTCGTCGGGAGCTATTTGTATGAGGGAACCAAAATTGTCTGCTTGAGTAAGCAGTTGAAGACTTAAATCCTTGTATTCAGCTATTTCCTTACCATTAATTTTTAACGGTAAGGAAATAGATTGCTGAATGGTTTCTTCATTTACATTTTCCAAGGCTATTACATGGGGCTGCACCGGCTTACGAAGAAAACGGGGATAATATTTACGTGCCTTCATAGTTAAGGAAAAAGCGGCCAACTGCGCTGCTCGTTCGTCTATGTCAATACCAAACAAGTTATGTTCCAATATGAGTGCCGGTATTTCATTGGTGTTATAGCCTTCTTCTTCATAAATTTTAGTGAACAAATCAAAAGCATAGACCAAAACATGGCCGCTACCCTGGCAGGGATCGAGAAAAGTGAGTTTCGTTGCTAACTGGTGGTTGTTGTTTGTAAGGAGGTCTTCGGGGATAGGGGCCGGTCCGTTGCCTTCGGGAGCCTCGATGTAATATGGCATGTGGTCTCTTAGCTTACTATTTGGTCTTAAAGAAAGCCAAAGCTTGCCAAGGGTATTTTCCACCATGTAGCGAACAATCCAACTTGGGGTAAACAACTGAGTAGCTGCAGGAATATTTTTTGCTGTAATTTTAATGTTTCTTTTCAGAGCTTCAAAAACATCATTTTTTTTATCGGCTATATAGAACTGATATAACCAACCTATCAATTCTTCCTGCTGGCAATCTTCCTCACTCATGCCATTGCGAATATCGGCCACAATGCTGTAATCGCTCAACAGGTCATCTGGTAATAGCAATTCGGTATAATCGCTGATGCGTTCAAACATGAAAGGCATAGCTGTGTGCCATTGGTTGCAGGAAGCCACCAGTAACATTTTGTAGGCTTCTGTCTGAGCATCTGCGACCGCTGTTTTACCGTCGAGTAAATCATTTAAACGTTGGCGGTCCAAATTTAAGGCTGGTTCAACATTTCCGCCCAATGCATTTTGAAGCACTTCTGGCTGGGTCATTCCCGGCAATGGAGTTATTACCTTTGGAATATTATATCCATTAGCATCCATAAATCGCAAAGCCATCAAACGGTTGAACCAGGTATAGGCCACGGTTTCAATCACCTGTTCCTTGCCTTGCTCTGCTATTTTCTTTTTAAGCTGATCAATTTCCCTTTGCTTTCCTCTCAATTCTGCCGTATCAGCAGATAAAACAAACGCCAACTTGCGACCAATCTGATCGAGCAATTTGATACGGGCTTCTTTGGCGAAGCGTTTTAGGTTGTTGGTGTTCATGCTGCCTTTAATTTTTTTTCAAGGAACCAAATGATGATGCCACAGAATTGATAATGTTTTCCTTCAGCATTCCGCTGTCTCCAAAGTTTCAATTTGTTATGAATGGCCTGTGTGGTCCAACCGGCAGCATTCAGAAATGCTATTATGCCCGATAACGCTTCTTTTCTATTCGCCTTTAACAATTCATGATTTAGATGGAGCAACTCATTTATTTCCTTATTCCATATTTCATTAGTAGAACTGATTGACCCATCCATTAACGCATAAGTTATAGATTTCTGTAAATCAGCTGTATGTAAATTAAAAGTAAGGCTATTCCCACCCTTCAATTTGTCACAGTGTGCCTCATTGTTCAAATTCCCTGGACAGCATATTGCCATATTGGCAAAGCTTAATTGTAAATCTGGACTACTCTCCCGCGATAGAATATGCTCAATTTTGGAGGTCGCATCTACCTTTATATCCTTTGCAGGAATTCTTCTCATGCAATAAGCGCAAATGTATCCCTGCTCTTCCAGTAAAGAAGTTCTAAGCGCTGGAATCGACTCATATTGAGTAAAATCGGGGGTGGCTTTTTTAGCTGTCCATTCCTCAGGCTCCGTACCTTTATTAATTTGAATCATTGGACTTATCAGTTAAAAAGTTCAATAAAGCTTCTGCTTTGGCTAACTCGGGTAAGTAGTTGCCAAATTGTGTCCGCATTTCATTTAACTGAATAATAGCTTCCTCATATTGGTCATTATCTATGGCAGCGAAAAGGGTCTTTAACCTATTTTCAACCTCCTGGGAACGTGGGGTAACACCTAAAACAGCTTGTATGATGGTAGAAGCATCCAAACCATAAGTTTCAATTTCCCTGGCAAATGAGCCGTTTTGTTCATTATATCCGAGCTTGATAATTTTATTTTGATCATCCATTGGGATACCCGTCATAATCATGGGCGCATGAGAAGTAATGATGAATTGGATGTTGGGAAATGCTTGCTGCAAACCTTTCATAACTACAGATTGAAGGGTAGGATGCAAGTGAAGATCTATTTCATCAATTAATACCGTTCCCTCTGTTTTTGCACAAGCTTCTAAACCATAAATTCCCTTATTCAAAAGCATACAACGGAAACTGATATCAAGCACGATATTGATCAGCCTCTTTAATCCATCTGAAAGGTTATCCGTATCGGTTAATCGTCCATCACTCAGGGTATAAAAAACTTTACCTTTAAGTGGCCTTATGTCAACCTTTGAAATAACATTACAACCCTTTGTTCCGAGGGCAGTTAGAAGGGCGTTGGTAACCCCTTCTATTTCAAGCTTGCCAGAATCACCCTCTTTTAAAACGAGTAACCGCAAGGTCCAATGATCCATAAAACCGTCCCCTTGAAGGCATTCGAAGTAGCCAAAAGAAGGTTTATGTTCATACTTTTTAAAAAATTCACTACTAAACTTCCTGGGTTTATGGATATCAGAGGTTGAAAAGCTGGTAAACATGGGAAGCGCCTTAACTTGCTTCCCCTCTTTAAACATGTCTTTATACAATGCGGAACCAAGCGTTTTAATATCTTTCAATGGCTCTTGCAAAGTTCTACCTTTTACAGAGTTGAGCACTAATTCTCCCTCCTGCCCAAGCCATTCAAATTTCACGCTGATGGATGATTCATTTGCCAGTGTTTCTTCAGCGCGTACGATAGTAAAATCTTCCTTTTCAAGACCCGTAAATCGTGTATTTTCATCACTGAACCCTAAAAAAAAAGAACTTAATGCCTTACTTATGGCTCTGATTAACGTTGTTTTACCACTGGCATTATCACCAATTAATAAATTGATTTTATCCGAAAATTCAAGTTCAAGAGATTCATAACAACGGTAGTTGCTAAGTTTTATCTTTTTCATGTTACAATGATATTCGTTTGTCCTGGTCAATAATCCTTAAATATTGCTGTTTGAGTGCTTCCACATAATCTTCTACGTCTTGTTGTGTTTCCAATTGTGGCTTTTTAAATGGCACTTTCACACTATCTCTTGGTACAAAAACAATTCTTGGTTTTGGAGGCGCGGTACTTCCGGGTTCTGCTGGTTTGGGCGGATTTGCCCATTGGCTCATCCATTCCAATTGTTTCTGATACGTTTCGGAATTTGTAAAACTTGCCTTTGACCGTATATTTCCAATAAACCGTTCACCACTAATTTCATTCACAGCAGCTTCAAAAGGTCTCAAAATATCTATTTGTTGTGTTGAAGAAAGTTTTCCAAAATCCTCAAATGACCTTAATTTTTCTATCGTATGCTTTACGGAATCAACCGCAGACTCTCTTTCTGATTTTATTTTATTTAAAACTTCTGCTTTAATATCCTCCAATGCGGTCTTGGCTTCCTGCATTAAATTGCCTTTGTAAGGGGCCGGACTTTCCTTGACTAAACTAAGTTTTTCAATGCCTGATTTATCAATGTAGTTAAAATTGGCATTGTTGCTGTCAAGGTAAAACAACACATTTTCAAAAATCTCTTTTTGTGCACCATTCATGAATTTCTTTACAGCGTCTAATACATTTTCCTTATCATCTAAAAGACTGTCCTGGTATTGGTCAAAGGCAATAAAAAAATAAGGATGTTCCTTTTCCGCTACTAATTTCAAGCGATAAATTGGTTCATTAAGCGATTCAATAAACTTAAATCTGTTACGCAAAACATAGATTTCTGAAAGATCCTTTACTTCTTTTTCTAACCTAATCTTGAATAAACGGGAAATCTCCTTTGGCTCATTACCCAGATTAGGTTCATTGAAATAATCCTGATAGAAATTTTTAAGCTTTTGAACTTGGGTAGGCTGTATCTCTTCCTCGAGCTCAATAATGGTATTGGCATATTGATTATTTTTTTGGAGTGCCTCTAAAACCGACCTGTCATTTAAATTATTCCCATCTTGTTTTAAGCTGATTTTATTTCGTTTAAATAGCTTTGCGATAATACAAAGTACCGCAGTTTGATACCAGCCATAAGGTCTTGCACCAAAGGTTTCTATTAAACTTTTAATCGTTGTTCTCTCATGGCTTGATTTATTTCGTTGAATACGATTCAACACTTCAACCTCAACTTCATGGAGGGTATCCAAAAATAAAATATCATCCTGACTTTGAATGATTCTTTGAAGATGCACTTCGGTAAAATCAACCGTTAGCATCTTGAGATTGGTGTAAATGGTTTTAATGAGTTGTTGAACTCCCTGAGTGATTCTGTTTTTAGGGTCACGACTACCAATATCAGTCAACTCAGAACCATTTAGTAATATTTTGGCATCACTGATATTTTCTTTCAGCTGATTTAAAACAGTTCTTTTACGATCTTGATTTTGTTGAGCTCTTTCAGCCAAAATGCGTTGCTTAGTGGCATCCAATGAGGGTGAATTGGTGGTTTGAATATATTTTTCTGTCTTTTTTATAAGTCTCAATTCGTCAAACAATCGCTTGTCTTCAGGCAAATAAATGATGAGATCATTGGGTCTTCCAGCTGACCACATATTGATATTTCCGGTAGAAATAGAATTTGCGTTCAATGGCGTAATAAAGTGTACATAAAAATCCTTATCCCGACCAAGCGTATTATCGTCCAGTTTTTTACCAAATTCATAAGGTTGATTATTTAAATCAAGTTTAACCTTGGAATCCCGAAGTATTTCCTCAAATAAAAATTCTGACAATAAACTTCCAGGGGCTGTTGGATCTATATCGGTACTTTTAATTTCGTTCTCAATATCCTTTTCATGATTGGTTAGATACTCATAAAATTCACCCGCTGATCGTTGGATATACGTTTGATTTTCCAGTAGATTCAAAGCCTCCTGAACTTGTTTATGAAAAACGGAAAGATTAATATCGAAGGATGGAAGCAGTAAAATGGCAATGTTTGCCACATTTGCCTGGAAGCCTTTTACATATTTGACCAGAAAAAGCGCTTTTAAAACATCCTTCGCCAGTTCAGACTCTAAGGTTCTGTCAGCCTGAAGAATATCGCTCTGAATATTACTTTGCAACACATCTTTGATACCTTCATACATCTGCGAAAAAGAAACAATATGCCCAAGGTCCTTTTCTGCATAAGTCTTTGCTACCTGTTGGAAAACCCCAAGCATGGAGCGTTCTCCGACAGATTGCTGACTGCCTATGAAGGCATTGTGGTCTGACAAAGCTTTAATAGCAGCCTGAAAAAGGTCGAACTGATAAGGAATGAAGGGATAGGTATTGACAAAATGTTCGGAATCGCGATAGGTCTGATATTGCCTTGAATTATCGTTGAATTTTAAAAGCGTTTTGACATTATTTTGTTCCTTCTCGTAAATGCCATTCAATAATATATTTGAATCGTCATTTTTAAGCAACAATCGTTTTTGAATTACTTCATCTGCATTGGCACTGGTAAGAGGAAGTTTTACGGAAAACCTGGCTTGAATTCTTGTAAAGTCATGTTTTCGTTGCGCATTTATTTCCCCTAACGTGGCATCTAAATCATTCTGAGAAGTTACTATTAAAAAAGAATGACCGTTTGTTTTAACTGCCAATTCTTCTGCAATGGTTTGCAAACTCAACATGAGTTTTACATTATCGGCAATAAATTGTCCAACCTCATCAGCCAGAAAAATAAGCCTTGAACCCTTGGGTTTAGTACTTAAATAAGTGCCAACCATTTTTGCAAAGCTATCAATATCTAATTTGTAATTATTTATTTGATTATCAATCGTCCTATTGGCGTCCTTTAAAGATATCCCTTTTATGTCGGCATAAATGGATGCCAATTCATGTTGATTGAGGAAGATAGCCTCCCTACCCTTTTCCCAGCTTTTATTAAATCTGGTTTGATATTCTGTTTTAAAAAATTCATACTGGCCAATACTCTCCAGATATCTTTCTATTTCCGCAATTTCAGGATTCAATGGATCATAGCCCAGCATTTGATTAAAAACTTTCAGAAATACGCTCATGACAGCGTCAATGGAAGAACCCATACTAATGATTCCATCAGATTTAGCGGCAATATTAAATAGAATACACTGGGTAGGAATGCCCGCTACTATTTTAATGTTTCTTTCCAACTCAAAATCTGATGAAGCCTTTTCAGCAAAAATATCAGCGCATTTAAGGCCATTAATTTCTCTGTTTTGCAAAACCAAGGAGAGCATTTTAAGCAAATGAGATTTACCTGAGCCAAAGTAACCAGATATCCAGATACTACTATTGAAATCACTCTTCGTCAGATCTTCAAAAAGACCGGGGAGCATTTTATTTCTGTTAGAGATACCCAACAATTCGTTGGTCAAAACATATTCCTCCAATTCTTGCAGGAGATGCCTGTCATCGTTCGCTTTTATAACACCTTCAATAGGTCGTTTAATATCTTTTAGATAGAGTTCTTTTTGTTTCATATCAGATTTTATATTCGTTTAGATTGTGCGCTCTATAGTAATTATCATCCTTTAGCCGGTCAAACAAGGTTAAAGATTGGTTGTTATAGGTACCCGGAAAGAACATTACAAGAGGTAAATCTCCCACAAGGGTTTGTAAATTATTTAGAATGGTATGCGAGCGAATGATTGGAAATGCAGCCCCTATACCGGTAAGAAAAATCATTTTAGCCGGCTTCTCAGCAAGCCGTTTATGAATTTCAGGAATCACTACATTATCAATATTCAACGGACCACTTAACACTCTCAACAAGCGTTGTTTTGGTAGTTTAACCTCCTGGTTTAATATTTGACCTAATAGATTTTCCTGATTCAAAATATCTAAGCTAAGTTTATAAAGATGAATTTCCAGGACATCAACGCCCTCATTTTCCAATCTTTTTATCAGGGATTGAAGTTGTTTTTCAACTATTAACTGATGACAAACTGGAAAGGAATGAATAAAGAAAGGTAATTCCCCGCCCAATCCTTCTTTATTCAAAAACCTGGCACTTGAAAGAATTTTGAACAAATTTTCAAAGTGCTGAGGGGCATTATAAGTCTTGGAATTAAGCATGATTCAGTTTTTTCAAATACCCTTTAATGTCTTCATTTGAATAAAGAAAGGCGCTAAGTTGGATTGGATTTTCATTAACAATGACATCAACCGCTGCATGACTTAGTATAGGTTTTAAAATAATCCCATTTTTTGTTTGAGTTACCAACCCTACTTGCTCCAAAAGCTTAAAAATAACCTGTTTAACCTTTTTAGCTGTCACCTCTGTGATTTCATTTAGCTCATTATGGGATATACATTTTGAATGTACAAATTTGAAATAATCGTTTTCAGAAATGTTGGTATCAAATTGCAAATATTTATTTCTTAACACCTCAACTATAAAATCATTCAGAAAAGTATAAACTTTGATAAGCGACAACAGTATCATAGCTTTACTATCATCGTAAGAACCATTAATTAACAAGTATAATTGCTCCTCAGAGAGGGAAGAAAGCCTTTTTTTAATTTCAGAAAATTCTCTTCTGAAAGTAGATTGTTTAATTTTATTAAGTGAATTGTGTTCCATCAAGGAATTTTTAACCTCTTTCCAATCCTGGAGATTTTTATATTCTTCGGCAATGATTAAAGTTTCAGTTATTAAAGCGGAGGCGCCGGTAAATGAGAAAGAATATTTATCTTTATTAACCATGAAAATTGAAGTTTCTTTATATGGCTACCATTATTTGAATCGAATTAATTCAAATTTAACAAATTATTTTCCAGATAACGAACAAACCCGACTTAACTTTTTAAAATTATCCAAGCCAATGGTTGTTGGTTATTGGGTAAAACGCTGATACCCCCAAAAAAATCATTTACCACAAAATAAAAAAGGTTCGGAGCGAACAAACGCTCCGAACCCAATGATATCAATTAACCTAAAAACTTATTTCTTGTAAACCAAGTTGATTTCTAAATCAAATTCGTCATAGATAGTCTTATCACCAAGATTCTCAAAGAAAGAACCTGAACCAAATCTGATGTCATACTCAGAACGATCTAAAGTTATTTTTGCAACAGCCGTTTGTTTTCCTTCCACAGTTTTAATGTCTGCGTTAAATCTTAATTCTTTAGTTGCAGCCTTCAAATTCAAGTTACCAACAATTTTGTAAGCACCTGGCGTTCCTCTTGAAACAACCTTAGTAATTACAAACTTTGATGTAGGATGAGCAGTAACTCCAAAAAAGTCATCACTTTTTAAGTGTCCACCTAATTTCTTTGCTCCTTCACCAGTTAAATCTTCAACTGTGATTGAAGTCATGTCCATTTCAAAAGAACCACCAATCAAATTATCACCTTCAAACTCAAGCGCACCGCTTTTCAACATAACTTTGCCGAAATGCTTTCCTGTAACTTTATAACCTGTCCATTTTACATAACTACTTGCTAGATCAGCAGGTACTTTTACTGGTGGCTTAACAAAAGAGAAAGAAGCCACAGCTACTAAAACTAAAAACAATGAGAATTTTTTCATAAGATGTTTATTTAAAGTTTAACAATTTAATTTAATGGTTGTTCAGAAAAATGATTTCCATTTCGAACTATTTCCAGTAATTCATTCAAATGTGATGCTTGCAAATCAGTGAGATTATTCATTGTGTCATAAATATTATGCTCAATGACCTCGTTACAAATATGTAATAATTGTAAACCCTCTCCCGTAATTCTTATCTCAACCTGCCTTCTGTCATTTGGGCAGAAAGTCCTGTTAACCAAATTTTTATCAATTAATTTATCCACCAAACGACTGGTGTTAGACGTTTTATCTAACATCCTGGAAGTAATTAATTTTAATGAAGATGGTTTACAGCCCATGCCCTTCAATATTCTGAGAATATTAAATTGCTGACCACTTATGTCGTAAGGCTTCAATAATCTGTTTACTTTATGATTTAACCAGGCCGCAGTAAATAGCAGATTCACATGGGCTTTGTGAAAATTATCCTTAAAAACAGACTGATTGATTTCTTGTTCCAAATTCATTGTTGACTCATTAATTGTATATACAACTAAAAAGAAAAAAAGGTTCACCTATTTAGAAAAAAATTAGGATAACTTTACCCGAATAAAATAAATATCATGAAAATACTTATCATTGGTGGTGGAAATATGGGTTTAACCTACGCCCAAAGTTTTCTTCGCACCCAAAATGCGTCCAAAGATGACATGATGATTCTGGAGAAATCGCCGGACAGAACTGCAGAACTTTCAAGAAAAGATATTGGAACGGTTTTCGGTGACGCCATTGAATGTGTTCATCTCGCCGACATCGTCATTTTAGCGGTGAAACCACAAGATGCAAAAATCATGTTTGCTTCCATCAAAGACAAGGTTCACCATCAACAGGTATTTTTATCAATCATGGCCGGGGTTAAAATTGATCAGATTAAAGAAGGGCTGGGAACATCTAAAGTTATTCGGGCGATGCCTAATTTACCTGCTCAAATTGGTCGGGGCATGACCGCTTTTACCTCATCGGAGGAGGTAACCAGGATAGAATTAATTACGGTACAGAATTTACTGAACACCACTGGCAAGACTGTTTATGTTGAGACTGAAAAGTTTATAGATGCTGCAACGGCTATTTCAGGCAGTGGGCCTGCTTATGTGTTTTTATTTATGGATTCCATGATTTCAGCTGCCAGAGGCATGGGGTTTTCTCCCGCCGAGGCCGAATTGCTGGTAAGCCAAACTTTTCTTGGTGCCACAGAGTTATATAATTCAGGAGATTATACCTGTCAGGAATGGATTCAGAAGGTGTCCTCAAAAGGTGGTACCACCGAAGCAGCAATGCAATCATTTGAACAACAAGAAGTAAAAAACCATATTATTACAGGCGCCAATGCGGCGTTACAACGTGCCATTGAACTTGGTCAGGGAAATTAAATAGTATAAATAAAAAATAAGTATGACTCAAATGTATATTCCTCTCTTACTATTTGGAGCTATTATCGTAGGCTTTCTATTAGGATTCGTAGTGCAAAAATTGACCGTAGCCGCTCATTATTTGTCAAAAAAGGAGGTTGAAAATAACTTCGTACCAAAAGTTCAATACGAGAGCATCGTGCATCAGTTAAACAACGCTAAATCGGTTGAAACGGCTCAGCAATATCAAATCCTTGAATTAACGAGTACTTTGTCGGCAACTAAAGCGCAAAATATAGAATGGGACAAAAGGCTTTTGGAGCAATCGAAGGAAATTCAAGCGCTTCAATCGAAAGCCCGATTGGAATTTGAGCAACTTTCGCAAGCTATTCTGGAGGAAAAAAGCAGGAAATTCACCCATCAAAATGAAGAAAATCTCACCCGACTTATAAATCCTTTGAAAGAGCATATAGCCAAATTTGAAGAAAATATGCAAAAGAGGTTTCAGGAGGAATCGCTTGACAGAAATACCCTAAAAGTAGAAATTAATACCTTAAAACAGCTCAATCAACAAATCAGCCAGGATGCTGTAAATCTGACCAGCGCTTTAAAAGGTAATTCAAAATTTCAGGGTGATTGGGGAGAAGCGCAATTAGAAACTTTGTTGCAACAAGCTGGGCTAGAAAAAAATATACATTATCTCATACAGGAAACTAAAACCAACGAAACGGGAAAGAAACAAAGACCGGACTTTATCATTTTACTGCCTGACAGCAAACATCTTATTATTGATGCGAAAGTTTCCTTAACGGCTTTTGAGCGATATCACAGAATTGACGATGTTAAAGAAAAGGAAAAAGCATTACAGGAACACCTATTTAGTCTCAGGAAGCACATCAGGGAGCTGGGCGATAAAAAATACCAGCAATTGGAAACGCTAAAGAGTCCCGATTATGTGCTTTTATTTATCCCAATTGAACCAGCCTTCTCTCTGGCATTGCTATCTGATGCCAATCTATTCCAGGAAGCTCTGGAGCGGAATATAGTTTTGGTAACCACTTCTACCCTACTTGCTACCCTAAGAACGGTCTCCTTTATTTGGAACCAAGACAAGCAGAGTAAAAATGTCGCTGAAATTGCCCGTCAGAGTGGTCTTTTGGTGGACAAATTCGTTTTATTTCTTGAAGACATAAAGGATATTGCCGATAAACTAACAAAAGCGCAGGAAAGCGTTCATTCGGCTATGAACAAACTAATGCTTTCACCCAGAAAGGGGGACACCCTGGTGGGTAGAGTTAAAACCATAAGCCACCTGGGTGCCCGCCATACTAAGCCCATTCCAACGGAATGGATAGAGGATGAAACTATTTTATCGTCGGAATAATTTTCTTGAGAAAGGCAATACTCAATGGCACATTTTCCATTTCTTTATCGCTTTCGTCTTCAATAAAGTAATGCTTGATGCCATTTTTCTTTGCCAATTTAAAAATGGTTTCATAGTCAGCCTGACCTGTTCCCAAAACTACATCATTTTCAGGACCTGAACCGCCGGTTAAATCACCAGTGACTCCCTTTTTGATATCCTTTAAATGCATCATTTTGAATCGACTCGGATATTTTCTTAGCAGGGAAGCTGGACTAGCTCCACCGTGGATGGTCCAGAAAATATCCATTTCAAAGGAAACATATTTGGGATCGGTCTTTTGAACCAGGTAATCCATTAAAGTTCCGTCCATATAAGGTTGAAACTCAAATCCGTGATTATGGTAACAAAGAGTTACACCATTTTCCTTCAGCAACTTACCAGCCTTATTAAAAACGTCAACAGCATTTTTAGCATCCTGCAGGTTAAATTTTCCTTTTTGATGAGGAATCCATGGACACATAACCATTTTAACGCCAAGTTCCTTTGCGCGGGTAACGACAGCGGCTGGATTATCCTTCAGCTCGTTATAATCGCAGCCAGTGGACACTACAGCAATACCACGATCCTGGCATTTTTTAAGAAAATCGGCATTGGAAAGCGTTTTAGAACCACCGCCTTCCATCTCCTGGATACCCAAATCTCTAACTAAATCCAGAATTTTATCAGGATTTTCACCTATATGGTTTCTATAGGTATAAGCCTGAACGCCTATTTTAAACCATTTTGGCATTTTCTGAGCCTGAGCAGGCAAAGAAGCAAAAATGGATAAAACGAATAATGATAAAATAATTTGAAGGGTTAAATTACGCATAGCAATTTTATTTTAAAGTATATTTTTTTTCAATGCCTCAACCGCATAATTCGCCGCTCTGGCACTTAAAGCCATATAAGTCAGGGAGGGATTTTGCGTGGAGGTGGAGGTCATACATGCACCGTCAGTCACAAAAACATTTTGACATTCATGCAATTGATTCCATTTATTTAAGAGCGATGTTTTCGGATCTTTTCCCATTCTTAAACCGCCCATTTCGTGGATATCTAAGCCCGGAGGATGATTTACATTTCTTATTTTAAGATTGGTAAAGCCCGCTTTGGTGAACATTTCACTAAACTGTTCAATAAAATCGAGGGTCATTTTCTCGTCATTGTCGTCATAACTCACAGAAATTTTTAGTTGTGGCATACCGTGAAGATCCTTGAGCTTTTCATCTAACGCAACAAAATTAGTTATTTTGGGAATGGTTTCGCCCATCATACCTGCGCCAATATTCCAATGGCCATTTAACTTGGGATGAGCAAGCGCATTTTTTAGCGATTCACCAAATTCACTGGTATCAGCAGAACTACCTCGGCTGGCGGAGAAAGAGGTAGCATAACCTCTTAAAAAATCCATTTCCTGTTT
>Ga0247840_10007708_pt1 | contig 14840 bp, 8 predicted proteins | sample LaCruzMarch2015__FD_192404 | JGI IMG/M metagenome (GOLD analysis project Ga0247840, IMG submission 192404) | Freshwater microbial communities from meromictic Lake La Cruz, Castile-La Mancha, Spain - LaCruzMarch2015_17m | ecosystem: Environmental > Aquatic > Freshwater > Lake | place: Spain...
GCATGGAGTGTTTGTATCAAACTGATAGCCAATTTGATACAAATATTTTAAAATATTTTTCTCAAGCAATTCTTTTTTGCGCCCGCATCTTACCAAAGTCGGCAACGGCATATTGACTCTCTCCGGCAACAATACCCACACCGGGGCGACAACCGTAACCTCCGGCACGCTGCTCATTTCCAGCAGTGGCGCCATCAACGCTACCAGTGGAACCACGGTGAACGGGGGAACCTTCCGCTATAACGGATCGCAAGCCCTGACGAGCAGCGTGACCGTGAGCGGCGGCACCCTTGCTTATAACTCCGCGGCTGATTTTAGCGGGGCGCTCAGCTTCGTGTCCGGCACGCTGGCGGGCACGAATTTCGGCGGCAGTCTGAACAATCTCACGATCGGGACCGGGAAAACGATCAGCCCTGGAAACAGCCCCGGAACCGCGGCGACGGGAAATCAAACCTGGGCCGGAGGGGGCTCCTACATTTGGGAGATCAACGACGCATCCGGAACGTCGGGAATCGATCCCGGTTGGGATTTGGTCACCGGCACAGGTTCTCTGTCCATCACGGCGACCTCGGGAAGCAAATTCACCATCTATGTGACCAGCCTCACATTGGTCAATGCCCCTGGTGATGCCGCCAACTTCAACAGCGCGCTCGCCTACAAGTGGAAAATCGCGGATTTCACCACCGCGATCACGTTCGCTGCGGACGTTTTCAACATTAACACCTCGGGCTTTTCCAACTCGATCAACCCCTCCGCGACGTTTGGCCTTGCGCTCGGGAGCGATCCCGGGATCGGGGGAGATCCGACGGAACTCTATCTGACCTATGCGGTGCCGGAAGCCTCCACAACTCTCCTGGTGGGCCTGGGCCTCGGTCTGGCCGCATTGCTGCGGAAAAGACATTTGAGCCTGCGCAAGCGGCAGGACTAACCTTCGAGGTCTCGGAAGAACTGCCGCAATCCCATGGACCACGCCCTACCTCAGCCAAGCCTGTCCCGGAGCAGGAAGGGAGTCTCGCTGCTGACTTCCATGGCGTGTTCGCTCCTCCTCTCCGCCACCTGTTCGGCGGGCGAGGTCGTCGCCAGGTTTGCCGAGGGCGAGGGCCAGACTGCCGCCGATCAGTTTCCGGGCGGCCCGGGCGACGGGTGGTTGGACGGTTGGAAAGCGAAGCCTCCGTTGAAGGAGGATTTTTCGGTGAAGGTGGGGGCGAATCCAGCCTTTCCCAACACCCCGCATGTGCTGCAGATCAGTCGGCTGGCTGGAAAGAACCCCCTGACCCTCTCCCGGATTCTGGAAGCAATTCCCGTGGACGCATCCAAGCCGCACACGGTTTCATTTGATATTCAAGCGGGGCAATACTCCAGCGAGGCCGATGCCAACTTCCGCCTGACAATCAGCGGAGCGGCCGCCACCGAATCCGACGGAGGCAAGACCTCCGCCACGCTTTGGACTCTTACCACGCAGCGGATCAGCGGGCAGCAAAACGGCTGGATCGCAATGGGCTCGGAAGGCGGCGCCAAAAAGTTCATCCCCCTGGGGGTGACCTTTATGATGGAAGTGGTTTACTCCGTGAAAATCACAGTCAACCCGGCAGCCCGCTCCTTCAGCGTTTCGATCAACAACGGGAATACGAGTTCCGAGTCGGCCGAGATGTTGTTCCAAACGGGGGATGCCTCGCTGACTCCGAATCAATTGTCATTTAGCGGATGGGTCCAGGGCGGAGTGGGCGGGCCGTTTGCGTGGTCCTTGGCGAATATCGTGGTTCAGCAAACGCCCTAGCAGATCTCAAGAAGCTGAAGTCCATGTCGTTGAGGAATCTCCCGATCCACCGAGCGGATTTATTGGATGATCGCTCCCCCGAGGGGCTGGAAATCCTCCAAATCACGGGCGATGCCGCCACGCCCGCCTGCCACATCTCGATGGAGGCGCAGGTTTTCACTCCCGACTCCCGCTATTTTATTCTGCATCGCGGCGTGGGGGTGCAAAGCTACGATCACAAAGTCCCCGGGCACCAGATGCTCCTCTGCGAAGCGGCGACCGGGGCTCTGACCCCGCTCACAGACGAGGCCGGGGTCATGGCTCCCTCGGTGTCTCCAGACGGCAAATACCTTTACTATTTCGTCGACGGGACGACCCCCGGGCGGGGGCGCTTGACACTCCGGCGCAGGAATATCGATGGCAGCGCACCGGAGACGCTGACCGTCTTGGACGGCCCCCTGCCCGGCACGCCATTTCGCGCCAGCCGCCCCGGGCAGCTTTCCACGATCCGGTCGGATGGACGGGCTCTCGGCCTTTATTGCTTCCTGGGTGACGGCGTTCACGCGGGCGGGAGCTACGGCCTTGTCATTTTTGATCTCGTCCAGGGGGGGTGCCGGTTGGTCTTTCACGGCCGGGCTTTCTACAACATGCACATCCAGTATTGCCGCTCGCTGGACGAGGCCCACAAGCATGACATTCTCATTCAGGAAAACCATGGCCACCTGATCGCGCCGGATGGAACACCCACGCATCGCGGCTGGGGGAGAGGGGCCGATATTCATGTCATTCGAGATGATGGCCAGCACCTGCAAAATATGCCCTGGGGCAAGATTCCCGGCGAACGTTGCTCCGGACACCAGTGTTGGCGCGGACGGACCCCCTATGCCATCGCCTCTCTGGTGGTGGGAGACGACGCGGCCTTGCGGGAAAAGCGCAGCGAGCTGCATCTGATGGAATCCCTCCCGGTGCCGCACTCCGGGCACGATGGCGCCCGGGCCGCCGGAGCGGTGAGAAACCACCTCACGCGGGACTTCTCCCCGAGGCACTTCAATCACTTTGCCACCGACATCGCGGGGTGCCGGCTTATCGCGGATTACCGGCCGAGCTGGGATACAGGGGTGGCGATGCGGGACTCGATCTTTTTGATGGATCTCGGAGAGCCGGGCCGGGAACCCGCCCGGAATATCCGCTACCTTCTCTCCTCGGGATCCTCCTGGGAGCAGTCCGCCCATGTGCATCCCTTTCTTTCTCCCAACGCGGAATTTGCACTTTTCAATTCGGATGAATCCGGCCAGACGCAAGCCTACCTGATCCGCAACCTTCCGCCGGCCGTCCCGCCGGGATGAACGGGCCCACTCCGGCCACAGACATTTTTCATGCCGACTGAAGCGCCCGCACCGATCCCGGAAAAACCCTCCCTGCTTCAAGATTGGAGCGCCCGGGAGGGTTCCGGTCCATGGAATCTCACATTCGGCGACTGGAAGGTCGAGGGCGACACCGTCTGCGTTTGCACCGCCTCGCGCCTCGAGTGCGTGCTGCCGGATGCGGGGGCTTTTGATGTCGCGCTCACATTCCGGGGGCTGCAGTCGGAAAAAAAGGTCGGCGTCGAGTTTGACGATTTGTTTTTCACGTTGGGCGCACGACCACAGGCGGGCTTCAGCATGAGCCTGATGAACCGCACCATGGCCGCGACGGCGCACGGCGGGGTCGTTTCTCACACGCCTGGGGATTTCACGTGCGGGAGGGTTGAAGGAACTCTTCGAATGCTGGCAGATGGAAAAGTTCTTTTGGATCATAGTGACCCGCAGCATCGCCTGCCCATCCGGGCGCTGGCATTGCATTTGCCGGCGGGAGCCCGCTTCCGCTCCCTCCATGTCGAGGCATCCCGCCAAGCCCCGGCTCTACTGCGGCCATCGCGGAGAGAGCAGTTCGACCTCTCCGTGTGTATCGATTTTTTTGATGACCTGATCCGTGGGGCCTGGACGGAGAACACCTTTCGCGAGTGCATGGCCTATCACCGCAAGAACCATGTGCGCCGCGTTTATTTTATCGACCACTTCGGGGCAAAGGGCGGGTGGTGGAAGAATGCCGGCATGGAGGCCCGCTTTCCCGGACATCAGAAATTCATCGACCAAACATTTCAAAACGTCGGCGACTTTCTCCCCGCCGCCGTGCGCGCGGGCCGGGCCGAGGGCCTGGAGGTTTTCGCCGTCCTCAAGCCCTTTGAGACCGGCATGGGGTATTCCGTTCCGGACCGGGCCGGAGAACCCGCCCCGCACGGAGGCATTCGCAGCCTGGGCGGCCGGACTTTCTGGGCCACGGATTTCACAGCGGCCCATCCCGGCCTCCGCATGGAACGGAATATGAGCGACATTCCCGGGGATCTCGCCGAACGGAAAATTGATCACATCCGACTGACCGCCCAGAAGGGCCTGATGGCCGGAATCGATCCGGCGGGCCTGAGGCTCTGGGCCAGTGCCGACAACGGAACCTACAGGCCGCTCCCGCTCGCCCCCTCGCAACTGGTCATCGGGACGGCGGATCCCCGCCGCGTGGAGATACGCGATTTAAATTTGGCGGATCACTTTCTCGCGCTCACCTATGAGGGGGAGGGCTGCCCCGCTTTTGGAAACAGGCTGGATGCTTTGGTCGAGGTGTTTGATCAGGACGGGTGCCGGCTGCCGTTGACATACTCGACCCAGCCGAATCCTCCGGGCAATTTTGTCGAAACAGGATTTGTTATGAATTCCGCCGGCTGCGGGAATCGGATCTTCTGGATCCAGGGCGGGCAGCCCCTTTGTTTGACCGTCGGCGTGGAGCGCTATTTAAGCGGCGCGCTCTGCCCGGCTTATCCAGAGGTTCGCAATTGGTGGCTCGGGCAGATCAAGGCGTGCGTCGATGCGGGCGTGGACGGGGTCGATATCCGTGTCTGCCACCATAACCGGGCGGTCGATTGGGAGGCTTACGGATTTAATCAACCGCTGGTGGACGCGTTCCGCAGCCGCCATGGGATCGACATCCGAAAGGATGCCTTTTCCCGGAAGGATTTGCGGACACTCCAGGGAGAGTTCTACACCGGGTTTCTTCGTGAGGCGAGGGCTCTGCTCAAGGAGGTCGGGAAGGCCCTGCATCTTCACATCGAACTGGGCTTTCAAGAGGCCGACCAGCCCTCGGAACTCGAGATATTTTTCGATTGGAAGCGCTGGCTCAGCGAGGGGCTGGCCGACGAGATCTGCATCAAAAATGTGCGCTGCATGCAAAGCCCGCTCGCGGGCGAGATCTCCCGCCATGCCCGGAGTGCGTCCGTGCGGAAGATCCACTTCAATCCAAGCCTCAACATCCTGACCGGCCATCCGGCTCCGAAGGAATTTTTAAACTACACGATCGAGGATGCCCTTCGCGGGGGGGCGGATGGGTTTACTCTTTATGAGAACGAGCTTCTTATGGCGGTGCGCGCCGACGGCAGCCTCAATTTCACCCGGCCCTGGATTATGGAAATGCTCGCCGCCAGGGCCCGGCCGGTCCTGGCCTGACACTAGCCGATATAGGTGATCCGGTTCAGGCGGCAAAAAGCTTTTAAGCGGGCTGTGGTGTCGCCATAGGAGAGGATGTAGTGTTGGCAGGCCACCTTTTCCGCAAAGTCTTCCACGGGAACATCGAGGATGACTTCCAAGCCGGGAAGTTGAGGGGCCGGTTGCTCCCAGCCCGCTTCCTCCCAGGGGGGGGGAGTCACAGCCGTCCCCGTCACCGCGTGAATCGCGTAGCCCTGCCCATGAGGCAAAAAGCGGGAAAGCGTCACAGCCCCGGCTTTCACTTTTGACACATTGAGAACGCCCTCGCTGAAACTGCCGAATCGCGTGGGACGCACGCGCATTTCTCCATCCACCACCGCGGCGGGGACATAGTCCGGCACCCCGACAAGGAGGCGGTCTTCCATGAATTCGTAGAATTCAAAATACGGAGCCGCCTGGCCCGTAAGGGCACGAATAATGAGCTGGGTGACCGAGCCGAGCGAGTCATTTTCCGGAGTGGTGGGAAGCCCGAGTTCGTTGGCGATGAGCATAAAGATCATGGCCGGCGGCAGGTGGAGAAGCTTCTTCATCCCGTCCACATCAATGAGGGAGACCGCATCGAAGTTCCGCTCTTCGACGATCGATTTAATCGCAAGATAGTAGCGGGCGCTCTTTTCAAGCGTGTCGGGTTCCGCCGGTTTCTCGAATGTCCATGTGCGGCGAACTTTTTCCAGGACGGCTTGCACGTCCCCGGCGGCGACCTGCTCCGACCGCTGAACCATGTCGAGCATTTCGAAAATCTCAATCTCCACCCCGAGGGCTTTTTTGAGGGAAACGCCATCGTAGAGCGTGGCGTAAAGATTCATGTCCCTGTAGCCCATCATTCCGACCTTGGAGCGCTGCAGCGTGCGCGTGGCCACCGCGGCGAGAAGGAAATTCTCGATGGACGCCACCTTGTGCGGCTTGCCGGGGCATTCGTAAACAAAAGCGAATCGATAGCCCAGGTCCTCCATGGTTTTTCGCAGGGCGGTTGTCCCCGCCTGGTCTGCCGTCGTGACAAGGCGCCCTCCTTCGTAGGAGCCGGCCAGGCCCCAGAGAAGCATGGGTAAGTGCCTGAACTCGCTGATCACGCGAATGACCGCGTGGGTGGGGATCCAGCCCGCAATGCAGACGACCAGGACGTCGATCGGTTGGGCACTCAAATCACGAATCGCCCGGCGAACATCGTTTCCGGCGGGATCATCACTCACGGGCGGAGTCTCCAAAAGGACGAAGTTCAAGCCCTCGAGCGTGGCGATGGCGGCCCGGCACTTTTTCTCAATAATCTCCCTCGGTGTGTTCACTTCGCCGAAACCGACGAATCCAATGGTGCTTTTTTTGGTGTTCATAAAATGTGGCAAAAGGGAGTTTTACTGTTCCCACAGCTCGTTGATGGCCTGCACGGTGGCATCGACCAGACTTCTGCCACCCTCCGGGCCGACACGGCCATTAATGATGAGCGCGCTGTAGCCCCCCGCCGCCACGGCCCGCGCCGTGGGCAGGTAGCCTCCGGAGTCGCAAGCGAATTGAACGACAAATGTCCTCGCCGCCCGGCTGCGGGCACAGATCATCTGGCCGTAGTCGAGAAAAAGCTCGAAGGGATTTGTGACGAACACACTGTCGCCGATGCGGAGCGCATGCAGCTCCATGGGATACAGGGGCTCTGAATCCTGCGTCTCGTAGCGCGTCATCACGGCCTGGGCATTTTCCAGATGCACAAAATCCAGCTCCTTGTCATCGAATGGCCCGCGATCCTGCACTTTCTCACGGGCATGGACGTCCTCGACAAACAAAGCAAAAAGTTCCCGCGAGGCGGTGGAGGCATCCGGATAGTTTTTTGCGATTCTTTCGACTTCGGAGCAGGCGGATTGATACTCGGCCAGCGTGGCCCGGCGCACAGGCAGGGAAATTTCCTTTACCGCATGCATGAGCCGGCCGGTCGTTTGCCTCCGCGCGCGGGCCGCCGCATACCCCTCCGCAACGACTTTTTCCAGCCGGTCGGCGATGGCGGAAATCCCCTGCTCATTCCAGTAATTGACCTCGCTCTTGGATTGCCCGGGCATGTTGCGCGGAGACTGGCATCCCGCGGCACTGACCTGAGCGAGCAGATGCACCTCCGGGCCATAGATGCGATGGATGCGTTGGCGGAGTTCTCCAAAGAAGTCGGCGGATATTTCGTAGCCGGCCTCCATAACCTGGGCCGGGCAGGCCACATTCAGAATCAGTCCGGTGAGGCATTCCCGCTTGTCCCAGGTGAAGAGCATCCTCACTTCGGGATCGTTGGCGGATTCGACCCCTGCAAAATCCTTGCAGTCCACCTCGCCATACATCGTGGCATGGCCGTCCGCGTAGAGCATTCTCCTGCAGAAACCTGTATCCATCCACGCGCCCGCCGATGCCGTTTGGCCCGGTCGCCGGACCCTCCAGGCCCTCACGACCGCCCGCACCGTTCGCTCCAGGATGAACGCCCGGATCTCCGCGGGCGGGGTCACCTCCCCGGCGGGCACCCACCAGCGGAAGGGGGCGAACCAAGAGGGCCCGCTATGAATATGCGTGGCATTCAGAAAAATGGCCCGGGGGTCGAGTTCGGGGACCTGCGCCACCACCTCTTGACGCACCTCCTCCATAAAATCCCTCGTCACAAAGAGGATTTCGAGCGAGACCATCACCGCCTGCGCGCCTCCGCCCTCGCGCTCCAGAGCCATCGCGGTCACCGTCAAACGATCCCGAAGCCCCCTGGAAACCCGTTGATAATACTGCCCGATCAACTCGACGGGTTGATCCGGAGTAATGTCTTGCGTATCCCACCCGACCAGCGTGCTGTCGGTCATTTTACGACGGTTCTTCCATCGGATCTCAGCGCCCGGTTCGCGCTCATGGTCTCCCAATCGGAGAGTCCCGAGAGGGCGTCCACCCCGTAGAGGCTGTCCCGCCCCGCCGCCATGGCGTAGTCCGCGGCGTCCTCGATCGAATGCCCTTTGAGCAATGAGGTGAGGAACCCCGCAACGGCACAGTCGCCGGCCCCACAGGCATTTCTGACGCGCCCGCTCTCGAGGGGGAGGCAGCTGACCCACCATTTCCGATGGCTCGCGTTTTCCGAGGGCAGAGCCAATTTGGTGCCCGCATTAAGCTTCGACACATCTCCGGTGCAAAGATAGGCGCCTCGACTTCCACACTTGATCATGAGCACGGGCACCCCCCAGGCCAGAATTCTTGCGGCGAGGCGGTCAAAAAGTTCCTGCGACGCCAAGTCCTGCACATCTTCCCCCGGCGAATCCCGAAGCATGGCGGCGTATTCAGTGGGTTCCAGCATGGAAAATATTTCTTCCAGGCTCGGCATAAAGATATCCACGTGGGGCAACACGTTTTCCAAAATCCGGCACCAATCGCTCCTCCCCGAGGGGCTGTCCGCATCCGGCAAAGCCATGTCGAGCGAAGTCGCCACCCCGAGCGAGCGGACGCGCCGGAGTATCGCCACAAGCTCGTCGCCCTGGGAATTCCATAGTTTTTTCATCAGGGGAGGATACCCGAGATGAAACAGCCGGCTCCGGGCAACGATCGCGTAGTCGACATCATCCGACCCAAAAGCCGCATTGCACCCGGAATCTTCAAAAAAGATCCGATCCCGGCCGGGAGGGGCAATGACAATTCCGTAGGCGGTTCCGGAATCTGTTTTGCGCGCAATTCCGGTCGTAACCCCCTCCTCCCGGAACCGCTCCACCACGATATCTCCCAGGGCATCCGTTCCGACGCATCCCATGAGCCCGACATTGAGCCCGAACTTCCTCATGGCGAGACCGGTATTTGCAACGGCGCCCCCCAGCGAGATCGCCAGGCCTTCGGTCTCAATCAACCTCCCCGGCCTGAAAAAATCCGCTGTGGACACGGGATGTCGCGACAGGGGAAATCCCGGGGCGATATCCACGCCAAGGTAGCCGGCAATCACCGCATCGAGCATCGGCATCGCGGGCGGGGTCCTGCGATCCTCACTCTTCATTTGTGGTGCCGGGGCATCTCCCCTCGAGGGATGGCTTCGCAGGGGTGCGGCGTTCCGGGTTCCGAGAAACTGATATTTCGATGCGAATATTTGATAGTGATTTTGAGAGGCTCCGAGCTTGACGTACGCGTTCAGGAGGAACTTTTCGAGACTAAAATGGCAGCGGAGGAACGAATTCAAAGAGATATTTCGTGTAACTGTTTCATGTGATACGCTTAGCTTTGGAAGCGGATGTGCGCTTCCATGTCGCTCCATGAAATCAGACTCTCCGTCCGCCGCTCCATCGATCAGATTTCCGGGGGAGGGCGGAACGCGCCCCCCTGCGACACTCGCCTTCCTTCTCATGGTCTTCCTCCTGATTCCGCAGGGTTTCGCGGCGGAATATTTCGTCGGAAAAAAGGGCCTCGACACCCAGACGGGCCTCAGCCGTGAAGCGGCTTTCCTCACGATTCAAAAGGGGCTCGCCGCCCTGCAATCCGGCGACACGCTCACGATTGGCCGCGGAGAATACTTTGAATCATTGAGCCGACAGGATCTTGGCCACCTGGAGAGCGAGACGCTGATCCGTGCGGAAATACCCGGCACGGTGGTCTTGCGCGGCGATGTCGCCGCGCCGGAGTTCAAGCCTCTCGCGGGAAAGGAGCGCACGTATGTCGCCGATTTCCAGGGCCCGGTCCAAGCCGTCTACGAGGTCGATACCCGGGCCAGGCTGAGCGACCAAGCCACCCTTGCCGAGGTGGAATTCCAGGCGGGAAGCTATTTTTATGATTCGGAGAAGGGGAAGCTCTATGTCTCGAGCACGGATATGCTTCCGGCGGATACGCACCGCTACAGCATTCCGGTTTCGGGTGGCCACGGGTTGGTCCTCCAGAACCCCAAGCGGGTGGTGATCGATGGCCTTGCGGCACGGGGCTTTGAGAAAGCCACCATGCAACGGCCGGATACGAAGTTCAACACGTGGGCGATCGCCCTTTTGAACTCCGAAAAATGTATTGTGCGCCGCTGCACCGTCTTTCTCAACGGCGGAGGCGTCCTCAACAGCAGCGGCAAGGCACCCGGGGGGAACCTCATCGAGCACTCCGTGGGATATGGCAATTACTCGCCGCACAATTTCGAGTCCGGAAGCTTCGTGGTCGTAGCTGTGCGGAACGACACTCTCAGCCACTGCACCTCATTCAACAGCGGAGTGGGCGTGCGCATTTATGGCGGGGATGGCTACGGGCTGATCGAAAATTCCCTCGGCTGGGGGAACGAGGTGGACGTTGGCATCAAAGTGGGAAAAGGCAGCGAAATCTGCGAGGTCAAAGACTGTGTGGCTCTGGAATATCTCCCCAACAGGGGGCCGACTCACCACTCGATCATTGGCTATAAAAACACCTACAAGCCGGACGAACCCGCCGGCAAGGATACCTCGATCCGCCTGAATTCTGAGAAGGTGAACCAAGACCAAGAGTTCGCCGATCCGCTGAATTTCGATTTTCGCCTCCAGTCGACCTCCTCCCTGCGCGGGAGTGCGCCGGATGGCTCGGATCGCGGCCCCCATCCATTTCAGCCTCACATTTTTTACGTGAAGCCCGGTGGGGACGATGCGGCGGACGGTCTCTCACTCAAGACAGCTTGGAAGACGTTGCCTCGCGCGACAAAATCTTTGAAGCCTGGAGACACCGTCTATTTTGAGCAGGGAGTCTATGTGGGCGAGGCGGCAATCACGGCGGGCGAGCCAGGGGCAGAACCGATCTTTCTTCGCGCCCGTGGAACCGGCAAGGTTGTGTTTCCCGGGGTCTTTCACATCGATAAGAGCGCCGGCCTTTCCTTCGAGAGGCTCAACTTTTCCGGCCAGGTGAATGTTGCGGACAGTCAGGCTGTCTCGTTCCACAACTGCCGGTTCTTTTCCAAAGCCACGGGATTGGCCGCACGGTCGGTGCAGGGGCTCAAGGTGACTCATTGCGAGTTCAGCGGATTCACACAAGCCGCCCTTTTGCTCGAAGGCCCCACCGAGGCGGAGCAACTCAGCAGCAACATTTACGACAACGCCCGGGGGGAAGCCCTGCATCTGCGCGCCACCGGGGAAGCCCGGCCCGGAGTTCTCTACAGCGACTACAACAGCTACACCGATGGCGCCAAGGCATGGTTGGTCGGCGACACGCCCACCCCGCTTGCCGGGCTTCGCCAGGAGCAGGATATTTATTCCCGCGAATGGCAGGCACGCTCCGCGCTCCGCGATGGCATTCCTGAGATGGCGGATGTGGTGGAGTTGATTGATGCGGGCGCCTTGGGCACACGGATTGGTGTGCACCAGGACCTCTTGAGCAACGCGGTGCGCATGACCACTCCCCGGGTCCACTCGGTCAGCGCGACCACGGCAAATATCGAATGGGCCGTATCCCGCAGGGTCGCCTGTGACATCGCTTGGGGAGAGACTCCCGCGTGCGAAAACAAGGCCACTTTCCGGATGAGCATCTACCACGACGACTTCCGCTCCTACAGCCTGACCGGCCTCAAGCCCGACACCACCTATTACTTCCGAATTTCCCAAGTGAAACCGCTCCGGCCAGCGGGCGAGGCCCTTCCACTGGCGGTTGCCGACCCCCGGTATGAAGTGATTTCCTTTAGGACCGCGAAGTCCGATCAACCCCCGCGGGTTTACTATGTGGCCCCGGATGGACAGGACTCCGCCTCTGGTCTGGAGCGAACCCTCGCTTGGCGCTCGATCGCCCATGCCGCCTCCAGAGTCCTTCCCGGGGACACGGTGATGGTCGCCGCCGGCGTCTACGGCGAGAAAGTGCGCGTCCGCGCCACAGGGGAAAAAGACCTGCCAATCACCTTCCGCAGCATCCCGGGGGAGAAGGTCATTTTGGATGGCTGCGGACGGCGCATCGACACCGCATTCGTCATCAATGCAAAACACCACATCACGGTTGATGGCTTTTATTTTCGAGGCTTCATCATGGGCGGCCAGGGAAGCATGTCCCCCCGCGTCATCAATGTGATCGAGAGCAACAATATCACGCTGCGGCGCTGCTTTTGCGACGGGCGCGGAGCGGGCTATTCCGGCGGCCTACTGGTGGCGACAGACAGCAAAGATCTGCTCCTTTCGAACTCCGTGATGATCCGTGGATCCGACGGCTTGGAGGCCTCCGGTTGCCCGGGGTTCCGCGTCGAAAATTGCGTCTTCATCTGCCACATGATCGAGGCGATGAAGCTGGCAACTCCCGCCCTGCTTCGCAGCAACATCATCTGCGACAGCAGTGTTTATAAAGCCAAGGACAACATCCATTTTCTGTCTTTTGGAAATCAGGACGACATCGTGGATAAAAACAACTGCTACTTCCTGAGGACACCGGAAGAGGAGCGCACGTTTTTCTGGATTCTCAACTTTCGCGAGAGAGGGAAGCTTCTCGGGCACACGCTCATGACATTGCCCGACTACAAGAAACGCGTCGCTCCCACGGACTCGATCGTCGCCGACCCGCAATTCGCGGTTTTCAAGCGCCTCGATGCGGCCAAGAACCCGCCCTTCGCGATAGACCGTCTGGTTGGCAACGAGGTGCCCCTCGATTTCCCCGACCTCTTCGCCACCAATCCGGAAGTGGTCAAGCGCGGCATGGGCCTGCAGCCATCGGCCTTTGCCGACATGTTGCCCCCCGTTGCAAAGGCTATGGCCGGCGAGTAGGATGGATATGAAAGTATGTGGATCGATCCCCCGGCGCGGCTTGATCAATCCGGTGTAAGATAAAAAACCTCGATGAAAATCGGATGACCAACACCCCTCCCCCGCCATTGCGAAACGGCTTTTCGCGGATGATCCTCGATGATCAGATCGCCCACGCACGCAGGCTCCATGAGGATCGCCGCAAGCGGCTCGCCGCAGTCAAGACGCGCAAGCAGGCCGAGGCTTACCGGGATGCGGTTTCGGAAAAAATCGCCCGCGCTTTCGGTCCCTTCCCTGAAAAATCCCCCCTCAATGCCCGGGTCACCGGCATCAGGAAATTTCCGAAATTCCGGATCGAGAATCTCGTTTTTGAAAGCCGGCCCGGTTTCTTCGTGACCGCGAACCTCTACATACCCCAAGACCTGCGGGCACCCGCTCCGGCGGTACTTGGCAACTGCGGGCACGACCGCACGGGCAAGGCGGGAAAGGAAAACCAAGCCTACTCCCAGGAACTCGCCCATTGCGGATTCGTTGTCCTGACTTATGATCCCATCGCCCAGGGAGAAAGGGATCAATACCTCTCCCTGCCGGCCACCCATCCCCTGAGAAACAACCCCGCAAAGGCCCACACGATGGTTGGCGGGCAGCTTCAGCTTACCGGTGAATTTTTGGGGGCTTGGATGGTCTGGGATGGCATGCGGGCGCTGGATTATTTGGTGTCCCGCCCGGAGGTCGATCCGTCCCGCGTCGCCACCACGGGCAACTCGGGAGGCGGATGTCTCTCCACCTACCTCTGGGCGCTTGAGCCGCGCATCGGCATGACCGCCCCCTCCTGCTGGGTGAATTCCTTTCTGGCCGTGATCGAGAATGAGGTGGGGGGCGATGCGGAACAAATCCCGCCGGGGGCCCTTGCAGAGGGCCTCGAGCAGGGGGACTTCTTCCTGGCCCGCGCCCCGGAACCCGCCCTGATCATCGCTCAAAAGCACGACTTTTTCGACCGCCGCAGCGTCGTCGAGACCTCGGAGGAAATTGCGCGCATCTACAGGCTTTTCGACGCCGGGAACAAGTTTGCCTCATTTATTGGAGAGAATACCCACGGGTTTTTTCCGGACGGACGCGCGGCGATGCGTGCGTTCTTCTGCCGCGAGTTCCAAGTTCGGCCACCGGGCAAGCTGCCCCTTGCAATCCAGAAAAAGGAGGACCTCTTCGCGCTCCCCGGGGGCGAGGTCGGCCTGGAGGGAGGCCGGACGGCCATTCAACTCAACGCGGCCATCGCCGCAGGCCTCAAGGCCCGCCGCTCCAAGATTTCCACAAAAACCTTTCCGCAGGCCCTACTTGATGTGTTGGGAATCAAAAAAAATGCGGACTCTGCCGTAGCCTATCGCAACCTCCGAGGGGACTGGCTCGCTCCTGGGGTGATATTCGGCCGCTATGCTCTTTCGACTGAAAAAGGCCTTGAGGCGATCCTCCGCAAGGTGATGGCGCTCCCGCAGCACGGAGGCCTCATTCAAGCCTTGAGCGTGGAAAAGGAGGTCACGCTCTACGTTCCACACTGGTCCTGCCATGCCGACCTTCTGTCCTTTCCTCCCGCTCAGGCATTGCTCGCCCGCCTTCCCCTTTTCGCTGTTGATGTCCGCGGTGTGGGTGAGTCCCTGTGCCGGGATAAGGCGGATGCCGAGGTCCACTATTGGATGGATTACTTCTCCCACGCTTTTGATGACCTTCTGGGAATTTCCCTCGCCGGCCGGCGCGTTTTCGATCTCCTCAGGACCTGCGATCTTCTTGTGCAGGAGGGGGCGAAAAAGATCCGTCTCGTCGGCCGGGGCCAGGGGGCGCTCCTCGCCGCCTTCGCCGCCGCATTGCACCCGGCAATCAAAACGGCCG
>Ga0247840_10007710_pt1 | contig 14839 bp, 14 predicted proteins | sample LaCruzMarch2015__FD_192404 | JGI IMG/M metagenome (GOLD analysis project Ga0247840, IMG submission 192404) | Freshwater microbial communities from meromictic Lake La Cruz, Castile-La Mancha, Spain - LaCruzMarch2015_17m | ecosystem: Environmental > Aquatic > Freshwater > Lake | place: Spain...
GTCCTCGGCCGGGTACCGCCGGGCGGCGCTGTTTGAGGCCCGCGGCCCGATGTGCGAGATCTGCTCGGTCGACACGTGCGTGATCGGCGCCGCGCTGCGCCGCTCGCCCGAGCGCGCGCGCGCCGAGTACTCGCTCTCTCGCGCGCGGGTCTCAAGGCCGAGGCGCCTGCGCGGCGCGGTGTTTGACGCCGACCACATCATCCCCGTCTTTCAGGGCGGAGGGGGGTGCGGGCTCGAAAATCTAAGGCTGCTCTGCGCGGCGTGCCACGCGGCCGTCTCGTGGGCCGCGCAGCCGCTCGGCAAGTTAAATGCGAGCAGACGCCGATCAGCATCAGCAGCACCCGGTGGGGCACACGACGCTGCTGCACGCCAGCAGGCACGCGTTGTTGGTGGAGGTGCTGACGACCTGGCCGGTGGCGTTCAAAGTCACGGTCGAGCATCGGTTGGCGCCGGCGCACTGCAGCGCGCAGCCGCCGGTGCTGCCGGTCCCGGCGTAGACGTTGTGGGAGCGGACGCGGAAGGCGTACCTCAGGCGGGAGCTGAATCCGAGGGGCATGCGTAGGGGTCGGTGGGGTTTGGGACGTATGGGCGCACACAATTCGCGCGCCGCGGGACGGTCACATTTTTTCCCATCGGCTGGTTGATTCAAAGGCGCTGCGAATGGCGTGCGGCTTCCCCGTCGACGTCTCCCAGGTCCTGAGGTCGGTCGCGCGCTCGGCGGGACGCGCCGACACCGGGCGACTGGAGGACGCACGCGTCGAAGAGGCAGGCGTGCAAGTCGCTGGCGTGGAAGCAGCTGGCGTCGAAGTAGCAGGCGAGGGCCGCCGATGCCAGGCGGCGTACGTCCCCGAGGACGACACGTACGTGTTTGACTGCCCGCGGTGCGGCGTGCTGATCCAAGTGGCGCGCGCCGAGACCAACTGCCGCATATTCCGCCACGCCGTCTACGCCGGCACGGTCGACCCCATCCCCCCGCACACCCCGCGGGACGAGTGCGAGCGCCTCGTGGCCGGCGGGCTGGTCGTGGGGTGCGCCGGGCCGTTCCGCCTGGTGCTCGAGGCCGACCCGCCGTACGCCGAGGCGTGCGGCTACATCTAGCGAGAGGCAGCTGGATTTTTACCACCACCGACCTCGCCGGCGTGGGTCGCATGACCGCGTCCACCGCCGCCGCCCCCCCCCCGTCGTCCGACCCGCGGCCATCGTCCGACGAGTGTGGTGAGACACCGAAACTAAATTGTTGCGCGGGGGGGTCAACACTCCCCCTCTCTACCAAGATGAGCATGTTCCAGCAAGGTTCACCGAGCGACATGAGCCTAATGTCGTACGACAACGGCTATGCCCGCAACCCAGTCGACGTGCCCCGCATGATGTCGAATTTCAAAAAGGCGTTCCTCATCTTTGCCATTGCCAGCATCGTCTTTCTGTCGGCGCTGATGTTTAGCACCTCCGCCGAGCTCGGGGCGCGCAACAAGGAAAAGACGTGGTGCGGTCGCGCGACCAACAATGCCAACATGGCCAATGCGTTCTTCGTGCTGCTCGCCGTCTCTGCGGCCGGCGCGGTGATTACCGGCATCGGGTGCGTCTCGCACTAACTTATCAGACCGAGTATGTCGTGCGCATTCGCTGCGCGCGCATCTGGGGGCAGCCGGCTTGTTAATTTTTTTGTCCCTCGTTCCTTGGTAAAACCCCGCAAGCGCATGCACCAGTTTGATTTGCAGCCGAGCTGGGCGACGCCGCCGCGCCGGCACTCAGCTGGTGGGGGCTCGATCGGATCGGCCTCGGCGGCCGGCATGATCGCGCTGGTCGCTGGGACGGCCGTGCTCGTCGGAGTCGCGGTCGCCATCTACGTCGTGCTAAAGAACCGGTGCGCATCGCCGGCGGCCCGCACGGGATGCGTCGTCGCGGCCGACTGTGCGACGAGCCCGCTCGGGCGCGCGTGTCTGCCGGGTGGGACGTGCGGGTGCACCTCGCCGGCCGACTGTGTGTTGGGCGGCACGTGCGGCGCAAATGGCAAGTGCGTCGCCCCGCCGGCCGCGTGCGTCGGCCGCGCGGCCCCGCTCGCGGGGGCGACGTGCGCGGTCGGCATGCCGACCCAGGGCTCCAAGCTGATGCGAAAAAATCTCTACATGCAGTACTTTGCGCGCGAGCCGACAACGAGCGACGCGCGCGCCGGCCAGATCGACCGAGCGAGCGGCAACCGCCTCGAGTGGCTGAATCAACAAACCGACGCGATGGGGCAGGGCGACATGGTCATCTTCTCCAACGACTTTCTCAACTTTGACTCGGCCTACATGGCCAAGCTCAAGGGCGCGCTCGACCGCGGCGCCTCGGTCTACCTGGTGATTTCGCGCTTCCTCGATTGGGGATGCGCGTACCCGATGAATCTGCAGGAGCAGCAGAACCCGGCCAACTGCTACGAGGACGCAAAGCGCGGAAACCCGTGGAACCGCGGCGCGCTGCCCGACAACAACAACTGCCAGTGGCTGGAGACTATCTCCCAAAATAGCGATCTCGTGTCCGACCCGCACTTTTACTGGATCGACCAGCAAGAGGGCGGCGCGGGGGCGTGCGCCGCGCTCGCGTCCAAGCCGGGGATCCAGACGCCCAACGTCACCGCGCAAGCGAGGTACACTGCGGATGGCCTGGGCCGGAGCCGCACCGACGTCCTGAATCCGCACCGCAAGGTCGTCTCTTTCTACTCCCAGTCGCGCGGCGTCGGGAGCGTGTACCGCGGCTCGGCCAACACCCAGAGCGACACCAGCGGCACGGGCGGCGTGCGCGAAGTCGGCTGGGGCATCACCGGCGCCCTGGGGGACGCGTTTATGCAGTACAACCTGCAGCAGGACCGCGACACTTTCGCCTTTCTGTTCCCGCGCGGCCAGCCGGGCGACGCGTCGTACGTGCCCGACTATGGGTACGCAATCTCCAGCAACATTGTCGGCATGAACCCCGCGATCGACCAGAGCGGCATCGACGTCGTCGCCCGCATGGGCGCGCTGATGCTCCGGCCGGGCACCTATCCGGCGCTGCCCATCACCGTGCAGCTGAATTGGTCGACCCCGGACTTTTCGCAGCTCGACGCGCTTGGTCAAACGACGCCGTGGGTGTCTGGCGTCGACCCCAAGGTCGATATATACATGGGCCTGAGCCCGCCGCCCGGGGGGGCGCAGATGCCGCAGTTCGACGACGCCGCCGACGTCTATGGAAACCTAAAGGGCACGCCCGGCGCGCCCACAGACGCCGGGTTTGCCGCCGACGCCGCCAAGATCCAGGCGCGCACTGGGAAGCTGTGGTGGGCGGCCGACCCCGCGGTCCCGCAGGCGTGGGGCTCGCCGGGCGCGCAGTGGGCCGGCTCATGCTTGGTGCGAATGCTCCAGAGCGCCAAGACAAACGGCTCCGCGTACGTCAAGAGCAGCATCTACGACGACTTTGTCTCCTCGTTCCGGCCGTGCGCGGGCGACGAGGGCCTGAACTGGAACGACAATTTGGGCAGCACGGGGTACGACACGAGCGACACCGACCCGACGCGCGACGCGCGGCTCGTGTCGCCGCTGCCCAACTGCCCGGTCGCGATGCCCGACAAGGACGCGTGGCACAACAGCCTCGAGGCGAGCGTCATGCGCGCGCTGTGGGACTTTCTGCAGACCGGGGGCCAGCTGATGAACCTGGTGGGGACGCCGCTCAACGTGCCGGACGCCACCGGCACCGGCGTCGCGCCGCTCAATGGGTACGCGCTGCTGCAGTTCAACAAGGTGCCGGCCGCCCTGCAGTACCCCGGGGGCGCGGGCAAGAACACGTGGTGGCGCGCGTACTCGGTCGACCGCGGGGCGTTCTGCGCCGCCGAGGGTTCGACGTCATCCTCGAAATTCTGCAAGTCGCACGAGAAGCTGTGGTTCTCGGACCGCGACGTCGTCATCAGCTCCGGCCACCCGACGCGCGGGTACTATGAGGACTTTGTCGGCGCCAACGACGACATTCTGTTTGAGAACGCGTTCGGGCTCGTGGACGTCTACAACAACATGTTTGCGCGCCTGTGGACGGCCAACAGCGTCGGCCCGATGGGCACCCCCGGCTACAACGGGACCGGGCCCACCAATCCCAACTGGGGCACGTGGTCTAGCGCCACGCCCTCCGCGACGTGGACGCCGCCCCTCGGCCCGGACGGCAACCCGAGCTACCTTGCGCCCCTGGACCGCGGGCTGTGCGCGGCGTGCTTCAGCACCGCTGCGCCCACCGGGTACTGCTCGAGCTCCAACTCGACCCCGGGCCATGCGGCGGCGTGCTACTACAACACCGTTACTTAGTTAGGCCAGCGGGGCCGTCACGTCGAGCGCCGGCACGCCACCCGCCGGGTAGACGGGGAAGCTGAGCTGTGGCGTCGCCCACGAGACCGCCTTGGGGGCGGTGCCGCACACCAGGACCTCGGGCGGGCGGCACGTCGACGAGCTTGCCGTACTGAGACAGTACCCGGGGTCCCCACTCGAGCTGGTGCACACGGCGTGGCCCGCGGGGCACGCCGCGGGCCACGTCCCCGTGCCAGTGTACGCGGGGCTCGGCCGAATCGCGCACCCGAGGCCGGCCACCTTCTTGGTGGGGTGCTCGCTTGTCCACGGAGCCGACGTTCCGTCCGGCCCGCCGACCGTCAGGACCTCGGTCGCGAGGCACCCGTTCGACTCGGGCTGCGCGACCATGACGACCGTGTCGTACCCGGCCGCCTGGAGCCCGACAATGTAAAGGTCATCCCCGACCCCGCCCAGGTTGGCCTGCGCGCTGACCATCTGCAGCAGCATGGCTGTTTGCTGCGCGGTGGGCGCGGCCGTGCCGCCCCACGGGTTGGCAAACTCGCCCGAGACGGCGTCGATGCCGTTGCACATGACATAAAAAAGCCACGCGAGCTGCGCGGCGTCGGTGTCGAGCGCCGCGCCGCCGGGCATCGTGGCCGGAACGAGCGGCCGGAGCGCCGCCCAGCTGTAGCTCGGTCCGCCCCAAGTGACGTGGCACGCGGCGTCGGTCCCAGCGACAAACCCGCCGTAGCTGCCACCCTGGGCGCACGCAGCGGCCGAGCCGCCCGCGCCGGTCGTGCAGCACGTGTACTGCTCGAGGCTGGGGTTGCTCGCGCACCACGGGTCGGCCGCGGTGTACGCCTTGTTGCAGTCAAACGCGTGGGTCGGCTGACCGGGAACGATGCCGGGCGTAGTGTAGCTAAAGTCGGGCGCGTACGCCGTCTGCTGGCCCGTGCCAGAGGTCGTGTAGATGCCGACCAGCTGCACGAGATTAAGATAGCCCTGGTAGGTGTTGGGCATCTTTCCCTTGAAGGGGTTGGGGTCGCCCGCCTTACGTGGAGTGTCGGTGCCCCAGACGCCGTCGATCGCCGGGAGCTTGTCGAGCGCGCCGATCACGCGGCGGATCGCCTCGACCTTGTTGCGCACGTTAAGCACGCGCTTTGGGTTGAAGAAGAGCCCGCTGCCGCGCGCCATGTAGTAGTAGACCCCGTACTTGGCATAGCTGGAGTCGTAGAACTGGTTGGCGAGCGTGGTCGGCACGGGCCCGTGGGTGTTGGTGTGGACGACCTCAAACGGGACATTGTCGCGAAACCCAAGGATCTCGCCGTCTGCGCCCCGGGCGGTGATGTGGTACGCCGAGGTCCCCGGGGCGCCGACAAGCGCGGTGGCAAACTCGGCCCTGTGCGAGCCGGTCTTGCAGTAGCCGACGTTTGTGGGCCCAAACAGGTCCTGCGGGTCGTACCGGTTGACAAACACGCCGTTGACGCCGTACGCGTCGCCGTTGGGCTGTGGAAACATGCCGGTGAACGGGACGGAGATGATGTCGTTTTGCTGGGCGAGGACGGACGAGTTCTGCAGCGCATTGTAGGCGTCGTTGAGCGAGCGCTGGGCGGGCGGAATGGGGGCGCGGTACAGCTGCGTGATCGCCAACAGCGTGGGGTTCCAGCCGGCGTTGGAGGTGTTGTCGGGAAGCCCGATTCCGGCGCCGGCGTCGCGCGCGTACGCCGAGGCGTCGAGCGGCTGGGCGCCGTAGAAAAAGTCCAGGGTGCGCCAAAAGTCCGCGCCCAGCTCGCCTGTGGGGTCGGCGCCGACGCTCGGGTAGAGCGCGGCGGCGTACTTTTGGATAAAGTCCTGCTGGTCGGCCGACAGCGTCGGCCCGGGGACGCCGGCCGCGCACGTGCCCGCGGCGCACGTTAGCCCCGCGGGGCAGTCGGCCGCGGCCGCACAGCCGCACGCGCCACCCACGCACTTGTGGCCCGCCGCGCTCGTGGCGCAGTCGGCGTCGGTCGCGCACGCGCTGCGTGCGCCGCACGCCGGGCCGCACGCCGTCAGCGTGCGCGCCATCAGCAGGCCGATGCACACGATCATCAGCGCGAGGCCGACGGCCGTCATCCACAGCAGCGTTTGGCGCATTCGGTCGCTGAGAGAGAGTGTGTGTTTTGCTTTTGCCGGAGCGTGGGGCTCAAAAAAGCGCGGCGGTCGGTTGATTCGTTTGTTCGTTCACCACTGGCGCCGCGGCGACAGGCCGACCGCGAGCACGGCCGCTAGGAGCGCGGCGAAGCCGACACACAGAAGCACGATGACCGCGGTGTTGTCGCCCGATCCGGCGCGCCCGCGCGCGCCGCTCGAGCACACGATCTGCCCCCCGGGCGCGGCCGGCTGCCCGGTCGCGGTGGCGAGCGCACCCGAGTAAAAGCTCGCGACGTCGGCGATGCGCGCGCCAAACGCCTGGGCGTCCTCTAATAGATGCGGCTGCCCGGGCGCCCAGTCCCACGTCTTGGGTGGCACGCCGGCCACCACCATCCCGCACACGCCCTGCGAGGCGTGCCACGACCCGCTGCCCACGATCGCGGCGCCGAGCGTCATCAGCTGGCGGATCATCGTGTTCAGGGTGGGCTGCGCGCCGGTGACGTACGACGCGCTGGTGCAGAACGCGCCGCCGACCTTGGTGTGCAGGTCGACCGCGTGGCCGCCCGCCACCTCGATCGTCTCGTCGAGAAACACCAGCATCGCGGGCTCGACGTCGCCGTTGTAGACGCCCGACCCCAGGACGACGGCGTCGGCCGCCAGCACGTCGGCCGTCGTCGCGTCCTCGGCGCGCTTCACAGTCGCGACGGCCGCGTGCCGCGTCGCCGCGCCCTGGGCGATCAGCGCGGCGAGCGTCGCGGTCGCGCCGTCGGCGTCGTGGCCCGCGTAGACTATTAGAATGTTCGGTGGGGGCATTAGTTGGTCAGCTGGGAGCGGGGAAAAAAAAAGAGTCGCCAGCGCACCCTCGGCGGCCAAAATGTATCGCGCAATGCCCCGTGTGCGCCGTGCATCCGTGATGGTTGTGCTCACCGCGTTGCTCTCGGCCTCAACGCTACTCGAGGATTTTTTATTCGACCCGAGCGTGCGTGTCGCGATGCCGACGCCGCTGCGCCCACGCGTCCGCCCGACGCCGCGCGCCGCGTGCCGCCTGTCGCCCGAGGAGCTCGCGTGGATCGAGCTCGACCCCCCGCGCGTCGAACCCCCCGAGTGGCTGACCGAGGCGGTGCGGGAGAAAAAACAAATCTGTCACAGGAGCGAAATGTCCACCATCGTCAAGGACTGCGTCCACCGCTTCATCCGCATGTCCCCGCTGTGCCGCGCGTTCGCCGACACGCCCGAGTTCCAGCGCCTCCGGGAGATCCGGCAGCTCGGCCCCGTCTACCTGGTGTATCCGGGCGCCGTCCACACGCGGCTCGAGCACTCGCTCGGCGTCATGCACCTGGCCGGCGAGGTCGTCGATGTTCTCCGAGCGTCGGGCGTCGTCGTGAGCGCGCGCGAAAAGGACCTGGTGCAGCTCGCCGGCATGCTGCACGACGTCGGCCACGTCGCCTACTCGCACATGCTGGACTTTATGCTCCGGGACGCGGGCCACCCTGGCCACGAGGAGCGCTCGGTCGAGCTAGTGGAGCGCATCAACGCGCGGCTCGTCGCTTCTTCCGAGCGCGCTGTCGCCTTTGAGCCGCTCTCCGCCTCTGAGTTGGCCAGCGTCCAGCGCATGATCGTCGGCGACACCGCCGGCGCCGGCGACCGCGCGTTTCTATACGAGATTGTCGCCAACCGCGAGTGCGGCGTCGACGTCGACCGCTTCGACTACTTGCAACGCGACGCTCACCACACGGGCGTCTCGGTCGGCTTCCAGCCCGACTATGTGATTCAGTGCGCGCGCGTCCGCGACGGCCGGCTCTCGTTTCTACAAAAGGCGCTTCCGGAGCTCCGCGGCATGCTGGAGGCGCGCGCGCGCATGTTCCAGCTAGTGTATCGTCACCGCACGGTGGTGCGCATCGAGCACACCATCCGGGAGATTATCCCCGACATGCCGGCGTTCATCGAGTGGGCGTGGGCCGACTGGATGCGGCTGGATGACGTCGAGCTCACCGCGCACCTGAGGCGGTACCCCACCTACGAGCGCATGTACGCGCGCCAGTGGAGCGGGTCGCGCGACCCCTCGCCCGACCAGGCGGCGCCCGGCGACCCCCCCAGCGACCAGCTGGCGCGCGTCCGGTTTGTGTAAAGCCGACCAATCTATCCATCTAGGCGGATCTTTAGTCGAGATGGTGGTGCTTTACTAATAAATTTTTACCATCGACTCAGAGACTCTCGCTCGTGATCGACAGCGACACCGACGCGGCGGCCGAATCAAACGCCGGCTGGTCGACGTTCGTCCCAGCAGGCCGAGCGCGACGTCGCCGGTCGACTCGGCGCTCGTGGTGCGCCGCGGTGTCGACGCACTGGCGTACATGGCGGTGGCGCGCAGTGTCGAGCGCCCTCCGGAGCCTCAGGCGATCGAGCGTCTCATACACATTCTCGCCCGGGAGCGCTGCCGTTTTGGGCGGCGGCGAACGAGGGTGGTCGTCCATGAACGCGGCCCACGCGCGGTCAAACTCTTCCGCGCGGGCAGCCGCGGGGCTCCGGGACCAAGGCGTCGCGCGCGCGGCGGGCGGGCGCGCCTTTCCTGCTCTGGATCTGCGGCCCGGAGGAGACCGCGGGTGCGCGCGTTGCACCAGGCGAGCCGCTCCCTGGTGCTCCGGAACTCGGTTGTTGCCGCGTCTCCGCCGTCCGCCGCTGCGCCGACGTCGATCGGGCGCCACGACACCAGCGTCCACGCGTTGTCGGGTGGTGGTTGAGAGCGACCCACCTGCCCGCATCCACCGACCCCAGACGCGCCACCTCTGGTGGCCTCCGGAAGCTCCACGGCACATGTTCTCATTTCGGAAAGTGTGTTGGAACAAAAAAAAAATGGTCATGGTCCCGTGGGAGTGAAAAATATCATCCCACCTGGCCAAAGATCAATCGCCCACACAGGATGCGGACAATCTCGCGGGTCGCCGTCGCGTTCGCCGCGCTCGCGATCGCGTGCATCGCGTGCGCGGTCGTGCTGGTCAGCGTTCGCCCCACCGGCCAGGACGACGACGAGGACGACGACGATGACGTCCGGCTGCGCGCGCCCGGCGCCCAGGGCGCGGTGGCCGCGTCGGTGGCCGACGACCCGGGCGGCTGCCCGCTGGAGCGCATCTGCTGGCCGATGGCGATGACCTCTGGCAACCAGCTGACTTCCAACGGCACGATCTTTGGGCACCGGTGCACCTTCTTGGTCGACACCGGCTTCTCCTTTAGCGTGCTGAGCGCGCGGCACAAGCCGGCCGCCAAGTCGGGCTCGATTCTCTTGGAGTGGGCCGGCGACCCGGGACGGTGGCACGAGTACGCGGTGCGCCGGTGGGTCGCGACCGCGCAGCAGACCACCAACCGCCTGCCGCTGGTGGAGCTAAGAGCGGACACGACGTGCCTTGGTCCGCACGGCACGCCCACCAGCATGCGCGGCGAGCTCGCCCTGGTGCAGGAACTCGGGGACATGCTGGCGCGGTCCGAGTACGACGCGCCGCTCGGTGGCATCATCGGGGCGAGCTTCTTGAAGCGCTATGTCGTGACGTTTGACTATAGTCGCCGGTGCATCTCGTACGAGTGCGCGCTGGTCGGCGTCCCGCCCGGCGCGGTGCGCATACGCAACGAGGCCCGCGGCGGCTTCTCCACGGTCGTCGTCCCCGTCACGTGCCGCTACGCCGGGCGCACGCACGCCCTGAAGGCGTGCATCGACACCGGCGCCGGCGCCTCGATCTTGGGCCAGCGCGCCACCGGGCGGCTGCTGCCCTCGGACGACCCGGCGCGCGAGCGACGGACGCACGCGCGCTTCGGGGACGGCGAGGTGGCGGCGTTTGAGTATCTGGGGAGAGCGGGCGGGCTCGAGATTGAGCTGCGCGACGACGATGACCCGGAGCGCGTCGTCGTGGCGCGCCCGAGCTCGATGTTGATGTTGCCCGAGAGCGCCCCCACCGTCTCGGCCATGTCGGGCCACGACATGCTGCTCGGGACTTCGTGTCTCCAGGAGCTCGTGGTGATGATTGACTACACGGTGGACCCGTACGACGTCTACGTCAGCCGGCCGTGAATGTCCAAGATCAACTTTAAAGCGAGTACTCGACCCAAGAGTCCTGGGTGGCGTCGACCGGCACGCGCTTGAGAATGTCGGCATAGTAGACGACGCAGTCAAACGTGCACTCCCCATCGAGCTCGCCGCCTGCCACCTTGGCCGCGCACACCAGGGCGGCGCGCAGCTGCCGAACCGTCTCGGGCGCCTCCAGGTGGTCGCACTCGCGCCAGTCGCGCGGGACTTGGACACATTCGCAGCACGGGGCCATAGTGTCGGACGAGCGAGCCGCGCCGCACGACCGTGGGGTACCGACGTGGAGCGCGATGACGCGACCCATCGACAAGCGCGCTCAAAGCACTGGCCAAAAAAAAATTAATAAAAAAAATGGAATGGATTTGCCGGTCGATGTGGTTGGACTGATTGTGCGGCACGTCGAGCCGGATGACCGATGGGTGTGCGCGCTCGTGGCGCGCGTGTGGCGCGACGCCACCGGCTCGACGCAGACTACCGCCAACGGAGTGGTCGGCTCGATCGAGCGCCAGCGGCTCGCGCGCCGGTGCGGATGCCGGCTGCCACGGCGCGTCCTCGCGTGGTCCGCCGGGGCGCGCGGCGTCTACGGTCTGCCCGCCCGCCCGGCGTGGAGCGCGTGGCTCGCGCGGCTGTCGGCTTGGGCGCGGCACGCGGTGCGCGCCGCGTGGCGCTCGGTGGTCGGCGGCGGCGGGGCCGACGACCGAGCGGCAGCGTTTGGTGCGTGGCGCCGAGCGCACCTCTGGCGGCGCCGAGCGCTCGATCGGTGCGCCGCGGCCGGCGCGGCGCACACGGGGCGAACCGAGCTGGCCACGCGGCTGGCAGATGACGATGCGGCTTGCCACGCATTCTTTTTTCCAGAGCGGTGGGACGACCTCGTGCCCGACAATGTCAGCCAGCTTGGGCCTATGGAGACGTGGTTGCCGCGCTACGTGGTGCGCATGGACCTGAGGGCGGCCCCGAGCACGTATGGCGACTGGTGCGACCTGGCGACCATCACCGGCGTGCTCGACGCGCCGATCGCCGCCCGGCGTCGCGTGGTGTTTGCGTCGAGCGGCGTGTGGCCCCTGAGCCGCGCGCGCACGCCCGACGTGGTTGAGAACATTCTGGTCCGTATGGGAGGCCGGTGCGGGCTCGCCGTCATGGCCGACGGCGCGTGGCACTCGCTCGAGTGCCCCGTCGAGGCGTGCCGCGTGCCGATTTACAAGTTGCCCTGGATGCGCCTGGGGCTGTGCATCGACGCTCAGGCCGACCGCGTCGACATCGAGTACACGGAGACGTTTCTCAACAACGAGCAGCGGGGCTGCTGGGCGGTCGGGAGCAGCACATGGGGCGCGTGTGCTGTGTTGGACGGCACCATGTCGACGCTCGCGCTGCGGCCGCTCGGCCGCCTGCGGAACATCAGGCCGATCGAGTGAGAGCGATCTGCGACCTAGGCTAAGTTTCTCTCACCTAGCTTTGCCGGTCAGTCGACTGCAGTTTTTTGTGCCGCGCCGGTCGACAAACACAAGCTCGTCTTAACCCGAAATATGGCACAAGCTTCGTCGGTGTCGCTCCCCCAACAGGGCCAGTACTCGTCCAAGGGCAAGGTGCTGCTGCTCGGCGCCGGGCTGGCGGTCGTGGTCGGCGCCGCCGGCGCCGCCGCGATCCTGGTGTCGGTCGCGCTCGCCAAGACGGTCGAGCAAAAGGTCCCCGTCGACCCGGTCGACAAGTCGGACCGCGAGACGGTGGTCGGGTGCCTGGCGGGCGTGGTTCTGATGGTCGCGGTCGCGATCGTCGCGGCCGTCATCATGATGGTCAAGGGCCGGCACCAGATCCGGTACCACGTCGCCAAGTTTATCCACACCCCCCAGCAGTGGAAGACGGCGCGGTACGCGCACACGCGCGGCATGCCCAAGGCGCAGCGCCAGTCGCTGCCGCCGCGGCCAGCATAGTCGAATCGAGCGCTCTGTTGGGAAGACAAGGATGAAAAGATAAAGGTTTGCGAGTATTTAGTAATCTAGTAATCTAGGCGCACACTTCGGGTCGTAGCGACATCGTACGGCGTGTGGTCGTCTTCGTCGTCGTCGTGCTCGTCGTCCGTTCGCTCCGGATCCACCAGTCGGGCGACCTCGCGCGCCGCCTTGAAAGCCAGTCGGTGGTATCGCATCAGCGCGTCGAGCTGGCGTCGCAGCTCGGAATCGGAACCGTCGTCAGCCCATCCGCCGTCCTCGGGCGTCCCCATCGACGCCAGCAGCGCCGCCACCTGGTCGACCGGTCGTCGCGGCACCAGCTTGCGCCGCTTGGCGCCCGCAAAGGCGAGCGCGCTTCCGGAGGCGGGGCCGAGCACGCGCTCGGGCGCGTACGGCGTCTTGGAATTCGTCATTTCCGTCACGTTCAGGCGGTCGGTCGCGGCGCGCGCGCGCTGTGGGTAGTCGCCTCCAACCATGTGTGCGACGCACGATTCGATCCTAGCGAACCAGAGTTTCCAAGTCTGGAGCTTTTTTTTTTTTATTATTTATTTTTATTTATTGTATCCGCCACATGGGCATCTACGAGAGCGACCTGCCGTGTGGGTGCACGGTGACGACTTGCACGCACGACTACCCGTGGGAGACGACGACCTCGCCCGGGTGCGCGGCGTGCATCAGCCCCGATTGCCGCGCCGTCCCGTCGCGCGCGCCGCGGCGCCCCACGCCGACCAACACGCCGATCGAGCCGGCGATCGGGGGGCCCGAGGGGTACCCGGCGCACGACGAGCCGGTCGAGACGACCACCTTCCAGGACGACGGCCTGGTGCACGTGCGCATCGCGCTCCAGACGAGCGCCGGACGGTACCGGCTCGTCACGTTTGTGTGCGACACCGGGGCTCCGGACGACCTTTATTTTGGCCCAAGCTCGTGGGCGGCGCTCCGCGACGATTGCTGGCTACAGTCGACCGATGGCCCCGCGTACCGGCCCGCCGCTCCCGGTGGGCGGCGGGTGCGCGTCGACCGCCTGGTGGTCGCCGACTATCCTGCTAGAAAGATTGATCCGCAGACCCACGAGCCATACAACCTGATGGGCGTGCGGTTGCTGGCCAAGTTTGGCTTTTTCTTACACCAGGACGGCGCCGGCTTTGACGCGCTGCCGGCGTTTATCCCGTGGGAGAGCGCGGATTCGATCGTTTGAAAAAAAATAAATCTAATCATTTTATATCGCCTTGAGCAGCTCGCGAGACGTCAAGCCAGTGCACAGCTGGCCGTCGTACGACTCAATCGTCACGAGGCGCCGGTCGGCGTGCGTGTCAAACAGGCGGTCGGTCACAATCACCACCCACAGCTGGCGGTTGAACGCGTCCAGCAGCGCCTGGAGCACCTGGAGCCCGCCGAGCGCGCCGGCGATCGCCACCTGGCCGACCCCGGCTTTCCGTAGGACGTGGTGCAGCCCGGTGCGCTGCGGGCCGTCAAACACGGCGCTCGACGCCACGTTGACCGCGACGTCGTCGTCGCCGTCGCCGGCCGCGGCGCGCGCGCGCGTCTGGAGCTGGAGTGGGCGGCCAAACAGCCGCTGGAACGCCGCGCTGCTGCCGCCCGACGCGCTCGTGTCGGTGTGCACGCGGTAGACGCGCCCGCCGCCCGCGCGGTACCTTTCCCCGAGCTCCTCGAGCTGCGCGCGCTGCTCCGGGGTCATGTAGAGCGAGGTCGGATTGAGCACCAGCAGCACGCCGCCCACGGGGGGCGGCGCGCGCTCCGCCGGGTCGGCGTGCACCGAGGGCGCGTGGCGATTCAGGAGCTGGCGCGCGCGCTCCGGCGTCGAGCCCTCGCGGAGCGCCGAGCGCACGTCCGACACCCGGGAGACTTCTGGATACACGCATCGCACCACTCGGTACCGGCGCGCGTCGTCGTCGTTCGTGGCGTCCCTTAGGAGCGTGACCTCGTACCCTCGCGCAAACGCCGACAGCGTGGTCGACAGCACGCACATGCCCGTGAGCAGCCCGCACACCAGAATGCGCCGCACGCCGCGCTTTCTCAGCTGCGCATCCAAACCCGTTTTATAGAACGAGTCGAACGAGCGCTTCATCACGACCGTCTCGCCCTCGAGCGGCCACGAGCACGCGAGCGGCACCAGGTGGTGCTCGCCGTAGCCGCGCGCGTGCGTCTCGGCGACGTACCGCAGCCGCGGGTTGCTCCGCACGAGCTCGGCCGCCTGGATGTCGTGCATGACGTGCACCACCGGCATCCCGGTGGACCTCGCCCTTCGGAGCGCCTCGGCGACCGCCGCGCACACATCGGGGGTCGCGCTGCTCGCGTACCGCTCCTGGAGGTCGACCAACAGCAGACACGTGTCGGACGACGCGTCCGGGGTCGTCGTCGTCATTCCTCTTTTGTTCGGACCA
>Ga0247840_10007712_pt1 | contig 14837 bp, 10 predicted proteins | sample LaCruzMarch2015__FD_192404 | JGI IMG/M metagenome (GOLD analysis project Ga0247840, IMG submission 192404) | Freshwater microbial communities from meromictic Lake La Cruz, Castile-La Mancha, Spain - LaCruzMarch2015_17m | ecosystem: Environmental > Aquatic > Freshwater > Lake | place: Spain...
GGCGCTCACCTCGGTGGACGCTCGCGGGCAAAGCCCGCTAGGCTCAACCGCCGGATGCGGAAAACCGCATGTCCGGTGGTGTGGGAGGGCTGACGGGCGCAATCCCGTCAGCCCGACCCGATCGGCGCGGCCAACCCGTCGGGTCCGCGGTGCGGACCGCTACCGGCCTTGTCGCTGATCGAACGGTTTGCATGACGGCCGAAGGCGCTCACGCGGCGGAGCTTGCGCCACGCCATGGGTGGCCGTGCGTCCGGAGTCCAAGGCTTCAGCCTTGGCGGGGAGGGCGCCAAGGCTGAAGCCTTGGACTCCAACCTGTCCAGGCCTGCCTGCTGGACGATGGCCACCGGCGCCGCTTCCCTGTTCAGGCGTCTCTCTTTACCAAGCGACGGGCCAGCGCGACCCCTCATGTCGCGATGTGCCAAGGGCCATCCCTGGCCTCACCGAGAAGCCAAGACCCGTCGCTAGAGCATGGACTTGACGGCTTCCGCCTCGTCCGTCAACTCCTTCAACGTGATATTGATCTTCTCACGGCTGTAGTCATCGATCTCCAGGCCCGGAATGATCTTGAAGGAGCCGCCCTTGCACTCGCACGGCAGGCCGAACACGATCCCGGCCGGGATGCCGTAGGAGCCGTCGGAGGGCACGCCCATGGTGACCCACTCGTCGGAACCGAGCACCCAGTCATGGACGTGGTCGATGGCGGCGTTGGCCGCGGAGGCGGCGGAGGACAGGCCGCGGGCCTCGATGATGGCGGCGCCGCGCTTGCCGACGGTCGGCAGGAACACGTCGTTGTTCCAGGCGTGGTCGTTGATCAGGTCCTTGACCTTGTCGCCGTTGGAGGTCGTGTAGCGGTAGTCGGCGTACATGGTGGGGGAGTGGTTGCCCCAGACGACCAGTTGCTTCAGGGACGACACCGGACGGCCGATCTTGGCGGCCAGTTGCGACAGGGCGCGGTTGTGGTCCAAGCGCAGCATACCGTGGTAGTTGTTCGGGTCGGTGCGGCCGACCTTGCGGGCGGTGTTGCCGGCGATGTAGGCGTTGGTGTTGGCGGGGTTGCCGACCACCAGGACCTTGACGGCCTCCTTGGCGTGGGTGGCGATGGCCTTGCCCTGCACGGTGAAAATGGCGCCGTTGGCGCTCAGCAGATCGGCGCGCTCCATGCCCTTGGTGCGCGGACGGGCGCCCACCAGCAGGCAGACGTCGGCGTCCTTGAAGGCGACGTTCGGGTCGTCGGTGCTGATCATGTCGGCGAGCAGCGGGAAGGCGCAGTCCTGCAATTCCATCATGACGCCCTGCGCGGCGAGCTGCGCCTGCGGCAGGTCGAGCAGTTGCAGGATGACCGGCTGGTCGCGGCCGAGCATGTCGCCGGAGGCGATACGGAACAGCAGGCTATAAGCAATCTGGCCGGCGGCGCCGGAAACGGCGACGCGCATGGCGGGTTTGGACATAGGTCACTCCGGTAGGACAGGGCGTGGTGGGAATGGCGCGATAGCGGCGGCCGGTGCCGGTCGGATGACTCGGGGGAGATAACAAGCGCCGGAAAACCAAGATGTTAAAAGTTCCTGGTGGTGCTGTCAATGCATCATTGGCGCAGGACTGGCAGGACCGGAAAATGGATGATCCAACCCGGTGGGACTCGGGCAAGTTCCGAAATCTCAATACTGTCTATTCATCGCCCTCGGTCAGCAGACGCTCCAGTTCGGCGATATCGGCCCCCCGCTCGGGTCGCTCGGTCACCGGGTCCAGCGGCGGGTTGCGCAGGGCCTGGCGCGGCAGCACGACGAGTTCGATGGGGGTCTCGCCGGCCATGAAGCGCAACGCCGGGTGGGTGCGACGCTCCCCGTTGCCGTAGCGAAAACTGCGCTCGCGCTCGTGCCAGGGGATCCCCGCCTCGATCAACGCGAACACCACGTCCTCCGGGCGCTCCGCATAGAGGCAGAGTTGCACGCCCGCGGCGGCCTGGCCTGACCCATGCAGCAGGGGGCCGATCAGGCGCGGGCTGAAGGCGCTGAAGCGGCGCATGGCCTGGAGCGCGTCGCCGCGCAAGCGCCGCAGCGCCCCGGCCTGCGCGGCGCCGGGGAAGAGCCGGCGCTGGGTCGAGAGCGCCTCCTGGATCGCCTCGTTGGTCGGCCAACTGCGTCGATCGAGGATGCCGATGCGCGCAGCGGCCTTGCGGCGCGCCCGGTCGAAGTCCGACAGGTCCTGCTCTACCATGATGCGGGCCGCCTCGTAGGCGATGCGCCAGTGCGCCGCGTTCAAACGGTCTCGTCCTGCCATCGGGTACCTCCGTTCGCGCCGCCAGGCACAGGCCGTGCCGCCCCACCGACACGCAACGCAACGCACGGCATCAACGAGGTTTTGGCCAGCCTGCCGCGCGGTTGTTCAGAGGTTGTGCGAGTGGCTTCCAACAAACTGAATAAAATAAGATACTCTGCGTTCATGGGCGGCGTTCGACCCGTTTGTGGGGGAGGCTTGGCGCAGCGCCTCACATGGGGCTCGCGGCGGCGCTGCGATGCAGGCATAGTGACGGGCGGCGAGGGTTAGCCGAACGTTACCATGCACACCTTGTCCGCGCACTTTTTTGCCGTCACGACGTGGCGGCTGCGCCTGGGGGGCGCAGGCCCGGCGTGGCGCCCCGGGCGCGCCGCTATAATGGGGGTTGCGGGTCGCGGGTCCCAGGTCCTCCCACAAAACATGCTCGGTTTGATATAGTTAGCGAGCCATTGCGCGGTCCAATGCAGGTCCTCCGCGCAAGCTCCCAGGTTTCAAGAGAATCTCATGTTCGGTCTCCGCCGCAAAAACAAGGCCATGCTGGGCATCGACATCAGTTCGACCGCCATCAAGCTGATCGAGTTGTCGCAAAGCGTCGGTTCGAGCACGGCCCTGTACCGGGTCGAGACCTTTGCCATCGAGCCCCTGCCGAGCAACGCGGTGGTGGAGAAGAAGATCGCCGACGCCGAGGCGGTGGGCCAGTGCATCCAGCGGGCGGTGCTGCGGTCGGGGACCAAGACCAAGCGTGCGGCGGTGGCCGTGTCCGGGTCCGCGGTCATCACCAAGGTGATCTCGATGTCCGCCGCGCTGAGTGACGCGGAGATGGAGAACCAGATCCAGCTGGAGGCGGACCAGTACATCCCCTATCCGCTGGAGGAGGTGAACATCGACTTCGACGTGCTGGGATCGTCCCAGGCGAGCACGGACATGGTCGACGTCCTGCTCGCCGCCTCCCGCCGCGAAAACGTGGACGACCGCGTGAACGCCCTGGAGATTGGCGGTCTGACCGCCGCGGTGGTCGATGTCGAGGCCTACGCCATGGAGAACGCCTGTAGCCTCATTCTGGGCGGCCACGGCGACGAGCACACGGAGCAGACCGTCGCGGTGGCCGACGTCGGCGCCTCCACGACGACCCTGCATGTGCTCCACGAGGGCCAGGTGGTGTACACGCGTGAGCAGAATTTCGGCGGCCAACAACTCATCGACGAGGTGCAGCGGCGCTATGGGCTGCCGCGCGACCAGGCGACCCAGAAGATCCTCGACGGCGACGTTGCCGAGAACTACGACACGGAGGTCTTGAGTCCCTTCAAGGAGGCGCTGGCCCAGCAGATCAGTCGGGCGCTCCAGTTCTTTTATTCCGGTTCCACCTTCAGCCGCGTCGATCAGGTGATCCTGGCCGGCGGTGCCGCCAGCATCCGCAAGATCGATGAGTTGGTCGAGGAGCGCCTGGGTCTGCCCACCATGGTGGCAAATCCCTTCACGCAGATGTCGCTCTCCCCCCGCGTCAAGGCCCAGGAGCTGATGCGCGAGGCCCCCGGGCTGATGGTTGCCGTGGGCCTTGCGTTGCGAGGATTCGACTGATGGCCCGGATCAATCTACTCCCCTGGCGTGAGGCCGAACGGCGGCGGCGGCTGCGGGAATTCGCTATCGCCGGCGGCGTGGCGCTGGGGTTGGCCTTGCTGAGCGCGGTCGGGGTGCACTTTTGGCTCGAGGCCCGGATCGAGGCGCAGCAGGCGCGCAACCGCTACATCGACGACCAGATCAGCCAACTCAACCGCCAGATCAAGGAGATCCAAACCCTGGAGGAGACCAAGGCCAAGCTGCTTGCCCGCATGAACATCATCCAGCAGCTGCAACAGAGCCGCCCGGAGGTGGTCAGACTCTTCGACGAACTGGTGACGGCGATTCCCGAGGGGGTCTATCTGACCAAGCTGGAGCAGACCGGCCGCAACATCGTGCTGGAGGGCCGCGCCCAGTCGAACGCCCGGGTGTCGGCCTTCATGCGCAGCGTCGAGGGGTCCGCCTGGCTCGGGAACCCGCGCCTGCTGCTGATCGAACACAAGGACAAGACCGGCACCGGCTTGAGTCATTTCCGCATGTCATTCGACCAGATACAACCCGTCGCCGGCGGCGACGCCAATAAGCCGTCGTAGCAGCGCTGCCACCCGGCACCTGCGACCAGATCGAACCTTCCGGACCAAAGCCCCATGGACCTGCGTGACCTGCGCGAACTCGACCTGAACAACATCGGCGAATGGCCGCTGCTGATCAAGGCGATTGTCATCCTGCTGTGCTGCGGCGCGGTCGGGGGGGCCTTCTGGTACCTGGACTGGGACGCCCAACTGGGCCGCTGGAAGCAGGAGGAGGCCAAAGAACTGGAACTGCGCAAGACCTTCGAGACCAAGCAGCGCAAGGCCGCCAATCTCAATGCCTACCGGCAGCAGCTCGAGGAGATGAAGGAGTCCTTCGGTGCCATGTTGCGGCAACTCCCGGACAAGACCGAGGTGGCCGGACTGCTGGTGGACGTGTCCCAGACCGGCTTGGCGGCGGGACTGGAATTCGAGCTGTTCCAGCCGGAGGGGGAGCAGTCGAAGGATTTCTATGCCGAGTTACCCATCAACATTCGGGTGACCGGCCATTATCACGAATTCGGGCGCTTCATCAGCGGGCTTGCCGCACTGCCGCGCATTGTGACCATCCATAACGTCAAGATCACCAATCCGGCGGGTGAACGCGGCGCCGCGGACTCCAAGCTGATGCTCCAGGCGCAGGTGAAGACCTACCGGTATCTGGACGAGGCCGCGACCAAATGACCAGGCGTGACTACCCGCCGCCCGCAACCATTCCAGCACCCGTGCGGGGGCGGCGTGCCGAACGCCTGCCGATGCTGTCGGCGGTGCTCCTGTCGGCCTGGCTCGCCGGGTGCGGCGGCGGCGACCAAAGCGACTTGCAGGACTATGTGCGCAAGGTCAAGGCCCGTGACCCGGGGGCGATCGAGCCCCTTCCGGAGATCAAGCAGATCAATACCTATGTCTATGAGCCGGCCGAGCGGCGGGACCCGTTCGTGGTGGACGCACGCGGGGGGGACCAGCCCGCCACTGCGCCCGGCAGCAGTCTGGCCCCCGATCCCCTGCGCCGCAAGGAAGAGCTGGAGGGGGTCGCCTTGGACGCCCTGCGGATGGTCGGCACCCTGGAACAGAATCAGACCAAGTGGGCCCTGATCCGCAGCCCGAACGGCATCCTGCACCGGGTCCGGGTCGGCAACTACTTAGGGATGAACAATGGTCAGATCGTCAGCATCAGCGATGAGGTGATCCAATTGACTGAAATCGTATCGGAAGGCCCCGGCGAGTGGCGCGAACGCCCAGCCACGGTCGCGCTCACCCAATAACCCGTGGAGGGCAAGCCGCGATGATGAGCCCAAGTCACCCCCGCCCGCGCCGGTGCGCACGCGGGGCCCGTCCCACGCCGCCAAGGTTCCTGATTGCAGGATTGGCCTGGTGGCTGTTGCTGGTATGCGCCGTCGGCGCCGCCCCGACCCGGGCCGTCGATCTTCAGAACGTGGAGTTTGCCGCGCAGCCCGGCAACCGGGTCGAGATCCAGTTGCTCTTCTCCGGCCCCGTCACCGCCCCCACCTCCTTCGCCACCGAGTCGCCGGCGCGCATCGCGCTCGACTTCGAGGGCGTCACCAGCAAGCTCGATCGCAAGTCGATCCCCATCGGCGTCGGCGCTGTCCACAGCCTGATCGCGGTGGAGGCCAGCAATCGCACCCGGGTGGTGGTCAACCTCAACGATTCGGTTCCCTATGAGGTCAGCACCAACGGTAATAAGGTCACGCTCAAGATCAGTACCCAGGGTGACGTGGCGAGCGTCGCGCCGCCGCCCCGACCCGTGGAGCAGCCCATCCCGGCGGCTGGCCCCGCGACCGGCCAGGGTGCCGGTCCGGGGCGCGCGCCGGCGAGTGCGCCGGCCGCTGCGCAGCGCCCCGCGGGCGCGGGGGGGGCGGTGCGCGACATCGATTTTCGGCGCGGCAACGGCGGCGAGGGGCGGGTCGTGATCAAGCTGCCCAGCGCCAAGACCCGGGTGGCCGTGCGCGAACAGGCCGGCCATGTCTTCGTCGACCTCTATGACACTTCGCTGCCCCAGCGCCTGTTCCGGCGCCTGGACGTGACTGATTTCGCCACCCCGGTGACCGCGGTGGAGTCCAAAGCGAGCGGGCGTAACGTGGTGCTCGATATCCAGACGGGCTCTGAGTATGACTACCTGGCCTATCAGACCGATGATCTCTTCACCCTGGAGTTCCGGCCCCTGACGCCGGCGGAGAAGGAACAGAACGAGAAGAAAAAGGTCGTCTTCACCGGTGATCGCCTGTCACTGAATTTCCAGGATATCGAGGTACGCGCGGTCCTGCAACTGCTGGCCGACTTCACCGGCCTCAACCTGGTCGCCAGCGATACCGTACGCGGCAACATTACGCTGCGCCTGAAGAATGTACCCTGGGACCAGGCCCTGGAAATCATCCTCAAGAGCAAGGGGTTGGCGAAGCGTCAGACCGACAACGTCATCATGGTGGCGCCGAGTCAGGAGTTGGCCGCGGCGGAGAAGCTGGAACTGGAATCGCAAAAGCAGATCGAGGAGTTGGCCCCCTTGCGCACCGAGTACATTCAGGTCAACTACGCCAAGGCCGCGGACCTGGCGAAAATGCTCAAGTCCGTCGGCGGCATCGACGGCAAGGGTGGGCAATCATTGCTGTCGGTGCGGGGCAATGTGTCGGTGGACGATCGTACCAACACCCTGCTGGTCCAGGATACGACGGCGCAGTTGGAGGACATCCGGCGCTTGATCGGGCGTCTCGACGTGCCCGTGCGTCAGGTCATGATCGAGTCGCGTATCGTGATCGCGAACAATGATTTTGCGCGTGACCTGGGCGTGCGCTTCGGGGTCTCGGGGGCCGCGGACCTGGGGTCGGGAAACCAGATAATGACCGCCGGCGGGAGGCCCGGCAATGTCGAAGGCATGGCGAAATTCAACGCGGGTAGTTTCGGGCAATTGATCAGAGAAAAAGAAACCGACCCAGTCTTGGCGTTCAATCCGATCATATCGAACCCGGCCGGCAAGGAAGTCCCCGCCCTGCTCGTCAACCTGCCCGCCATCGCGCCGTCCGGTGCCGTCAATTTCCTGATCGGCAAGGTCGGTTCCTATCTGATGCAACTCGAACTCTCCGCCATGCAATTGGAGGGACGCGGCGAGATCATCTCCAGTCCCAGGGTCATTACCTCCGACGCCAAGAAGGCGACGATCAAGATGGGACAACAAATCCCCTACACGACGAGCGCCGGGGGTGGTGGCGGGGCCACCACGACCGAGTTCAAGGACGCGGTGCTCCAACTCGACGTGACGCCCCAGATCACCCCGGACGACCGCGTCATCATGGAACTGAACGTCACGAAAAATGCTCCGGACTGGACCAAGGTGACCCCTGCCGGCGTTCCCATCAATACCCGCTCGGTCGAGACGACGGTGCTGGTGGACAACGGGGAGACCGTGGTCCTGGGCGGCGTGTTCGAGCGGGAGAAGACCTTCAACAAGGAGCAGGTGCCCTGGTTGGGCGATGTCCCCATGCTCGGGCGGCTGTTCAAGAAGGAAGCGCGCAAAGACAACAACCAAGAGTTGCTGATCTTCATCACGCCGAAGATCCTGAAGGGCGAGGCGGTGCGCAACTGAGCCTGAACGATCGCCCCCCGGCGATGGTTCAGGTGTGAAGCATGACGGCTATGACGATCTACCTCCTTCTCAAGACCCTGTTGTTGCCCCCGGGGATCATTATCCTACTGCTCGCCGCCGGCTTCCTGCTCGTGCGCGGGGCCCTGGGGCGGCTGCTGGTATTCACCGGGACTGCCGTCCTGACGGCTCTGTGCCTGCCCGTCGTCGCGACGCTGCTGATGGCGCCTTTGGAGCCCTATCCGCCCCTGGACCTCCAGGCGCCGCTGCCGGCGCAGGCCCAGGCCATCCTGGTGCTGGGCGCCGGGTTTGCCACCACCGGGGGCGAGTATGGGGGGCCGACGCTGGACGGCTTCAGCCTGCAACGGGTGCGCTACGGGGCCTGGCTGCATCGTGCTACCGGTCTGCCGATCTATGTAACCGGTGGCGGGCTCACCGACGGTGACCCGGCTGTGGGCGACCTGATGGCGCGGACCTTGCGGGAGGAGTTCGCGGTTCCGGTGGCCGGCGTGGAGAACCGCAGCCGCACGACCTGGGAGAATGCGGCCTACTCCAAACCGATGCTCGAGCGTGCCGGGGTCTCCGGCGTGCTGTTGGTCAGCGACGCCTGGCATCTGCCGCGGGCGGTGGAGGTCTGCGAGCGGGCCGGCATCGGCGTGATCCCGGCCCCCACCGGGGCTGTTTCCACCCCGAACTGGCGACAAGGGCTTGGTCTGGTCGACTGGCTGCCCACGGCGCGGGCCTTCTCCATCAGCTTTTTTGCCCTCCATGAGCATCTGGGACGGGTCTGGTACCAGGTCCGTCGGTGGGCGCAGGGCGCGCCGCGGGTCGCGCCCGGGGCGGCTCAGGCGCGGCTCGAGGACGGGTCGTCGGCAGGGGTCAGCGAGGCGGTGCCGCAGGCCGTTGAGCCAAACGCCGCCTAGGGCATCCGACGCGATGCATCGTGAGCCCCGCCCGCAAGCCGCCTTGCTCAGGTTGAGGCCGCAATGATCGCTCCGGCCTTGCTCGGTCTGATCCACAACGCCGCCCTGCTCCTGGCCTTGGCCCTGGTCCTGGACCTTTTTATCCGCGGCGCCGGGGATCGCGGGTCCGTGCCGGTGCGCCTGCTGGCCGGCGGCCTCATCGGGACCATCGGGGCCGCGATCATGCTGGCGCCCTGGCCCCTGGTCCCCGGGCTCGTCTTCGATACCCGTTCGGTCCTGCTGGCCGTGAGTGGGCTCTTCTTCGGTGCCGTGCCGACCCTGGTGGCCATGGCCATGACCGCCGCCCTGCGGTTCTACCAGGGCGGCCTGGGGGCGCCGGTCGGGATCGGCGCGATCCTCGCCGCCGGGACCCTCGGCATCGCCTGGCGGTACCTGCGCCCGGCGCCGGAGCGTCTGTCACTGCTGGAATTTTACCTGTTCGGGGTCCTGGTCCATGCCGTGGTGCTGGCCTTGATGATGATCATGCTGCCGCCGCCGACCGCGGCCCTGGTGCTCCAGCGCATGGTCTGGCCGGTGCTCGCAATCTACCCGGTGGCCACCCTCTTCCTGGCCGCCCTGATGGCCGCCCGGGTGCGCCGTCAGCAGCGCGAGTCGGCCCTGCGCCAGGAGCAGGCGCTGCTGCGCCATACCCAGGAGATTACCAGGCTCGGTGGATGGAAATACGATGTCGCGACCGGGCAGCGGCACTGGACCGAGGAGGTCTACCGCATCTATGGGCTTGGCCGTGACTACGACCCCAGCGACACCGAGCGCAATATCGCCTTCTATGTCCCGGAGGATCGCCCGCGGATGACCGCGGCCTTCCGGCGCGCCCTGGATCTCGGTGAGCCCTATGACCTGGAACTGCGGCTCATCACCGCGCAGGGCGAGCGTCGCTGGGTGCGTGCCCGCGCCGAGGCGGAGGTGCGCGGCGGCCGGGTGGTGCGGCTCTTCGGCAGCCTCCTGGATATCACCGATCGCCGCCAGGCGGAGGAGCAGGTCCGTGCCGCCCAGGCCGAGACGGCCCGCCTGCTCGCCGTCTCGGACCAGGCGCGCGCCGCCTTGGTGAGCCTGCTGGAGGAGCAGGAGCGCTCGGCGCAGACCCTGCGCGAGAGCGAGGAGCGCACCCGTCTGCTCACCGAACAGGCGCCGGCCATCCTTTACCGGGCCTCCCTGGACCCCGGCAGCCCGACGCTCTATGTCAGCTCGCGGATCAGCGACCTGGGCTACACGCCGCAGGAGATGGCCGCGGCCCCTGAACTATGGATGCGGCTGATCCACCCCGACGACCGCCAACCGGTCCTGGACGCCTTGGCGGCGCTGCCCCAGGGCGGCGGGGCCCTGGCCATGGACTATCGCCTGGCGACCCGCGACGGTCGGTGGCGGCATTACCACGATGCGGCGCAGGTGGTGCGCGATGGCGAGGGTCGCCCGCGCTACCTCCAGGGGGTGATGCTCGATGTGACCGAGGCGCGGCTGGCGGAGCAGACCTTGATCCTGCAGGCACGCCGCGCCACCGCCCTGCTGGACCTGCCGGGGGCCGCCGAGCGCCTGGACGAGCGGGCCTTCATGCAGTACGGACTGGAGCTGGCGGAGGGGCTCACCGGGAGCCGGATCGGGTTCACCCACTTCGTCCATGATGACCAGGAGCAGGTCGAGATGGTCGCCTGGTCCAGGGCCACCCTGGAGCACTACTGCCAGGCTGCCTATGACCGTCACTACCCCGTCAGTGAGGCCGGCATCTGGGCCGAGGCCCTGCGGCGGCGCGCCCCGGTGGTCTTCAACGACTATGTCGGCGCCCCCCAGGAGGAGATCGGTCGGCGCGGGCTCCCGGCCGGTCACGCGGCGCTTGCGCGTCTGGTCAGCGTGCCGGTCCTGGAGTCCGGGCTGGTGCGGATGATCGCCGGGATCGGCAACAAACCCGAGCCCTACACGGATCTGGACGTGGAGACCGTCCAACTCCTGGCCAACGAGGTGTGGCGGATCGTCCGCCAGCGCCGCGACCAGGCCCAACTGCGCAAGCTCGTCCAAGCGGTGGAGCAGAGCCCGGAGAGCATCGTCATCACCGACCTGGAAGGCCGGATCGAGTATGTCAACGAGGCCTGCGAGCGTGCCACCGGCTACGCTCGCGCCGAGTCTATCGGCCAGAACCCGCGCATCCTGCGCTCCGGCAAGACCCCGGCCTCTACCTACCGGGCCCTGTGGGAGGCCCTGACCCAGGGCCGGCCCTGGCTGGGCGAGTTCATCAACCGGCGCCGCGACGGCAGTGAGTACACCGAGCACGCCATCATCACCCCCCTGCGCCGCGCCGACGGGTCCATCACCCACTATGTCGCGGTGAAGGAGGATATCACCGAAAAGCAGCGGGTGGCCGAGGAACTGGACGGCTACCGTCACCACCTGGAGGAACTGGTGGCGAGCCGGACCCTGGAACTGTCCGCGGCGCGCGCCCGGGCGGAGGCCGCCAACCAGGCCAAAAGCGATTTCCTGGCCAACATGAGCCACGAGATCCGCACGCCCATGAACGCCATCGTCGGGCTGACCCACCTGCTCGCGCGTACCCCGGTCACGCCCGCCCAGGCCGAGCGGCTGCGGCGCATCGACGGCGCCGCCAGGCACCTGCTGGGCATCCTCAACGACATCCTGGATCTGTCCAAGATCGAGGCCGGGCGCCTGGAACTGGAGGGTTGCGATTTCGTCTTGGGCCGCGTCCTGGAACAGGTCCGTTCCCTGGTCGCGGAGCAGGCGGCCACCAAGGGTCTGACCCTGGAGGTGGACCCGGACGTCGCGCCCCGGTGGCTGCACGGGGACCCCATGCGCCTGCGTCAGGCCCTGCTCAACTATGCGGCAAATGCAGTCAAATTCACCGAGCGCGGCGGGGTGCAGTTGCGCGCCCGGATACTCGAAGAGGCGTCCGCGGGGCTTTTGGTGCGCTGCGAGGTGCAGGACACCGGCATCGGCATCGCCGCGGAGCAGCTGCCGCGCCTGTTCGGCGCCTTCGAGCAGGCGGACGCCTCCACGACCCGCCGCTACGGCGGCACCGGCCTGGGGTTGGCGATCACCCGGCGGCTGGCGCAGTTGATGGGCGGGGAGGCCGGGGCCCAGAGTGTGCCGGGGCAGGGGAGCACCTTCTGGTTCACGGTGCGGTTGGGCCGCGGCCAGGGCGAGGCGCTCGATCAGGACCAGGGAGTGAACCCGGCCCCGGCCACCCGCGATGCGGAAGATGAACTGCGCCGCCGCCACGCCGGGGCGCGGCTCTTGCTGGCGGAGGACAACGCCATCAACCGCGAGGTGGCGTTGGAACTGCTGCGAGGGGCGGGGCTCGCGGTGGACACCGCGGCGGACGGGCGCGAGGCGGTCGCGATGGTCGCGGCCAGTGCCTATGACCTGATCCTGATGGACGTGCAGATGCCGCTCATGGACGGCCTGGCGGCGACGCGCGCCATCCGCCGCCTGCCGGGGCGCTCCGCCACGCCCATTCTGGCCATGACCGCCAATGCCTTCGACGAGGACCGGGAGGCGTGCAGCGAGGCCGGCATGGATGGCCATGTGGCAAAACCGGTGGACCCGGCGGCGCTGTTCGACACCCTGTTGCAGTGGTTGTCCGAGGACCCGACGGCGATCCTCCCCGCGCCCGCGGCGCTGTCGGCCGCGGATCAGCCTGCGGCGTCGGGGTGCACTGAGGCTGCACCAGCGCGGCTCGGCGCCGCGCCCCCAGTCCTTGGCGGGGCGCGCCCATGGAGCGCCGACACCCGCCGCTACCTGCGCACCTACGCCCTGGGCCACGGACAGGACATGGCCGAGCTGCGCCGCCGCCTCGTCGCGGGCGAGCGGGATCAGGCCCGGTTCATCGTCCACACCCTGCGGGGGGTCTCGGGCACGCTGGGTGCGGCGGCGGTCCAACACGCGGCCGCGGCCCTGGAGACGGCGTTGCGTACGGGCGCGGACACCGCCGCCTGCGAGCCCCTGATCGCGGCCGTGCAGCGGGCCTACACGGCCGTCGCCAGCGACATCCTGGCGCAGTTGCCGCAGGACGAGTGCGCGCCGTCGGCCGCGCCCCCGGACGGCGCCGGGCTGCGGGACCTGGTGCAACGCCTTGACGACCTGCTGGCGGTCGGTGACATCGCCGCCGGGCACTTCTTCCGGGAGTCCGTGGGGGCGCTGCGCATGGTGTTGGGGGAGGACCTGGGGCGGCTGACGCGTCAGATCGACGCCTTCGACTACGACCGGGCGCGCGCTATCTTGAGCGCCATCCGGTGGCCGGATGCGTGATCCATCGTTGTCGTTGTCTAGAGGGCGCCGCTGCCCAGGGGCGCGACGCCAAACAGCCAGGCGTGCGCCCAGAACAGGAAGACGCCATAGAGCCCAAGTCCGGCGACGATGGCGATCAGGTCGTTGAACTTGCCGGGGGGTGCGCCTTCTACCGGCGGGGCCGGGCGGTACTTGAGCGAGATCAGGTCGGCCACGGCCCAGATGAGGAAGGACCAGAACAGAAGCAGGTCTGCCAGGTTGCCGTTGGCGAGCAGGTGGGCGAAGGCCCACAGGGCGACGGCCACCAGGGTCGGGTGGACGACGGCGCTCTGGAGGCGCCCGGGGAGATAGGTGGCGAAGAGCAGCGGGAAGACCGGGACCATGATCAGGAGGCTCAGGTGCCGCGTCCAGGTCGCCGGGGCGTAGAGCGGGACCGGCTCGACGCGGGCCAGCGAGTACCCCAGGCCGATCAGGATGAGGCCGATAAGGCTCGCCAGGGCGACGACCCCGCGCCAGCGGGCCTCCCCGATGGCGCCCGACACCCTGGCCCGCGTCTTGGCGGCGAGAAAGCCGAGCGAGTGGGCGCTGATGAAGAGGAAAAGTCCAAGGAGCAGGATCAGGATGGGCATGGGGGATTTCCGGTGGTGTGAATGGTCGCAAGTCAAGGGGCGCGCCGCTGGCGGTCCGCGCCCGGACTTGGGACAATGCTACCGTAAACGGCCACCAAATGGGCCTTCCCCATCGTCAGGACCAACCAGTCGGGCCAAGCCCCGGGAGACCCAACCATGTGGCGCCGCATCCTGGCCGTCCTCGTCGCCCGCAACCGGGAGTTCTACCGGGACCGTGCCGGTCTGGGCTGGAACATCTTCATGCCGATCCTGATGGTGCTGGGCTTCGCCTTCATCTTCAGCGGCGAGCCCCAGGACCAGTTCAAGGTCGGGGTGCTGAGCGCCGACGGGTCCTTGCCGCGGGCCGCGGGCGGGTTCTTGGCCCTGGACTACATCAGGTTCGTGCCGCTGACCGATCCGGGGGCGGCGACGACCAAGGTGGATCGCCATCAGCTCGATCTGCTGATCGACCCGCGCACCGACCCGCTGACCTATTGGGTGAACCTCGAGTCCCCCCGCGGCTATCTGGCCGAGCGGCTGTTGCTGGGGACGCCGCCCGCGGCGGCGGTTACGCTGGGGGCGGGCGGACCGACACCGCAGCGCCGGACCCTGAGCGGCGCGGCCGTCAGTTATGCCGACTGGGTGCTGCCCGGGATTCTGGCGATGAACCTGATGTTCTCCAGCCTCTGGGGGGTGGGCTGGGTGATCGTGCGCTACCGCAAGAACGGCGTCTTGCGGCGGCTGAAGGCGACGCCGCTCTCGCCGTTCGAGTTCCTGAGCGCGCAGGTGCTCTCGCGTCTGCTGGTGGTGATGTCTGCCACCGCGGTGGTGTACCTGGGTGCGGATTTGGTGCTCGGCTTCCCCATGCGCGGGTCCTACCCGGCCCTGATCCTGGTTTTTGCGGCCGGCGCCCTGTGCCTGATCAGCCTGGGGCTCGTCGTCGCCGCACGGCTGCGGACCGAGGAACTGGCCGACGGTATCCTGAACCTGATCTCCTGGCCCCTGCTGCTGCTCTCCGGGGTCT
>Ga0247840_10007714_pt1 | contig 14833 bp, 12 predicted proteins | sample LaCruzMarch2015__FD_192404 | JGI IMG/M metagenome (GOLD analysis project Ga0247840, IMG submission 192404) | Freshwater microbial communities from meromictic Lake La Cruz, Castile-La Mancha, Spain - LaCruzMarch2015_17m | ecosystem: Environmental > Aquatic > Freshwater > Lake | place: Spain...
TGCGGGAGCGCCATCGATCTGCTCCTGCACAGCAATCGACACACGCGGCGAGCCTTTGAGAAGAACGATCTGACGCAGGGCGAGCGTGTTCTTGGCACCCGGCGCGCCTTTCTCCACCTCGGCTTTGACTTTCACTGTGTAAATCTGATCCTTGCCGAGCCCTGAGCTGATGACCTTGTAGCTTTTCACATGGCCAAAAGCGGAGCTGAGGATGCGGTCGTAATCCAAGGTAAAATCCGACACGCCTGTAGAGCTTAAGACATCGACGCCGGTGCCAACGCGCACCGCTTCGCGCAAGGCATCGGCGAGTGCCTGCTCGCGAGCGGTTTTCATGTCGCCTGGCGCACGGCCTTCGGCTTCGACAGTCGCGGCGGGTGCAAAGTAAGAAGTCAGAAGGAGGAAGGATGAAGTGAGAATGAATTTTTTCATGATCATTTTTTTTGGCCGTTGCTACTCTGAGCTACTGCTGAAGCGTGGTGTGTTTTCATACTTTTTCCTTCATCCTTCTGACTTTCCTCCAACTTCCCAATGGCCACCTTTAGCGGGGCCGATACGATGGAGGCGGTGGCTGGCTTTGAGTTGGCGGATTTGTTTTTCCACAGCGCGGGTGCTGAGATCGAGAATTCGAGCCATTTCCGGAATCGAAATGCCGGAAGATTCCCGAACGGCGGCGAGAATCTTCTCCTCGGTTTTCACCGGCGTTTTCCCCGAACTTTTCCCCGAACTTGGTTCGGTGATCGTTTTCGCCAGATGCTCTGGCGCGAATGCGAATTTCAACCAGAAGTCCCCGGGCGTGTAATCAATGATGGGCGCCGGGCAGTGGGCGGCCTGACACGCGGTGAGGATTCTTTCGATCCCTCGACCCCAAGATTCAATTTCACCGGAGCGGAAAAACGCATTCGCGATATCTGGATTGAATGGCTGGGATGAGTGTTTTTCCGTGAGGCGGGCAATTGTCCAATCGGGGGGAAGATGTCCCGAATTCCAGATCAGCAACTTGTCGGCATAGACGCTGATCTGGACGGGTGCTCCGCTGGCATAATCTTTGTGCGCGATTGCGTTTAAAATGGCTTCGCGCAAGGCTTCCTCGGGAACCGGATAGGTCTCCACGCGTTGAACACCATCGTAGGAAATCAATGCCTTGAGGTATTTTGCGCGGAGAATGTCGAGTGTTTTATCGACTTGGCGGAAGAGGTCGCCATGAATTTCATCTTGGAAAGCAAGATCGGCGTCGGAGCGAAATGATCCGATTTTGATATAGGCACCGGTGACAAACTTCTCGGGATCAGGGTGAAAAAGAAGAATCGCAGCCCGTTTCAGATAATGCCCTTCGAAGAGATGAAGTTTCTCCAAGAGCCCGGAATCCGGCTCCTGCAGAATCTCCGGAGTGAGTCGTTTGCTCCAAAGAGCGCGCTTGCGGAAGGCCGCGAGTGATGAGGGATCAAGATCGGCGGGGCCAACATTCGGCACGGGCACCCCATCCCAATGTCTCCCCTGCTTGCGCAGAAGAAACCGGTCCAGCGCAGCGCCCTTGAGTTCCTGTTTCGTGCTTCCGCTCCGATAGTGGTATTCCCCCTTGTAACTAATCGGATAGGGATAAGGTTCGACAACAATCTCGATGAGATCGCCACCCTGTTCTTGACGAAGGTTCACATCGACCAAAATCCCGAGCACATCACGGACCTTGTTTGGAAGTTCCTCCAACAATTTCTTGGAATTTTTTACTCCGATAGGAACGCCTTTGTTATTTTTCCCGATGACAAGGGTTCCTCCGCCCGCGTTCGCAAATCCAGAAATCCACTTCAGATATTCGTCCCGCCAGGATTCTTTCCATTCGATGGATTGATGTTCGGTCATGTTAAAAAATCGGAATGCTCACGGGCGGTTTTCATGTCTCCGGGCGCGCGGCCCTCGGCTTCAACGGTGGCGGCGGGTGCAAAGTAGGAAGTTAGAAGGAGGAATGATGAAGTGAGAAGGAGAAACCGAAAGTTGGCCCGTAGGGCGAATTGAGACCTCGGGGAAGGTCGAAAAAGACTACCGCAAGGTAGCTCTACAGGAGAAACAGGCTGGGAAAATCTGCGAATCAAACGAGCGGGAGCGAGCGAGTCAAAGGCAACGCAGAGAATGAGTTTTTTCATGATCACTTTTTGTTGGCTTTCGAGAAAATCCGACATGTTGATTCCCTTCGCGCCGAGATACTGCCAGGCGATGCAGGCACCAGTGATGATGGTTACTTGGGAATTTTGAACTTCGACTTCGGCATACTCGTCGTTCTTTTCGGCATCGAGCCTGAGAATAGGCCGAGTGACGGACTCTGGGTGGAATGCCAAGACAAAGCTGGCGAACAAACGATCCTCGTCAGGAACGACTTTCAGGATTTCCTTGGCTTGTTCCGGTGTCATTCTCAAACGGAAACGGGGCTCGGTCTCGATCCACTCATTACCGAACGAGGCGATGATTTCTTCCCCGTTTTTGGAAATATCCAAAAGATCGGCAATCAATAGACGCGGGGAATCATTGCCCGAGAGCAGAGCTTCTTGAATTTCAGAAGTATAGGGCGAAACCGAATCCAGAACGCGAAACCAATCAGCCGTGGCACGATGGAGCTTTTGAAAATCCTCCACCTTTTGAATCGAACTGGCTTTTTCCGATTCCCTTTGCTCGGAAGCGGTTGGTTTTTTTTCACAGGCTGCAAAAAGGCAGATGGCAAAGAAAAAAGTTCCGCTGACAGCCATTTTCATAACTGATCGGATGGGCATGTAGTGCAGAGCCTTATTCATTTTTGAAAGATTCTCACCTGTTTTATACTTTACTCCTCAATGACATAAATCGCCATGCCGCCTGCGGTTTTCATCATGAGCGTGGAGGTCATGGCCATGGAGTTGCCCGAGAAATTGGCATAGGCACTATTTCCATAGGCTACCGCGTTTGCAGTTCCATAGGCCGAGCCTTGGGTGACAGTTGCAAATGGGGCATTGCCGACATTGTTCAGGAGGATTCCATTTGCTCCCAATGCTGCCGCTGCGTGCTTCAACCGGGCCAAAGTGGCATCCATCGCTCCTTGCTGGGTGAGGCGGAAAGTATTCACGCTATTCGCATCGACAATAGCAACCTGCTCAAATTTTTTTGGCGGCTGAATGTAGATTTTTACAGACTCCGGCGCGATGGCCGCCCGTTTCTGACCGACGAGCACATGAGTTGTTGTGTTGCAGGATGTCAAGGAAGCAGCGACGAGGGTGAGAAGGAGGAGTTTTTTCATGGGTTTAGTTGTTCTTGATATCGGTGTTGTTGGATTGGATGAGCGCTTCAATTTTCCTACCGACTTTGTCCAGCAGGGATTCTTGTTTAGCAGGTTCTCGGGGGAGAGGTGGCAATGGCTTGCCAATTGTGGCCATTACGAAGGGACCGGCATCGCGAACGGCCTCAAGGAGGCCCTTTTCTTTGCGGAGTTTGACGAGCCATTCGCGCTGGACTTTTGCGAGGGAGCCGGGAGCGTTGCCGGTCTTGAGTGCTTCCTGATAAAAGTCGGCCATAATTTCGGAGGTGGTTTGGTCTGAAACTGGCCAGAGGGTCATGAGGAGGTTCTCGGCCCCAGCCATCATGAAAGATCGGCGTAGACCCAGCACTCCCTCGCCGGATCGCGCTTCGCCCACGCCGGTCTCACAGGCAGAGAGCGAAACAAGCCATGTGCCTTGCAGATCAAGAGACGCGACCTCCTCAGCCGTTAGGATGCCATCATTCTCGGGATTGGGAGCCTTGCGCTCCGCCCATGAACGCAGTGTGGACTGCGCGCCCGTGAGAGCGATGCCGCTCGCGCGCATTGGATCGACCCCTTTCTTGTTTGGCGTGGCGGGTGCAATCCCGATGACCGACATCCCCCGTGTGCTGTCTAAAGGCGGCGTGTAGGAATTGAGGTAGAACCCGTGTGTTGCAAGATGGAGAATACCGGGCCTTGAGGTTTGGCGGATTGTTTTTTCGTCGGCGCGCTCGCGGGTGAAGGTTTCGAGATCCCACCCGCTATTAGCGGCGATTTTTTGAATCTCGGCACACTCTTTCTCTGTGCCAGGCAAGGAAGGGAGTTGAATCTGGCCGAACACATCGACCTCCATGCTACGGAAAGCCAAGCGATTTTCCTTAACAGGCTCAGCGGCTCGGTCGAAAATCGGGTTGCCGAAAATGCGAATGCGATTCGGAGGGTTTGGATTGCTTTCCCGCAGCAAATCCCTCGCATTTCCCATGTAGGAAATGTCGTAGCTTTCGGCTAAAAATTTGCCGTTCTCGCCAAGAAGAGCCGCAAAGGAGAGGAAGTTCAGCTCGCCATCTGGGCTGATAAGCAATCGGTTGGTGCCTTCAGGAATTTTTTGAGCGATAGGCCGCCAGAGTTTTTCCGAGAGAAGTTCCGTTTCTTCTTTGACGCAAGCGGCATCGCCATTAGCGATTCCTTGGCGCAGAGATTCGATCGATTGGCGGATTACTTTGGCACCATCGATACGAACAAATTCCAGCTTGTTGTTTGCGGCCATAATGATTGCGCCGAGGCACTGTGCGTCTTCACCCTTGAGCTTGGGATCTTGGAATTGAAAAAGATCGATGAGCGCGCTGCTCTCGCCGAGCTTGGCGGTGATATCCGCTTGGGTGATCGTGGCGCTCGCCCGTTGGAGATTCCTGCGAAGATACTTTGCCGCCATGTCCCTCTGGAGTTGGCTGATTTCCCCTTTCAATCGGGCAACCTCCTCTTCCTGACTGGGTTCAAATGCCTGTTTGGAAAGGCGGGCTTGGAGTTCGGCGATCTTTTTCAAGCTATCCGCACCTTCACTACTACTCTGGGCGGCCAGCGCGATCGAGCGGTCTTCCACCAAGGAATCTAAAACCACTCCTTTCATGCGAAGCACCAAGTCAGCGATCTCATTGGGCTCCAAAAGACAAGCTAACCAAAATGGCTGATTCACACTCTGCCAGGAAAGACGGGTGTCTTCATCTTGGGCAAGGATGGTTTGTAACTCGCTCTGCTTGCACGTGAAGAGCCGATCGGCGTAGGCGCGCGCCTCGGAGAGGTTTCCTATTTCATATTCTAAAACAGCTAGGTTTCCTAGGCTTGTAGCCGTTTGCGGATGCTTGGGCCCGATGGTTTTTTCATAGATCGCCAAGGCGCGTTCCAAAAGCTGACGAGCCTTGGTATAGTCTCCCATCGACTTATATAGCGACCCTAAGCTATTAAGAATGTTAGCTGTATTGGGATGCTCAAAGCCAAGATATTTTTCATAGATAGCCAAAGCGCGCTCATGAAGAGGCAGGGCCTCAATGTAGTCTCCCATGTTTTGGTAAAGATTAGCAATATTGTTGCGACTTGCGGCTGCCATAAGACTCTCATTACCATATGTTTTCTCTTGTATCGCTAAAGCGCGCTTATGAAGCGGCAGAGCTTTAGCGGAGTCTCCTGTGGCCGAGTAAACTATTGCTAAATTATTAAGACTGCCAGCAACATCGGGGTGATCAGGTCCGAGAGCTTTTTCCGTAATCACCAAGGCGCGTCGATGAAGCAGAAGGCTCTTTGAGTAGTCGCCCATGGCAATATAGACTTGCGCTAAATTGTTGAGACTTGTTGCTGTCTTGGGATGTCCTGCACCAAGTGCTTTTTCATTGATCGCCAAGGCGCGCTCATAGAGAGGTAGCGCCTTTTCGTAACTGCCTATTTCTGAAAATATGTGCGCAAAATTGTTAAGGCCTTGTGCCGTATCAGGATGGTCTGTCCCAAGAGCCTTCTCTCTGATTGCCGAAGCTCGCTCGCAAAGTTGCAAGGCTTTTTCGTAGTTCCCCATATCGCTATGAAGTAATCCCAAATTGTCAACACATGTGACTGTATCACGATGTTCAGGCCCGAGGGCTTTTTCATTGATTGCCAAGGCGCGGTCTAAAAGCGGAAGAGCTTTGGTATAGTCTCCTATAGATTTATATAGCAATCCCAAGCTATTAAGAGTGGCAGCTGTATCGGGGTGTTCAGGCCCGAGGGCTTTTTCCCTAATTTCCAAAGCGCGGATAAAAAGCGACCGGGCTTGGATGTGGTCAGCCATTTCACTGTAAAGTATACCCAAGTTGTTAACGCATGATGCTGTATCCCGGTGATCTTTTCCTAATATTTTTTCATTTATCTCTAAAGCTCTAATAGCAAGCGATAAAGCTTTTGAATAATCTGCGATTGCAATATAAATGTTCGTTAAATTAAGGCAGGCTGTAGCTGCTTCCCGACTTGTTTTTCCATTTACCTTCTCTGCATTTGCTAAAATAATTTCACAAATTCCTGCTGATTTTTTATTGTTGCCAGTGGCGAAGTAAGATGATGCGAGCGCGTTCAACGCGAATGTTGTCTGGCTACTTTGTGCACCAGTTTTCTTGGATTGGAATCGGACCAAGCGTTCCAACAAAGGAATTGCTTTGTCATGTTCCGAGCGGCGCAAGTGCATGACAGTAAGCAACTCCAACGTGAAAGCGGTAGACTCATGGGAATTCGACTCAAAAATATCTACCGCCTTATTGCAGAATTCAATTCCAACTTCTGAATCTCCTTCAAAAAAATTACAAAGACCTAGATACGAATAGGATTTCGCTGTAGCTACATGTTTTTTCCCAAGCAATTTTTCCATTTTGGGGGTTGTTCGCTTGAATATCTCCAACGCTTCCTTGTATTTGCCTGAGGCAATTAACTTTTCCCCCTTCAGCTCTTCCGTGATAACCTGTTCGATGCCAGCAGGAAGGGGTTGACTAAGGGACGCTTGAATCCTGAGCGAAAATGCCATGCTTAAGATTACCACAACTAAAAGATACTTGATGCATGGCATTTTCATCTAATTACAAGTAAATAATGACAATAAAGATCAATTATTTTTAGCCCGAAGCAGTCTCGGATTCTCCACATACCCTTCTGCTTTAAGATTCGCTGCAATTCGATTTACTACAGCGGCGTGATCATCTTTCCGGAGATTACTTTCTTGGCTTGCTCTGAGATCAAGCGTAGCGATTCCCTGGCTTTGAGTGGCCATAAAGTGCCCAGCACCAAGATTAAGGTGGTTGAAGCCGAGGGTCTTGATGGTTTTTGGAATCATAGTTGTTTTTGATTCGTCCAAGGACACCGGCGTGGTCTCCCCAATTGCAAAGATGCCTTCGGCCGCCAAGGCAGGGACCTGGGCGCTGGGGCTTTGGGCCTTTGCCAAAGAGAGATACCTTTTGCCATTGGCCCCCATGATATTAATCGCACTCATGCTGTCTGCTTCGACAATCTGAATAACTTTTTTCCCATTAACGGTGAGTGCTGCGATGATCGTGAGTTGATTGGTTTCCGGATCCAGCACCCAAAAGCCGTGGTCGGCTTTGATTTTTTGTTCGGCTCCTCTGCCAATAATAGTAGCTGTGCCTTTGGTTTTGTAGATGGCTTGATCGGCCAAGAGTTGGTTGGTTGTGGCGGCGAGAAGAATGCCGAATGCAAATTGTTGGAGGTATTTTTTCATTGATGGGTTTTTTTTGGTGGTTTATTGGGTTTTATTCTGCGGGTGGCAGTGTGAAATCGATGACGCCTTGTTTGTGGAGTTGTTTTTGACGCTCTGGGGAAAGTTTTATCCAAATATGGTGGAATGTGGCCGTAGAGCTCATTGGGTAGGCAAAGTATTCGTATCGATCGCCGCCGAATTCAGAAACGATGGAATTGAGTTTCTCGGAATCCAATCGACGAGGTCCGGATGTGTAAATGCCTGCCACAATCAAATTTTTCATATCGATAGTCAGCGTATCCATATGCTCTTTGAATTCGGCTTCATTCTGTAAAAAGGTGGATTTGCCTTGGACGCGCGAGGATTCCGCTTTTGGAGCTGGTTTGAGGAGAACCTCCTGCGGGTAGTAGTATTCCGACCAGACGGGGTCTTTGTTCGTGGCGCAGCCAACAAACATCGCAGATATTAAAAAGATAATTATTGTTTTCATTATTAATTAATTGGAACTGCCGTTTCGGGATCGAAAATCATCCCTTGGGAAATCCTAAGACCGAAGTTGGCATAGCGATATAAAGGGTAAAGGAACAGACGATAGGAGACAGCGCAGTTTATATTCGAGTAGTAGTTCCAACCACCACCGCGAATACAGCGATTGGAGCCAGAATTATCCCAACACCACTCCCAAGCGTTTCCGCTCATTTCAAAAAGCCCCAGTTCATTCTCAGGCTTTGTTCCGACCTTTTGAGGTGATCTTCCCGATTTGTCAGAATGCCCATCCAGTCTGGTGAGTGGTTCGAGATTTTTGCCTTTGATGGGCTTAGCTGTGTCCGAGATGACGAGGTCGTAAGGAAGGATGTTGAGCGTAAAATCCTGTTCGGTGGACTGGCCGAGGGAATCTGTGGCTTTCACTTTTACGGTATATGAGCCCTCGGTCTTGGGTTTGCCGATGATGCGACCGGGAGGGGTGTAGGTGGTTAGATACAGGCCAACCGGGAGCATTGAACCAGGCGAAATAGTGAACTTATATGGGGGCATGCCGCCCTTGGCTTCAAGTTGCCATATCAACTCGACGCCAACCATGGAAGAAGGCGGGGGGCTTTGCAAAATCTGCAGCCCATTATTTTTGTTATATTTGTGCTCATGGCTTTTCACTCCTCCCCTTAATGCCCACTCCCACTCGGCCTCGCTGGGCAGGCGGTATCCGTTAGTAGTCGAGCTTTGAGTTACTACTTCCGATCCTTTCTCGCCAAATTCACCGCTCCGATACACTTCGCCTTTAGCTTGGTAAACAGGCACCAAACCAGCCATCTCGCTCTTTGCATTGCACCATTTCAAGCAATCATACCAGTTCACTTTCAAAACTGGGTGCTCATTACTAATGCCCTCGCCCACATTTCCGATATCGTAGCCATGGTCTGACGCCCAACTTCTCACCTTCTTCCACTCCAGCCATGTCACCTCCGTGCGACCAATGTAGAATGACTTCACCGACTTCCCAGCCAACTCCGACGCATCCGGCAGCGTGCCGCCTTCCACCAGCACCATGTCGTCCTTCGTAAGCGGAGCAGGCGTGGGCGCGACAAAAAGTGTCGGCATAGGCTTCGACGCGAAGATCTTTTCTGCTGATAGATTGTCCCCTGTTGGTTCGCCCAGGAACAACTCCTCAAAAAGCTGATTGTATTCCCCTGGCGTCTGCTGGCCGCTCGACTTCGCATACACCTCGCTGCGCACGCTCATCATGATTTGATTGATGCTACGCCCTTTTTGCTGGAGCGAGCTGGCAAGAATCGGGGTGAAAAGCCCGTCCAGAGCCTTGCTTCCAGCCTCTGCCGCGTAGATCACCATCGAGTTTTTCGGCTTCATTCCCACCACCGAGAGACCGCGCGCGAGATTTCGACCGCTCCCGGCAGGCAGCGGGTTGTCACGGCACGCATCGATCACAATAATGCTCGCACGAGCTGCGGCGGCATCCATCGCCGTCATTACCTCGTCGAGCGCCACCGCCCGCGTCGCCACCCGCCGTTCGTCGGGAATGTCGGCATCCGCCGGAAGCAGGTAGTTTTTGCCATCCACTTGAACGCCGTGTCCCCCGTAGTGGAAAAAAGCAATCGCGCCGGTATTCCGCAGCCCGCGCTCAAACTCGGCAATAGCGTCGATCATCTGCTCGCGGTTCCCGTCGCGCACTACACGCACACGGAAGCCAAGCTGCTCCAGCGCCGCGCTTAATTTTGCCGCATCATGGCTTGGATGCGCCAACCCTGCAAAGTGCGAGTATTTCCCGTTCGCAATCAATAGCGCCTCCTTCGGCTGCGCGGCCTGGAGAGCGGCGGAAAAGACCAAAAAAACTAAAATGAATGCTATGCGGCGGAACATGAGAGACGGGGACATATCAAAGTTGCGCAGACTTACACAGATTTTTTGGAAGACGATGTGGAAGCACAAGAAGGTCTCGAGGAGCGCGCTCGCCCTCGGGCGCATCGCCACGCGCCTTCGCGGGGCGAGTGAGAAAAAATGCGGCCGAAGGCCGGTGGAAGCACTTCCTGTCGGGCGCGGGGCGCACCCGACGGCACCCGAGGGCGGGTGCGGTCCCCGAGAATGAGGCTTCTGCCTCTGTGCTGCCGACGGGGACGTCGGCGTTCCGGGCGGCGGGAAGTGGAAAAAGGATGAAGGAAGAAAGCGCCTGCGGCGGTCCTCCTGCGTGTTGCGCGACTAAGGCGTGATGAAGTGGCGGAAAACTGGTGGCGAGGTGGAAGGGAGCAATCATGGTTGTTCGCCGGAATTGGGCAGTTGCTTGATCATGCGGTCTTGAAAAAAGTTAGAAGTGAGAAGGAAAAAGTATGAAGCAATTGGCAAGAGGATACTTTCATAGTTTGAGAGTTATGCAGGCTTCAGGTTTTCTTACTTCTTACTTCATACTTTATACTTCTGCCTTTAAATGCGGGTTTGCCGTCGGCGGCAGTTATTCGAAAATTTCGAATAACTGAATTCTCCTGCAATTCTTGGTCAGAAAATATTTTCTTGAGATGATAGTTAATGGTGTGGGTCTCGACATCGTAAAGAAGCCCCATCATTTTCTGACTAAGCCAGACATTTTCGTCTGCGTAAACCGCCTCGACGCCCCCTTCTCCGCTGGCCGCCACAAAGCTCAGGTATTCAGCCGCCGAGGAGCGGGTCAGAGAGACCTCAGGTTTCGTTTTCGGCCGCCTACGCGGGTTGGGATGGTCTTGGCTCATGGGTAAAGAAAGTCGGAAGGAGGAAGTATGAAGGAAGAATGCGCCTGCGGCGGTCCTCCTGCGTGTTGCGCGACTACGGCGTGATGAAGTAGCGGGAAACTGGTGGCGAGGTGGAAGGAAGCAATCATGGTTGTTCGCCGGAATTGGGCAGTTGCTTAATGAGGCGATCGAAGTCGGACTCGAAGAGGTGGTCTTGGATGATGCGGTATTTCTCGAATTCTGATTCGGCAAAGGACTTTGCGATCTCGGCCGTAACTTTTCCAGGATGGTCGAGAAGGTCGCGTTGGTTGAACTGGAGGAAGGCGTTTAACTTTTGCTCCCAGTCGGCCATCGTCATGGGTATGCGCCGCTCGGCTTGGTCCTCGGCATAATCGAGATACATGGTGGCGATGCGGTCGAGGGCTTTGAGTTCTTTCTCGGTGAGGTAGTTTTTAGCCACTACGACATCAGGCTTGAGGATTTTGCCCTTCGGTGCGTTGCGCCATGTGGTGAGGCCCATCTTTTCTTTGGTGCTATCTGCTCGATTCACAATCAACTCGGCGGCCGTATGGCCGTGAATGGCGAAGTGCAACTTGTTCTGAACTGCTGCGAAGAAAACCTGCGTTGACTCGGCCTCGGGGCTGTAATCCAAGGCTGTGGCATAAATGTCCGTGATCTTCTGGTAAAATCGCCGCTCGCTGGCACGGATTTCCCGGATTTCGGCGAGCAAGTTGTCAAAGTAGGCTTCATTGAAAATCGCCCCGTTCTTCAAGCGCTCCTTGTCGATGACATAGCCTCTGATTGCAAAGTCGCGGAGTATTCCGGTAGCCCATTGGCGAAACTGGGTGGCGCGAAGGGAGTGCACGCGAAATCCAACGGCAATAATGGCGTCGAGATTGTAAAAATCCACATCGCGCCCCACTTGGCGGGAGCCTTCGGTTTGAACTATTCGGAATTTCCGAAGAGTTGCAGCGGCCTCAATTTCGCGGTGTTTGTAAAGATTGGCCAGGTGCTCGTTAATGGTAGGAACGCTCACTTCAAAAAGCGCGGCCATGAGCTTCTGTGTGAGCCAGACGGTTTCATCCTCCAAGCGGACTTCGATGCCTTTTTCCCCAGCTTGGGCGGTAAAGATCAGAAACTCCGCAGTGCTATTACGAATCTGGATTTTTTTTGGCTTTGGCATGGGTGGAAAAAGTTAGAAGTGAGAAGTCACTTAGCTGTCGATTCTACTTTTTGGAATCATTTTGGCGTGCGCTTGAGATTGCGCTGGGTGCGTTCCGGCAATTCTTGGAAATTTTGTTGGGTGGAGACTTGGGCGCCGCTGGCGGTTTCGAGTTCCCGGCGAGCGTTTCCAGCGATGACGCCACCTGCGGTTGCGGCTTTTTTGTTTTGGTGAAAGCCTTGGGTGTCCTGTTTCTTGGCGATTTCGGTGGTGGAGGCTTCGCCGAGCATGGTGAAGATGAGTTCCAAATCCGTCATGTGGTCGCGGAGGTTCTCACCTGGATTGGAGAGAGATTTGAAGGCTTTGTATTCGGAGGGTGTCATGCCGAAGGTGGCCTTGCTGATCTCGGCGGTGAGAATGGCAAATTCGCGAGATTCTTTGACGCCGCGTTTTTTCCACTCGTCGGTAAGTTCGTCACGGACGGCGATGCCGCGAAGGCGTTTTTCGATCCATTCTTCGGAGTAGCCTTTCTGCTCGTAAATCTGGCGCATCCGGCGGGCTGCGAGTTCGGGGTTTTCGATTTCCTCAAGGCGTTCGTATCCGACCTGGGCGAGCCAGAGTTTGAAGGGTTCAGCTTTGGGTGAAGGAACGGACTGGATGAGGCGGAGGAGTTGCTCGGTATCAGCGACATCGGTGAGGCGTTGCTTGCCGTCAGCAGCAGTCATTTTCAACCCGTGACAGTTTGTCACGGTTTGGTTGCCTTCTTTTTTCAGTCGCTCTTTGAGCTTTCTCCAATACGCACCGGGATCAATGCTTCGCGTGAGAATTGCCAAGACATCAACAATGGCGAAGAGCCATTTCTGATTCTCGGCATCCCAAGCGCGGCGGACTGTTTTTTCTTCAAAGAGGATGATGGATGACATGGCGGTGAAAGTTAGAAGTAAAAAGGATGAAGTAAGAAGTTTTTTACGGCTTCGGGAAGGTGCTGATGACAATGGAGTCTTGGGACCAAAGCAAGGCGGCGGTGGAGCCGACCTTGGCAGCGGCGAGGGCGGAGTCGATGCCTTTCACGGCCATGCCTCGGGTGAGGACTTGGAAGGGAGCGGGGGCGTTTGTTTCGGAGGCGTATTTGGATAGTGCCTTATGAAGTTCGCTGGGTTGAGTGCAGGCGATGACTTCGACGACATCGGAGCCGTAGGGCGGGCCGATTTCGATCTCGAACCCGCTCTTGTGAGTGCCGGGGATGTCGATGGCTTTATTGGCTGGAATGAGGGTGTTTCTTGAGAAGCGGTTTGGAAAGAGGACGACGGTGGTGCCGTCGCTCTGGTGGCAGAGAACGGCCATGTGGCACTCGCGCGCGCTGCGCACGCGGAAGGAGACGGTTTCTTTTTCAGGATAGGCCCGGCGACCGTCCACGGTGAAAATCTCGATGGGAAAATCCCTCGGCACTTTGGCGAGGCGGTCTCTGGCAATCTCCTGCACATTGGCGAGGCTTTGCTCGACATTCTGGGGATTGATGACGCCGTCGATGGGCTTAGTTGCCGCATCGGCTGGATCTGGCCAGATTTTTGCGCGCACTTGGGAAGCCGGGATGGCGATGCGGGCTTTCTTGACCTCGCCGCCTTCAAGCCATGCCAACTCGGCATAGACGGTGACCTCGTCGCCGCTGGCGTAGAAGCGCCCACGAATAATGCCCTTCACGCCTTCGATGGTGACTTTTTCGACGCCAGTTCCTGGCTCCAGGATGCCCTTGCCTTGAAATTTGCCTTCCATCTGGAGATCGGCCAAGCGGTCCCGGGTCACGACCTTGAATTTCCCGGATTCTCCCAGCGCGATCTCCAACTCGTCGCGGAGCATGGAGGAGAACGGCGATTGGAGGTCTGTGTTCTCGTAGTTGAAGCTGCCGACGGCGATGTTGACTGGCCCATCGGGCGACTCCGCCGCGAGGTTGTTGGCGAGTTTTTTGAAAGGATCGTCCGTGGCGGAAGCGAAGGAGAAGTTAGAGGTAAGAAGTATGAAGGAAGAAACTAAAGTGAGAAGTAGGAAGGAAGAAGGCAAATAAAGTGAGAAGGAAGAAGTAAGAAGGTAGAAGTTGCAGAGAAGAAGTGGATGTTTTGGAGATGGTTTCATGGTGATTTGGGAGTTTTCCGGTTTTGATCTTACTTCATCCTTTTTACTTCTTACTTTTCGTCACGATGGTGACGAAAATGGCCGTGAGTTCATCAGCTTCGGCGCGGAGGTCTTTGAGTTTTGTGGCTGGGACGATGCCGCTTTCTTCGAGGAGTTCGAGCCAGTAGGCGGATTCTTCGATTTCGCGGAGCGAGTCGCCGCATTTGGCAGCAAACTCGGCCCGACTGCGTGCGCGATGGGCCTCGCGGTAATTGGCTCCGACGGATGTTCCCGAACGCAAAAGCTGCTTACCAAGCACCTGCGCCTCGCCCGTCTTGGGGAGTGACACAAACAAACGAATCACCCGCAGCGCAAACTGCTTCGTCCGCTCGATCAAATCGTCATTCGCCGACTTCATACTTCTTCCTTCATACTTCCTACTTTACCTCGCGTCTTGGTCGGAGGTGGGGATGGAGAAGGTGTCTACGACTGTGGATGTGTCGGTTTCGATGACCTCTTCTATGGTGCTGGTTTGCTTTTTGATTTTACCTTTTTTGATCACGGTCTCGCTTGAGGCGGTCTGGCGGCTTTGGGTAGTGCCAGGGCGCTGAGAAGCGGCTTGTTCGTCACTGATCGGAACATTTTGTCTGGCGACGAGATTTGTTTGATTAAGGGAGGAGTTGTAGTTTGCAGGAGCCCCGCCGATCGCGGCTGGTTGGAAAGCGGTGGGTGGCGCGATGCCCTCACCGCCGTAAGGATCGGGGCGCAATGGTGGGCGCTGCGTGCAGGCGCCGAGGAATGCTGAAGTCAGAAGTAAGAAGTAGGAAGTATGAAGTGGAATGCGAAGTTTGATGGACATGGCGGCTTGT
>Ga0247840_10007715_pt1 | contig 14829 bp, 17 predicted proteins | sample LaCruzMarch2015__FD_192404 | JGI IMG/M metagenome (GOLD analysis project Ga0247840, IMG submission 192404) | Freshwater microbial communities from meromictic Lake La Cruz, Castile-La Mancha, Spain - LaCruzMarch2015_17m | ecosystem: Environmental > Aquatic > Freshwater > Lake | place: Spain...
TGGTCTTTAAGAATAAAGCCCCTTCCGAAGTGTAAGTATGGCCGTTGGCGATGAGCGTGTCAAGTGTTTTATTGACTAAACCTAAATCATAGAGGGATTGTTCAGAAGTCCATACATCGAATTCAACTCTAAACTTCTTTAAGTCTTCTTTTAATTTATCAGTTTCGGCCAATAAACCGAATTTCCTAAACAAAGGCAAGCTTTCATTTAAGTCGAGATCTTTATAAGATTCTCCGACTTCAGCTTTAAGATCAGCTGCGATCTCGATGAGATCTTTCCCATGATAGCCATCTTCAGGAACTTCGATATCGATCCCACAAGATTGAAGATAACGGGCTTGAAGAGAACGAGCCATATTGTTGATTTGATTGCCCGCATCGTTGAGATAATACTCACGAGTAACTTTAAAGCCAGCTTTACTCATGATACGAGTCAAAGAATCGCCTATGGCAGCGCCTCTGGCGTGGCCAGGATGAAGATCTCCGGTAGGATTAGCGGATACATATTCGATGTTATACCAAAGTGGATTGTCTTGAATGGTCTCCCCATAGGAGCTGTCCGCTTTTAGAATGGTCCCGATCATCGCTGAAAGAAATAATTCATCCATCTTTAGATTGATGAATCCTGCCCCTGCGATCTCTGCGGATTTGATCCCAGCGGCCTTGAAATCGATCGCATCGATCAAAGTTTGAGCTAAAGCTCTTGGATTTCCTTTTAAGATCTTAACCAATCTCATGGCGATATTAGAAGAATAATCCCCGTGTTCTTTTAATTTAGGTACTTCGATGATGATGTCTTCTAGAGGTAACTCAAGAGAAAAAGCTTGCTTGACCGCATGTTGAAGTTCATTTTTTAATGCTTGTTCAATGATGTTCATGCTTGTGCCCCCTTGATTGTATAGCGTATGGTTTGATGCGTCACGATGGACCCATCGATGATTAATTGATAAGTAAGCTCTATAGTGTTCGATTCAATTCGATGATGGTGTAGCTTTACGACACCCTCCATCGTCCCTTGATCAGAGACAACTGTGAAAGAACCTATCCCATTAAGATTAAAATCGATCTGAGTATTCCACTCAGCACTTCTTTTTAAAATTAGATTTTTCTCTAAGATAAGCAATTCAACTTTAGTAGATCCATCTTTTTCGATATAACTCAAAGAATGGGGTTGAAAATCTTGTTGGGCTAAAAGTTTAGTGGTTTGACATGTATCATGATCCAAATGATCAACGATTTCAATATGAAGTAAGACAGGGTGACTGCTCATTGAATAACCTTTTACCTGTAAGCATTATAAATAAACCACACCAGTTGTCAAGTTAAACACGTACATTGTGTAAAGTTTATCTCTGGCACTCTCTTAGGGTTAAGAAAGATCTCTATAAACAAAAGAAACCAAGGAGGATCTTTCTTCTCATCTCTGGTTTCTTTTCATAGCTTAATTATTCAAATCTAGTCATTGATCCCTTTCCCATCCATAATCTGTTCTACATATTTTTCGATTCGATTGTTTCTAGTACTTGGCTGTTTAGATCCTGAGAAATAAAGCAAATAGGCTCTTTGTCTACCTGGAGTCAAAGCATAAAAAGCTGCTTTGAAATCTGGGAGCTCATAGAACTTAGCTTCTAACTCTTCAGGCATACTGAATTCACTTACTTTCTTAAAAGGTACTTCTAGTCCTGCCTTCTCAACTTCAATGGCTTCTTTAAGATAAGCTCTGATGTCTTCTTGATGATCAAGAACATCCTGTAGAGAGGTAAATCTTATCTGACGTCCAGCTTGAACGTTTTCAGTTTGTTGAATCAAGATCTTTTGAGGATCTTTAAGTAGGGATCCTTTTATAAACAATAGAGCACAGTACGCTTTAAACCCATGCATCAAAACAACATTCCCATCATTTATGGTGTAACAAGGCTGGCCCCATTTTAATTCTTCAGTCATTTCTGTCTCAAGAATGATTTCTCTTAACTTTGTAAATTCTTTTTCCCAAGGAGCACTTCTTTTAAGAAATGAATCTACTTTAGGATTGGTTACTCTATTGGTCATCTTATTTGGTCCTCTTATTTCTATCCATTTGGTAAAGCGATTTCTTCAGTTGAATTATCATCCTTAACTATGGTTCTGTCTACTAAGATGAACATAAGATTATAAATAATCATCATTATTTAGTATTAATTTGGGCAAGCTGAACCAATGTCACTTCTTGAATCAAAACGATCTTCGTAAACATTTATAAGAACACTATTTATCTTCGCTTTCTCTGAATCGATCCACTTTATTACGAGTTCTCCACAACGGGTTGCGTAAAACACTCGGCTTCTTAAGACTTTTCCATTAAGATCTTCCAGATCAACTTTAACAGTCCATGAACAAAGAGCTCCACAGTTCCCAATGTATCCAACTAAAACCTTATTATGATCCTCGTTGTATACTCTTGTGATTTCTTGATAGTCCAGCTTATCCGTAAAGAAAATATAATTAGTAAGGTATCCAAATAGAACAACACTAAATAGGATTAAAACAGTTTTTAAAATTAATGATTTTTTCATCAAATTTGTTTCCTTACTTTCATCACACTTATTATAGGATACTGATCTTTTAAACACTACACACGATGAGTGTAGTTTAATCTTTTTTTATATTCATAGAAAAGCGCACTAACTAGTGCGCCTGGATTAAATCATTAGATCTCTTTTTGGATAGAAGTAAGCACTGGCGATGATCGCCACAACGATAGCAACCAATGAGAAGACAAGATAGAAAGGATCCAGTCTAAGATCTAATAGATCAATAACTTTGAAATATTGAAATGGAACTAAGATTCTTAAGAAGTCTGTGTTATCGATGATGCCCATGATGACAGATAAGAGATAGCTTGTCAGCATGACCGTAAGCGACAACTGAGATGATTTCTTGGCGTCTTTTAAGAAAGCCGCTAAGAAGAAAGACACTGCTAAATAAAACATCATGATGATAAACATGGCGATCATCATATAAGCCAATTCATTGGATATCGTATCTGTAGGTGAGACCTTATTGATGATGGCTGCAGAAGTGCCCCAAGTTACTAAGACAAAGACCACAACTAAGGTCGAAGCGGCTGCCAATTTAAGCAAGAGGATCTTCATTCGACTGATCGGTTTGACCATTAAGAATTCCGCTGTTTTATCGCGTTCTTCTTTCGCTAAGATGCCTGAACCAATCATGATTGCGAATACTGCCCCCATGATGGTGACATAAGCATAGATCATCCCATAGAAACCACCAAAACTATCAATAGGAATACCTGATAAACCAAAGATGGCCATAAAGGCTTTAGGCATAGAACCTAAGATCGTCGATAGATCCATATTGCCACCAGAAGATAAAGCTTCATACTTCCCAATTCCAGCTCCTACCATAAAAACGATGCCTAAGATCCAAAACATCATTGTTTTTAAGTAAGATTTCAATTCTTGTAGATATAGGTTCATATTACCTCCTACACCGCATGGATGTCTTTATGGGTATAGACCACATAAGCACCCACGCAAGATCCAATCGTCACAAGCGCACACATCGCCAACATCGGCCATTCATATGATGAATTATAGAAGATGTAGGACTTCTCAAACCATTGGAAAGGACTAAAGTATCTTAACCAAGGTTCATCTAAGATCGCTTGCATCAGATTCATAACGAAGAGGGTAAAGACAACAGACATACTGACCCCTACGACAGATTTAAGTTTGCGTAATAGCACAGCTGTCAAAATTCCTAAACTCGCAAACATCACTTGAAGTAGTAGTGTCGATAAGGCAAACAACAAGAAGATATTGAATTTCAATTCTGTTGTTTCAACTGTCGTAAGCATCACATAAGACAAGATAGTCAATAAAACCCAAGTGATCAAGAGATGAGAGAAGATCGCCAGACTTTTTTGGATCAAGATACTAGAACGAGTCATCGGTTTCGTTAAGATAAAGTCATTCATCTTTAAACGAACTTCTTTCCCAACGATGCCTAATCCAATCATCATTCCCTGCATGGCTGCGATCAATTGTACATACATAAGGATAAATGAATAGAATCCTAGACCTGTAAACAAGGTATCTACATTGACCCCTAAGCTTTTTAATAAGAGCTCAGGTAGATTATCAAACAAAGGCTTCATGATCGCGATCTGATCATAATATACAGGATAAAAAGACATGAAGATGATGACGACTAAAGCTAAAGCGAGGCTCCAACTTAAAGTCGATTTAAAAAGTTGTTTGAATTCAAATCTAAAAACATTCATATTAAGCCTCCTTCTGATAATAGTGAAGGAAGATCTCTTCAAGTTCTGCTTCATGGACGTTGACCCTGATCAGATCCAAGGAAGCTAATTTCTTCATCAGTAAGTTGATGTCTCCTTTATAGATGAAGGAAACATCTAACCCATTTTGAGTAAGTTCATTCAGTTTACCTAAACCTAAGGTTGAAACATCAAACGGAACTTTCGTCTCAAAACCTACTTTAAGATAGGCCTCTTCTTTCATATTTTGAACGGAGTCGATCTTAACGATCTTACCATCTTTGATGATGGCGACTCGATCACATAACTTTTGGACTTCTGAAAGAATATGAGAGGAGAATAAGACTGTCGCTCCACGTTTATTTTCTTCCGCCAAGATATCAAAGAAGATATTCTGCATAAGTGGATCTAAACCTGAAGTAGGTTCATCTAAAAGAATAAGCTTAGGAGAATGAAGAAGACCTTGGACGATGCCTACTTTCTTCTTATTCCCATAAGACAGATCGTCGATCTTCTTATTGAGATCTAAATCTAATCGAGCAGCCAATTCTTTGATTCGTTTACTGCAATCTTTCTTATAAAAGCTCGCAGAATAGTTAAGAAGATCCTTGACCTTCATATTGTCGTAATAGAACACTTCTGAAGGTAAGTAACCGATCTCTTGATGGATCTCTTTTGCGTGTGTAATGACATCTTTCCCAAAGATCGTTGCGGATCCTGATGTCGGATGAATAAGCGCCAATAATAAACGGATGGTTGTGGATTTACCCGCCCCATTAGGACCTATGAATCCAAAGATCTCGCCTTCTTCGATACTTAAATCTACGTCGATGATCCCCCTAGATTTCCCATAATACTTTGTCAGCTTTTTTGTCTCGATAACGGCCATAAACATCTTTCCTCCTTATGGAATTCAAGTCGATGACTACTATTTCAGTATAGCACTGTGTCTATAAAGAGCGTATAAAAATCAGTCTTTCGACTGATTCATAAACGATTCAATGGCTTCGATGCTTTTTAAGATCTTAGGTGATAAGATCTCACACCCTGTTTCTGTCACCAAGACATCATCCTCGATACGTATGCCTATGCCTTCACTTGAACTATAGAGTCCAGGTTCAACGGTGATCACCATCCCTGGTTTTAGAATCATCCCGTCCATCTGACCGACATCATGGGTATCTAGACCTAAGAAATGAGAGACCCCGTGATAATAAACTGTATCAAGCTGAGAAGCCTCTTCTATGATCTTAGCTTCTACACAGGCAACACTATAGGTCTGTTTAACGATGGCGTTGAGATCACCCATCGATACTCCTGGTTTGATCGCGTCGAAGACATTTTGTTGAGCCTGTAGTACGATCGAATAGAAAGTTTTTTGACGTTCAGTAAATTTCCCATTGATAGGGAAAGTACGTGAAATGTCTGCGCAGTAATGGCCATAAGTAGCCCCTAGATCAAGTAGAAGGAGTTCTCCATCGACCAAGGTCTTTTGATTAGACACATAGTGTAAGGTACAGGCATTCTCTCCTGAAGCAGCGATCGTCTCAAACGCATTATCACTATTATCCAGAGCTAAACTATGATTGAAATCAGCGACGACTTCATATTCTTTTCGTCCAGGTCTTAGATGTCTTAACGCATTCTCAACACCTTTTTGTGTGATGTCGATGGCTTTCTTTAAGTCAACGATCTCTTCAGCTTGTTTGATCACTCTTAAGGCATTGATGTTGTGATTGAGGTTAACGACTTTCATCCCAGGATAAAGCTTATGGATCTTACGTCCAAAGGCTTCTCCTTCCATAACTCTCGCATTCAAAGAATCTCTTTCGGTATCTACATAGATTACGTTGATCCCATTACGATCCATTAATCGACCTAAAGAAGGTTCATAGTTTGATATAGGATAAATCGTATTTATTCCACTGATCGATTTTGCTTCATCATCCTTCAGTGATTTTCCTACCCATTTCTCCATCAAAGGATTTTGATCTTTGATGAATAGAATTTCTTTTTGAGTAGAACTTGTCTTTAATAAGATTAAAATCAAACTGTCTTCATCCAATCCAGTCAAATAAAAGAAATTACGATTGACACTAAAAGGATAAGTCGCATCGGCTGAGCGTTTGATCAGATCTCCCGCAAACAAGATCGCCATCGATCCTGCTTCCATGACTTTGAAAACTTCTGCTCTTCTTAATTGATATTGATTCATAGGATCTCCTTAGGGAAATAGACTTTCTTATCATCTTTAGGTTGGGCATTAACGATGGCCAAGACGATGTTTGATACTTGAGACAATTCTTTGATGGATCCATCAGCACAGCTGATATAAATCAAGGATCCTTCTTCACTATAGGGTGTATAAGGTCTTGAGACCATCTCATCTTGATAGAAATAATAACGACTGTCATAGGTTTTCTCGACCTTAGCTTTGATCTCATCGCGTTGCTTATCTGTGATTACATCTTGATACTCAAAGAGATCTCGATTTAGGAAACGATTCGACAGATCTTTTAAGATCATATCATCAGATTCACTGGCGAGATGAAAGCCATAAAAACAAGACGCTTCATCTAGATGATAGAAGGCATTGAGTTCAGGTTTCTCAATCAAGATCTTAAACATAGGATAGTTATGGATAAACGAAGGATCATTATGGACCCTGTCTTTTAAACGCTTGAAGAATCCAATCAAGATGGCCTCTACAGCTCTTCCTACAGGATGATAATAGACTTGGTAATACATATGATAACGAGCCATGATGTAGTCTTCTATGCTATGGATACCACTTTCCTTAATGGTTAGTTTATCTTGAGAGATCTTAAAGGTCCTTAAGATACGTTCGATATCATATTGACCATAAGATGTTCCTGTAAAATACGCATCTCTAAGCAAGTAATCCATACGATCCGCATCCAATTGACCAGACACAAACTGAGTCAAGATCGCTTTAGGATGAGTATGATCAAGAATAGACGCCACGGTTTTAGAGAAACCAACTTGTGCTTTTTCTAATACACGATGAACTTCAGAATCTTCTAGAATGATCCTTTGTGTAAAGGATTCATGATGGATCTTAGAGATGGTCTCAAAGATATGACTGAAAGGTCCATGACCTATATCGTGTAATAAAGCTGCAGCCATAACCGCAAGCTTATCTTCAGCACCTAGTAATTCATCCGTCCCACTGATCTCATTGACCATTCGACGAACGATCTCATAGACCCCTAAAGAATGGGCAAAACGTGAATGTTCAGCCGTATGATAGACCTGATAGGTAGTTCCTAATTGATGGATACGTTTTAAACGTTGAACTTCTCGTGTCCCTAAAAGATCCCAAATCAACTGATCTTCGATGTGGATGTATTCATGGATAGGGTCTCTTAAGACCTTCATTTCACTTGTCTTTTCTAGCATAGTTCTTCCAATAGGACCACCGCTTGAGCGACGACCCCTTCCTCATGACCAATAAAACCTAAACCTTCTCCTCGAGTAGCCTTTAGATTCAATTGATCCATATCACACTCTAAAACAGCACAGAGTCTTTCTTTCATTAAAGGGATATGAGGCGCCATCTTAGGTCTCTCAATCAAGATCAACGCATCGATGTTTCCTACTTTATACTGTTTATCTTTCATCATCTTAACGACTTCTTTTAGAATCAATAAAGAACTGATGCCTTTGTATTTGGGATCAGTATCAGGAAAATGCTTACCTAGATCACCTAGAGCTAAAGCCCCTAAGATCGCTTCTGCGATGACATGGGTCAAGGCATCCGCATCAGAATGACCTAAACATCCTTTAGGATGATCAATCAAAACTCCTCCTAAAATCAGAGGTCGGCCTTCTACTAAGGGATGAATATCAGTGGATTGTCCAATTCTCATAAGGTCCTCGCCTCTTTATTATAACATTGTCTACCACTTTCCTTATCTTCAATAAAGTGCTTGTTTTCTTTATTTAGAGCCAATATGGAATGTGTTAAAATAGACCCATGAAAGTTATGACCTTTAATCTTCGCTACGACAATACCACCGATGGATACAATCAGTGGTCTTTACGAAAAGAAGCACTACTAAAAATGATCCAAGATCATGATGCGGATGTGATCGGGACCCAAGAATGTACACAAGTTATTTTCGATTATCTTCAAGCACATTGCGATGACTATATCAGTGTAGGGGATGGTAGAAATGCGGATCTTAGTGGAGAAAGATGTGCCATCTTAATCAAGGCATCTCATTATGATCTACTAGAAACTGAGACCGTATGGCTCAATGGGAACTTTAACTTAGCGGGTGATATGAACCTAAAAGAAGGCTTTCCACGTATATGTACGATGGCTTTGATTCAAGATAAGAATACCGGTCAAAAGATCCGAGTCTTCAATGCCCACCTTGCGTATCAATCCAAATCAACGATACGTAGAAATGGTAGAACTCTATATCTATACATCCAACAGTTTAAGAAAACGAAGATTCCTTTTGTCTTGATGGGAGATTTTAATTCATCGATCACTCATCCTATCCATACTCGTTTCTTAAGGTCCTTTAAAGAGGCCTATACAGAGTTTAAGCTAGAGAGACCCAATACCTTCCATGCCTTTGGGATCCCTAATGGAATAGAAGCCATCGACTTCATCTATTCAAATAGACTTCGTTTTATAAGTGTACTTACTGATACAAGACTTATTGAAGGACATTATCCTTCTGACCATTATCCGGTCATCGCGGAGCTCCTATGAACCTAAGCATTAGAAAAGCAGTCAGAGAAGATAGCCCAACCATTCTTTATCTCATCAAAGAATTGGCTATGTTTGAACGTCTATCTGACCATGTCTCATGTCAACTTGAAGAATTAGAAAGTGCCCTTTTTGATCGTCAAGAAGCGAAAGTGATCTTAGCTGAGATCGATCACGCTGTGGTTGGTTTTGCCTTGTATCATTATAATTTTTCTACCTTCTTAGGTAAAAAAGGACTCTATATGGAAGACATCTTCGTCATAGAACCTTTTCGTAAACATGGGGTAGGTAAGGCTATGTTTATGAAACTACTTGAGATCGCTAAAGATGATAAGTGTGGAAGAATGGAATGGTCAGTCCTCGATTGGAATTCACCAGCCTTAAGTTTCTATCTTAGACAAGGGGCTAAACCTATGAGTGATTGGACAGTATATAGAATAGAAATATAAAAAGTCGAATATTCGACTTTTTATCTATACGTTCTGATGTTTTTTCGTTCGAAGAAAGGAATCAAGATGTCTTCGCATTCAGTAATACTCAGATAAGGTTTTAAGTATACTTCTTTCCCATCTTTGAAGATCAAGACATAGTGTTGATAAATGGTGGGCTGATTAGAGTCTTCATTGAGTTGGAAGCGATATTCTAAATGATCTACATCATAATAGGAAGTAAGCTGTGTTGGGGGAAACCACATAAATCCAGGTGCCAATGAGAAATTCATTTGATTGAAGATCAGAAGATTGGTGCCTCCCCAAGAAGCTACGCTCAACATCATCACCATTACTATAAGAGAAGTCCCTTTTATATATCGTTCTGATCTATAATGTTTAGACTTCATCTTATACCCTAAATAGATATGGTGCGTTTCAGGAAAAGCGATCGAATGAGCCAAAGACCTAACCCATATCGCCGCAAAGAAGTTGCCTATCACTAAAGGTGGTATCGCCAATAGTGTTTTCACTTCAGTTGTATAGAAACTATCAAAGCTAAAGATCCAAAACGTAAGCCCCATCACGAAATAGGTAATGATCGCCATCGGAAGAATACTTAAAACAAGCGCTAATGCATAACTTAAACGAGCTTCCTTTTTTCTAGAATCGATCTTTTCTTCGTTGACATATCGATAATTCTTTTCAGTTAAGGCTGGAACTAAAACTCGACCTTGATTAAGCTTTAGATCCTTACTTAATCTATCGATGATCCTAAGATCATAATCCGTAAATCTTTGTTCCATCTTTCCCATAGATTCTAATGCTTCTTCTGTCTTCCCTAAGACAAAGTTCTTATATAAAGGTGTTATCGCATGAGTTAGTTTAAAATCTAATACAGCTTGGATGGCTTCTTCATTAAGGGTCTCACGATGTTCTATGCATTGAGAATGATCTTTTAAGATCTTCTTCGATAATACAGATCTCGATGATGGATCTTGAGCTAACTCTCTAAAATGAGCTTGGTTCTTTCTTAAGATAGACATCTCACATTCAACACCTTCCAACATCAATTCTTCTGATAAGATGTCTTGAAATACAAAGGGACTAAAATCATCTCTCTCTAAGACTTCATCTATAGAAACAGTCAAAGCTTTACCTTGAGGATCTAAAACAAAGTCCATTTTAACGATACAACAAGGTGCCTTCTCAATCGCTAGATTAGGAATCATCGTTAATAAGATCCCATATCCTTCATAATCGATGAGATATTGGATCTTCGTTAAGGCTTGCGCTTCTCGCGTAGCTGTCGTATAAAAGCGTCCACGCTTAATGATGGAACCTTGGGTCATACGGGCAAATCTAACCATTTCAACTTCAAAAACTTTAAACACTCTTTCAAAGAATCTCTCGTAAACTGCAGATGTCTTTCTCATCATGGCTCCATTCAGATCTTATCCCTTAGGTGTGTAAAGGATATCCTTATTATATTATGACTTAGTTTTCTCTCTGATTCTACCCCTAGCTTGATTTTTATCGTAATAAAAGAAAACCCATTGAAGGGTTTTCTATACTTTTATAAATTTTTCGACATCCACCACGAAGATGGTTGCCCCACCTACATTCACCTCTAAAGGGAATGAGGCATATCGGCCAAGATCATAAGAGGCGGTTGATGGAACCACTTCAGTTCTGGTTTGGCTTTCTTTTTTGATGAGTTCGATACATTCATCGACTTTGTCATTATCGGTCCCAATCAAAAAAGTAGTATTTCCTAGCTTTAGAAATCCTCCGGTCGTGGATAATTTCGTTACAGAATAGTTGGCTTTAGTAAGCTCGCTTTGTAAAGTATGGCTATCCTCGTTGGATACGATCGCAATGATGAGTTTCATATGTGCCTCCTTCATCCCAATTATACAACAACAATCCCTAATTGTTGAAACGGAAGTGTAAGACATCTCCGTCTTGAACGAGATATTCCTTACCTTCGATACGTAATTTACCTGCGTCTTTAACGGCTTGTTCCGTCTTATACTTCATGATGTCTTCATATAGATACGCTTCAACTTTGATGAATCCTTTTTGGAAATCAGTATGGATGACAGCTGCACATTCAGGAGCCTTCATCCCTTTCTTAAAGGTCCAAGCACGACATTCATCGGTACCTGCGGTTAAGAATGACCATAGACCCAATAAATGATAGGTAGCTTTGATGATCTTATCTAGACCACTTTCTGTATAACCTAATTCTTCTAAAAAGAAGGCTTTTTCTTCATCATCTAACACAGATAGTTCTTCTTCGATCTTCGCACAGATCGCGATCACATCACTATTTTCAGATTCTGCGAAAGCTTTCACGGTCTTAAAATAGGCATTGTTTTCTGGAGCTTTCACTTCTTCTTCAGACATATTGGCGATATAGATGACAGGTTTAGCGGTCAATAGATGATAGCTCTTTAGTACTTCTAATTCTTCCTTACTTAACTCAAGAGATCTTACGGATTTACCTGAAAGTAAGGTCTCATTGATTTTGGTCAATAAGGCAAACTCAAAGATCCCATCTTTATCTTTCGTCTTGGCTTTACGTTCAACTTTATTGATTGATTTCTCAATGGATTGTTGATCAGCGATGATGAGTTCTAGATTGATGACCTCGATATCGTTAAGAGGATCGATCTTAGAATGAACATGGGTAATATTAGGATCATCGAAACAGCGAACCACATGACAGATCGCATCGACTTCTCTAATATGAGATAAAAATTGATTACCAAGGCCTTCTCCTTTAGAAGCTCCTTTAACCAAACCTGCGATATCGGTAAATTCAAAGGTCGTATAAATGGTCTTCTTAGGATTGAAGATCTTGACCAGATCATCGACTCGATGATCCTTGACTTCGACGACACCCACATTAGGATTGATCGTGGCGAAGGGATAATTAGCGGCTTCCACTGAAGAGTGGGTGATCGCGTTGAAGAGGGTGGATTTACCTACATTAGGTAATCCGACGATTCCGGCGGTTAGAGGCATTATTTACTGATCTCGCTTTCTGCTTTTACTACGATTTTCTTTAACTTCTTTTCAAAATCACTGCGGTCCAACATCACAGCGGCACCACAGCCTTGACATTTTATCTTAATATCGGCTCCCATACGAATAATCTTCCATGTCTTTGATTTGTGACAAGGATGTTCCTTCTTCATCTCAACGATGTCATTGAGATCATACTCAGCCATGATGAGCCTCTCTTAAAGTATAAGCTTCCATCGTATTTTGAAGTAAAGTTACGATGGTCATAGGACCTACACCTTTAGGGACAGGTGAGATCGCTCTTACCAGATCCACCACGTTCTCAAAATCTACATCTCCTACAAGTTTATCATCAACCTTATTGATCCCCACATCAACGACAGCTGCTTTTGAGCTTAGATAATCTCTAGTAACCATCTTTGGTTGACCTATGGCTGCGATCACGATATCGGCCATACGAGTATATTGAGGTATATCGATCGTCTTGGAGTGACATACAGTGACTGTACAGTTCTCGTTGGTCAAGAGTTGAGCTAAGGGTCGTCCTACCAATTGAGAGCGTCCTAAGACTACCGCATGGGCTCCTTGTAGAGGAATAGAATAGGTCTTAAGTAAAGTAACCACGCCTTTGGCTGTACAAGGCACAAAGCCTTTCTCATTCATCACGAGTTTAGTAACGTTTACAGAGTGTAAACCATCCACGTCTTTATTCGGATCGATGCTTTCTATGATCTTCTTAGAAGGCATACGATTGGGTAAAGGCAATTGAACTAAGATCCCATCGACTGAATCATCTTTGTTTAACTTAATGACCTCATCGATGATCATAGCCTCTGTACTATTTTCATTCAGTCTTATGATCTCAGATAAGATGCCTACTCTATGACAAGCTTTATCTTTATTGGTCACATATGAAACAGAAGCAGGATTATCTCCTACTAAAAGAACCACCAGTTTAGGGATTCTTTTCCCTAAAGCTTGGAGCTTTTCGATGTCTGATTTAAGCGTGCTTTCAATGTCTAATGCGCATTGTTTACCGTCTAATAGAATGGACATAAGGTTACCTAACTTTCATAGAGGATACTAAGGGGTCCATCATTGACTTGATGGATAACCATATTTTCTCTAAAGATCCCTGTTTCTACAGGTACTTCTTTTCTTAAGAGTTGATTAAATGCTTCATAGAAGATGATGGCTTGAGAAGGATCCATCGCTTGGGTAAAGGATGGGCGATGACCTTTAGAAGTATCTGCCATCAAAGTAAACTGAGAGATAGATAAGAAGCTTCCTTTAACATCGATCAAAGACAGATTCATTTTACCTTCTTTATCTTCGAAGAGACGAGCCAAGGGTAATCGATGAGCCATCTTTTCTACATCTTTTAGAGTATCAGTCGAAGAAAACCCCACATATAATACACAACCTAACCCAATCTGTCCAACAACAGTCCCGTTGACTAAGACAGAGGCTTCTTTCACTTTTTGAACAAGAACTTTCATATCTCTATTTTAACACCTCTAAGATTTGTTAGAATAAGATTGAGGAATTTTATGAAAGAACCTTTAGCCTATCGTTTACGTCCCCAATCTTTAGATGAAGTACTAGGCCAAACTCACATCCTACAAGACAAAGGCCTCTTAAAGCGTTGTATCAACGAGAAACGTCTTTTTTCGATGATCTTCTTTGGACCTCCTGGTTCAGGCAAGACAACAGTCGCTTCGATCTTAGCGAAAGGTGTTGAACTTCCTTTAAAAGAATTCAACGCAGTCACAGGCAATAAGAAAGATCTCGATGAGATCTTCTCTGAAGCCAAGATCGCAGGACAATTGGTTTTAGTAGTCGATGAAGTCCATCGTTTAAACAAAGATAAACAAGATTTATTATTGCCTTATGTAGAAGATGGGAAAGTCATCATGATCGGCTTAACTACCACCAATCCATATTTTTCGATAAACCCAGCGATAAGATCTCGTTGTCTCTTGGTTGAATTCAAAGCTCTTAGTGATGAAGAGATGAGACTCGCCATCACTCAGGCATTAAATCATCCTAAAGCAGATCTCAAAGAGATCATCTTAGAAGATGGGGTAAAAGATGCCTTAGTCAAGATGAGCAATGGGGATGTCCGTATCGCACTGAATACCCTAGAAGTCTTAAGTATTGTTTATCCTAATCAAACCATCACCTCTGATGAATTATCGACTCTACATCTCTCTGCGAATCAGAATTTTGATTCCTCAGATGATGGTTATTATGATGCCTTAAGTGCTTTTCAAAAATCAATTAGAGGATCAGATGTCGATGGGGCTCTGTATTATCTGGCGAGATTGATCATCGCAGAAGACCTAGATT
>Ga0247840_10007719_pt1 | contig 14825 bp, 14 predicted proteins | sample LaCruzMarch2015__FD_192404 | JGI IMG/M metagenome (GOLD analysis project Ga0247840, IMG submission 192404) | Freshwater microbial communities from meromictic Lake La Cruz, Castile-La Mancha, Spain - LaCruzMarch2015_17m | ecosystem: Environmental > Aquatic > Freshwater > Lake | place: Spain...
TACGAATTAATATTCAATGTAATTGACAATCAAAAACCACTTATTCTTCAAGATAAAGACGACGCTTCCTACAAATACGTTGTAAGACCACTTATTAACTCATAAAAAACAAATAAATAATAATTATTTTTTATCATATATGTTCATATGAATAAAAAAAAAAGTGGTTTCAGTTTTCTTGAAATGCTTATTGTAGTACTAATCGTTAGTATTTTGTTCGTAGCGCTCAGATGAGCCTTCGAGATAAAAAATAAAAACATATTTTACGGACAAGCGTGTGTAGAAACCGTTTATGGAGAAGTAAATAATTTTTTGTATGCGGGATTGAGTAGTAAATCACTATTTACATGAAATATATCTATTTTCCCTGATCAATATACTATCAGCTTCGACAGTATACAACAACGCATAGAATTAAAATATACAGAAAAAGGAAACGAATATACATATAACACTATACCATTCACAGGGAATAGCAACATAGCATATTGTAGTAGCAATAATTATGCTATACTATTAACATGAAAAACATATGAAATCCATATCAACAAGTGACTTCAAGAAGATACAAATCTACAATCTTTCTATCTCACATGAGGATATACATGAAGCATATGAGGAAATGAATTTTTACTCTGCAGTCTTCAATGAACAGGATGTAAAACTATAGCACGTTTTGAGAGTGATAGTAGAACACTGAGTATAACAAAACAGATATGTCTTAATCTTACCAATACAGGCAGTTGTAATGATAATGACTGGGACAACTAATTTAGCTAAACAGCATTACAATATGGGAAACATTAGAGCAATAGTTTTCGATCTTGGTGGCGTTCTCATGCAAGAAAATGACTATCCATTATCAAAGACAGAACAATTATTAGAACAACAGTTCGGGAAAATAAATACTAATGAGGCATATTATGCATGGGCTACAAAAACAACTCATCTTTCTGAAAAAGAAATAAAAGACATAACTGAAGATATTATAACAAATATCTATGATATGAGAGATTATGCGATTTTCGAACATTTGCCAAATATCAAATTAGCTATCGCAAGTAACCACCTATCAGCTATTAATAAACGAATTGATAATATGGAAATAAGGTCAAAATTTTGTTGTATCCTAATATCAGCGGATATAGAGATAGAAAAATCAAATGAAAAATTTTACGAAAGATTATTAATAGAATTACAAGAACAACCAGAAAACATATTATTTGTCGATGATGATATAAAAAATATAGCAATTGCAAAAAACAAATGATTTGTTACCTTACACTATGATCATTCAAAAAACATAACAGAGGAGGTAGTAAAACATATATAACAAATTTGCTGGAATTTTTTACGACTATATATATACTTCGGTCACTTTACTCTATAGAAAATTTATGACCGATAACTATAAATTTCCCATAGCAAATACATTAGACGATCAACAATATCTGATTTTCTACAAAATCATGAAATATGAAGTTCCTCATAATTCTAGCTATTTTCTTTTTCAAAAAAAATGATGGAATAAAAGTGAAGATATTCTGAGAGGTCAAGAATTTCCTCCGGATAGAGAAAAGTACAGTCGAGGCAAAAAAAACCCCTATATGGACGATTTTATTCAATATATAAAGAAATATCATTACCTATATAGATCAATACCGTTTATTCAGTCTATGTACCTCTGCAATTCCATTACGTTCAATGCTTTACATGAAGATTCTGATATAGATATACTTATCATAACCAAAAAATGATCACTGTGGCGTGCAAGATTCTGGAGCACAGTAATATTTTTTCTTTTCGGACTCAAAAGAGGAGGCATACGATGAAAGAAAAAAAAATTCTGTCTCAGCTTTTATGTAAGCCATACCCATCAAAATCTCTATAATATCATGTTACCACAAAATGATATCTATTTTATCTACTGGTTAGCGCATTTAGTACCTTTATATCAAGAAACACCAGAAAATATTTATAAACACAATAAACGAATAGAAAGTGCCTTACCAAATTTTCCAGGAAGACATTGTATTGATATTGGACTCACACCAATAGCAGGAAAAAACACATTCAAAAAAATAGCAGAATTTCTTTGCGGGGGACTTATAGGAAAAGGGACCGAATTGCTCATAAAAACGATTCGATTACCCATAGTTATCTATAAGACTAAACAATTAAAAGAAAAAGGATGGTGAATAATAATAAACAATAATATGTTAAAATTTCATATGGATATAAGAAAAAAAGTTCATCTTCTCTATATAATGTATAAGAAAAGAACGCAATAATTAGTTACAAATAGATACAAGTTTCGATGTATCGGAACCTTACAAGATAGCTCCAGATAAAAACAGATAATACTATATTGCAACAACATGAGGCAATAGGTATCTATCTGAAATAAACTGAAGCTATTTTTTTTAATCTGATAACCATAGATTAGCAGAAGAAATTTTACTAAAAGATTGAATGATAACCATAGTATATCAATATAAATTGAAATGGGTTTGTTTTTTTTGGTGGTATATATACATCAATGATAGATAATCATGTAACGAAATTTTATTTATATAACACAAAAAAGAATATGAAAGACATCAAGGCAGTCTTCGATATCGGAAATGATGTCATCAAATGAGTAGTTTTTGCTAATGATGACGGGAAAGAAATTATTTTAGCCAAACAAATGGAACCTACTCAAGGAATGCGTAAATGAAAAATTCTCGATGTGGAAAGTTTTGTAAACACTATAAACAAAATCACAGAATCATTCATAAAAAAACTTGGGGGAGATTTTATAGAGGAAGTGTTTGTTGGAATTTCACATCCCGAGATGATCGTAAACAGAATAATAGAACAAAAAAGAATCATGACCGAAGAAATAGGACCCGAAGATGTTGATCATCTTTCTAGAGTTATTGCAGAAATTTCTACTAAAAGCAATTTTGAAACCATTAAAATTGTACCTGTCCATTTTCTTATAGATGAAACCAAGAGAGAGAAAGATCCTATCAGTATGAAAGGAAAAAAATTAGAACTTATTGCTGATGTCTTTATGATTCCAAAAAACATTTATAATGGAGTTATCGATGCTTTTGAAAAAGTAGGTTTAAATATTGTCGATATAGTCCCAAATATTATCGCTGCTAGTGAAGTAGCTTTGGATTATGACCATAAAGATTTAGGAACAATGCTTATAGATATAGGAAAAAATCAAACAAGTTATGTAATATACGAAGATGGATACCCACTTGGGTATGGAACACTAGCTATGGGAAGTGAAGATGTTACTAAAGATATATCTATAGGTATGCAAGTAGACATCAAAGAAGCTGAAGAAATAAAAAGAACACACGGATCGGCTATTGTTCAAAAAGAAAGAGCATCAGACGATAGCGCTATAGATAGTTTATTCCTCTCAGACGTTATCAATGCAAGATACGAAGAGATATTTATAAAAATAAACAATCATCTCAAAGATATTGATAAAGATGGTAGATTAGCTGGTGGCGTACTCTTAATAGGAGGATGAGCAAGAATGCCAAACCTTGATCTATTAGCCAAAGATGTTTTTAAATTGGCTACATTTTATGGCAAAGACAGCATACTCAATCTATGAGATATCTCATCAAACATCCAATTTATTAATGTATTATGAACATATGTTTGGTCTAACAAATATACAGAAGGAAGAAGATGAGCAGGAATCAAGTTTAATCTAGATTTTGTAGGAAAAATATGAACATTTTTCAAAGACCTATTCTAAAAAACAATGATAAATGATAAATAATAAATAATCGTAATATATAATAGCTCACAATAAGACAAAATCATTTATATATCAGCTAAAATTAAGTAAAAAATTTTACATTGTAAATTTATTTAAAAAATGGTAATTCACGAAATCAATCCAGAATTCATTCCAGGAGCTAAAATCAAAGTAATATGAATAGGTGGTTGTGGAAACAAAGCACTAAACAGAATGATTACAGAAGGATTAGACGGAGTAGGATTTGTAGCTATCAATACTGATGCACAAGATCTTGCAACAAATCTAGCTGAAAAGAAAATAAACATAGGACTCAATCTTACTAAATGATTGGGTGCAGGAGCTAATCCTGAAATAGGAAGAAAAGCTGCTGAAGAAAGCGAAGGAGAAATAAAAGCTATGCTTCAAGATACAGATATGGTATTCATTACTTGTGGAATGGGATGATGAACTTGAACTGGTGCTGCTCCTGTGATCGCAAATATCGCAAAAGGAATGGGTATTCTTACCGTTGCCATCATAACTAAACCATTCAGTTTCGAAGGAAACAAGAGAGGTATGAATGCTGATGAATGACTTAAAAAAATCAAAGACGCTGTAGACACACTGATTGTTATTCCAAACGACAAAATTTTCAACGTAATAGACAAAAAAACAACATTTAAACAGGCATTTACTATGATAGATAAAATTCTTTATCTTGGTGTACAAGGAATTTCTGATTTAATCATCAAACCAGGAGATATCAATATCGATTTTGCAGATGTAAAAGCAGTAATGACTGATTCTTGAAATGCATTACTTGGAATAGGATATGGAGCAGGAGAAAAGAGAGCAGTAGAAGCTGCAAGAAAAGCTATAGAAAATCCATTATTAGAAGAAAATTTGGATGGAGCAAAAAATATCATCTTTGCTGTATCATGAGGACATGATTTGACACCAGCTGAAGTAAGAGAAGCTGCAGCAGTGGTAGAAGAGATAATCGATCCAGATGTAAACTTCTTTTGGGGAATGACGCTAGATGAGAACATGGATGATGAAGTTAAAGTAACTATCATAGCTACAGGATTCGAAGAACAAAGCAAAGAAGACATATTAAAACAACCAAAAAGAGATCTTCTTGGAAGACCTACTATGCCAGCAAGAAGAGAATCAGAAAACTTTATCATGAGAGGAATCAAAAAAGAAGCAGTTTCTGAAGTAAAAAACGAAGATGTGGAACCCATAGAAGATACAGAGACTCCTGCATTTATTAGAAGATCACTGAATAAAACCCCAACAAATAGTTAATTATAAAGTAAATACAGTAATGTCAAGACGCATATATACGCAAGAAGCAAAATATTTGCATAGAAACGGATCCGGAATATAATCTATTTAGATTTAGAACATAACAAAAATCTATGAAATTAAAAATTTCAACACCAGCCAAAGTAGTATTTGAATGAGAAATTGAAAAAACTTCAATTCCCACAGAAAATGGTAATCTTAAAGTTATGGACGGTCATGCACCTATGGTAACATCAGTTAAACCTGGTATCATTAAATTATGGCCAATGAAAAACAATATCCAAGTAGGAGATGAAATGTATGTGAGCATAGCAAAAGGAATGGTATTTATAGATGGAAAAAATATTCGTATCGTCAGTAGTGAAGCAACACTTGCTCCTGAAGAATCAGAAAGTACCTTACTTGAAAACAAGAAAAACTTAGAAAATAGGATCAAAAGACTTACAACAGAATGAAGTATAGAAGAAATAGAAAAGGCATTAATAAAATTAGAAAAAATCAATGCCGATATTATACTCAAAAAAATGCTTCAAACAGCATAAATTAGTAGAAAGTAGCCGAGTAATAATAAGAGATATAACAGTAGGACGTACAATGGGAGAATAAAAGTCTAACCAACTCAGTTAGGCTTTTTATTTTATTTGTTTTTGAAGACAATTTTACTATAGTCCATAATAAGACAAATCCAACACGCTTAGTTGTTAACTTTTAGTTGTTAGTTAATTTTAAAATATGTATTTCGCAGTCCTAGGAAAAAATCCAGAGATAAGTATGAAAGAACTTGAATTGGTTCAGGCAAAAGAAATTTCTTATCCAAAGAAAGGTATAGTTATTTTTGATACAAAATACGCACAATTATTACCGCAACTTTGAGGTGTTATAAAGATAGGAACCGTAGTAAAAGAAAAAGAATTACAAGAACTGCTAACTGATGTGAAGATTATATGAATTCAAAACGAGGCGAACGGGAAACACCTCAAAAGGACAGTAGGAATTAGAAGATATAAGCTAGTAGATATTTTTCATACAGACAAAGAAATTAGGGCCAAAGGAAAAGAAATTATCAATCTAGAAAATGGTCTGTATGGTATAGTAGAGTGGTATCAAAATATTGAACTCTATGAAGCAATAGATTTTGGTAAGCCAGGACGTAGTATGGAAATGGGTATGATGCCAGCAAAATTAGCACATATGATGATAAATATTTGACTAGCAAAATTTATCCACGAATCACAGCTTGATATCGAAAAGATATGTATTTATGATCCATTTGTCGGGTCATGAACAACAGGAATGCTAGCAAACTATATGGGATATGACTTCGCAGGATCAGATATAAAAATAAATTATGCTGAAAAAAACACTCCATGGCGAAAGATCAATAAATTTTTTACTCCAGATAAACAGTTTGATATTTTCAAGCACGACATTAAAGAGAAATTATGAGATCAACTAGAAGGAAAAGATATATTAATAGTTAGTGAGTGACGATTATGACCGATCGTAAAAAAATCAACTTCAGATCAAGATATTCAAAAATTCCAAGAACGAGTTACTGATCTCTACAAAAGCTTTCTGGATAGAATCAAGGAACTGTGAGCAGTAGCAGTCTTTACTATCCCACGATATGTATGACAAGATAATGGTATAGAGCAAGTTTTGACGAAATATGCGAACAAAATAGGAGTAAAAACACAGAGCATACCTGAGATTTACGGAAGAGAAGGACAACAGTTAGGAAGGAAAATAATGATTATAAACTAAATTAAAAAATATGTCAACAAGTTAACTTCGCTATAGCGAAGTTTTTTTGTATTCTCAAGTGTTTATGATTACAATTATTATAAAGCAAAACATATTTTATATATGTATTCATTATCCATGACAAAAAAAGACTATATCCTCAAAATTTTAGATGCATTGATAGGGTACTGGCCACTTGCAAGAGGACTTAAGATACTCATAAATGGTAATACTTTAGACGATAAAACTATAGATAGCTTAGTAGATACATTTGCAAAAACAATAAATGAGATAGAAGATAATGAAATCAAAAAAAAACTTCAAACATCAAAAAACATTCTGGAAAAAATACAAAAAATAGAACGAGAACAACATATTCGTGATCAAAAATCATTGGATACACTAAATGAAATGATTAAGGCAATATAGATTTTATATATTTTTAGATATGCCAATGGTTGAAAATCCAAAACAAGACATAGATCTCTATGTAGACAAACAAACTTTCAAGGGATTTGACGAAAAAATAAAAAACAAATGAATATTGTTCGTTGAACAAATGGATATTGCAGAGACAAAAGACAAAAAATGAGAAATAAAAGAAAAAGCAGATGCTTTCATTAGAAATTCCTGAATAATGTTAAATCTAATATTATGAGATATAAGTAATGAAACTAAATTCATTACAATTGACGCAACAAATAGTAAAGAACCAAAATTACAGACCTATAAGGACGCAAAAATAGCATTTGAAACAGATATGAAAGCCCTTAATATAAACAATCCAGAAATTACAAAACTATTATGAGACATACAAAACATCATCGATTTAAAGGAAATAGAAGTAAATCCAATGTATGTAAATGGTTTTGATAAAAAGAAGACAACAGACTTACTGGAATTAACAAAACTACCTACGACAAAAAATATTTTAACAGAGAGACTATCATATTTAGAATCAAAGGAAACAGAAATTCTTAATTCATTACTTGATAAAATACCTTCTAATGAAGTTGCAACAGAGTTGTTCGAAAAAAATCAAACAGCGCGAAATGCACTTCTAGCAAAAAACTGGAAAAAAGAAAAAAATCAGATTATTACAGATCAAAGACAAGTAAACTTCGAGACCTTATTAAAATTTTATTGAAAGAATAATCAAGAAGTAGAAAGTTATGAAGTAAAAAATTACGATACAAGCGAAACCCCAAATCCAAAATACAAGTATATTCAAGTAAAATTTAAAGAGATACCAGCAGTTGCAGAAGATATAACAAAGAATCAGAAAGCAGTCGACGCGGTAAAAGAAAAAACAGAAGATATTATGTTTTGAGCATCGACAGATGTAGTCCACACAGCAAGATCAGAAGTATATGAAGGATCGCGAAACGATACACTTAGTATTAAAGAAAACCTAGATACCATAGACAACAATTGAAGTCATAGAGAATTTGAAGATATCATAAAAAAGCAAACAGATCCAGTAAATTTTTTGAGTGGACTATTAGGAAAATGATTATTAGAAGAAATAAGTAAATATAAATCATCAAGTGACCAAGACACAAAGACAAATTGATATTACGGAGTAATATTAGACTATATAATAAGTATAAAAAGCGAATGATTACTTGGTACATATTTACAGCATATAGTCGTTGACAACAAAATAAATACTGAATATCTATGAACAGATCGAAATAACCAAGTCATAAATTTCAATAAAATAGCTGGGAAAGAAACAACATGGAAAATTGATGAAACAAGTGATAATTGAAAACTATTAGTACAAATAAGAACACAACTAGCACAAAACACCAATCCTCAAAGTTTTGGAGAAACATTATCAAAATGATTGGACACACTAATTGAACAGTTTGGCCCACTACTTTTCGGTGTATTGAAAATGTTGGGATTTGGCAAATGATCACTCAGTAAGCTATTTGGAGCAGAAAGAATCAATAAAATGTTTAAAACAGAATATGGATTATCAGAAGAAGCAAAAGAAGCTATTACCAAAATTTCTACAGAAAATCCTAAATATACAAAAGATGATTTAAAAGATGTATCCGAACCACCCACAGCCGAACAGCTTAAAGGAAGCTTTGAAAGCAAAGAAAATGCTACATATACAGATGATTTAACGAAAAAATATTATCAACATATCGACGTAGTAGTATTTCAACAAGGATTAAATATGTATAATAAAAAGAGTAATACACAGATAAACATCAATGACGTGATAAATACAACAACAGATAGCACAACCAAAAAAACCTCTATTACAGAAATAAAAAAAGATAAAGAAGACATATATACATGAGTAATACAAAGTATTTTAAGTGATAATGCTATACGAACAAGAATAGCTGCAACGAATGAAGAGATAATGACCCCAACAGAAGGGAAAGTAAAAGATAAAGGATATAATGAATATTTTAAAAATGAAGGCGATGCAAAGACAAGTTATAAGATCAATAACCAACAAGATATAGTGAGATATCTTACAGCATCATTATTTTCCAATAAAGATCTTGCTTATGTAGTAACAGAGAATAATTTAAATAATGGTTTAGTGCGAAAATCAGAAAAAGCAGAAACAGAAGGATGAAATACAGAAACAGCATTACCAAAAGAGACACTAACATTTATTGATAAAGATACATACTTTACTAATGAGAAACTCAATGCAGAAGGAAACAAAAAAACAATCAATGAAATAATAGATATAACAAAATCACCAAAAAAACTACAAATAATTCGTGGTACAACAACAATAAATATAGAACAGGCAGAAATTGGATGAATAGTTACCTACGTAGCAGAAAAGGAAAAAACAAAAAAAGTAGTAATAAAAACATGAGACAAAATAGAGGAAATACCAGCAGAAAGATCTATAGCAGAAAAACGAACAGAAGTAAAAAATGAGTTAGATAAAGAACCTACAAAAACAGCAAAAACAGCTTTTGAATGAGCGACATACAAATTAGACAATACAAATATCTATGAAGCAGAAATAAAAAAAATATCTAATCTCTTTACTGGAGAAAAAACATATGAAAATCTTATAGCAGAAGAATCTACACCAACATTAAAAACAATAATAACAGACAATATGTCAGACGTAAAAAATATGTTTACGTTCTGGAATTTACAGATAGCTGCAAAAAACAAACCATATACAGAAAATATAGGAAAAACACTCTCTTTAGATGATCTAAAAAATATAGATACCACCAAACAAAATTTTACAATCAAAGAAGCTAAAGATAAAACAATAACTATTGAAGTAAAGAAAAATACTGCTGAATCTACAAATACAGCAAAAGAATGAACTATTACATTAAAAAATACTGATGGAAAATTAACAACAGAACGAAAAGAAACAGTAGTTCCAGCAGTTTAAATAGTCTTTCCAATCTTCTGAGCTATTCACGTACCAAAGGTATAGATTGGCTTTCGCATAAGAATCAAAGGGACAATAATGCCAATACTACTTCCAGCAAGAATATCTGTTGGTCGATGTACCCCAGAGCTCACTCTAGCAAATCATGTTAGCAATGAAAATATAATCAGGATTCCTCCAAATCGGAGGAATTTTTTGTCCTTGTTTTTTATCCCTCGAAAAAGCGACATCATAGCGATACTCATAGTCACTGCTGCATGGTCAGAAGGAAAACTCGCACTTGGCAAAAAAGTATTGAGAATCGTTTCATGTTTAAGATCAGTCAATCCAAGTACAAAATTTGGTCTAACTTTGTCGATAAAAAATTGTATACCGACATTGACAACAATACTCACAAAAACCCCAGCGAATATATATAACGCCGCTATTTTATATTTCATTCAACGTTTCAACGCTTCAACGTTTCAACGCTTCAACGTTTGAGTCATTCAATATATATAGAGTCCAAGCAAATACACAGGATACGTAAAAACAAATACATCCGCTAATACAGGAATCCAATGTGACCAAAAAATACTCGCTTGCATCCAAGCAAATAATGAATTCAAAACACTGACTCACCATTGTGGTTCAATAAGTTTAAACATAATATAAACATAAAACGACTAAAAGTTTTCCCCTTTTAAAGGGGAATGCCCGAAGGGAAAGGGTTTATATTTCCAATTCTTTTTTTCTAATTATAATACAATTTTCTAAATCTATAACAACTCATTCCATATTTTTAAGAACATCCTCATCTTTATATCTAATAGTTTTTATTCACAACGATGCCAAATAAAGATCTCTTTTTTTATCATAATCTCATGTGTTTTCATGACTTTCTCAATCAATTTCTATTGCCAACAATAATTTAGAACAATAAAAATCCAATATATAATTCCCAATAGGTTTTTGCCTTAAAAATCTATATTTCAATCATTTCTTCTTTAAAACACAATGCCAAAAAAGTCATTCAGATTTTGTAAGAAAGTTTCTATTTTGTCTAGCAAACTTAGTATTTTTTGATTCATAATCAAATCATTTCCAAGCTTTCATATATAATATTTATTTTAAAAACCCTCTTTTTTTCTCCCCTTTTAAAGGGGAGGACGTACTTTTATAATAGTCACATAGTCTTTCTAGTTTACATTCATCGCATCTCGGTTTCACTGCTTTGCAATAATAACGACCAAACAACACCAATGAATGATGTGCATGATCTTTGTATCTATCTGGAATAATCTTTTCAAGAAGTTCTGAAGTCTTTTCCGGTGCGGTTGTTTTGACAATTCAGAGTCTATTACTTACTCTATGGATATGAGTATCTACAGCAATAAACGGTTTATCATACAAGACATGAGCGATCAATTTGGCGGTTTTGACTCCTATACCAGGAAACTTCATCAATTCTTCTATAGTATCCGGTATGCCATCTTTATATTTTTTCTCACCTAAATTATTCATTATTCATTGTTCATTATTCATTAACAGCGAAGCTGTTTGAAAAATATGTTTTGCCTTAGAATGATAATAATTTACAGATCTGATACTACGCTCAAACGAAGAAAATCCCATCTTTAAAAGATCACCAGATGTCTTTATTTTTTTAAAAATTTTTTCAGTCACTTTATTAACCTGTACATCAGTCGCCTGAGCTGACAACATGACCGCCACTACAAATTGAAAAGGAGTAGAGTAGTGAAGCTCAGTCTCGGGGCTAGGAAAGAGTTCTTTGAGATAATCAAATATTGTCTGTAATTTTTTATTCATGTATATACGTATATATGTTTAAATTCAGGCTGCCTTTGGCAGGATTGATAGGAATCGAACCTATGAATTCGGCTTCGGAGACCGATGTGATACCATTTCACCACAATCCTATTACAACTGGCGTAGTTTATCCTGCAATTTTTCTGCCGGAGAGACCGATGTGATACCCTATAACTTTAGCTATCAGATTTTTATGTTTCATGTTCTATGAATTTTTCCATATTTTATAACTTACACGTTTTTGGTGTATACAATCTCTGACCATTTGTTCATTTTTATTAAGTTGTGAACTACCACTTTTTATTTCCAAAAAAACTATTTCACGCAGATTACCTTTTGAGAGACCATCAAGAACAAGATAATCAACTCATTTTCACAAAAACACCAAATCTTTGTATGAATAAGGGAATTTTGGAAGTAAAGGAGCTATTTTCTCATGAACATGACCAATAATCACATTACGAGATCTCATTACGGCATCACTTCTTTGCTGTTTCATTGTAATTATAAAATATATCTTTGCAACCAAATAACCTACAAGAACTCAGATAACTATTCAAACAATAATCAATCAAAGATCAGGATTCATAAAACGGAATAATGAATAAAACTGAGTAAAGTATAAAAAAAAACAGAAAAAAAACAACCCAGTTATATAACAATAAAACAATATAAATACAATAAGTCAATATGTTAAATAGATAGAAAAACACTAATAGGAGAAAAATATGTTTTAGCCAAAAATTCTATGATTATTTTTTGCTTTTTTTGCTGTTTTAGGATATAATTGAGATAGATTAAATGTTCAGATAAGATATGGCTATTTAGTTATAAATACGGTAGTATGGTAGAAGTAAATTACAAAGCAAAATTAGATGAAGCAGTACTTCAATCGGATGTAGTTAAAATTTTTGATAATCTTTTGACTATTTCTGTAGAAGCCGGGGCTTCAGATATTCATATTGAACCATTGGAAAGCTATTCTAGAATAAGGATTAGAATTGATGGAATATTAGAAGAGCTTATTCAGTATCCAAAAAATATTCACGAAAGTATTATTTCAAAATTTAAAATAGAATCTGGACAAATGAGACCAGATGAAAAAAGAGTTCCGCAAGATGCGAGAGTATCAGTAACTACATTAACCAACAAAGAAATTGATCTCCGTGCCAATACGCTTCCAAGTGTACGATGAGAATGTCTAGTAATGCGTATCGTAGACAAATCCAAAAGAGTTCCACCACTAGAAAAACTTGGTATTGAGTGAAGTAACAGAGATATTATCTCTAGACATCTTAAATATCCAAACGGCGTTATTCTTATGACAGGACCAACAGGTTCAGGTAAGACAACAACACTTTATGCATGTCTTGATTATGTAAATACTACAGAAGTGAATATTATTACCTATGAAGATCCAGTAGAAAACAAAGTAGCCGGATTAAATCAAGCACAGATTAGATCAGACATAGGATTCACGTTCGCCAACGGACTCAGATGATGACTTAGACAAGATCCTAACATTATCATGGTAGGAGAAATACGTGATAAAGAAACACTTGATATGGCGATGGAATCAGCCATGACAGGACACTTGGTATTTTCTACTGTACATACCAATTCATCTGCAGAAACGATAACAAGGGTATATAATCTCTGAGCAAAACCATATATGATTGTAGGTACATTCAATCTCGTAATGGCAGAAAGATTGATAAGAAAAGTATGTGATAATTGTAAAATACAAACATCAGTAAAAGACGATCCAAACTATATATTTGCCAAAGAAAGTTTTAGAAAATTTGAAAAAGAAGCACTCAAAAAAGAGATACTTAGTAGAGGGATCAATCAACAACAACGAAATGATTTTATGAATAATGCACTGATTTATACAGGAAGTGGAAAAGATCCAACAACAGGAGAAAAATGTCCTATGTGTGGAGGAACATGATATAAAGGCAGAGTAGGAATTTTTGAAATGATGGACTATACTGACGAAATAAAAAATATGCTTTTGGAAGGAAAATCATCATTTGAAGTTGAAAGTATAGCACTTCAGAGAGGAATGATCAATCTGGAAAGAGATGGTATTTTTAAGATAATGAAAGGGAGAACGACACTAAGCGAAGTATACAGATATGTAAAAATAAAATTCAACAGTTAACATAATCACCAAAAATATATCTTTACATAATAAAAAAGAATTGAAAAAAATGGCAGAAATTCATACCAGCAAATTAGGATTATTAGAAAAATCTATGGTCAGAAAATTTTTTGCTCCCAAGCTCAAACAAAAGACTAATTTTTTCAGATTGTTGGCATTAACACAAAGATCATGATTATGAATTAGAGATGCATTGATTTCTATAAAAAAAGCTGAAGCAAACGAATGAATGATCATAATAATCCAAGATTTGATTAATCAACTAACAGAATGATATACACTTTCAGAATCCATGAAAAATCACGAATATTTCTTTAAAGAAGAAGATATAGCATTAACACAATCAGCAGAAACCATGGGAAATCTTGCAGAGATATTGGAAGAAATCGCGATAGAGCTTGAAAATACTGAAAAAATAAATGGAAAAATAAAAAAAGCGATGACCTATCCTGTAGTACTTATATTATTTGCAGTTATAGCTATAGCCATTTTGCTTATATATGTTATTCCAACAATCGTGACAATGTTTCCTAATCCGGAAAGCTTACCATGAATAACAAAATTCATGATATGAGCATCGGAATTTTTACAAAAAACACGATATATAATCACCATAACTATTGCAGGATTGATAGTACTCTATAAAT
>Ga0247840_10007721_pt1 | contig 14821 bp, 15 predicted proteins | sample LaCruzMarch2015__FD_192404 | JGI IMG/M metagenome (GOLD analysis project Ga0247840, IMG submission 192404) | Freshwater microbial communities from meromictic Lake La Cruz, Castile-La Mancha, Spain - LaCruzMarch2015_17m | ecosystem: Environmental > Aquatic > Freshwater > Lake | place: Spain...
GTGCGCAGCTATGGGTATTGATTCTTGGAAACTCCAAAAGTGAGAACTCTCTGATGATGATTTTGCTCGTATTGGTGAAGCACTTTCTCAGCTTTCCACCTCACAAATTTATATCGATGATTCTGCGACTATGACACTCCTAGAGATCAAATCAAAGTGTCGTCGACTCAAGATGGAATCTGGTCTCGACATGGTTATCGTCGATTATCTGCAGCTCATTCAAGGAACAAACCCGAATAATCGTGTGCAAGAAATATCCGATATTTCTCGTGGGCTCAAGTCTCTTGCCAGAGAGCTTTCTGTACCGATTATGGCACTTTCTCAGCTTTCTCGTAATGTAGAAAATCGTGCTAGCAAGGAACCAATTCTCTCCGATCTTCGAGATTCTGGATCTATCGAGCAGGATGCAGATATCGTCCTTATGATCTATCGAGAAGAATATTATAACAACGCTGAAATGAATGAAAATGACATGAATAAATGAAAGACAACGATATTTATTCGAAAAAATCGTAATGGACCTATTGGTAATGTTGACTTTGCATTTGATGCAAAATTTATGAAATTTCGGGAGATGGATATGAATCGAGTTGGATTTTAATCTATCAGGCCCAAATTTCTTGCACCAGCAAGATATTGTGTGATATTCACACAAGCGTTCTTTCCGAGAATTTCGTAGGATTTTTGAGCTGTATGTATGAGTGTCAATACCTCGTCCATAGTATTTACTTGTATGGCGAGTTCCGCTTCATCTTGAGTCGCAAATCATTTTTTTAGAACGGATGCATTGATAAAATCTTTGAGTCACTTATACTCTTCTCACCAAAGAATAATAGGAGCACGGCAGATATGTCATACCTGCATAAGTTGCCATGTATAGAATAGTTCGAGAAGTGTTCAGATGCCCCCAGGCGTTATAATAAAAACATCAGAAAGAAGCACAAAGGTATCGAGTCGCGCTGAAAAGGTTGATACTGTTTCTTCGACATCAAGATAGCGATTAGGTTTTTGTTCGAAAGGGAGTTCGATATTTATACCGATGGCACTAGGATCATTACATCCCTCACATGCTAAATGATGTCCACGCGATGCTGCCTCCATAGTTCCTGGGCCACCCCCTGTGACGATGTCATATCATTTTATAGCAAGATTCCTCGCGAGTTCTGATATAGATATATAGAGCTCATCTTCTGGATTTATCCTCGCAGAGCCAAAAATAGCAACCCGAAATCTCCCATCCTGAATGATGTTTTTCAGATTTTTTCGATTGATAATATCAACAGTAGAGAGAGGGATTTTTTGCATACGGAATATTTGGAAGTTGTTCAGAGGCTGTGTAAATCCAAGCCCCTCTTTGTGTGAGCTTACCCTATTTCTTTTTTTCCGATTCTTTCGAGTTCTTTATTGAGAAAGAAATTAAGAACAGTACGTATGATGACGATACCTCAGAGAATTCATATCCTTTCGAGCGTTGGGGTAAAAACTGTCTCTAGTATATCAGCTGCTACAAGGAATTCAAGCCCCAGAAGAAGATAGGTACCGAGTTTATAACGGACAGTATCTATATCCAGATGGTGCGTGTTTTTAAAAAATTCTAATGTGAGATAAATTTTGAGTGATTTCAAAACTCCGATAAGGATAATTAATACCCCGAGGCTTCAGACCATAAGCCCACATGTTTTGAGTGTTTCTGCGATGAGGAGTTCACTAATCATAAGAATTATTATTGTGTAAGATTTTTTTCGGCTGCTTTGAGCTTTTCTTGTTCAAGTCTGGCAGCTTGCCTTGCTTTCAGAAGCGCAGCCCGTTTTTCTGCAATCATCGCTGGTGTTTCCGCAGTAGTTGTAGCGGTTGTTTTAGTATCGATGGTGCTACTTTTTAACCCTGCCTGATTTTCTCCAGTTTTGGTATTTGTACTTGCCGCAACATCGATACTTTTTCACCATTTTGAGAGTAAATTTTTATTGAGTATTTCCGTAGCCTGATCTATCTTGTTTGTCGCAAGTAACGCTACAAAAAGACTCCCAAATATAGCAATACACCAAGCTCCTACTTTTGCTAATTTCACAATAGAATTGAGTATAAGTGCGAACACTTTCATTCCTTCATGCATTACATACATTTTTTTCTCAAAAGGTGTTTCACATTTTGGGATACTCCATACTCCTTCGACTTTATTTTGCGCACTAATACCCTTTTGGGCAGCATCATCCTCAGCCGTAAGGTGACTTTTATATGTACTGAGCACGTCAGACATATCTGGAATGGGTGTATTTGTGGGTATTTCAGGCATTCTGTAGGTATTGTACTCCATTTTTTTTAGCATTGCAACTCTTTTAGTATGTTTTTAGAGCAAATAAATTTGCAAAAAGAAAGATTATCTGTATTATGTATCCCGTCGAAGACAGTAGGCATATATTCTACTTACGAATATTACAAGACCTACCGAGGCAAAAACTTTTAGCATCCCACTATTAGAATACGCCTTTTACGGTGTATTTTTTGTTTTTTTCGACAATTTTATTTCCTATCCCTTTTTTGTTATGACCGTGTCAAAGGCAAAAAAGTCTGAAACTCTTGCGGAGCTCAAATCTGATCTCGCTCGTGCTACATCGTTTTCTCTGGTTCAGAGTAATCGTATCACGGTAGCCGAAGTCAGTCTTCTCCGTCGTGGACTTCTCCCAGTAGAGGGCAAAATGATCGTCGCTAAAAAGACGCTCATCCAACTCGCTGTGAAAGAAGTAAAGGGTGTCGATATCCCTGAGGAGATGCTCCCAGGTCAGGTTGCCATTATTATGGCATTTGCTGATCCGATTGCTGTTCTCGGAACTGTCAATACTCACGCGAAGTCTTTCGAAGGTGCTAATAAGCTCGTTTTTACGGGTTCATACCTTGAAAATGCTCTCCAAGATGCTCAGACGACACAAAAGCTGGCCTCTCTCCCGCCTCGGGATGTATTGCTCGCAAAATTCATGGGTTCTCTCTTATCACCTGTGAGCTCTCTCGCTCGATTTTTTGACGGCGCGAAGCAAAAACTTCAAGAGACAAACAAGTCTACAGTTGGCGATCTCGTCGCTGCAGCATAAATCGAGAGTTATTTCTTTTTATTTTTATTTTTTACTGTTTTAATTTATGACAGATCATGCACAAAAAGTTCTCGACCTCGTCGAGAAACTCACAATCGTCGAACTCGCTGAGCTCGTCGAGGCTATGGAAGAGAAGTTTGGTGTTTCAGCTGCTGCTCCAGTAGCTGCTGCAGGCGCTGCTGCTCCAGCGGAAGATGAAGGTGGTACAGTAACGGTGGTTCTCAAGGACTGTGGTGCCAACAAAATCGGCGTCATCAAGCTCGTACGAGAAATCACTGGTCTCGGTCTCGGTGAAGCAAAGACTCTTTCTGAGTCAGGTGGAAACATCAAAGAAAACATTGAAAAGAAGGAAGCTGATGAGCTCGTGGCAAAATTCAAAGAAGTTGGTGCAACTGTTGATATCAAATAATCACTGTTGTTTTTACAATTTTAGAAAATACCTCTCCAGAAATGGGGAGGTATTTTTATGAAAAGTCTTTGATATGTTTAGAGTATTGATTATTTTTTAAATTGACATTCTCATAAAAAATATATAGTACACATTATTTTTATATTTTATGCTATGAAGGAAAATGACCCCAAAGTTAGTTCTGCGAATCAATGACGATGAAACCCAGAAAAGAGTGCTCATCGAATCACAAAATGGTTTTGAAATCTTCTTACAAGTATTCTTCCATCAAAAGAAAAGGTCATAAATACAACTCCACCACCTGGTTCTCAATCTGTTTCTCGGGCGAGATTTCCTGGTGAACCTCGATATAGAGCTACAACATGGAGTGCTGCAGCTGAGGCAAGACGTCGTAAAAAATCATAATTTATCTACTTAGTGTAATAATGTTCCTGAAAATAGAATATTTACGAAATATATAAAAACCCCGCGTTTTGGCGGGGTTTTATTAAGAGAAGACTTCTTGGTTAGAGACTATTGAGTACTTCTTCGCTTGCCTCGAGTGTGAGGACGACAGTATCTTGTCCTGTTTCTTCTGCTTTTTGAAGAAGTTTATCGAGAGTTTTATTAAAATTATCGATATATTTTTGCTTATCTGCTTCGGAAAGTGTCGCAAGACGAGCTTCGAACTTTGCTTTGAGTGTAATTACGAGAGCTGCGTACTGTGTTGCTCTGAGTGTCTTGATAGTTTCTCGGAGAGCTTCACGTTTTGTAGCAATAGTCGCTTCGCACGCTGCCTTGACAGTTGCCTTATCGGCCTCTACAGCTGCTTTTACATCTGCTCGGCACTGTTTTTTGAGTGCTTTGATTTCTTCTCGAGCTTGTTTCCTCGTATCTTTAACAGCTGTTTCTGTTTCTTTCTTTGCGTCTTTGATAGTGTCTTTTATTTCTTTCTTTGTATCATTCTTATTATTTGATGGAGGAGGGGTATCTTTTTTTAAAGCCGATATCTCTGTATAACAAGCAGTTTTGATAGCTTCTTTATCTGCTTCGGTTGTAGCAGCCTTGAAATCTGCTTGGCATTTTTTCTTGAGAGTCTCAATGGCGTCTTTGTTGTCATGTTGCGTTTCTTTTGGAGTATCTTCTTCGAGTTTTTGAGCATCCATTTTTGCCTTTATAGCTGCTTCACAGGTAGTTCTGACCGTTGCCTTATCTGCTTCTGCAGCTGCCGAGACGTCCTCTTTGCATTTTTTCTTCATGGCTTTGATTTCATCTTGGAATTGTTTTTGTACTGCTTCTTTTTGTTGTTCATTTTGATCCTTTATGTCTTCCCGTTTCTTTTCTTCCAATTTTTTATTTTCCTCTCGCTTTTTTTCTTCTTGTCTCTTAGCTTCTTCTCGTTTTCTCTCTTCTTTTTTCTTGATATCACTTGCGGTATCTTCATCCATATCTTCATCAGATCATCCAGGATTCACAGCCGAACCAGCTATGATGGCAGCATATTGATCATAACAAGCTGTTTTGATAGCTTCTTTGTCTGCTGTGGTCGTAGCTGCTGCGATATCTGCTTGGCATTTTTTTATCAGAGCATCGATAGCATCTTTATTTTGCTTTCGTGCTTCTTCTCATCTCTTTTCATCCTGTTTTCCCGTATCACCTGTCGTAGCCGATTCACTGGTAGGTGAATCATGTGATACTCGAGGTGGTGGGGGAGGAGGAAGAGTGCCAGCGGGGGTATTCCCTGTTGCTGTTGTGGTAGCCCATGAGGTAGCCGTAGCTAGGATGAGACCCAATGTTATAGTTATAGAAAGAATCTTTTTCATACAGTTTGGTGGTTAAAAATAAAAAAGCATGCATAGTGTAGCAGAGAAAAAAGTGATTGCAAGGGGTCAAAGTGATTTTTGCATGAAAAAAGCCTCCTGGATTGCACAGGAGGCTTTGTAATATACTATTTAATATTATTGTTTGCTTTTTGCCAAGCGCGCATTGAATCGATCCACCGCACCAGTACGTACGATCCTCTTTTCTCCTGTGTAAAACGGATGGCTTGCAGAAGAGATTTCGATATAGACGAGAGGGTAAGTAGCTCCATCGACTTCAATAGTTTCTTTTGGGTGGAGAGTAGACTCTGCAATTAGAGTATAACCAGTGGAAAATTCTTTAAAGCAAACCTTTTGAGAACCCGGATGAATATCTTTTTTCATAGTGAAATATAAGTGAAATATGGTGTGATTATAAAAAGAAATAGAGAAATGCAAGATTTTTTCGCCTTTTTCTGAAAAAGCTTGAGAAAAATGAGAAATAGATAGAATGCAGGTATGCCCAGATGGTGGAATTGGTAGACACGACGGCCTTAGAAGCCGTTGCCGCAAGGTGTGGAGGTTCGAGTCCTCTTCTGGGCACCAAAAATCAGCAAAAGCTAAAAAATAGAGTAATAAGAGGGGATTATTAGTTTCATTTACTATGAAATTTATTCAAAAAGCAAAATTGTGTGCGGAATCCATTTATTAAATATACATTATGAAAGCAGGAAAAGATTTTATTGGCGTTGGTTGTGGCGCTATTATTATTAATGATAATAATGAAATATTACTATTAAAACGCTCTATTAATTCTAGAACTGATCCAGGTTTATGGGCACGCCCGGGAGGACAAGTTGAATTTGAGGAGTCTCTAGAGGATGCGGTTGAAAGAGAGGTGAAAGAAGAGGCTGGAATAATTGTGAAAGCTATTCGCCGATTAGATTACACTGAACAGCTTTCTGATGATAAAAGTACACACTGGATTGCGTTAGGTTTTCTTGCTAAACATATATCGGGCGAGCCCATAAATGTCGAGCATGATAAGCATGATGAGATTAAATGGTTTTCACTTGATAATCTACCTATTAATCTTGCTGATTATACCAAAAACTCTATTGAATTTTATTTAAAAACGAAAGAAGATTAAGCTTATTTAGCATTGCATTACATTACCATAGATCCAAAGAATGCTCCATTTTTTGTGAGCGTAGCGAGTTTTGAGATATTATCGATATGACAGACACCTATAGGGAGATTATGTTCTTTAGCTAGAGCAATGGCAGTTTGATCGATAAAGCGGAGATTCTGTGATAGAACTTCATTATAGGTGACAGTGTCGTATTTTTCTGCTTTAGGGTCTTTCTTTGGATCGGCAGAGTAGATACCATCCACATTCGTACATTTTATCATCATATCACAGTTTATCTCGATAGAGCGGAGTACGCCTGCCGTATCAGTGGAGAAGTAAGGGTTACCTGTTCCTCCTGAAATAATGACGATCTTTTTTTCTGAGAGATTTTGTTCCGCCTTTCGTGAATAAAATGCTTCACCCACAGTGGAGATATCCCGTGCTGTGTAGAGATAGGTTTTTTGTCCATCTTGAGAGAGAGCGTCCTGTATCAGGAGACCATTTATAACGGTTGAGAGCATTCCTACTGCATGGGCAGTATTCTCGGATACGCCATGTTCATGAAACTCCTTTCCACGACAGATGTTACCTCATCCGATTACGAGTGCAATCTCATGAAATTCTGTGAGTTGGTGTATCTCATGCACGAGTCGTTTGATGTGTTCGTGGTCAAATCCGTGACCACCATTACCGAGGGCTTGACCGGAGAGCTTGAGGAGGAGGCGCATAGTGTATATTAAAAATTATTGTGAGTATTATGTTCAATGGTGAAAAAAATCAAATAAACTAGTAGAGAATATGTTTATAGCAAGTTTCACACACAATCTTTTCTGGTCTACTCGGCGCATAGGTTGTTACGATAGATGTATGGCATTGAGTACACTCTCGCTCGTGAAAAGCCCGAGCATTTCGAAGGTCCATCCGTGCCTTATGTCGCTCATCTGGATGGATAGAAGGTATATCGACACTATTTTCTATATAAAATACGAGCTCTTGTGGTACGATTTTAAACGGTCGACCAGATATTGCGCACTTAATGGTTTCTGCTAAAAGTATATCAATATTGTTTTGAGCTTTTTCATATCCCACTTGTTTTTCATCGTATTCTCGTATTGGAAGGGGCTGATATCCTGTACCGTCGAGCGTCGTGGTCGCTCCACTGTACCAATTCCATCATTTTTCTTCTACTTCTTTTTCGGTAAGCGGAAAGTACTCGTTGGCAAGAGTTTCATTGTATCAGAAAGGAGAGAGTTCGTGAGGGAAGAATTCTCACCACTCTCCTGTGCTCCTCATATGATCGATTATCTTGCCACAGAGTGTTTCATATTCTTGGACAGAGTAAGGAGTGTTGAGGATACAGTGATCGACATAGTGCATATTCACACACCCAAAGCAGTCGTGTGACTTTTTTACTTCGAGACAATACAGAAAATTTGTTCCCTTGCCTACCACTCCTGAAAAGAGAATATGTTGAGATTGTCTCCCAACCGATACTCATTCATACATGTATTCTGCTATTTCTCAAAAGTCAGAAACATCCATCAAATGATGACTATCAATAATGGACTCGCAGTATCGACAATGTGTCGAGGAGTTGATATTAAACCCGAGACAATCAGAGACATTATAGAGCGTGTCTCCGATGCTGTTTTCAGCGTTCACGTTATTGGTTGTTGGAAAGAAGCTTGCGAGGTAGAGTTGACTATATCGTTCATCTATCTCTCTTTTAAAAGAAGAGTCTGTCATATATTTTCACTCAATAGTCTTAAATTCTTCTGGGCTGACTGGACGATTGAGGACATGATTTTTCTTGTGATTGAGGTTGATACAGGCAAGACAGTTATAGCATCCTTTTAAGAGCCGGCTTTTGAAGCAATATGTCGAATTGGTAACATACTCACATCATAGACAGGCAGCCACATCATGACAGGCGACACATTCATAACAATCTTTTGCTTTTGAACATGAGAGGCAATCGATACATTGTTCAGATTTTTTTATATCAGAACAGTAGTATGCATCAGTGACTTGATTGGCATTGCTGATAAGATAGCAGTTTTTGAGCTCAGACGTATGATTGGTATAGAGGGCGTTATTTGTGGCGTTATGGGATGATCCTACGAGATTTTGGTAGGGGGTAGTCTTTATAAGATGGTGTATTTGTTCAAAGAAGGGTATATCAAAATTCATAGGTATGCCAAACTTTTTTGGATCCCAAGAACGATCACTCCATGCCTCAATAGAATAGGTAGTAAGGCCTCTATCTGGTGCTATTCGGGAGATGATATTCTTTCCAGTTATCGCACAGACATTTTTATAGAGAAATCGTTGATTATAAAAGCATAGTCGACGTCGACGCCGCTCATCAAAACAAAGAGTCGGTGAGGGGATACGATATTTTTTTCCATGAAAAATAGGAGAAATCGTATCATAAAACTCCAAGTCTTTGTCAGTGACCACAAACTCAGTGCCTGAAAGGAGGCATTTTTTAGTTTCAATAATATTTTCTCAGGGGAGAATAAGCATTGAGAGAATTAATAAACTAACATATTATTGCATGATTTTTTTTGCAATTTTCTCATAGATACTTAAGTCGAGAGGTGGAATATCGGTATTTTTTTTATAGTTTTTGTACTTTTCGAGAATATCAGGAAGTGCTTTTGCGAGTTGGTCTTGTGGTATGCATTCATGGCCTTTTTTCTCAAATGCCATGGCGTTCCAATATTGATGATTATTCCCGGTATGAGGATGGGGGACGAGTATCATATGGAGTCACATTGCCTCAAATTCGAATACGCTGGAGCCACTTCGAGCGATGACGATATCACATTTTTTCATAACCTTGAGATATTCATCCTGATCATAGAAAAAATCGTAGATGATAACATTATGAAATTTCTCAAATTTTTCTCGGTATTGAGGATTTTTCATCCCGAGAATGAGATGGACATCGAGCGTTCCCAGAACAGTATAGCGAGTTTCAAGCATGGCCAAGAGAACATCAAAGATAGCACTCGAACCCTGCGATCCACACGAGACAAGGAGTTGTGTTTTTGGTTGAATTTCCGGAGCAGTTTTCATTATTTTTATGATATCCTCAGAAAGGAGAGAGCCATGTCCGAGGATTTTCTCGGGTGCAAAAAATTTGTCTGCCTCGATAAATGATGACCATATTCCGGTGGCAAAACGAGCGACAAGACGATTTGCAAGCCCTGGAACGGAGTCTGATTCGTGGAGATAGACCGGTATTCGAAGTATCCATCCGGCGATGGCGACCGGCAGAGAGACATAACCACCTTTGGAAAAGATAGCCATAGGTTTTTCATCGACGAGGATAATGATGGATTGAATAATTCCTGCCAAAACTTGGAAGGGGAGGATGAGCGTCTTCGGAGAAAAATATCGTCGGAGCTTTCCACAAATAATTGCTGAAAAAAAGATATCATTTTCCTTTGCTAATCGAGACTCGATACTGTCCGCTTCTCAGATCCAGCGAAAAGAATATTCCGAAAGGAGTGATGACCCGCGAGCGACAATATTTTTTTGGAGATATTTGACGAGATTTAACAGCGGGAACGCATGTCATCCGGTGCCGCCTCATACGAGAATAAGTGTTTTGTGAAAAGTTTTCATGACAAATAGATATGTCGAGAGTATATTCATTTTTGTAAAATAAAAAAGGATAATTTCTGCATTCCACACATCCTAAACCATGATATGTCTTGACGCCCACCCATTTTCGGATACGATGGATGCGCATCTATTTTTAATATATTTCTATGCAATATACCCCTACACACACACTGTCCATTGAAGCGGACGATGCAGCAAACCAATTTATGCGAAAGGTCTACGGATGGATGGCATTTGCTCTCGCCATATCGGGCGGTATGGCATTTTATGTTGCGAATGACCCAACGATTTTTAACTTTATTTTCTCACGAGGACTCTTCACTGCCCTGATAATCGTCGAGCTCGGTCTGGTCATCGCGCTTTCATGGCTTATCAATAAAATCAATGCGTTTACAGCGACGCTCTTTTTCGTCATCTATTCACTCGTGACTGGTCTGACGCTCTCGGTGATTTTCCTGTCATACAAATTCAATTCTATCGTCTCTATCTTTACCTCGACAGCGATGATATTTGCCGCGATGAGTATCTACGGCTATATCACTCGTCGAAATCTGACGGGCATCGGGACACTCGCGATGTTTGGGCTTATCGGTATCATCATCGCATCTCTTATTAATATGTTTGTCGGAAATGGTATGGTGGATACGATTATTGCTGGTATCGGCGTTATCGTCTTTATCGTCTTGACGGCGTATGACACACAAAAGATCAAGATGATGAGTCTCGGGCATACTGCCTGAACAGATGACAGTAAAAAAGCTGCTATTAGCGGCGCATTGATGCTCTATCTCGATTTTATCAATCTCTTCCTCAGTTTACTGAGGTTGTTTGGGAATAGGAGATAAGGGGAGCGAAAGCAAGTAAACTGGAGGACGAAAAAATCCTGAAAGTCACTTAAGGAAGAAGGATTCCACAATTTTTAAAGACAAAAGCTTTCCCTATCAATCGAAATTTTACGTAGTAATTATTTCTCTTTGTGAGTAGCTTCTGGAAGGTAGGGTATTTCTGCGGTAAATGTTGTTCCGTGGTTGACAATGCTTGTTACGGATATATTTCCATTCATACCAGTGATAATTTTTTTTACGATTGAGAGTCCAAGTCCTGTACTCTGAATAGTTGTTTTGATGTTATCATGTGTAGAAATAGTTGCGAAACGATTAAATACATTTGGTATCTCTGCTTCAGGTATACCGATACCAGTATCTTTGACTGAAAAACGTAACCAAGGCGCTCACTCTTTTACTATGGTTGAAATCGCAAAATTTGCTTTTCAATCGTTAGGAGTATATTTGTATGCATTGCTGATCAGATTATTAAACACGAGTACCAATTTTGTTTGATCAATCATGAACTCCTGCTGGGAATCTATATTTTCATCAAAGGTAAAATCGATATTCTTTTTTTCCATAAGTGCTTTGAAATTTTCAAATATTTCTTTACTAAGAGTGTTTATATCACAGGGTGCGTATACGAGCTTCATCTTTCCTGCATCAATACGAGATAAATCAAGAAGATCATTGACGAGAGCTATCAATGAATCACTTCCTTTGAGAATATTTTCGACAAGTCTTTTTTGCATTTGATTGAGTTCTCAGCTACTTGGATCAAGCATAATATCTGCATATCCATGTACGATGGTCATCGGTGTACGGAGCTCATGAGCTGCCATATTCATAAAGACGTCTTTTTCCTGATCGAGTGCTTCCAATTTTTTATAGGATATTTCCAGTTCTTTACCCTGTTCGCTAATTTTTTTGGTTTGACGATCTACTTCGTCTTGGAGCTTCTTGTTGTACTGTAATATCTGGAGTGAAAGTGCTATTTTTGATCGTAGAGTAAAAATAGCATTTTTTTCACTCGTTGTATAAGGGGATTGGCTATTTTTTTCCGGCAATATGAGAATATGAGAGAGTTTTTTATCTATATAAATAGCGATACAGAGTTCTCCAAGTTTTTCTAATTCTTCAAAATAGGCTGATCTGGGCGTATTATTCTGTTCTTCCTTGAAAGAAAGTGACTTTGGTGCACTATTTTTCTCCGAAAACACTTTGACTATTTCTGGGATTTTTTTCAAGTTGTCACCTCATATGAGTTCTATGGATGATATTTTGAGTCCAGCATGGAGTGTTTCTAGGATATTTGTTATGAGTTCTTCATGCGAGGCGTATACTGAACCGGAAGCGAGAAATTCTTGTAAAGATTTTTCGAGTTTTACCAAATCAGAAATCTGAAAACGTACTCTTACCCAGTGTGACTTTGTGAGTCAATTCGTGATGATAATGAAGATCGTAAACAGTACTATGAGGTCGATATTAAAAACAATTTCTCTCTGAAAATACACATTCATTCACCAGCCCATTGTGCCGACAAAAATCAATCACAATCCAAAAATAAATATCAATCGAAAAAGATGCAGGAGTACAGAACGAGCATCAAAAAGACGATGCCTTAGAGTCAGATAGGTGATGCTATAAGGAAGAAAACAGATAAGGTATGCGAGATAAGGCTGAGCATAGAGTGACTCAAAGTAGACTGTTCAAAAAGAATATGTATCTCAGATAATGGTACATACACAAGCGAGCAAAATAATTTTTTTGATAGCAAGATCGTGATGGTAATTTTGGTAGATCCAGAGTGTTCATAGTATGAGCATTGAGCAATAATATATCACAAACATATTATAGAGAGGTATCGCTCGCATAAGCTCCCATCATGTCAGTTCCATGACAGCATCTGGTATAAGGAGATTGCTGTAATAGTTCAAAAATAAGAAGATACAACATATAACACCAGATGCGAGGATATATATTAGGTTATATTTCTTGGCAAATTCTTGAGCAAAGATATAAAAGAGGAATGCATTGAGAATATTACAAAAATTATAAGCTCTCCATATTCCTATGTATTCTTCCGTTTGTCACATGAGGTAATCAGCATATCACCAGAGAGCCATAAGAAATATAAAAACAGTAAATGCTCTATATTTTTTATAGGCACCTGAGAACATCATCAAGACCAATATTAATACATAACTCACATTTGTCGCGACTCCGCCAATGCTGTAAATAGTTTCTACATTCATAATTTCGGTGTTACTTCTCTATAATACACCAGTTTAATGGTATTTGCAATACTATTCTCTCTCTATTAGTTTTAAAATGAAAAAGCACTCCTATACTGGTCATAATATTTCGTTTTTTATGTCTAAAAATACTGTTTTAGTGGTTTTTGGAGGAAGTAGTTTGGAGCACAAGGTATCGCTTGACTCGGCACAGACTATTATTCAATGACTGGATAGGGATAAATATGACATCCTCACTTTAGGTATTTCGAAAACTGGAGAATGTTTCCTGTGACCACAAGCCATGGATATGCTGCTTTCCGAATCTCAGGATTATTCGGGTACCGAAGATATCTTCTTGATTGGCCATCGGGCGAATACATGTGGTCATTTTATCCAATGTTTGAATTCCCTTATAAAACAGCCAGATATCATCTTTCCGATTATTCACGGATTTACTGGGGAGGATGGTCGTCTTCAGGGGGTGTTAGACTTGCTCTGAATTCCCTATGTAGGAAGTGGTGTAAGTGGTTCGGCTATTTGTATGGATAAGATATTTACCAAAGCGATTTTGGGAAAAAATGGTATTTCTCAGCTTCCATACTACTGATTTACTGATTTTGATTGGCAAGAGAAGAGAGAAGCGGTTTTGAGAGAGATTAGGTCTCTTGGTTTCCCTCTTTTTATCAAACCAGCTAATTTGGGGAGTTCAATAGGTATTTCTAAAGTTGTCTCTATAGATACTCTCATAACCTCTATCGAGGAAGCTCTCAAATATGATAAACGTATTCTCGCAGAACAATGACTCGACCGTCCGCGTGAAATTGAGTTGGCTGTGATAGGACATGATCAATTTATGATTTCTTGTGCTGGAGAGGTCCTCCTCGATAAAAAATACGAGTTCTATACCTATGAAGCGAAATACATCGATACAGCATGAACTCGGACTGACATACCAGCAGATATCTCTCCTGAACTCTACATGATTCTCAGAGATTTTGCAGAAGAATCTTGCCATGCTCTCAATATCCGTGGACTGTGTCGGGTTGATTTTTTTGTCGATCAAGCAACAGGAAAATATTATCTCAATGAGCTCAATACGATGCCTGAGTTGACTCTCGATAGTATGTTTGCATCTCTCTGGAGAGCTTCAGGTCTTGAATATCCTCTTCTCCTTGATCATCTCATCGAATTTGCACAGAAAAAATAACTTTTAATATTCAACAACGCATGACAAAAAAACCTGAACAGCTCTCTTGGAAGCAGATTTTTAGAAGGGAACTTCTCTCGACCTATCAGCTCTATGTGGATATTTTTAGAAATCCTATACTCCTTTTTATGGGTACATATTACGTTGCACGTGATATATTTTATGAACTTCCCAAGTCTCTCCTTTTTAAAAAGAATCATAAAAATCTAGAGACTCAGCTTGATGAGAATGCTTCCCAAGCACTTACTATCAGCGAAATCGTGACTATACCTGGAAATTATATTGGACTTTTTATTGCTAAAAATCTCACTACTAACATGTACCTTGCCTCTATTATTGGTGCCAATGTGGGGGACTATGTATTTTGAGTTGGCTCCTATGCAGCGGCATATATGATATTGACACGAGGACATGGGTCGGCCTATACACCTCGCAAGGCACTCATAGATAATATTGTGGTTATCAAAGACTGCCTTCCAGCAGCCGTTATTCTCTATGTAACGGAAGCCCCT
>Ga0247840_10007728_pt1 | contig 14812 bp, 12 predicted proteins | sample LaCruzMarch2015__FD_192404 | JGI IMG/M metagenome (GOLD analysis project Ga0247840, IMG submission 192404) | Freshwater microbial communities from meromictic Lake La Cruz, Castile-La Mancha, Spain - LaCruzMarch2015_17m | ecosystem: Environmental > Aquatic > Freshwater > Lake | place: Spain...
AGTTCGAGAAGCGCGTCCAGCTTGGCCGATGAGCCGGGGGATTCGCCGCCCAGCAGCCGGAGATCGCAGCACGCCTGGCGAAGACGCAGCAGGGCGGTGAGCACGCGCATGCGGGCCGCTCCGCCGGATTCCTTCATGGCATCGACCTCGGCGCGCGCCGCGATCTGGAGCTGGGTGTAAACGGCTTTTTGAGCGGGCGTGAGCTCGACCTCGACGACCTGCTCGATCTTGTCCGGGAGCTCGGGGAGGAGGTCGGTTTTTTTCCGGCGGAGCATCCACGGGCGGACCCGGCGGTTAAGGCGGTCCCACAGCGGGCCGCGCTCGCCTTCGAGGAGCGGCTTCTCGTAGCGCTCCTGAAAATCCTTCCGGCTCCCAAGGTAGCCGGGCAGCAAAAAGTCGAAGAGCGACCAGAGATCGCGGAGGGAATTTTCGAGCGGGGTTCCGGTGAGGATGAAGCGGGCGTCCGCCTGCAGCGCGCAGGCGGCCTTGGCGTTCTGGCTGTCCGGGTTTTTGATGTGCTGCGCCTCGTCGAGCACGGCGGTGGAAAAGTGGCGGCCGTTGTATTTCTCGATGTCGCGCCGGAGCAGCGCGTAGCTTGTGACGACGATGTCGGAGGAGGGGATCCTTTCAAAAAGCTCCTCGCGTCCCGCGCCCTCGATCGCAAGGACTTTGAGGCCGGGCACAAACCGCGCCGCCTCGCGGCACCAGTTCCAGACAAGCGATGACGGGCAGACGACGAGGTGCGGTCCCGGCAGCGACTCCATCATCGCCAGGGCCTGGACGGTTTTGCCGAGCCCCATCTCGTCGGCCAGCAGGCCGCCGGAATTTTTTTGCGCCAGAAAGAGGAGCCAGCCCGCGCCGTCGATCTGATACGGGCGGAGAAGGTCGTGCAAGGCGCCGGGCTTCAGCGGTGCGACCTGAGCGGCAGCGCCACCGCCGCCGGTCCATCCGGAAATGCAGGCCTCGAGGTAGGCGCGTTGAAATCCCGGAACCCGAAAAACCCCGCGTTCCTGTCTGGGCTCGGCATCTCGGAGGACCTCCTCGAGATCGGCGACAAGATCCGCGTCCGGCACGGCCATGCGGCCGTCCTTGAGCCGGAGCTGGGGCGAGCCGCTTTGCAGGAGCCGCTGGATGTCCTGATGAGAAAGAACCGCCTCGCTGCCCGCCGTGAAGTGGATGTGGAAATCCAGCCATCCGTCGTCTTTTTCCTTAAGAGCGAAGCGCGGTTCGATGCGGACGATGTCGCGCGTGACATGCTGGAAACGCTCGCCCTCGCGAACCGTCCATTTTTCCCGGAGGCGCGGGAGGGCTGATGAAAAAAACCTCGCGATCGCGTCCTCGCCCTTGAGCGCCGCTTTTCCGCGGAAGTCCTCGAACCCGCAGGCGATCAGCTCGCGCAGCGCGACGGCTTCCGCTTCGTGGTTCGCGGCGCCCGGCTGGGAATACTCGAAGGAGATCTCCGCATCGAGATGCCGCAGCGAGCCCTCCAGAGCGAGGACGACGCGAGGTTGCTCGGCCGTCGGATTTTGTTTTTTGGAAACGGGGGCCGCCGTCGGGGCCATTTTCTTTTCCGCAGGATGAAGGACCTCGAGCCCGACGGCCACGGCGTGCGCGCAGATGATGCCCCGCCCCCTCGAATCCCGGCACGGGCACAGGTTTTCGACGTCGATCGTGCTGCGGATTTTCAGGCCCGAGAAAAAGGATTTCCCCTGGGATTCCACTTTCCCCTTCAGCAGGGGAGGCTCGTAGGCCGCCTCCGAGATCCGTCCTGCGGCATGGATCGCCCGGGCCTCTTTGAAGACCGGCCATCCGCACATCGACACGAGGAATTTTTCTGTCAGCTCCATTTCCGGATTCCTCTTCTATCCGGAAAACTGTTTTTCGACAGCGGATATTCGGAGTTGAGCAGGCGGGGCATTGTCGCGCATGGTGGTGTGTCTTATGCGCGTCCTTGTTGCCGTCCTTCTCGCCCTGGCGATTATTGCGGCGCAATTTGTTTACGGCGGGCTGATGCGGACGGTGTTCAGCCTCCCGTGCTACGCGCTGGTCGCGGTCGCCGGGATCCTCGGTGCGTGCGCGGTGTTTTGGAAGCGGGCGGTGCCGCCGAGGCCGGAGGCGGTCGCCGCCACCCTTGCGGCGGGCGGGTTTCTGCTGTGGAGGTCGCTGAATACCCCGGTTCAGGAGCTGGCCCTTTTTTACACCTTCCTCGTGGCAGCCTGCCTGGCCGTCTATTGCCTGTGCGCCTGCGTGGTGACGTCGCCGGCTTCCCGCTACACCTTCGTGTCCCTGCTTTTGATCGCCGCCCTCGGCCAGGTCGTCGTCGCGGCGATCCAGTTTTCCGAGCCCGGCTATTTCTGGCCGCTGCCATGGTTCAGCGAGCAGATCCGGTCCTGGTATTGCAAGCCGGAAGCAACCTATATGCGCGGGCACGGGATTTATCTCAACGCCAACCATCTGGCGTGGTTTCTGAACGGGACGGCATTTCTTGCGCTCGGGATGGCGTGTCTCGGAAGGACCAAGGTCTGGGTGAAAATCGTCCTGGCGTATGTGGCGGCCGTCTGCGTCGCGGGAACTGTGCTGACGCTGAGCCGGGGCGGGATGATCGGGCTGGGCGCGGGGCTGGTCGTCTTTCTGATCCTGAGCCTGGTCGCCTTGGGAATCGGCGCGCGGGACCGGAGGCTGGCGATCTTTTTGGTGACCTTCGCCATCCTTGCCGCCGGCTTGGGCGGGGGATACTACCTGTTTTCCCAAAGCATGACCGCCCAGGCGAGGATGAGCAAAATCATGGAGGATACCTACCGCACGAACCTCTGGCCTGCAGCGCTCCGCCAGGCGCAGCTCGAACCGCTCACCGGGACCGGCGCGGGCACATTCACCCGGCTCTCCCGGCAGCTGCGCGATTACTCCTCGGACTCGGATGACACGTTCGCCCACAACGACTGGGCGCAGGCGATGGCGGATTTCGGTTTCATCGGGCTCGTGCTTATCGCGGCAGCATTTGTCCTCAACTGGATGGCGGGATTTCACGGGTTTGTGGACGCCTTGACGCAGCGGATGGCAGTCGCCAGCAGGCCGCAGAGCAACTCGGCCGCATTCGGCATCGGGGCGATGAGCGCCCTGGCCGCCTTTGCGGCGCACTCCTTTTTTGATTTCAATATGCAGATCACCGCAAATGCCCTCCTGGCCTCCGCGTGCGCCGGCCTCCTGGCCAATTCGGGCGTCGCCCCATGGGGACATACGGGAAAACGACGCATCGCACGGTGGGTGGCGGGAGCCGCCTCGTGCGCGTGTGGCGTTTTTCTGGCGGTTCTGCTCTTCCACCACGGGCAGGTGGAGTGGTGTTCGCTCCGCGCCGAGAATGCTCTGATTCAAAAGAATTTTTCGCTGGCGGGCGAGATGGCCGAACAGGGTCTGGGCATTGCCCCGAAGCATCCGGGCCTCCGCCGTATCATGGGCGAGTCCCTGATCCAAGGTGCGCCGTCCTCGAAAAATCCCAGGGAGAACTTTGTCCTCTCCACCTACCATCTCCGCAGATCGACCGAGTTCGATCCTACCGAAAGATGGAACCACCTGATGCTTGCCATCTCACTCGCCAGCCTCCGGGAAAAGCAGGCTGCCGAGAGGGAACATATCGAAGCGATCCGGCTCGATCCCGGCAACCCTGCCGCCCACGAGTATTACGCCTTGTTCCTCGAGGGGGCGGGGAAAACCGATGAGGCTATCCGCGCCTACGAGGTCAGCCTTGCCGTCCCCGGGACCAAGTTCGCCGCCGCGCGGCTCCAGTCGCTCCGGCAGCGGGCAAAACAGCCTCCTGCGAAGCGCTGATTATGCGCGCCCTGAAATTGCTGAAATTTGCGCTTGCGCAATCCGGGCTCTTGCCCCAGTTTGGACAATTCCAACCGAAACGGATTTTAACGGATAATTTATGGCATACGCAGTGATACAAACAGGCGGGAAACAATACCGCGTCGCCGAGGGCGATGAAATTGAAGTTGAAAAACTTGATGTCGAGGCCGGCAAAAAAACCGAGTTCTCGGAAATTTTGCTGGTTGCCGACGGATCGTCCGTGACGATCGGCACCCCGCATGTCGCCGGGGCGACGGTTACCGCCGAGGTCGTCGATCAATTCAAGGACGACAAGGTGATCGCCTTCAAATTCAAGCGCCGCAAAGGCTACCACCGCACGGTCGGCCACCGCCGCCAGCTCACCAAACTCAAAATCAGTTCCATCTCCACCAAGTAACTCGTCATGGCCCATAAAAAAGGACAGGGAAGTGTCAAAAACGGACGCGATAGCCAAAGCAAGCGGCTCGGCGTGAAAAAATTCGGCGGGGAAGCGGTCGTTGCCGGCAACATCATCATCCGCCAGCGCGGAACAAAATTCCAGCCTGGCCGGAATGTCGGGCTCGGACGCGACTATACGATCTGGGCACTCCAGGACGGCAACGTGAAGTTCGACCGCGCCGGCCGCCGCGTGAACGTCGAGACGTCGGCGAACTGATCGCAGCAGCTGGAATTTCCGCCGCGTGCGAAGCGGCCGGGGCCGGGCCTTTCCATTCCGATAGAATTTCGCGGCTGGCCCGCATATCTTTCTCTTTGCGCTGCGGGGACGCCCACGTCCGGGGCTCGCACCCGTCCCGGGTGCCGCGAACTTCCTGCGCTTGTGACGCCTCAGACATCCTGATTCCATTTTTCCCCTGAACAAAGCTGCTCTTGCCAAACTGGCCCCGGAGGGATCAGAATAACCGCGGTTCTTTACAATCTCAGTTTCCCGTCACCCGTGCGGAAAGTCGCACCAGACGATGGAAAATGATCATAGCAGCCGTTGAAAGCTGGGCGCCCAATCAACACATGAGCACAAAACGCCTCTCTGCATGGCTGCTGGTGCTTGGCATCGTCACGGGGGTTTTCGGTTTCCTGTCATTGGCAGGATGGGTCATTCCCTTTGGGTCTGATACCCCGAAGCTTGCTTCGGCTTTTCTTCGTGTCGTGAAATCATATTCTTAAATGCCTCGGAGCTTGCTCCGGGGTTCTTTACTGTGAATTCAGAGTCATCCTGCCGCGGCAAGGGCTGCGCTGGCGCTGGAGCCAGGCGCAACCGGAACGTATGGAGGATGGAGGCACCCTTTGGCACGGCATCATTTCCGACATCACCGAGCGCAAGCAGCGCGAAGAGGTTCTGCTCAATCTCCGGACGGCGGTCGAGCAAAGCGCGAACACGATCGTCATCACCGACATCCGGGGGAACATCGAATATGTGAATCCGGCCTTTGAAAAAAACACGGGCTACACGGCGGCTGAGGCCGCTGGTAAAAATCCCCGCATTCTCAAATCCGGAGAGCAGGACGCGGAGTTTTACCGCCATCTCTGGGCAACCATCACGGCGGGAAAAACCTGGCGGGGAGAGCTTAACAACAAGCGCAAGGATGGCTCGCTCTATTGGGAGTTGGCGACCATCTCGCCAGTCCAGAACGACAAGGGAGAAACGGTCCGCTATCTGGCGATCAAGGAAGACATCACTGAGCGGAAAGCTATGGAAATGGCCCTGGCAAGCACGAGGGATCGCCTGCTGTTGGCCACGAAAGCGGGAGGGGTCGGCATCTGGGACTGGGACATCACCGAGATCGCGCGGACGGAGAAGGAGCTGAAGATAGCTCTGGAACGCGCCGAGGCCGCCAACCGGGCAAAGAGCGAGTTCCTCGGTGTGATGAGCCACGAACTGCGCACCCCGCTCAACGGGGTGCTCGGATTCGCGCAACTGCTCTCCGACGCCCTGCCCGACAGCGAGCAAAAGGATTATGCGGAGACGATCAGAAAAAGCGGCGAGCACCTCCTCGCCATCGTCAGCGACATCCTCGATTTCACCAGCATTGATGCCGGCACACTGGCGATCCATGTTGCGCCACTGGCAGTGGCCGACCTCGTGAATTCGGCAGAGGACATCGTCCGGAAATCCGCCGCCGATAAAGGCCTCGAACTCCGCTGCGAATTGGCAGGCGATGTCCCGGAGCAGATCGCCGGCGACGAGCTGAGAATGAGCCAGATCCTCGTCAACCTGCTCGGCAACGCCGTCAAGTTCACAGCCAGCGGATCGGTGAGCCTCCGCGTGACGAGATCCGGTCAGGGGGCATGGGCGTCCCGCCCGTGTGAGGCGCAGGGCTCCGCCGCGATGCCAGTCTCCAAACCGGTGGGACGCCCGTTCTCCCTGGAAGAGGAACGCCCTCCGACAGCTCCAGGCGGCTGCCGGAGGTCATGTGCCGATCATCGCTCTCACCGCAAATGTGATGCACGGCGACCGGGAGCGATGCCTCGCCGCCGGCATGGACGAGTTCCTCTCCAAGCCGTTCAAAAAGGAAGAGCTGGCTGCGAAACTCGACAACGTTTCTCAGCGATAATCCCGAAAGCGTCGCCGCAAGCTCCCCTCTTCACCACCGCCCCTCATTCTGAAGTGAGCAGTATCCTGGCTAGCAGCTCGCCGCTCTGCGGAATTCCATCACGTTGATCGGAGGCAGGTTGAGGGCGCAGAAGGTTTTCTTGGCGAGTTCGAAGAGGTGCCCCTCCTCGCAGAGCTGGGTGCCGAGCTGGTAGGCGATGAAGCGGCTGTTCGCGTCCATGGCGCCCGCGATGCGGGACAGGATCCGCGTGCGGATCGATTTTTCGATCACTGAGAACGGAATGCCCGAGAGGATGTAATCGCAGCGTGAGTGGCCGAGTCCGCCCAGGGCTTCGCGGATATGGAGCGCGTCGGCCTGCAGGACGGTGACGCGGTCGTCCTCCCGGAATTGCCGGCGGAGGTGCGAGACGAATTCCGGGTCCACTTCGAAAAGGACAAGGCGCGAGTCCGGGCCCATGCGCTTGACGATCTCGCGCGTGTGGCAGCCCTCGCCCGGCCCGAGCTCCACGATTACCCTCGGGCGGGAATAGTCCAGATGCGACGCGGTTTGCCGGGTGAGAAACGGCGAGCTGGGGACCAGGTAGCCGACCCGCAGGGGATTCGCGAGGACGCGTTTGAAAAAGAGAAGGCTCATTGGGGAAATGCGAAATAGGAAGTGTGGAATGTCATCCCTCAGGGGACCCTTGCGAGGATTTCCTTGGCGCCCGCCTGCTCGTAAGCGTCGGCGATTCCCAGGAGCCGGGATTCGTCGAGGGATTTTCCGAGGAATTGGAGTCCGACGGGAAGTTCTTTTCCGCCCTCCTCCACCAGCCCGCAGGGAACGCTGATGCCGCAGATGCCGGCCAGGTTGGCGGCGATCGTGAAGATGTCGGCAAGATACATGCGCAGCGGGTCGTTCACGCGCTCGCCGATTTTGAAGGCGAGGTCCGGGGAGGTCGGGCAGACGAGCGCGTCCACCTTATCGAACGCGGCGGCGAAATCCCGCCGGATGAGGGTGCGGACCTTTTGGGCGCGGAGGTAGTAGGCGTCGTAGTAGCCGCTCGAGAGGACGTAGGTCCCTAGAATGATCCGGCGCTTGACCTCGCTTCCGAACCCCTCCTCGCGGGTGCGCCTGTAATGGTCCAGAAGGTCGGTGGGATTTTTTGCGCGGTGGCCGTAGCGGACGCCGTCGAAGCGGGCGAGGTTCGCCGAGGCCTCGGCCGTCGCGATGATGTAGTAAACTCCGATGGCGTATTCGGTGTGAGGGAGGGAGACCTCCACAAGTTCGGCGCCCAGACCTTCGCAGGTCCTGATTGCCTCCTCAACTTTGGCGCGCACGCGGGCGTCCATGCCATCGACAAAATATTCCTTCGGGATGCCGAGCCGAACGCCTTTGAGATCGCGTCCCAAGCGGGACGTAAAATCCTCCGCAGGCAGATCGAGCGAAGTCGAATCGCGGGGATCTTTTCCGGCGATCGCGTTCAGGATCGATGCGCAGTCGCGGGTGCTGCGAGCGAACGGACCGATCTGGTCGAGCGAGCTGGCAAATGCGACGAGGCCGTAGCGGGAGACGCGCCCGTAGCTCGGCTTGAGCCCGACCACGCCGCAGAGGGCCGCCGGCTGCCGGATCGAGCCGCCGGTATCGCTGCCCAGAGTGGCGAAGGCTTCGCGCGCCGCAACAGCCGCCGCCGAGCCGCCGCTGGAGCCGCCTGGAATCCGGGACGTGTCCCACGGGTTCCGGGTGACCTGATACGCGGAATTTTCCGTGGATGACCCCATGGCAAACTCATCCATGTTCAGGCGTCCGAACGGGATCGCGCCCGCGGCCTTCAGCTTGAGAATCGCCGTGGCATCGTAAGGAGCCTTGTAGCCGGCAAGAATCTTCGATCCGCAGGTGCATTGTTCGCCGAGCACGTTGATGACGTCCTTGATTCCGACGGGCACCCCGCCGAGCGGGAGCGAGACGTCGGCCTTTTCCGCCGCTGCCAGGGCAGATTCAAAATCGCGCGTCAGGTAGGCGCGGATGCCTGTGTCAACTTCCTGGATCCGGGCCTCCAGGGAGCGGACGGCATCCGCGGGGGTGAAATCGCCATTCCGGAAGCCGGTCTGGAGTTCGGAGATCGTGAGCCTGGTGAGATCGCTCATAGTTATTCGATGACTTTGGTGACGACGACCAGGTTGTTGGCGGCGTGGGGGGCGTTGGCGAGGACCGCCTTCCGGTCCAACCCCGGCTTGACGGCATCTTCGCGGAACACGTTGAAGACCGGATTGGCGTGGGCGGTCGGCTCGACGCCGGCGAGATCGAGCTTGCCGAGCTGCTCGACATACTCGAGGACACTGCCCAGCTGGGATTGAAAGGTTCCGGCTTCTTCGTCGGTGAGTTCGATGCGCGCCAGGCGGGCGACATCGCGGACATCAAGATTCGGGCTGCTCATGAGAGCCGGGACTTCTAGCAGCTTGTGCCGCCGGTGAGGAAGCCCCAATTTTCAGAGGGCCTTTCAGCGCGCGGCCTTCTGGTCGTAGGCCCTGCGCATGGCGGCCGCGAGATCCTTCGTCCTCACGGGCTTGCTGATGTAGTCGTTCATCCCTGCGTCAAGGCACTTCTCCCTGTCCCCTTCGAGAGCGTTGGCCGTCATGGCAAGAATCCATGGCCGATTGCCGGGGGGGTGCATCCGGCAAATCTCGCGGGAGGCGGTGAGGCCATCCATTTCGGGCATCTGGACATCGAGGATGATGGCATCGAATCGATTCACGCGCATGGCGGAGAGCACCTCGAGGCCGTTGGAGACAATCTCGGGCCGGTAACCGAGGCGTTCGAGCATGAGCTTGATGATCCGCTGGTTTGTGGGGTGATCCTCGGCAACGAGAATCCTGAGCGGGCATTCCCCCGCGATCTCAGAATCCTCCAAGCCCGCCTGGGGCCTGATGTGCTGCTGGCGGCCAGCCACCGCGGCGCAAATCGTTTCGTAGAGGAGAGAAGCCTTTACCGGCTTGGTCAAGAACCGGGAGATCCGCAGGTTCTTCAGGCGGGAACGGTCGTGGTCCGCCAGTGAGGTAAGAATGATGATGTTGAGATCCGGCCTGTGGGACCGGAGCTCTCCGGCAAGCGTATAGCCGTCCATGTCCGGCATCTGGACATCCAGCAGGACAAGATCGACACGGGCTCCGGATTCCTCGAGGGCAAGAGCTTCGCGCCCGCCGGCGACCTCGCTGGGGATCATCCCCCAGCTTTTAGTCTGCTCGGAGAGAATCCAGCGGTTGGTGGCATTGTCATCGACGATGAGAACGTGGATGCCGGTGAGATCGGGATCCGGGATCCCGGCGGTTACCGGCGGAGCCTCCTTCGAGGGAAGCAGGGGGATGATGAATTGAAAATCCGCGCCCTTTCCGACCGCGCTCGCCACCCAGATTTTCCCGCCCATGATCTCGGCGAGCCTTCTGCTGATCGCGAGCCCGAGACCGGTGCCGCCATACCTCCTCGTGGTGGAGTTGTCCACCTGGCTGAAAACCTGGAAGAGCCGGTCCCGCACGTTTTCCGGGATTCCGATCCCCGTGTCCCGCACGGAAAAATGGAGGAAGTTATTCCCGCCGGGTTCCTTGTGGCAGCGGACGCGGACCACCACCTCGCCGGACTCCGTGAATTTCACCGCATTGCTGACAAGATTGAGCAGGATCTGCTGGAGGCGGGTGCGGTCGGATAGAACCGCCGGGGGGACATCCGGTTCGATCCAATACAGCAGCTCGAGGCCTTTGCTGGAGGCCGGTCCGGCATTCAAATCCAAGACGGCCTCGAGGCATTCCCGGAGCTGGACCGGGAGGGATTCCAGCTCGAGTTTTCCGCTCTCGATTTTTGAGAAATCCAATATGTCATTGATGATGGAGAGAAGGGAATCGCTGCTCGTCCTCACGGTATCCAGATGCTCATGGACGCGACCCGGCAGATCGGAGTCCAGCAGGAGGTCGGTCATGCCGATGATGGCATTGAGCGGGGTCCGGATTTCATGGCTCATGTTGGCCAGGAAGTCCGCCTTCGCCCGGGCTGCCACCGAGGCTTCTCCGGCCAGTTTCTCGGCGTTTATTTTCGCTTCATCAAGCGCGAGATTTTGAGTGGCGAGGGCCTGGATTGCGTTCCGCCGGGAGAGGACTGCTCCGATCAAACGGGCGAGAAGCCGGACGAATTCGATCTCCGCCTCATCGAAAGGCTTCTCCCGCGCCTGGCCGGAGAAAAATTCCAGCGTCCCATAGACGCGGCCTTCCACAATGACGGTGGTGCCGATGAAGCTCTCGTATCCAAAACGCCGGAAGCAGGGATGCGATGAAAACGGGGATTCGGACATTTTCGGGATCGCGAGGACGTCGTGCGTATGAATAGAAAGCGACGCATACGTCTCGGAGAGAGGAAGGGATACCTGCCCGCCCTCCCCGGAAGGTGATCGGACCTCCAGCAACAAATTGCCGCCGTCCACCTTCCCCAGCGTGGCTTTTTCGAACAGGAGATTTTCGCGGCCCTTCTCGAGCGCCAGAAGCAGGGTTTCCCGGGGATCGGTTCCGGGCAGTTCGGCGATGCTGCCGAGCGCCTGAAGCAGCCGGATCCGGAGAGCGGTGGACTCCTCCGCGATTTTCCGCCGCGTGATTTCGATCCGGAGGGCGACATATTTGACGATCCTGCCGGTGCTGTCCACGAACGGCACGATGGTCGTGTCCACCCAGTAGAGAGAACCGTTTTTCGTGCGGTTGCATATCTCTCCGCGCCAGATGCTCCCGCGGTTGCACGCCTCCCAGAATCCTTCCCAAAACTCCTTGGGGTGCGTGCCGGAGTTGACGGTTTTGTGGGTCCTTCCGAGCAGTTCCTCGCGCGAGTAGCCGCTGACTTCGCAGAACTGGTCGTTGACATAGGTGATGATTCCGTCGGGAGTCGTCTCCGCGACGATGGCCAGGTGGTCGAGCGCCCGCTGGTGGGTGGCGAGAGCGAGGGCGGATTCCTCGGCGAGCGTTATTTTATCCCTGATGCGTTTTTCGGCGGCGGAGCTCCGCTTTTCAAAATAAGAGAAAAGAGGCATCAGGAGCACGGCGGTGATCGCGCTCAGGAGCAGGGAGTCGAGGGTCGATTCCATCCAATACGATGCGCCATCGGGCAGGATGGCGGGCAGGACCAATGTCATGATGACATATTCCGCGCAAAAGATGACGGTCAGAATGATCAGGAATAGCCGTCCCAGAGTGACGAGCGGCTGTGGCCGGGGGCCCGGAATAACCGGGGGGCCTTGCTTGATTTTCTCCAGCGTGTGGATTTTTTCAGGCACGGGACAGTTGTTTTTCCGGGGGGTGGCGAAGGCGGGTTCTCAGGCCTTGATCCGTTCGATCTCGGCACCCAGCGAGTTGAGTTTATCATCGATGGACTCGTAGCCCCGATCGATATGATAAACGCGGTTCACTTCGGTGATGCCGTCCGCCTGCAGCCCGGCCAGAACGAGGGCCGCCGAGGCCCGCAGGTCGCTCGCCATCACCGGGGCGGCGCTCAATTTTTCCACGCCGCGAATGACGGCGGTCTGCCCCTCGAGCTCGATGTTTGCGCCCATGCGCTTGAGTTCGGCCACGTGCATGAACCGCTGGGGGAAGACGTTGTCGGTCACGGCGCTGATCCCGTCCGTGGTGGCGAGCAGGGCGCACATCTGGGCCTGCATGTCGGTGGGAAAGGACGGGTAGGGGAGGGCGTCGAGCTGGAGCGGCTGGCGGGAGCCGTTCGGGCTGATGGTGATCCGGTTCATTCCCGTCTCGATACGGAACCCCGCCTGGGAGAGCGGCCCGATGACAGCGGCCAGATGGTCGGGTTCAACCCTCGTGAGCGTGACCCCGTCCCCGCAGATGGCCGCAGCCACCAGGAATGTCCCGGCCTCGATGCGATCGGGAATCACCTCGTGCTCGGCCCCGTGGAGCTCTTTGACTCCCTCGATGATGATCCGGCGGGTCCCGGCCCCTTCGATTTTTGCGCCCATGGCGATGAGGAAATTCGCCAGGTCCACGACTTCCGGCTCTTCGGCGGCGCCGTCGATCACGGTGGTCCCTTCGGCGAGCACTGCGGCCATCATCACGTTATCCGTGCCCAGGACGGTGGAGCCGAATTTTCCGCGCATGGGGATGGTCGCCCCGCGGAGGTCCGGCGCGAGGACTTTGACGTTCCCCGACTGCACCCGCACCGCGGCCCCGAGGGCTTCGAAGCCCTTGAGGTGAAGATCGATCGGCCGGTCGCCGATAATGCAGCCGCCGGGCAGCGAGACAGTGGCCTCTTTTTCGCGCCCGAGGAGCGGGCCGAGGACGCAGACCGAGGCGCGCATTTTCCGGACGATTTCATACGGGGCCTCGGTTGTAACTTTTTCCGCCTTGATCGTCACGACGCCGCTCGCCCGCTCGACCTCGCACCCCAGCTCGCTGAGGATCGTGAGCATGTAGTGGATGTCGCTCAGGTCCGGGACCCGTGAAATCACGCACGGCTCCTTCGTCAGCAACGCCGCGGCCAGGATCGGCAGGGCAGAATTTTTTGAGCCGCTGATCCGGACCGACCCGCTCAACCGGCGGTTTCCGTGCACAAGCATTTTATCCATAGGTGGCGATGATGAACCTTTCGATATTCTGATAGTCCCGGCGGGGGGAGATGTCCCGAAAATTTTGGGCTTCGAGCAATTCGCAGACCGGGCGGGACTGGTCGTGTCCGATCTCCAAGGCCAGCACCCCGCCCGGCGAGAGCGCCGCGGGTGCCCCGTCCACGACTCGCCGGATCAAATCCAGGCCGTCTGCTCCGCCGTCCAGCGCGAGCACGGGATCGCGGCGGACCTCGCGGGACAGTTCCCGGATTTCCGCCTGCGGGATGTAGGGAAGGTTCGCGACGATGAGATCCATCGGTTCGGAGATGTTGGCGAGAAGATCGGACTCGACAAAGCGGACCCGCTCCGCGAGCCCGTGCCGCGCCGCGTTTTCCCCAGCGAGCGCCAGGGCCTCCGGGGAGATATCGCATCCGGTCACGCTGGCCTCCGGCCTTTTGATCGCGAGGCTCAGGGCGATCACCCCGCTGCCCGTCCCCACGTCGAGCGCCCGTTCGAAATCGCCGTTGCCGAGCACGAGTTCCACCAATTGCTCCGTCTCCGGGCGGGGGATCAACGCCCTCGCGTCGGTCGCGAAGGTCTGGCCGAGAAACTCGACTGTGCCCAGCAGGTGCTGGAGCGGATGCCCCTCGGCGCGCTGCCGGACGAGATCGCGCAGCGGTGCCCGTTCCTTCTCGCCCAGCGTGCGTTCGAACTCGAGATAGAGCTCGATACGGTTCTTTTTTCCGAGGACATGCGCGAGGAGGTGCTCCGCGTTCAGGCGCGGGCTTTCAACGCCCTGTTTGCCAAGGTAGTCCGTCGCCGCCGTCAGAACTTCAAGGACTGTCATCGGCCATCAGACGGCCACTTCGACCTGCTGCATTTCGACGGTCAGCGGCAACCCGCGCTCTGCCCGGACTTCCAGGCAAAGGGCGATGGCCTCGCGGATGTTCCCAAGGGCTTCTTCACGTGTATCCCCCTGGCTGACGCATCCGGGAATGGAAGGGCACTCGGCAATCCAAATGCCATCCTCATCCCGATCCAATGTGGTCACGAACTTCATGCCATTCATCCTACATCCCCATTTGCATCTTGCAACGATTGTTCCTGCCCGCGCGAGAGAGAAAGACAATAGCATTTCATCAAGCATCCCCTTGCAGCATCCGGGAATCGCGCTAAAGTCGCGTGATGTTTGAACTGACGCGCCGTGAAAAAGGGCTCATCGCCGGATTCATTTTGATTTTTTTGCTTGGCTTCGGGGTCAGGCAATGGCGGGATTCCGCCGCGTTCGACTCCCGGGCGGCGCAAGTTCCCTGACCACACCATTCATGCAGACCACAGGATTCCAAGAAGCGGTCGAAGCGGTTTCACGCGGCGACAAACGATACCATCCTGAGGCGTATGTTTTTCTGCGCGATTCGCTGGAGGGCACGCTCAAGCGCAGGAAAAAGGCGACGAAGGAGGCGGGCGGGCACGTGGCTGCCGTGGAGCTTCTCGACGGGTTCCGGATCCATGCGCTCGGCGAGTTCGGGCCGATGGCGATGACGGTTCTGGATTATTGGGGGGTGCGCTGCTCCGAGGATGTCGGCCACATGGTTTTGAATCTCGTGCAGGCGGGGGTTTTCGGAAAGACGGACGAGGATTCGCTGGATAGCTTCATTGCGGGAGGGTTCGATTTCCGCGCCGCTTTTGTAGTTCCGTTCGCTTCCGGGAGAATTCCTTTGAACGCCCCGGGGCCGGATGAGGTCCGAAGTGCAGAATGAAATTTTTCCTGATGCTCGCGACCCTCGCCGCCACCTCCGCTCACGCCATTTCTTCCAAGGCCCCCTCGCTTCCGGATTCGAAAGCCAGGGTCTTCACC
>Ga0247840_10007729_pt1 | contig 14811 bp, 11 predicted proteins | sample LaCruzMarch2015__FD_192404 | JGI IMG/M metagenome (GOLD analysis project Ga0247840, IMG submission 192404) | Freshwater microbial communities from meromictic Lake La Cruz, Castile-La Mancha, Spain - LaCruzMarch2015_17m | ecosystem: Environmental > Aquatic > Freshwater > Lake | place: Spain...
CGAGCCGCCGACGGTCGAGGAGATCCAAGACGCCGTCGAGGAGGCCCTCATCGAGAGAGGGCAGGCTCGCACAGCCAAGGCCTACATTCTGTATCGCAAGCAGCACGAGGATCTCCGTGAAATGCGTGGCCTGCTCCATGAGATGCCCCTCGTGGAGGACTACCTGAACGATCGCGATTGGCGGGTCCGCGAGAACAGCAACATGACCTTCTCCCTCCAGGGCCTGAACACGCACATCACCGACAAGATCATCTCCCAGTACTGGCTGAACAAGATCTACCCGCTGCAGATCCGGACCGCGCACGAGAGCGGCGACTTTCACCTGCATGACTTGGGAACTCTCGGCGCCTACTGCGTTGGCTGGGACCTGCGCGATGTCCTCCTGCGCGGGTTTCGAGGCGTGCGTGGCAAGATCGAGTCGCGGCCGGCCAAGCACTTCCGCGTCGCCCTGTTGCAGATCGTGAACTTCATGTACACCCTGCAAGGGGAATCCGCGGGCGCGCAGGCCTTCTCGAACGTCGACACCTACCTCGCGCCGTTCATCCGGGCTGACGGGCTGTCGTACGACGAGGTCAAGCAGAACGTTCAGGAATTCATCTACAACATGAACGTCCCCACGCGAGTGGGCTTCCAGACGCCCTTCACGAACATCACCCTGGACCTCAAGGTGCCGCGATTCATGGTTGGAGAGCCGGTCGTCCTCGGCGGCGCGCTGCACAAGACGTGCTACGGAGACTACCAGCCGGAGATGGACCTCTTCAACCGTGCGTTCGCCGAAGTCATGCTCGAGGGGGACATGCAGGGGCGGCCGTTCACGTTCCCGATTCCGACCTACAACATCACTGAGGACTTCGATTGGGACAATCCCATCCTCGAGCCGATCTGGGAGATGACGGCGAAGTACGGGATTCCCTACTTCTCGAACTTCATCGGCAGCGACATGAGGCCGGAAGATGCGAGGAGCATGTGCTGCCGCCTGCGGATTGACAATCGCGAGTTGCGCAGCCGTGGCGGCGGGCTGTTTGGAGCGCATCCTCTCACCGGCTCGATTGGCGTCGTTACGCTGAACCTCCCGCGGCTCGGCTACCTCGCCGAGGACGACGCCGACTTCTTCCGGCGTCTCGGCGAGCTGATGGACCTGTCGCGGAAGGCGCTTGAGATCAAGCGCAAGACGCTCGAACAGCTCACCGACCAGAGGCTGTACCCGTACTCGCGGTACTACCTGGCGCGGATCAAGGAAGCGGAAGGCGGCTACTGGCGCAACCACTTCTCGACGATCGGCATCATCGGCATGAACGAAGCGCTCTTGAATCTCAAAGGGTGCACGATCGCCGACCCGGAGGGACACGCCTTTGCTCTGGAGACCCTCGACTGGATGCGCGACCGCCTTGGGTCCTACCAAGAGGCGTCGGGCGAGATCTATAACCTCGAGGCGACGCCGGCCGAAGGGGCAAGCTACCGCCTGGCGAAGAAGGACCTCGACCGCTTCCCCGACCTGCGCATCCACAACCTCGAGGCTCACGGAGGCAAGGTTCCGTACTACACGAATTCGACCCAGCTTCCCGTCGGCTATACCGACGACCTCCTGGCCGCTCTGCGCCTGCAGGATCCCCTGCAGGTGAAGTACACAGGCGGGACAGTCTTTCACGGGTTCATCGGCGAGCGGCTCCCGAGTGCCGAAGCCACGAAACGTCTGGTGAGGAAGATCGCGCACTCGTTCCACCTCCCGTACTACACGCTGACGCCGACCTTCTCCGTTTGCCCCGATCACGGGTACCTCGTCGGCGAGCACCGCACGTGCCCTGACTGCGGATCTCCCGCGGAGGTCTACTCGCGCATCGTCGGCTACCTGCGGCCGGTCGAGCAGTGGAATGACGGCAAGCGGGCCGAGTTCGCCAACCGGAGGACGTTCGCGACGCGCGCCGTGACCTCGACGTAGCCGGCGACGTGAGGAGAAACCGTGGACGTTGCGGCCCTAGTCCCGTTGTCGCTTTCCGATCACGACGGTCACGTCGCGGCCGTCGTCTTTGTCCCTGGCTGCAACTTTCGGTGTCCGTTCTGCCACAATGCCGATCTCGTCTTGCCGGAGCGCGCAGCCGGCGGGCCGCGCGTCCCCGTTGATGAGGTGCTTGACGAGCTCCGCGATCGTCGGGACTTCCTCGACAGCGTCGTCGTCTCGGGCGGAGAGCCGACGCTGCAACCCGGTCTCCAGGAGTTCCTCGCCGCTGTCCGAGCCGTGGGCCTGCGCGTCAAGCTTGACACGAACGGCTCACGCCCCGATGTCTTGGGACTTCTGTTCGAGGGGAAGCTCGTGGACTACGTGGCGATGGACATCAAGGCGCCCCCGGCGCGGTACGCCGAATTCGCCGGGGTTCCCGTCGATCTCGCCCGGATCGAGGAGTCTCTTCGGCTCATCCGGTCCATGGCCCCGGACTACGAGTTTCGGACGACCGTCGCTCCCGGGCTTGGCGCCGAGGATCTTCGGGCAGTCGCCGACTGGATCTCCGGGGCCAAGCGATACTTCTTGCAGCCATTCCGCGTCCCGCCCGAGAAGGGGTTGCTCGACCCAGCATGGGCCGACCGAGAGGCTCTGTCATCCCATGCGCTGCGCGACATCTGGGTCTCCGTCGCTTCCCTCGTGGGCGGGGGTGGCGTCCGCGCAGCCTCCTAGACTGAGGAGCCGAGTCCGACGAGGCGCCTCACGTCGGACATCGTCTCAGCGGCGATTGCGGCAGCGCGACGCCCGCCATCCGCCAGGATGTTGAGAACCTCTCCGGATGCCGCGAGCCGTGCCCGTCGCTCCTGGATCGGACGCACGACGTCCATGAGCCGCTCGAAGACTGCGTCCTTGAGACGCGAGTAGAGGAGCTTGCCCTCGACGAAGTCCGCTCGCAGCTCCGCCACCGTCGTCGCGTCGCCCTTGAGCTCGCACGCGATGTCGAGAATGAGGAACAGATTGGCCACGCCCGGCGACATCGTCTCGCCCGGCGCGAGACCGACGTCGGTGACCGCGGAGCGAACCTTCTTCTGGATCGATTTCTCCTTCTCCATCACCCCGACGTAGTGCGCCTCACCGGCGCTCTTCGACATCTTCGACGTCGGATCGGCGAGCGACATGATGCGCGCGCCCTTGGTCACGATCGGCTCTGGCTCGGGAAAGACCTCTCCGAAGCGCGAATTGAATCGACGAGCGATTCGCCGAGACAGCTCAAGGTGCTGGACCTGATCCTCACCGACGGGAACGCCATCCGCGCGGTACATGAGGATGTCGGCCGCCTGGAGGATCGGATAGGTGAACAAGCCGGCCGTGACGAACTCCTGCTTCTCCGACTTGTCCTTGAACTGCGTCATGCGTGCCAGGTCCCCGTACGAGGTCACGCAGCTGAGGATCCACGCCAGTTCCGTATGCTGCGGCACGTCAGCCTGGACGAACAGAATCGACCGCGCCGGATCGACGCCACAGGCGAGGAGGTCGAGCGCCATCGAAACAGACGCGCTCCGCAGCGTCTTCGGGTCCACGTCGATCGTGATCGCGTGGTAATCGACGACGCAGTAGATGCACTCGGCCTGCCGTTGGAGGTCGACCCAGTTGCGGATTGCCCCGAGATAGTTGCCGATGTGGAGTGTTCCGGTGGGCTGGATGCCTGAGAAGATCCGCTTCGCCATGTCGTCGACCTCCTTCGCGCGTGAGTCGGGTAAGGAGTGTAGCCTGCGTGTCTGCATTTCCGCAAGCGGAGGGCCGCAAGGTCGACCTGTGGTACACCTACAAGCTCGGGACACCGCGGGAACCGTCCATCCGCAAGCGGGATGCGAGTTGATGATGACTTCGTCGCTCGCGTATCATCCAAGCGGGAGCGAGATGAACGCAAACGAGATGGTAGCCGTCGTCCTGGCCGCACCGGGAGCGCGTTCGACCTGGGGGGCGGAGCGATTTGCGGTGCCGGTGTGCGGTGTTCCCGTGCTTGCGCGCGTTCGCCAAGCTCTGGTCGCGGCCGGCCTGCGAGACCTTTGTCTCGTCCATGACGGGACGCCGGACGTGGCAGCGATCGCTTCGTGGACTCTCGATGTCCGTGCGGACGAGGCGAAGCCGTCGGCCACCCTGGCCGCCTTCTCCGCCGGCCGTTCTGTCTTCGTACTCTGCGGCGACCTTCCTCTACTCACGGCGGGAACGGTTCGGTCGTTCCTCGAAGCGTTTGGGAGCGGGCGGGCGAGCCGACTCATCGAGTCGTCGGGCGCAATGGCCGCGTTTCGCGCAAGCGAAAACGTGGAGCGGCTCTTTGCGGGCGCCGTGCACAGCTTCGGCGGCCATCCGTTCGGGCAATGTGGAGAAGGGACATGGCTCGCTGGCGACGCTGACGACGTGCGACGTCTCGGCGCGCCCGGCGACTACTCTGCCATCAGCGAGGTAGCCCGCCTGCGGAAGCTGGCGTCGCTTGCCGCGGCCGGAGTTCTCATTGTCGACGCCGCGCGAACCTACGTCGACGATGCGGCGACGGTCGGGCCCGGAACGACTCTCCTGCCGGGAACCCACCTGCGGGGAGATTCGGCCGTCGGTTCGGGTTGCCTCATCGGGCCGGACTCCTGGATCGAGTCGAGCGTCGTCGAAGACGGCGTCGACGTCCGCTACTCGGTCCTCGAAGGGGCTCGCGTGCGCGAGCGATCGACCATCGGCCCGTTCGCCCACCTTCGTCACGGGAGCGACGTCGGTCCGGACGCGAAGGTCGGTAACTTCGTCGAGGTCAAGGCCTCGCGCCTTGGACGCGGCGTGAAGGCGGGGCATCTCTCGTATCTCGGCGATGCCGACGTCGGCGACGGCACGAACGTGGGCGCCGGGACCATCACCTGCAATTACGACGGCGCGGCGAAGCATCGCACGGTGATCGAGGACGACGTCTTCATCGGCAGCAACGTGTCCCTCATCGCGCCCGTGACTATCGGCAGGGGAGCGGTCATTGGCGCCGGGTCGACGATCACCGACGACGTTCCGCCGCAGGCGCTGGCCATCGCCCGCGCCCGCCAGGTGATCAAGGAGCGCGAAGGGAAGCCATCCAGGGAGGAGACATGATCGAGCGAGAGCTGATGCTGGTGGCGGGAAACGCGAATCGCGCCCTGGCGCAGGAGATCTCGTCGTCGCTTGGCATCGAGTTGTGTGACACCGCCGTCGACCGCTTCAGCGACGGCGAGATCGGCGTTCGCATTCGCGAGACGGTCCGCGGAGCCGACGTCTTCGTGATCCAGCCGACGTGTCCCCCGGTGAACGACCACCTCATGGAGCTCCTCTTGATCATCGACGCCGCGCGACGAGCCTCGGCGCGGTCCGTGATCGCCGTCGTACCGTACTACGGGTACGCCCGACAGGACCGAAAGCACACCGGACGCGTCCCCATCTCCGCGCGCCTCGTCGCCAACCTGATCGAGACGGCCGGAGCCGACCGGATGCTCACGATGGACCTCCACGCTGGGCAGATCCAGGGATTCTTCAACATTCCGGTCGACAACCTTCGCGCGGACTGGATCTTCGCCGAGCACATCCGCACGCATGTCGAAGGACTCGAGAATGCGGTCATCGTCTCGCCCGACGCCGGCGGAGCGGTGCGCGCGCGCATGGTGGCCGAGCAGCTTGACCTTCCCCTGGCGATTCTCGAGAAGCGCCGAAGCCACGACGGCTCGGTGGTCGACGTGATGAACGTGATTGGAGACGTCAAGAAGAAGCGAGCGATCCTCGTCGACGACATTATCTCCTCGGGCGGAACCTTGGTGAAGGCCGCTGAGCTTCTCTTCGAAAGCGGAGCGCACGACGTGCGCGCGTACGCGACGCACGGCCTCTTCTCCGGCGATGCGTTGAGGATGCTGTCCGAGTCTCCCTTGAAACGCGTCGTCGTAACCAATACCATCTTTCGCGAACAAGCGGAGAAGAGTGGAATTGTTGATTACATCTCCGTTGGCGAGCATCTCGCCAAGACCATCCACCGAATCTTCGAGTACAAGTCGGTGAGTCATCTCTTCCCGCACTACTAGGGGCGTAGGAGTCACCATGCACACGCTAGAAGCGAAGACGAGAGCGTCAGGCAAAGCGGGCGCCTTGCGGCGACAGGGAGTTGTCCCTGCGATCGTTTACGGGCCGGCCATCGAGAGCACGCCCATTGCCGTTGCGCGGAGGGATCTGCTTGCCCTCTTCTCCAAGGTCACGAGGAGCTCTCGGATCAACCTGAAGATCCAAGGCGAGAGTGGATCGCGCGAGATGGACGTTTTCCTCAAGGTCATCGACTACGATGCGATCAGCGACGAGCCCGTGCACGTCGACTTCTACCATCCTGAGGCGAACCGTCCGCTCAAGCTGAGTGTCCCGACGAAGATCACCGGCGAGGCCAAGGGCGCCAAGTCGGGCGGAATCCTGAACATCCAGTTCCGCACGATCCCCGTCCATGGCATGCCGAAGGACATCCCGCATCTCATCATGCTTGACGTTACCGATCTTGACGTCGGGGATTCCCTCCACGTCAGCGATCTGGACTTCGGGAAGGTCGAACCCCTGTTGCCTCCCGAGCGCGTCATCGTCACCGTCATTGCTCCGCGCAGCCTCGTAGCAGCGGAGGCCGAGGCAGCGGTTGCCGGTGCGGAAGGCGAAGCCGAGGGCGCCGAAGAGGCCGCGGCTGAGGGCGCCGAAGAGGCAGAGTCGTAGGGAGAGTCTTGAAGGCCGTGTTCGGGCTTGGGAACCCGGGTTTGGCCTACGCGCTGACGCGACACAACGTCGGTTTTGAGGTCGTCGACCTCTATCGGAAGGTCCATCGACTTCGGGCACGAGGGCGGATCGAGCACTCCGCCCTTGTCTATTCCTGGGACGACCTCCTCTTGGTGAAGCCGATGACGTGCATGAACGACAGCGGCCGCGCGGTGAAGGGTGTGCTCGCGAAGCACGGAATCCCAGCCCGCAATGCGCTCGTCGTCTTTGACGATCTGGACCTGCCGCTCGGCCGGTTGCGCGTGCTTGCCGCGGGCGGACCCGGGAGCCACAAAGGGATGGGCTCCGTCGTGCAGTGCCTCGGCACGGAGGAGATCCCGCGGCTGCGCGTCGGCATTGAGGTGGAGGGTCGAGACGCGGCCGGCCGCGACTACGTCCTCGACCGATTCCGTCCCGAGGAGTGGCAGGCCGTCGTTCCCGCGCTCGAGCGCGCCGTCGAGGCGATCGACCTCTTCCGTGCAGTCGGGATCGACGCGGCGATGACGCGCATCAACCGAAAGCTCGATCTGTTGTAGCTCTCGGCCGAGCGGATATACTTCGTCAGGCTTGAAAAGCCGGACGGGAGGAGGCCGGATGTACGACCGTTTCTCGCGCGAGTCGATGGAGATCATCGCTGTGTCGCAGGAAGAGGCCGAGGCGTGGCGCCACAGCTACGTCGGCACGGAGCACCTCCTTCTGGCGTTCGTCAAGATGACGGGCAGCGACGTGTACCGGTTTCTCTCCACGCACGCCGTGACCTACGAGAAGGTGGCCGCTCTCCTCGAGGGGGAGAAGGGACGCGGCGACGTTCGACTCTCCGCCGATGACCTCGAGCCGACGCCGCGCCTGAAGCGCGTCATGAAGATCAGCTTCGAAGAGGCTCGGCGGTCGGGGGGCAATACGATTCGGCCGGAGCACCTCCTCATGGGCATGCTGCGCGAGGGCGAGGGCACGGGGGCGATGCTGTTGCAGCAGCTCGGCATCGACCTCGCGAAGACGCGTGCCTACTTCCTCCCGCCGTCTTCTGGGATGGGCATGACCATCCGTGCGGCACGGCGACAGCCGCAGCGAAAGGGCGATTTGGCCGAGTTCGGCCGCAACCTCGTCGAAGAGGCGATGGCTGGAAACCTCGACCCGGTCATCGGCCGCGACGCAGAGATGGAGCGCATCATCCAGACCCTGACGCGGCGCAAGAAGAACAACCCTGCGCTGATCGGCGAATCTGGCGTGGGCAAGACGGCCATCGTCGAGGGGCTGGCCCAGCGGATCGCCTCGGGCGACGTGCCCGCGATCCTTCGATCGAAGGAGATCCTCGAGCTTGACATGGCGTCGGTCGTCGCCGGCACGAAATACCGCGGCGAGTTCGAGCAGCGGCTGAAGGCGCTCATCAACCAGGTCACGGAGAACGACAACGTCATCCTGTTCATCGACGAACTGCAGACGGTCGTCGGCGCCGGGGGCGCGGAGGGAGCGATCGACGCCTCGTCCATTCTCAAACCGCCGCTTGCGTCCGGCGCGATCCAGTGCATCGGCACCGCGACGCCGGACGAGTACCGAAAGTCGGTGGAGAAGGATCCGGCGCTCAAGCGTCGCTTCAAGACCATCGTCGTCGAGGAGCCCTCGATCGACATGGCCGTGGAGATCCTACGCGGCCTGCGGCCGCACTATGAGAAGCACCATGGCGTGAAGATCACCGACGACGCACTGGTCGAGGCGGCCCGCCTCACCGACCGCTACGTGACCGACCAGTTCCTCCCCGACAAGGCCATCGACGTCATCGACGAGGCGGCCGCCCGCATGAAGCTGCAGAGTTCGCAGGTTCCCGAAGACGTTCGCGAGTTGCTCGACCAGGCGGACGCGCTCGACAAGGAAGAGCAGCAGGCGGTTGCCGATCAGGACTACGAGACGGCGGCGCGCCTCCGCGACGAGAAGGCCGAACTCGAGGCTCAGGCGCGCGCCAAGAGCCAGTTAGACGTCGAGGGCAAGGAGTTGCAGGTGACCGGGCGGGACATCGCGAAGATGGTGGCGATGTCGACGGGCATTCCGATCGGCCACGTCCAGGAAGAGGAGACCGCCCGCCTCGTCAACATGGAGGAGAAGATCCACGATCGGCTTATCGCACAAGAGGAGGCCGTGCGTGCCGTGTCGAGATCGATTCGCAGAGCCCGCGCCGGAATCAAGAACCCGAAGCGGCCGGTCGGCGTGTTCATGTTCCTCGGCCCGACGGGCGTCGGGAAGACGGAGCTGTCGAAGACGCTGGCCGAGTTCCTGTTTGGCGACGAAGAAGCGCTCATCCGCGTCGACATGTCGGAGTACATGGAGCGGTTCTCCGTGTCGCGCCTCACCGGCGCGCCTCCGGGCTACGTCGGCTACGAGGAGGCCGGCGAACTGACGGAGAAGGTTCGCCATCGGCCGTACTCCGTCGTCCTGTTCGACGAGATCGAGAAGGCGCACCGCGACGTGTTCAACATCCTCCTTCAGGTGATGGAGGACGGGATCCTGACCGACTCGCAGGGGCGGCGCGTCGACTTCCGTAACACCGTCCTGATCATGACGTCGAACGTCGGCAGCGAGCTCATCACCGACCGCGACACGCTCGGGTTCAGCGACCAGCGGGAGGGGTCCGACGACTCGTATCAGGAGATGAAGGGCCGCGTGATCGGCGAGGCGCGCAACGTCTTCCGCCCCGAGTTCTTGAACCGCCTCGACGACATCATCGTCTTCCACCAACTGAGCCGTCCCCAGGTGCGCCAGATCGCCACGCTGATGGTGGACGAGCTCAAGGCGCGGCTTCTGGCCGAGCGCAAGATCCACTTCCAGCTCGACGATTCGGCATGGGAACTCCTCATCCGCCTGGGATACGACCCGAAGTACGGCGCCCGACCCATGAGGCGCACGATCGAACGCCTGATCGAGAACCCAATCTCGGAAGAGATCCTTGTCGGCCGATTCGCCGCGGGGGCAGCCGTCGTCGGCACGGCGGACGGGGAAGAGCTCCGGTTCAAGCAAGACGGATAGCATGCCGTTCATCTGCTCGGGCTGCGGCCAGCAATCGGTGAAGCCGTTCGGCCGATGCCCGCATTGCGGCGCGTGGGACTCGTTCTCCGAGATCCAGGAGAGCCATTCGTCTGAACGGCGCGACAGCTCGTGGCTCGGCGAGGAGCTGCGGCCGATTGCCGACATTAGCCTGGCCGACGTCGCGAGAATCCCATCTGGAATGGGCGAGCTCGACCGCCTTCTGGGCGGGGGCTTCGTGCCGGGAGGCGTGATCCTTTTCGGCGGGGAGCCGGGAATCGGGAAGTCGACGCTTCTCCTGCAAGTGGCGCAGGCCCTGGCCGAACGGGTCGGCAACGTTCTCTACGTGTCGGGCGAGGAGTCGGAGAGCCAGGTCAAGCTACGCGCCAGCCGCATCGGCGTGAACAGCCGCCGCCTGTATGTCCTCTCGGAGCAGAACCTCGACCGGATCGCAGCCGCGATCGAGAAGACTTCCCCCTGCGCCTTGATCGTCGACTCGATCCAGACCGCGTGTTCGAGCGCCGTGGACGGCGAAGCGGGAAGCATCCGCCAGCTGCGCGAGGTGTCGAGCGAGCTGATTCGAATCACGAAGTCGCGCCGGCTCGTCTCCTTCCTCGTCGGGCACATCACCAAGGACGGCGCGTTCGCCGGCCCGAAGTCCGTCGAGCACCTGGTCGACGTCGCGCTGTACCTCGAGGGCGGCCGCGGGGAGGACGTGCGATTCCTGCGATCCGTGAAGAACCGCTTTGGATCGACCGACGAGGTCGCCGTGTTCCGCATGGCGGCCGAGGGACTCGAGGAAATCACCAACCCGTCCGCCTTCTTCCTCGAGGGGCACAGCGATAGTCAGCGGCCAGGCTCGGTCGTCGTCCCCGTCCTCGAGGGCACGCGGCCCATTCTCGTGGAGCTTCAGGCTCTGGTGTCGCCGACCGGCGGGTACGGCGTGCCGCAGCGACGCTGTACGGGCCTCGACATCAATCGAGTCCTTCTCCTTCTCGCCGTGATCGAGAAGGAGTTGGCCGTCCACATCGGCGGCGCGGACGTGTATCTGAGCGTTGCGGGAGGGCTTGAGGCAAAGGAGCGGGCGAGCGATCTCGGCGCGGTGGCGGCGATCGTGTCGAGTCTGCGGAATCGCCCGATCGCCGCGCGAACGTGCGTCGTGGGCGAGGTCGGGCTGTCCGGCGAGGTGCGCGCCGTGCGGCGCGTCGCCGAGCGAGTTCGTGAGGCCGAGAAGATGGGCTACGAACGCATTCTCGTCCCCCCCGGGAAAAAGCTGATAGGGAAGACGACGATCGACGTAATTCCGGTCGAGTCCATGGACCGCGCGATTTCCGAATTAGGACTGGGGTAGGAGGGGCCGATGCGCAACGAACGGTGGGACAAGTTGGCCAAGGCGGCGGACGCGGTCCGCGCCCGCTTGGCGGAGACGCCGGCGGTGGCCGTCACCCTAGGTTCGGGGTTGTCGGACGCGTTCGGTGTCCCCGACGGCGGCACGCGGATTCCCTGCTCGGAGATTCCGGGCTTCCCCGCGCCGACCGTCGCCGGGCACGCGGGCGAGTTCTGGGCGGGCCGAATCGGGCGAGTGCCCGTTCTCCTGCAGCGAGGGCGGGCGCACTACTACGAGGGCCGGTCGATGGACGACGTCGCGTTCGCGACGCGCCTGTTCGCCGTGCTTGGCGTCAAGACGCTCATCGTGACGAACGCCTCGGGCGCGATCCGGCCCGATCTCTCTGCCGGAGACCTCGTCCTGATCACCGACCACATCAACATGCTCGGCGCGAACCCCCTGCGCGGGCCGAATCTGGACGAGCTTGGCCCGAGGTTCCCCGACATGTCGGCGGCCTACACGCCCCGCTTGCGGGAGATCGCGCGCGCGGCCGCGCGCGCGGAGAAGATCGAGCTCAAGGAAGGCGTCTACGTGGCGGCGCTCGGGCCGTCGTACGAGACGCCGGCCGAGATCCGCGCCTTCCGCGCCATGGGCGCCGACCTTGTCGGCATGTCCACCGTGCCTGAGGTGATCGTCGCGGCACACGCCGGGATGGAGGTTCTCGGAATCTCGATCGCCACCAACCTTGCGGCCGGGGTGAATCTTGACGCCATGCTCACACACGACGAGGTCATCGAGACGACACGGCGCAAGGGCGCCGAGCTGAAGCGCCTCCTCTTCGCCATCCTCTCCCGACTCTAGGTGTCGAGGCCCCAAGCTGCCGCGGTTGAAGCCACGATAGGCCTCTGTATAATGACCCCGCCGTTCGTTCCGCGAAGTGAGTGCGTCGCTGTCGAATGGCAGATCGCACAGAAACCCTAGGAGGTCTGTCACATGGCAAATGCTCCCACGTTGAACCCGTTTGAGATCTCTCAACGGCAGCTTGACATGGCGGCGAAGAAGCTCGACCTGGATCCGCAAGTGCACGCGATGCTCCGCGAGCCTATGCGAATCCTGGAGGTCCACTTCCCCGTGCGCATGGACGACGGCAAGGTGAAGACGTTCACCGGGTTCCGCGTTCAGTACAACGACGCGCGCGGTCCCACGAAGGGCGGAATTCGTTTCCACCCCGAGGAGACGATCGACACCGTCAAGGCTCTTGCCGCATGGATGACGTGGAAGTGCGCCGTGGTCGACATCCCGTACGGCGGGGGCAAGGGCGGCGTCATCTGCAACCCGAAGGAGCTCTCCACCGGAGAGCTGGAGCGAATCTCGCGTGGGTTCATCCGAGCGATCGGACGGTTCATCGGCCCCGAGCGGGACATTCCGGCGCCCGACGTGTACACCACCCCGCAGATCATGGCCTGGATGATGGACGAGTACTCGACCATCGTCGGATACAACGCTCCGGGCGTGATTACGGGCAAGCCGCTCGCGCTGGGGGGGTCTCTCGGTCGCGGTGATGCGACCGCTCGCGGCGCGGTCCACTGCATTGTCGAGGCGGCCAAGGAACTCGGGATCAACCTCAAGGGGGCCACGGTCGCGGTTCAGGGATACGGAAACGCCGGGTACTACGCGGCCAAGCTGATGAAGGAGATGGCCGGCAGCAAGGTCGTCGCTGTGACGGACTCTCGTGCCGGCGTCTACGATCCCAACGGGATCGATCCCGATGGCGCGAACGACCACAAGCAGAAGACCGGCTCCGTCAGCGGCTACAAGGGGCTCAAGGCGATCACGAACGCCGAGATCCTCGAGTTGGACGTCGATGTCCTAATTCCTGCGGCCATCGAGAACGTCATCACGGACAAGAACGCGGCGAAGATCAAGGCGAAGATCATCGCCGAGGCCGCGAACGGCCCGACGACGCCCGAGGCAGACGCGATTCTGTACAAGAACGGGAAGTACATCATTCCCGATTTTCTGTGCAACTCGGGCGGCGTGACGGTGTCCTACTTTGAGTGGGTTCAGAACATTGGCGGCTACTACTGGACGATCGACGAGGTCTACAGCCGCCTCGAAGAGAAGATGGTCCGAGCCTTCCACGACGTGCACGATATGGCCAAGAAGCACCACGTCGACAACCGCATCGGAGCCTACATGGTGTCCATTGCGCGCGTCGCGGAGGCCATGAAGCTGAGAGGCTGGGTGTAAGACGGAGAGACTCCAAAGGTTGGCGGAGGGGGTCGCATGACGACCCTCTCCGTCTTATTGGGCCTGGAGAACCCCATCCCCATTCGCTTAGAATGCTCCTACCATGACCGTTGCTACGCGGCACAAAGAGACGACCGAACGCAAGGCATTCCTCAAGCAAGTCCTCCCCGCTCTGACCGACAAGGAAGTCACGGAGCTCGAGGAGATATCGCTTCTCGTTCATCACGAGGAGGGCGACCTGATCGCTCAGGAAGGCGCGTACGCGTCTGGCGTCTTCATTGTGCACACGGGACTGGTGAGCATCGGCAAGTACGCCAGCCGCGGCTGGGAGAAGCGCTGCCTCCGGTTCCTTGCCGTGGGGGAGATGTTCGGGTTGGAGGCCGCGTTTCTCGAACGCGAGCCGATCAACGTCGAGTATGCCAAGGCGCTGGTCGAGTCAACGCTCGTCTTCTTCGAACGATCGAACTTCCTCGCCTTCGGCAAACAACACCCGCGCCTGTTCGCTGACCTCTGCCGCTGGCTCGCCCGGGAAGTCATCATGCTGGAGTTCAAGCTGACGCGGGAGGCGGTGGAGTCCATGGACCGGAACCTTGCGCTCCTGCTCATCGCCCTCGGGAACAAGTACGGGACACCGCACGACGGCGGCACCGTCCTCAGTCTATCGATCCCGCGGCAGACGATGGCCGAGATGCTTGGCGTCTCGCTGGAGACGCTCATGCGTGGGCTAAAGCGATTCCGTGAATTGGGTCTTCTCTCGACCGATCGTGGCGAGATCTGCATCAGGGATCTCGACGCCCTTGTTGCGCGAGCGCGCGTCAACCAGTTCTACCTATCGATCATCCAGGAGACGCTCTGACGCCACGCCGTCGCGAACGAGGAGCGCGTCCTGCGCAAGATGGAGCGGGCTGAATACCATCTGCCCGCCGTCTGTTCGTAGGCAGGGCAACTCGCGAAGAGCTCGTCTCATTTGCGTTGGCGAGAGCCCCGACAGCTCGCCGAGCATCCGAACGTCGATTGCCTCGGGCAGCGCGAGCGATTCCTCCCCTTCGACAGGGTGACAAGTGGGAGTCACATCGAGGAGGGTGGCCACGAGCCGAGCGACAGGATCCAGAACCTGCCGCGCTCTGGCGCGGCGCAGCCGGAAGCAGCGCGTTGCCAGATGTCCTACGAGCAACGCGGAGAAGCGGGAGTCCTCGGCTAGCGCCCGCTCCAACGAGGCTCGGTCAAGAAACAAGAGGCTGACCTCCGTGAGCGCGCGGCACGACGTGCGGTGACGCTCCTCCAATGCAGGGAGCAGGATTTCGATCCCCATGAGGTCCCCCTGGCTCAAGAGGTCCGGCGGCGCGTCCGACTGGCCCCGGGCGCTCCCGCCCTCCGTCTCCAGCACCAGCCCCTGAGTGATCCACTGCAACCCCGCGGCGAACGCCCCCTCTCGGCAGATCAATTCCTCTGCGGCATAGCGGACGTGCAGAGGACAATAGGCCCCGAGGAGGTCCGT
>Ga0247840_10007732_pt1 | contig 14808 bp, 15 predicted proteins | sample LaCruzMarch2015__FD_192404 | JGI IMG/M metagenome (GOLD analysis project Ga0247840, IMG submission 192404) | Freshwater microbial communities from meromictic Lake La Cruz, Castile-La Mancha, Spain - LaCruzMarch2015_17m | ecosystem: Environmental > Aquatic > Freshwater > Lake | place: Spain...
CTGCTCAGCGTCACCCGCGGCCTCGACACCGAAACCGCGCTGGAAATGATGAAGCTGTAGTGTTTGAGGTTTAATGCAAAGCAACCGGGACGGTTGAGATACGTACCGCCGGCGTCTCGCCGGCCAAGTAAAAAACATTGTCCGTGCTATTGTTTCCCGGCGCGTTTGAGCAGGTCGCGTTCGCGGCTTGTCAGCGAGTGCAGTCCTTGCCGGGAGGCTTTGTCGAGGATGCGGTCGATCTCGGCGCGGCTGACGGGCGGTTTTTCTCTCGGCCGGAATCTTTCTTTCATCTTGTGCAGTATGTCGGGCCGTCCGATGACGGTGGCGTAGATATAACCGACGATGCCGCCGCCGAGGTGGGCGGCGTTGGCAATGTGTCCGCCGACTCCAAGTGCAAGGGTGTTCACAAATTCATAGAGGCCGATCAGTAGAACAAAAACCCATGCTTTGATGGGCATAAAGGGAAAGAAAATAAGAACCAGTTCGCGGTTGGGGTAGAGCGCGGCGTAGGCGCCGAGTACGCCGAAAATGGCGCCGGAGGCGCCGACGCAGGAGCCGTAGGGTGAAAGAAGCGACCAGCCGAGTCCGCCGAGGATGCCGCTCAGGAAGTAGAGGGCGAAGAAGCGGTTGGTGCCGAGCGTCCGTTCGGTTTCCGGGCCGAGGAAGTAGAGTCCCATCATATTGGAAAGCAGGTGGCCGAAGCCCTGATGGATAAACTGGTAGGTGAGGAGCTGCCAGACACCATAGGTGGTCCACCAGCCGACCTGCAGGGCGCCGTACCGGCTCAGCGGGAAGCCCAGAAGGTGTTCAATGGCATAGGCGGCGATATTGGCGATGAGCAGTATCTGTACGCCGAAAGTCATTTCGTTCGGGTTGCCGTGGATGTCCTGGGTTGCGGTTCTCATGGGCGGCATCATAACCGTTTTTTAATGAATTGCAAAAGGGAGCGTCTTCAATTAGTTTCTCCACCCAATTGCAGAGATTCAGGACGTAAAATGGCAGATATTTTTGTAAAACCTTTTGATGAGCAGCGTAAACCTAACGGACGGTTTGTTAAGACCGGACTGGCCGTGCTGGCGGTAACCGTGGCCATAATCGGCGTGTGCCTGTGGATGGATAACCGTTCGGCTAAGGCGACGGAACCCAAACCGGCGGTGCCGGAAAACCCGGTTGCTCAGGAAAAACCGGCGGTGCCGGAAAAGCCGGCTAAAACTTCGGTTCCGGCTCCGGCGCCGGTTGCCCCGTCCGCTCCGTCCGTCGGCGACGTTGATTACAAGGCGCAACAGCTGTTCATCCGCGCCCAGAGTCTTGCCGCCGCCGGAAAACTGCTGGAGGCGCGCGACCTGCTCGGTGAAGTGGCTATGACCGCTGCGGAGGAAAACCTGAAGAACAACGCTTTGCGCGTTCAGGGCCGTATCAACGTGCAGCTTTTCCTTTCCCCGACGCCGACGCCGGAGAAGAAATCCTATGTCATTCAGCCTGGCGATTCGCTCGATAAGATTGCCCGAGTGAATAAGACCACGGTCGAGCTGATCCGTAAGATGAACAAGATGGAAAACAACAACATTTATCCCGGCGGACGCCTGATGATGCCTGCCGTGCCGTTTGTCGTGAATGTCAGCAAGTCCGCCAAGACGGTTGATCTGACTATGAACGGGAAGTTGTTGAAGCGATACGTCGTTGGACTCGGTGTAAACGGAAAAACACCGCTCGGCACGTTCCGTACTGTCGTGCATCAGACGAACCCCGACTGGACTCCTCCGGGCGGCGGCATTATTAAGTTCGGCGACCCGAAAAACCTGCTCGGTACCCGCTGGATGTCCATTCAGGATACGACCCGTCCGGAAATTAAAGGTTTTGGTATCCACGGAACATCGGCCCGCGACAGTATCGGTGCCGAAACCAGCAACGGCTGTATCCGTATGCTGAACGAAGATGTCGAAGAACTCTACCTTCTGATTCCGCGCGGAACGGAAGTCATTATCAGCGAATAACCAACCTGGGAGTTGTGCTATGCCGCCTTTTACACTGCCTTTTGAAAAACCTGTGCTTGAACTCGAGAAGAAAATGCACGAGCTGGAGAACTTCAGCAAGAAACAGGATATCGATGTTTCGCACGAGATCGCGCTGATGAAGGAAAAGATCGCCGCAACCCGCGGGCAGATCTACGGCAATCTGACGGCCTGGCAGAAGGTTCAGGTCGCCCGCCATCCGGAGCGGCCTTATACGCTGGATTACATCAAAAACATGACCACCGATTTCGTCGAAATTCACGGCGACCGTATTCATGGTGACGACCGCGCCATCATTGGCGGGTTTGCCAAAATCGACGGGCAGAAAGTAATGCTCATCGGCTCGCAGAAAGGGCGCGACACCCGCAGTAATCTCGAATGCAACTTCGGCTGTGCTTATCCGGAAGGCTACCGCAAAGCGCTGCGACTTATGCGCCTCGCCGACAAATTTAATACGCCGATCGTCATCCTCATCGACACCCCCGGTGCGTTCCCCGGCCTTGAATCCGAAGAACGGCACATCGCCGAAGCCATCGCCGTCAACCTGCGCGAAATGTTTAACATCCGCGTGCCGATCATTGTCACCATCATCGGCGAAGGCGGTTCCGGCGGCGCGCTCGGTATTGGCATCGGCGACCGTATTCTGATTCTGGAACACGCCTACTATTCCGTCATTTCGCCCGAAGGCTGCGCCGCGATTCTTTTCAAAGACCGCGCCTATGCCGACAAATCGGCGGAAGCGCTGAAAATCACCGCTCAGCACCTGATCGAAAACAAACTGGCCGACGAGATTGTGCCGGAACCTGAGGGCGGGGCGCATACCGACCAGAAAGCCGCGGCGGATAATCTCAAAACGGCGATTCTGCGTAACCTCGCCGAATTAAAAACACAAACCTCCGAACAGCTTATGAGCGGACGCTACGACAAGTTCCGCGCCATGGGTGTTTTTACGGAGTAATCACCTTTTCCACAGCCTCCCTGCGGGAAGGCTGTCCTACAAGAATTGCGGCAATTTACTAGCCTGTTTGTTGTAGGGCTGGCTTCTCTGGTATTCCGGAGAGCCTGCGATGCGTACCGCCGCCGTCCGGTTCGACAGAGCTCACCGCAGGCCGGCGGCCTTGGGGAGTTTTACCGCGAGCGGGTGATTTCGACCGCGACGCTGCGGCAGAAGCGCAGGGCGCCGGGCTTGTCGATCGTGACGGTAGCGCTCTGAACGCGCCGGTCTTTCAGACAGATCGCGGCGATGCCTTCCGCCAGTGATTCAATCAGCTGGAAACTGCTGTTTTCGACAAAACTAAGAACCGCCAGCTTGATCGCTTTGTAATCCACCGTGTCGGTAAGCGAATCGCTCTTACCGGCGGCGCGCAGATCGGTTTCCAGCACGACGTTGATAACGACGTCCTGCTTGTTTTTCCGCTCTTCGGGATAAAGCCCGATGATGCATCTCAGCGCCAAGTCTCTAATGTAAATCCGATCCATAAAAACTCCAGTGGATGATTGGATTGAAGGATTGCTGGATTATTGAGTTCTTCCACCAATCCACTGATCCGTTAATCCATTATTCCTCTCCGAGAAGATTCTGCCCACCATCGACGAAAATCGTCTGTCCGGTGATGTGGTCGCTTTTGAGCAGATAGAGAACGGCGCTGGCGACGTCGGCAGGCGCCGGACGTTTGCCGAGCGGAATGGTTCCGGCATATTCCCACGCCGGATTATCGCTGTCCTTCGGCGGCGGAAGAATGGCGCCGGGGGCGACGGCGTTGACGGTGATGCTGGGAGCGAGGTCGAGCGCCGCCAGTTTGGTCAGCTCTTCGAGTCCTTTTTTGCTGAGCATATACGGAATGCAGGTGGTGTCGTGCGAGGTGATGCGCCGGTCGAGCAGGTTGATGATTTTTCCGGTTTTGATCTGCCGTGCAAAACCGCGGATCAGCGCCAGCGGTGCGAGCAGGTTTGGCTGAAGCTCTTTCATCACGGCGTCGTAGGTGGCGTCGGCCAGTTTGGTTTGATGAAATACAGCGGCGTTATTGACCAGAATGTCGATTTGTCCGAACTGCTGGGAAGCACGCTCCAGCAGCGTTTCACACTGCGCCGGATCGCCGAGGTCGGCCTGAATGGTTTTCGGCGAAAGCGACTTGGCTTCTTTTTCCGAGGTTCGGAAATGGACGATCACTTCCGCGCCTTCAGCGAGCAGCGCTTCGGTAATCGCGCGGCCAATCCGCACCGCTCCGCCGGTTACCAATGCTTTTTTGCCGTTAAGGTTCATGTTTTACAGTTACATGTGAGAGTTAGTGTTGGCTGTAAGCTCACTCCATTGCAACGAAGGCGGAAAAAGCCCCAAAGAAAAACCACACAATCCAGCTGAACACCCAAGTTGTTCTTTCTAACCATCTTTTACTTGGCGGTATGAAGAAGCAAGCAGTCAGGCCAAGGAACAAGATGGGGAGTGCCATTTTCATCATATCTTGAGAGGCCTTTAGACAGCAGGATTGGTAGTCTCTGGCGACTGCACCTGTCATCGGTCCGGCAATCGAACAGAGCGTTGTTTTTATAACCAACGTAGTGTGTCTTGGTCCCTTATCGAGTCCCGCGTATGCAACGAATGCAATAATTCCGGTGAAAATTATATATATCCACAGAAATGACTTCAGATACCACTGCCATGGATTGGCGTTACACTTCATTACTTAATTCCTTTGATCCACTCGATCAGAGTTCTGGCGCCGAAGAGGGTGACGCCGGGATCCATCCAGGGTTTGGACGATTCTTCCCAGGCGGTTCCGGCGATGTCGAGGTGCGCCCACGGAACGATTTCGGGGACAAAGTTGGCGAGGAAGGCTGCGCCGTTGATGGTTCCGGCGGTTCCGGATTTACTCATGTTCTGCAGATCGGCGAAGGTGCCTTTCATGTCGTCCATGTTTTCCGGCCAGAGCGGCAGTTCCCATAATCGTTCGCCAGCGGCGTCGGCGGTTTTAATCAGCAAGCCGTTCAGTTTGTGGTTGTTGCCGACGACGGCGGCGGCGGTATGGCCGAGCGCGGTGACGACCGCGCCGGTGAGCGTGGCGAGGTCAACGATCGCGGCGGGCTTGTGCTGCAAAGCGAGCGAAAGGGCGTCGGCGAGGACGAGTCGGCCTTCGGCGTCGGTGTTTAAAATCTCAATGGTTTTACCGGCGTGCGATTTGACAATATCGCCGGGGCGGGTGGCGCGGCCGCCGGGCATATTTTCTGCCACGGCCAGCATGCCGATGACCGGCGTTTCCGGTTTGAGCAGGGCGACCATCTGCATGGCGGCCAGTACGGCCATGCCGCCGCATTTGTCATAGCGCATCCATTCCATCCCTTTGCCGGGCTTGAGCGAAATGCCGCCGGAGTCGAAGGTGATGGTTTTGCCGATGAGGACAACCGGCTGGGCTTTGGGGTTGGTGCCTTTGTATTTGAGCGTGATGATCCGGGCGTCCTGCGCACTGCCCGCCGCGACGGCGAGGATGGCGTTGCAGCCTTTCTTTTTCAGCTCGGCTTTGCTGCAGACGGAAAAGGCCAGTTTATTTTCCTTGGCCATCTTCTGCGCCCAGCTGGAAATCTTTTGCGGCGTGGCTTCGTTACCGGGCAGGTTGGCGAGGTCGGCAGTGGAACCCAGCGCCTTGCTTTCGAGTTCGGCTTCGGTCAGTGCTTTGCGGCAGGCGGCGGAATTTTCGCACGGCCCGGCAAAGGTCAGCGACAGTTCGGCGGCGCGCTTTTTGCCGCCGGTTTTGAAGGTGTCGAAACGGTAGGTTCCCCACGCGGCACCGCGGGCGACGGCGCGGACGAAGGCGGCGTCGGAGACTTTGCCGAGTTCGGCGATGGCCGTGGCGAAGTTTTTGAGTCCGGCGCTTTTGCCGGTGCGTACGGCGGCGGAGGCCGCGCGTTCCAGATATTCCATCCGGAAGTGTTTGCTGTCGCCGAGTCCGGCGAGGACGATATCGCCGGTTCCGTTTTGAAAGACGAGGGTTTGCGCGTAGTCGCCGCTGAAGCCGGTCTTTTTAATCTGTCCGGAAATCAGCTTGGCCAGTCCGGCATGTCCGCTGAGCAGCGGCTTTTTGTTCTGCACGAAAACGATCCAGGCTTTTCCAGCCTGTGTTTCAAGCGGCCGCGCGGTCAGCGTCAGTTTCATCAGCGCATTTCCTCGGGAAGTTTGGCTTTGTCGGCGGGATCAGCGGGCCAGTTCGGCAGGTCGAAGCCGGCTTTGACGATGGCATATTCAATATTTTTGATGTAGCACTCCAGCCCGTTGAAAACGACGGTCAGTGTATGCTTTTCAAGGTTGGGGCGGATATCCTGAACGCCGGCCACGGGCCGCAGAGCCTGGGAAATCCGCGCGGCGCTTTCCGGTGTGCGGAGCTGTTTAATCTGGAACGTCTCCGTGCGGATGTCGTTGCGGAGGCACCCGGCCAGTAAAAGCAGGGCGGCGGGAACAGTCAGTTTTTTGAGGAGTGTTTTCATTGGGGCGGAAAATACAACGGAAACGGGGCGCGGGTAAACTTCATAATCCGAGGTCGTTCATCATCGGCTGGGCGTAAACCTGCCGCCAGCGCGGGGGTTTGCTGAATTTTTCGCGGGCCAGCAGCATAAATTCGCCGGCCAGTTTGGCCGTTTCCGGGTGGATCGGTTCGTAGAGGTCGATGAAATCGCTGTAGCGTTTTTCCGCTTCGGCGAATTTTCCGTTCATCTGCAGGGCGAGTGCCAGTCCGAAAAGCGCAGACGGACTTTCAGTTTGCTGTGAGAGTGCTGTGCGGTAAAGGTCTTCAGCCAGATCGGGGCTTTCTGTGAGCATCCGCAGGTTGGCTTGCAGGAATCGCGAGAGGGCATGGTCTGGATAGCGCCGGCAGATACGCATGGCTTCGATGTAGCGGCCCTGCTGATAGTTCAGTTTGGCTTCGGTGATGCGGGCGTCCACGTTGTAGTTGTGCGGCAGGTTGTAGGCAAGATGCAGAATCAGTACGGAGAGTATGAAAATTAAAACAATACGCAGGTCCGTTTCCCTGATCTGCAGCCGGTGGCCCCATCGTAGAATCTGCTGGGCCGCGGTGGGCGTTTCGGCCTCCTCGCGTTTCAGCTCGGCCTGGGCGGTCAGGACGAGTGCCGCCGTGACAGGACCCAGCGCGTAAGCGGGCGCGCCGGTTATTTTCCCGTGCAGGGTTTCGATGTTTTCGCGCTCAAACCAGGTGGCGAATCCTTCGCATATCCGGTGTACAAAAAGCATGACCAGGGGGCGGGTGCGGTCGCTGATTCGAAGTGCCTCCAGAGCCATAAACTGATGGATGATCGGCCGGTGCGTTGTGTCGTCGATTTCTTCCTGCTTCCATGAGGTGGGCTGGTGAGGTCCTGGAAATCCGTGAGTCTCTTCAAAATTTTCAAGCAGTGCGGTCCGCTTTTCGCTGTCGAGGCCTTGCCAGAAAAGCGGTATGAAAGATCCGAAGGACGGTTCGTGCGAAAAGTGTCCGTCTTTCCATGTGTTGGAGAACGCTTTGGCGGCAGGATCCCAGAATACGGTGTTAAGTGTTTTTTCCAGCTGATTGCGTTCTTCGACAAGCGATGCAGCGGCGGTTTCGGCGTTTTTGTCTTCTTCGCAGAGTCGCAGTACGGCTTCGATTTCTGTGATCAGCAGAACGGTGAGTTCCGGTGTCGCTTTGCCGCGTTCAAAACTCCCCGGAACAAAAGCTTCCTCTTCGTTCTGCCATGCCGGAATGCGGTCGCGGCGGGGGTCAAAGCGGCGCACAGCCCATTGTGCATATTTGCGCAGCGCGGGCAGGTGTTTTTTGAGCAGCGCCGGATCGCGACAATTATTCTCCCAGACCAGCTCAAAAGACTGTGCGATGAGCGGCCAGGGCGCGGCGGAAGAGGTTCGCCCATCCGTTCCGATCCATGCGGGAAATCCGCCGCTGCTCTGCTGAAGTGATAGCGCGGTTTGAACCAGTTCCAGTGCGACGGACGGATTAATCAGACTCCAGCTCCGTATGAGCGGATAGAGGTCGTTGAGAGAAAACGTTTCGCCGGTTAACCCGTCCGCGGCGCTCCAGAGGCCGTGGATGGCTCCGGCACGTTCGCGTAAACGGGCCGACAGGCTTTCTGCCGCGAGAGCAACCGTCGGGTTGTGGCGCGTGTTGACGCTGAAGAGGAGTCCGATTTTTTTGCGTTCTTCTGTTTCGTTTTGCAGAAGCGCTTTGAAATTTTCATCGAGCGCGGCTTCGGCTTTCCCCATCGCCCGTTCAGGGGTGAGTTCGCCGCAGACCAGTACAAAACGGCCGGCCTGTTGCAGTAAAAGAGTTGTTGTGTGACCGGTATGTACCTGGGTAAAGCCGTTACCTTTCGTGACTCCTGTCGTTGCGGTCAGCTGCGGCATAGGCAGGCCGGAGACCGTTCCGCAAAGCACGCCGGGCGCGGTCAGCAGGGCGTCGATCCGGTTTTTCCCGTGCCACCGGCGCGAGCCGATGGAAAAACCATTGTAGAGAAGACGGGTGGAGCAGGAAGTTGACGGTTCAGTCAGCTGGAGCATCCATTTTGCGCCGGGCGCGGTGAGTACACCGAAGGCCGCACCGGTAACGAACGGTGTGTGATCTTCCGGTCCGGAAGAAAAGTGCCAGTTCGGCTTCCAGAGAACGTTGGGATAGTCTGTGAAAACATTTTGCATGCTGAGGGCGGTTATACTGTATCAATCCACAGGCTTCTTCAATACCTTGCTTTTGATTTCGGAAGCGGGCGAAAGGCTTGCGCATCCTGTTTTTTAATGGTTATCATCAGCCCGCATTCTATAGAACGGAAAGGGTGGCGCTATGGCAATTGCACGTGCAATAGAAATGGTTCGCGGACTGGTTCGCGATCTGGATGGACGGATCAGTCAATTCGAAGTGGAAACCTTCGAGATGGATGACGAACTGATCGGCGCTTTCTGTGAAGAGCTTGAGAGGATGTCCGGCGACCTGCAAACCGGTCTGGACACTTCAAATAACGAAATGATTCGCGTAGCGGCGCACTCCATCAAAGGAATGGGCGGCACGATGGGGCTGCCTGAAATTTCTGTGCTGGCACAGGAGATCGAGCTGGCTCTTCGCGGCGGACAAACGGAGCGCTGTACGGCACTCTGCGCGGCGCTCATCAAATGGTCCCGTGAATTTATTTCCGGAAATAAATGAGCCCTGTTGCGGCAGACGATCTGCACGGAACTGTTTCGGCCGGAACTCCCCGGCACGTTCTGGGCGGCAAAGTGCTGGTGGTTGACGACGAACGTCCCAATCGGCTTTATCTGAGAAAACTCCTGTCTTCCTACGGCTGCGAGATTTTTGAGGCGGCCGACGGCCCGTCGGCATTGGAGCTGGTACACCGCGAACGGCCCGATCTGATTCTTGCCGATGTCGTTATGCCCGGTATGGACGGCTTTGAACTTTGCGGTGCTCTTAAACAAATCGCCGCGACCCGCGATGTCCCCGTCATCATGGTTACAGCCAAGGGGCAGATTGAAGATCTTAAAAAAGGATTCGATCTCGGCGCCATGGACTACATCCGTAAGCCCTTCGATGCGCGAGAGCTGGTATTGCGTGTCGGCAATGCGCTGGCGCTGAAACGCAGTAACGATGCGCTGGCCCACTGGAAAAGGCGCGTATCACACGAACTGGAGCTCGCGGGTAAAATTCAACAATCGATGTTTTCCACGGAACCGCTTTTTGCCGGACCGTTTGAAATCCGTATCAAATACCGCTCGTCGATGGATGTCGGCGGCGATGCCTTTGATGTGATTGTGCTGCCGGACGGGCGCTGCTGTGTCTATGTGGCCGATGTGTCGGGCCACGGTGTTGCTCCGGCAATGATTTCTTCCATGCTCAAAGCGACGGCGACCGAGCTGATCTGGGCCTTCTACGAACGCGGCCCCGCTTTTATCTGTAACGAATTACATGTGCGCCTTTGTTCGACACTTAACAATCCGGCTTATTATGCCACAATGCTGCTGGCGCTTTACGAACCGGCCACCGGCCGCTGGGTTTGCATGAACTGCGGACATCCCGATCCAATATTGATCTGTGACGGAAGGACAGTCCCGTTTCCAGCCGGGCCGGGCGGCGTTCCTGTCGGTATGCCGCTTGGCCCCGCCCGGCCTTTCAGCGAGGAAGATCAGACGGTTCTGGAATCCTGCCCCGGTGCAAACATCCTGCTCTACACCGACGGTCTTACTGAAGCGATCCACGCTGAAACCGGCAAAGAGTGCGGCGAAGAGGATCTAAAAAAACTCTTTATGCGGGTCGTTGACGATCCGTACGCTGTCAACCGTCCGTCCTCGCTGCTCGATCTCATGGAGACAGAAGGATATTCCATCGGTCAGGATGATTGTACCGCGATTACCATTCGCATGACCGAACCTTCCAAAGTGCTCATGGAAGGAACTGTTGCCGTTGAAATGCAGGCGGTTTCGGATTGTGCGGAAAAGATGGAGCGACTGCTGCTGGAGCAGGCGGACGAAGACCTTGCCGCGCGGGTTCGGCTTGTGGCCATGGAACATGCCATGAATGTCGTTGAACACAGCCGGCTCGGTACGCATGAGACGATGTGGATGCAGCTTATTCTCGACGGGCACGGCTGCCGGCTGGTATTTACAGATCATGGCCGCGAGTGGGATATTGCCTGTGCGGACGGCACGGAGCCGGGGTTTGATGAATATGCCGAGGGCGGCCGGGGGTTGCTGATTACCAACATTGCCGCGGACTGTGTAGAGCGCTATAGACGCGACTCAAAAAACGTTGTAAATTACATTTTCAGGAGCCAAGCCGACGAATGAACGAATCCGTATACCAGGCCAGACGCGAGTTGTTTAAGACGCTCAACCTGCCGGTGTCCAAGGCCGACATCAAGCGGTTGCGCTGGCGGCAGCGGAGCCGTTTGCTTGTGTGGGAATGGGCTTTAAGCAGTTTGCTGGTGGTTAAACGCCTAATGGATGTCGTCTGCAGTCTTTTCGCTATCGTGCTGTTTATGCCTCTTTTCATAGTTGTCGCCGTTCTTATTGTGATCGAAGACGGTTGGCCGGTGCTTTTTGTTCAGCAGCGCGTCGGTATAAATGGCCGCATTTTTAATTTCTATAAATTCCGTTCTATGCGCCGCGGCGCAGACCGGATCAAAGAGCAGTTGATGGCGCAGAACGAGTCTGCTGGCGGTGTGATTTTTAAAATGAAGAAAGACCCTCGCATTACGCGGGTAGGGCGTATTTTGCGCCGCTTCAGCATCGACGAGGCGCCGCAGTTTTTCAATGTGCTGGCCGGCGACCTTTCACTGGTCGGCCCGCGCCCTCCGCTGCCGTCCGAGGTGGCGCAGTACACGCTTGAGGATCGTAAACGGCTGCACGTTAAACCGGGTCTCACCTGCCTATGGCAGATCGGCGGCCGGTCCGATATTCCTTTTAAACAGCAGGTGCGTCTGGATATGGAATATATTCACAGCCGAAGCATCTGGCAGGATGTCTGCATTATGTTAAAAACAATACCCGCCGTCCTTTTCGGCCGGGGGGCGTATTAGAACAGGAGAGTGACCTATGAGTGTAGCATGCACAAAAGAACAGGGAATCGGGATCATCACGCTGTCCGGTCCGCTAACAGCAGCCACGGTTGAAGCGTTTCGTGAGCAGCTCGCCGCATGGCAGGCCGGCGAAGGAGATGTCAAAAACTTCGTTTTTGACTTATCGGCTGTTGATTTTATGGACAGCGCCGGTCTCGGTTCTCTTATCGCAGCGCTCAAACGTATCACCGAACGCGGCGGCGACATGAAACTGGCCTGTCTTCAGAAAAAGCCACGTATGGTATTCGAAATCACCCGTGCCTATAAGGTGTTCGAAATTTTCGATACGATCGAAGAAGCGATTAAGTCTGCCAGACAATAACTGTTTTTTGTTCCGGTGCCGTGATGAAAGCAGTGCTCTATACCGGCGGGAAGCCGCCGTGGGCTGATGTGCTCGGGGATCGTCCCTGGGCACTTCTTCCGGTCGGCAGTCGCCCGCTGATGAGCTACTGGCTTGAACTCTGTGTCGATCTCGGCATAAAGGACGTACAGATTGTTCTCGGGCAGGCCGCTGAATACATCGAGATGTTTTGCGGCAATGGCGAAAAGTGGGGGCTGAATATCAATTACAGCCTGATTCGCGCTGAAGACGACCCGCAGTCTTACCTGTCCCGCGATGCGGAACGCTGGAGCGGAGGCTTACTTTACATCGGCGAAGTGCTTTTTCCCCGTCGCTGTGCAGACTTCACACCGGAAAAACTTCCGATTCTGTTTGATGGATGCTGTGTCAGTCACGATGGCCGCCCCGGTTTCTTTATCAGTCGCGAACGCGATGTCATCGACCGGTTCATCCACGATAAAAACTGCGGCGTGACAACCGGACGCGCGGCGGAATCCGCCGGGCTTGATTTTACCTTCATCCACGATGTCACCAGCTATTACCGGCTTAATATGGAAGTTATTCGGAACGAAATGAGCCGCTACCTTTCCAGCGGTTATTCCTCCCTTGATGGCGCTTCCATCGGTTACAACGTCATAACGCCGCCCTCTGTGACTTTTCTGCCGCCACTGGCTGTCGGCAACGATTGCCGCATAGGTGCTATCTCTACGATGGGCCCGGGCGTGGTCGTTTCTGATCATGTTCTTATCGATCGCCAGTGCGAGATATCCGACAGCATTATTCTTTCCGACACGTACGTCGGCCGCAACCTCGAGATTAAAGGTAAAATTGTCGCGGGTAACCGCATCATTGATCCTGAAGACGGAACCTGTCTTGAGATCGAAGACCCCTGGCTCGTTGCACAAACCCGTCCGCATAACTCCATGCGCGACGTTCTCCGTGCTGTGTTCGGCTGGGAATTCGCCCTGTTAATGGTTGTTTTGCAGCTTATACCGTTCATTCTCTTTTACAGCACCATCCGTCTGCTGGGCCGCGGACGCTTTGTTGACCGCAGTTGCTGGGGCATTGAAGGGAAGAAAATTACTGTCGCGCACTTCGTGGCGGCCAGTCAGGTTCCCAGCCTCCTGCTCATGATTTTTTACGGCACCTCGCTCGACCGGTTCCCGCAGCTTTTCAGCGTGCTTCGCGGAAAACTTTGGCTTTGCGGTCAGGTGCCGAAACCGGCGGACGGTGAAGAACTGAAAGATCCTCAGCGTTATTTCCCTGCGGTTTTCAGTTATTCCGATGCCTTCATTGAAATCGACAAGCAGATGGACGCCTTGTACTACGCACACACCCGTTCGCTGCCGGCCGACCTGCTCATCCTGCGGCACGCTCTCTTCGCGCGTCTGGTCGAAGTGGAATTCGTATCCGGTGCGACGTCAGAATCCATCTGATTATCCGCAAGGGACTCAGCGGATTTTGTAGAGCGTTTTACTATCAATCACTTCGCGGGCCAGGCCTTCGGCACGTGCCACCCGCTCGACTTCATCGGCGACGGCATCCGCAACGCGCCGGTCAAAGACCGACGGAATAATGAAGTCTTCCGCCAGCTGATCGTCTGAAACCAGGTTGGCAATCGCGCGGGCGGCGGCCAGCTTCATGCCTTCGCTGATGGCACTGGCACGGCAGCGCAGAGCGCCTTTGAAAATACCGGGGAAGCAAAGCACGTTATTGATCTGGTTCGGATAATCCGAGCGGCCCGTCGCCATAATCCTCACATACGGCTTGGCAATTTCCGGCATGATTTCCGGAATCGGATTGGCCATGGCAAAAACGATCGGGTCTTTAGCCATGTTCTTGAGGTCTTCCGCGGTGATGCAGCCCGGCGCGGAAACACCGAGAAATAAATCGGCGCCTTTCATGGCGTCGTTCAATGAGCCTTTTTCGTTCTCCGGATTGGTGTTTAGAGCAAACCACTCCTTGACGGAATTCATTCCGTCCTTGCGACCGCGGTAAATGGCTCCGGTCCGGTCAAAGCCGATCAGATTTTTTACGCCCGCCGCCAGCATAATTTTCGAGCAGGCCACGCCCGCCGCGCCAACGCCGTTGACGATCACTTTCAGATTTTCCATCTTTTTGCCGGTGATTTTGAGTGCGTTGTAAAGCGCCGCCAGCGAAACGACGGCGGTGCCGTGCTGGTCGTCGTGAAATACGGGAATATCCATTTCCGCCTTCAGCCGTTCTTCGATTTCAAAACAGCGCGGAGCGGAAATATCTTCCAGGTTAATGCCGCCGAACGTCGGGGCGAGCAGTTTTACTGTGCGGATAATTTCTTCGGTATCTTTAGTAGCTAGGCAGATTGGGAACGCGTCCACGCCGCCGAATTCTTTGAAAAGCATCGCTTTGCCTTCCATCACCGGCATGCCGGCTTCGGGGCCGATGTCGCCGAGACCGAGAACCGCTGTACCGTCGGAGACGACCGCCACCATATTTTTTTTCACCGTCAGCGCATCGGCACGGGCGACATCCTCATTGATCGCCATACAGACACGACCGACTCCCGGCGTATAGGCGATGGCCAGTGCGCCCTTGGCGGCAAGATCAAGTTTGCTTGTCACCGCAATTTTACCGCCGATGTGCGAGCGGAACGTCACTTCGTCGGCGGAGACCACGCGGGTGCCGGCGGAAGAGTCCAGGGCGCCGATGATTTCCTGCTGGTGGGCGCTGTCGCGTGTGTTGACTACAAAGCGGAAGAGCACAGCGATGCCCTCAGAAAGGGCGGGTACGCCTTCGGCATCTATAATTATTTTTTCGAGTGCCGGACGGTCAAGATTTGATTCAACGGTCAGATCAATGCTGTAGCTCGGAGAAGGGTTTATTTTCATAGTTATAATTCCTTGTTGG
>Ga0247840_10007738_pt1 | contig 14801 bp, 12 predicted proteins | sample LaCruzMarch2015__FD_192404 | JGI IMG/M metagenome (GOLD analysis project Ga0247840, IMG submission 192404) | Freshwater microbial communities from meromictic Lake La Cruz, Castile-La Mancha, Spain - LaCruzMarch2015_17m | ecosystem: Environmental > Aquatic > Freshwater > Lake | place: Spain...
AAACTCCATATTGTGGGCATACCGACGGTCGCGCGAAAACGAAGCATTGGCGTAAAAACCAAATTTTCCGCCTTTACCAGAGCGTTGGCCGAATGCAAATTGGGCATTGTATTGGGGTTTTTCGCTCAGTCGGTTGTAACCACTGGCCAAAGCAGCCCGAATTTCTGGAATAGTATCCTTAGCAGTACGCGTAACCAAGTTGACTGCCCCACCGATGGCATCGCCGTCCTGATCGGGCGTGAGGGCTTTGGATATTTCGATGGACGCGAGTTGATCGATGGGAACTACATCCAGTGCCACATAGCGTACATCCCCTTCTGGAGCGGGAATTTGTTCGCCATTGATGTTAAAATTCGACCATTCAGGTGGTGTTCCGCGCAATTGCACATACCGCGCTTCGCCTTGGTCGCGTTGCAAGGTGATCCCAGGTAAACGTCCGATGGATTCGGCAGCGTTGAGGTCGGGAAATTTTATCATTTGCTCGATGGCTACAATGTTTTTGATGCCCGATGCGGTGCGTTGGTCTTTTTGGGCACGGAATTGACCTTGAAGTTGTCCTTCCACCAGCGCATTTTTCAGCATCAAACTGCTGGAACGCAAGTAAATTACCTTGAGCAAAGCATCCTCCTTACCGAATGCGAACGGAATCGTATCTGATTGATAACCAATATAACTGGCTATGAGAAAGCCTTTTGAAACAGCTATTTGATTGAGTTGAAATGCCCCGTGGTCGTCGGAGACCATCCCGTTGCTGGTTCCCAATACCTGAATGGTTGCTCCAATCAGTGCTTGGCGGGTTTCGGTATCCTGGATTTTACCAAAAATAGAGCGGTTATTTTGGCCCTGAACCTGCGTGGCCCAAAAAACCGCAACTACCAACAGGCAATACCGACTCAATGTATTTACAGTCATATTTTTACAGGTTATACTTTTTTGCATAAAACTTGCACAAAAGCCCTTTTTTTAAATAAAAATACCGCCCTGTTTATTGGTCAAAACTTTTCAAGGGAAAAGCGGACAAACAGACAGGGCGGATGACAGACTTATTCCGGTGGGAAATTTATTTCAGGACCACTTTGGCAACACCCAGTTCGAGGGCGGTACGCAGTTCGAGGTAATGCAGACCTGCTGGCAAACCATCGACGGACAAATTCGTACGCGCATCTTGGAGGTTAGAAAAATTCCATTGACGCAACGAACGGCCGTTGGCATCCAACAAGCGGATTGCGGCATCTTGTCCCTGAAAAGGTGCTGTATTCAGGGCAATATTGCCCGAATGCACCGGATTGGGCGCAACCGTTAGTGTTTTCACCACGGTCAATTGCTTGGTTGAAGTGCTCAATCGGTAGTAAATGAACAACTTAGGAATACGCTCCGGGTGGTTCAAGCCGTCGCCGCCATCATCTGGATCTTCCACATTTTCAAAAGATTCCATGTCACGGGCATTATCGAGGGGGCTTGCACCTTGGTCTTGTCCGGTAAGGCTAAATGCTAGGGCGTTCCCGGCTTTCCAACCAGTGCGATTCACCACTTCTTGCACCAGATTTTTGAGGTCCGGGGTGCGATAGGGAGTCCAGATCACCCATTTCTCCGTCGCATTCCAAAACACAGAAGCCGTGGTAGTTGGACGTGCACTGATAAGGTCAACATCGTTATAGGTAACTGAACTATCGGCGGCTTCAGCACGAATGGTAATCAACGCAGGATCACCTTCGTCTTCATGGGCAAAAAGTTGAATATAAGCCGAATCAATGATGGCACCTTTTGGCACGTTTACATTTCTGAAACGCAAGCCCGTTATGGCGACATTGAACTCGTCCCCTTCCCAGCCAGCATCCAGGTCATCGTCGTACAACTTATCCATTGCGTTATTCAGTTGTTCGGCATCATCGGTGGAAACGGGCACGGTACCATCCAATGCAGTTTGTTTGATGCGGGTAGTATCTAGCAATTGTGCAGAAACCAGCACAGGAAAAAGCAAAATACCCAGGAAAAGAACATGTTTAATTGTCTTCATACAGAAAAATTTAAAATGAAGACAAAGTTACGGCACCTAATTTGGTTGGATTTTAAGTGGAGGTTAAGTTTACGCAGAATGGCCTATTGGCCTAATTTATTACACAAAACAGACAACTTTCATATTACTAAAAAACAATGGCCTTTGTTCCCAGAACAAAGGCCATTAATAAATCATTGAATACCAAACTATTGTGCCATAATATGGGACATTCTTAACAGATCTTTGTTCATGTGTTTGCGCTTATGGATGGCGTCTTCAAACGGGGTATAGTGGATGGAATTGTTTTTAATACCCACCATCATACCGGTTTTACCTGCCATGAGCGCTTCCACTGCCGAAAATCCGAGGATACTGGCCAAAACGCGATCGAATGCGGAAGGTGAGCCGCCACGTTGCAAGTGTCCAATTACGGTGACCTTAATATCGTCGTACACTTCAATTTTTTCAGAAATCTGTTGGGCAATGTCGTACACGGTACCCATTTGATTCCCTTCGGCTACGATGACAATGCTAAAGAGTTTGGAACGTTTTGTACCCCGTTTCAGTAATTTTACGAGGTCTTCGAGCGAGGAATCCTCCTCTGGAATCAACACCCCGCCTGCTCCACCAGCAATAGCCGTATGCAGGGCAATGTATCCGGAGTGACGGCCCATTACTTCTACAAAAAAGAGGCGATTGTGGGAATCAGCGGTGTCGCGAATTTTATCCACCGCTTGCACGGCCGTATTCACTGCTGTATCAAAACCGATGGTAAAATCGGTACCATATAAATCATTGTCGATGGTGCCCGGAATACCCAGAATGGGGATATCCGGATATTCTTCCATGAATTTGGTTGCCCCGGTAAAAGTTCCGTTTCCTCCAATGGCAATCAGGCCGTCGATATCATTGTCTATCAGCGTTTCATAGGCCAATTTACGGCCTTCCGGTGTTAGAAAACGCATACTACGCGCAGTTTTCAGGATGGTCCCGCCCCGGTGAATGATGTTGCTGGCATCGGTAGTTTCAAGTCGCCGAATATTGCCATCAATCATCCCCTCATACCCCCGCATGATTCCGTAAATGTGCAAATCATTATTAAAGGCATTGCGCACAATGGCGCGGATGGCTGCGTTCATACCCGGCGCATCTCCACCTGAGGTAAATACAGCAATGCGTTTGATTTCTTTCGACATACTATAAAAACTTGAGAAACAATGTGTTTAGTTGTATTCTGGCGACTATTCCACCCCCGTATTTTGGTGGTAATCGGCCAATGAATAAATGGGTTTGCGCACGATAATGCCCGGACGTAGTTTTCGGTCTTCCATACATTTTACCAGAATATCCTGAAAATGATAGGCAATCGAGCCAACAAAATGAACCGGTACTTGCTGCGCACCTTGGTATTTGAGTACTTGGCGATCCAGAAAATCGGACAAACACTGTGCCACAAGGTTTTTCACAAATGGATGTTGGGCATATTCACCCAGAAAACGGGTGAAGGTCGCTAAATAAGCGTTTGCCCCTTTTTCATACACCTTATCTTTTATAGCATCCATGCCTTCCGGGTGGGCGGCCAGAAACGCCTGGTGCAGATCGGCCGGTAATTCCCGGTAAAACATGGCCCGCAGCAATGCTTTACCCAAGTAGGTTCCGCTGCCTTCATCGCCTAACAACCAACCCAAAGAAGGCACATTATCCAGAATTTTTTGTCCATCAAAATAACAACTGTTGGAACCAGTACCCAAAATACAGGCAATTCCTGCACTGCGGCCACAAGTCGCACGGGCGGCTGCCAACAAATCATGCTCTACTTCAACAACTGCTTTGGGAAAAAGTGCACGCAAAGCCAAAGAAACAATTTCGGTACGGTGCGCATCGTGTACCCCGGTGCCATAAAAATACACCGCAGTCACCGCATCCGGCGCTATTTTCGGAAGCAATTGGGTTTCTATGATGGTTTTGATTTCAGCAGTGGTATGGAAAAACGGACTAAAACCAACCGTATTTTCCAGGGTCTGGTCGCGGCCACTGTTGATGAGTAACCAATCACATTTCGTTGAGCCACAATCGGCAATTATTACCATGGTGTGCGATGTATTAAAGATAGATCAAATTGAGTGTCCCAAAAAGCCCTTGCAATCTGGTTGTGTACTTTTTACACGATGGCGCAAAAATAGACTATTATTAAAAAAAAACGCCATTATGCGGAGAAACTCCTTAAACTTCACAAAGAAATTGCAAATCCAAAAATTATTTAAAAACATTTTGTTGTTTGTTTAAAATAAAATGTTTTACTTTGTGGCATGATTCAATCGTTCACCTTAATTTTTTAGCACATGACACCATATCATCATGTACACAACACCCATTACAACAGCAGCAGGGTAACGAAGTCAAATAACACCGAATGGCTCCAGGAATCGGTACTTTGGAAAATAATCGTGCTCATTGCCCTGATTTACATCATTTGGGCCGATAAAGTATCGATTGTTTTCGGTGCGATGCCTACGGATGCAGCGCAGGTGCAGCAAGAAGGGCAACGGGTAAAGGCGTCTTTATTCGATCTTTCACATGGGTCGACCAACATCCGTGCCCAAAAACAAGATGTGCAAGTGGTTTTGCCGCCTGAAGCCGAAAGCAACCTGACCCACTTGATGGATCCGGCATTTGCCCAACGCAATGCGGTGGAACCGGACCTTGTGCAAACACGCCTGACGCGCTGCCAAACGTATGTTGCCCGTTTTGCCCCTGTGGCCGTGGCCGAAATGCGCCGAACCGGTTTGCCCGCCAGCATCACCCTCGCCCAAGGTTTGTTGGAAAGCGACGCAGGCGAGAGCAAGTTGGCCAAAGCAACCAACAACCATTTTGGAATCAAATGTTTTTCCAAAAAATGCAAAAAAGGCCATTGCCAAAACTTTACCGATGATTCGCACAAGGATTTTTTCCTGCAATACCCAAATGCCTGGGGCAGCTATCGGGCACATACCGATTTTCTAAAAAACAGCAATCGATATGCACAATTGTTCGATTTGGGACCACAAGCCTACCGAAAATGGGCAAAAGGTCTTGCCGAAGCAGGTTATGCCAGCGACCCGCAATACGCCAATAAATTGATTGCGATTATTCAAAGCATGGGCCTGGAAAAATACGATCGCATGTAAAACGATAAACATGACATGGTTATAACCATATCAATTTTTATAATCATGTCATGTTTATAATCATATTATGGCGATAATCATATCATGGCGATAATCATGTTAACGGCGATAAACATATCACGATGGTAATTATGCCAACGGCAATAATCATATCATTGCGGTAATCATGCCAACGGCAATAATCACATCATAGCGGTAATCATGCCAACGGCAATAATCACATCATGGCGGTAATCATGCCAACGGCAATAATCATATCATGGCGGTAATCATGCCAACGGCAATAATCACATCATAGCTATAATCATGTCAGCCCTTCGGGCTTGGTAATCTAGCGTTTGCCTTTTTTATGTGTGCGTGACTTCTCCGAAGTTGAGAAAATTCTTAAATTTTTTTTGTATTTATTTGATTACTAACTAATTAATCGGAAATTCATCATTCATCATTCATCATTCATCATTCATCATTCATCATTCATCATTCATCATTCATCACTCCTAACCAACCGAACCCACTCCAACGTAATCGCCAACTGCTCTTCTTCGGATAAAAGAGTATTATCCAAGACCGTAGCATCATCGGCTTTGCGGAGCGGACTGTCGGCACGAGATGAATCAATTTGATCCCGTTCCGTCAGGTTTTTATAGATATCATCCCATTCCGCGTCAATGCCTTTGGAGGCAAGTTCTAAATGGCGGCGGCTGGTGCGCACGTCCGCATCGGCAACCAGAAATATTTTCAAATCGGCATCCGGGAATACGACCGTTCCGATATCGCGGCCGTCGGCAACAATGTTGCGGCGCTTGCCAAACGCTTTTTGTTGTTGTACCATGGCCTTGCGTACGATGGAAATGGCGGATACCGGACTTACGTGTTCGCTAACGTGCATGGACCGAATTTCGGTTTCCACATCGACATCGTTAAGAAACGTGTGGTTTTGGCCATGGATACGTTCAAAATGAATAGATACCTGTTGCAACGCTGCTGCAACTGCATCCAAATCATTGTAATCGATATTACTTTTTAATAAATACAAGGTTACCGCGCGATACATGGCGCCCGTGTCGAGGTAGGCCAGGTGCAAGGCTTTTGCCAGCCCTTTCGCAAGGGTACTTTTTCCGCAGGAGGAGTAGCCGTCTATGGCTATGATGATCTTTTTCAAACGTGCTGATTTTTCGTGCGCAAAAGTATTGATAAAATTGGAGCGTGAGAACTACTACCTTTGTTGACTTGATTTAATTTGTCCTATGGAAAGTTTTAGTGCTGATGCTGGGCGGCTCCTGATTTTCCTGATTTTTGTCCTGTATTGCAGCGTAAGTGCCTTGCAATTAGCACTTTATGTGTTTTTTATCCGGGCAGGTTGGCAAAAAATCCTGCGCAAGGAGTCCGAAACAACCCCTGTGCCGCTTATTTATCCAGCACTCAGTTTGTTGATGTGCGCCCGCAACGAGGCTGCCAATTTAAAAAAACACCTGCCATCCTTGCTGGGCCAGGCGTATTCTGGCAGGTTCGATCTGCTGGTCGTCAATGACGCCTCCAGCGATGATAGTCGTTTGATATTACAATCCTTTGAAAATCAATGTACGCAATTCAAAGCGATCCATCTGGCAACCAAAACCCAGGCCGGAAAAAAAGCAGCCCTCAGTACTGGAATTCAAGCGGCGCAACATGAATGGCTGGTGCTTACCGATGCCGATTGTGAACCAGCCAGTCCGCATTGGTTGACCAGTATGGCGCGGCACATGCAACAACCTGGGATTGATATTGTACTTGGTTTTGGGCCCTTGTTGCCTGAGCCCGGATTTTTGAACCAATGGGCCCGTTTTGAAACCAACCACACGGCCTTTTTATATGGAGGCATGGCGGGTATGGGCATGCCATACATGGGGGTTGGACGCAACCTGGCGTTCAAAAAAAAACTGTTTGAAGAACAGCATGGGTATCAAAAACATGCCCATTTTGCATCTGGAGATGATGATTTATTGATCAACGCGGCCGCAAATTCAAAAAATACCGCAATTTGTACGGATGCACAAGCAACCATGTACTCCGCAGCCGCTGCAAACTGGCCCCAGTGGTTTCGGCAAAAAAAGCGGCATTTAAGCGTATCGCATGTGTATAAGCCTGTACATCAATTGTTGCTCACCTTATTTGCCGGAAGCCTGGTTTTTCACTATTTTTTGCTTTTGCTAACCCTGTTGGGGGTACAATACGCATTACCTGCGCTGGGTATCTATGTACTCCGACAAGGGGCGCTTCAGATTTGTTATAAACCCGTGTTTAAGCGCTTAAAAAGCAATGATTTGCTGCTAAAAACGCCCCTGTTTGACATGATGCTGGCTTTATATTTTGGATTGCTCGTACCCTATAATTTGATTTTCCAACGTAAAAAGATCGTTTGGAAGCCATAACGCACTTACAATCGATTACCGCAAGAACTTTTTGGTATAAAGCACCACGTTATCCCGATCGTCTTTTACCTCCAGTTGAAGGGTATGTGTGCCTTTTTCCAGCCAGGATTCGAATACATGGGTAATCCGGGATCTTTTTTTATCGTATTGGAACAAAACCCATTTCCCATCAATGGTACCACGATAATACAGACCATAAGCCAGGCCATTCACGGCCATATTATCCGTAATTTTGAACGCCATGGTACTGTTTCGGCGCATATCTTTATTGAACACCACAGGGGTAACCTGCGGTGGTGTGGTGTCAATCATCACGCAATATTGGCCAAATTCCCGCACTTTGGTCATAATATAATCACCACGCCAGGATGCACCGCAATTGTCGGGTTTGCCATCGCCGCATTTTGCAATAACGGCTTTGTTGTGGAGCCATTCGGGTAATCCATACGGCTTGATGCTGATTTCGTAATACTTATGCACCGGCGTTTTGGAGTCTTGCAAATGGTGCATCGGTGAAAACTGGTTTTTAGCATTGCCGGCGGAGACAAAATATTCAAATGTCAGGGTTTCGTACAAAGCGCCTTTGGGTATGGTCAGGTTTAAATCGCCCAACAGGAGTTTTCGTTCGGTATCGTAAGGCAATTTATAGCGATCCGCCGTGGATGGGAAGGTGACCATATTTTGGGTATCCCGCAAAGCCCAAAAGTGAATCGACCGGGCATTTCCCAGCGCATCTTGTACTTTTATGGTAATTTTCTGTGGTTTTTCGGCAAATAAGGACACCGCCCCCATGGTTTCCGTTTTTACATAATTGGATAATTTATCACCCGGAAGGACAAAACAGCGATGAAACCAAGCGCCAAACCGTTTCTGAGCCGAATAGTCAATGTGCGCATTGATATACCGGGATTCATCGAAATCCATTTCATCCATGCGCCATTCAAAGGCCAACTGATCTTCCACAAACATGGAAAGTGCATAAATCCCATTGTCGTTTTTGTTGCCGGTTGTTGTGTCATACGCTTTTATCCCAAAACCAACGCGCCAGGCACCAATGCGTACCGTATCACCTTCTAAATCATAGCCCCCCGTCTTTTGTTTGCCAACCGGAAATGGTTTGCTATCCAATACTTCCCGTTTTTCATTTAAAAAATAAACCTTCATATCGCGTATGTCCGGGGCGACATCATCTTGCACCGGCATGCCGAACAACTGCGGGTTTACGACTTTTTGGGTTGCCGTATTTCTAACTTCAAAATGTAGGTGCGGACCACGGGAACCGCCTGTATTGCCCATTTTACCGATTTCTTGCCCTTTCGACACCCGAAACATCTCTGCGGGCGGGTGCAAATTCACCTCAAACCGCATCCGTTTGTATTGCTGTTCTTTTACATATTGTTGTATTTCAGGGGCAAAACGATCGAGGTGGGCATACAAGGTGGTGTATCCGTTGGGATGTTTGATATAAAGCACATTGCCGTAAGCACTTGCCTGCACTTTGATGATCGAAATATAACCGTCGGCAGCAGCGTAAACCGGCACCCCGGTGGTTCCGTCAATATCAAGACCGGCGTGAAAATGGCCCGCACGCAACTCCCCAAAACTGCCGGTGAGTCGAATCATATGCCCAACCGGAGATTGAAAATAATCCTTCGGGTAGTCTGTTCCTACAGCTGCCGTGGTACTACCCCTTTCTGGCGTGGAGGACTCAAATGATAAAAAGGTGAGCAGCAAAGTGACAAATAGCAGCCCCTTCATTCCCGTTTTCTGCATAGCGTTGTGTCAATTCTGATTGAATAGGATACTTGCGCGCCCTGTACTTACATGGATTCGCCTCCAATTTGCTGGCAATTTATTACTTTTCTGGTGATATTTCGATATGAAGGGCACTGTTAAATTTCCACTTTCCTATGTGCGTGTGCGCGTACTGATTTTGGAAAAGGTATTCTGAAAAGTGTTCTTTGGAAATGCCGCGTGCGCCCAAACTTTCCAAATGCGGTGTTTGTTGCTGACAATCGACCAAAACGAAATTAAGTTGTTGCAATGCCCGAACCAACACAATAAATCCTGCTTTGGAGGCATCGCGCGCATGGGCAAACATACTCTCCCCAAAAAATATTTTACCCAAACTGATGCCATATAGCCCGCCGACCAGGTTTTCGCCATCCCACACTTCCACCGAGTGCGCAAGCCCTAGATGGTGCAAACGGGAATAGCCCTCAATAAAATTGTCCGAAATCCAACTGCCCTCATGGTCGCCCCGGGGTGTACTGGAGCAGGCACGCATAACGCGCTCAAAACAGGTGTCGAGTGAATAGTGAAATTTGTGCTGGTTGAAAATGGACCGCATGCTTTTATGCACCTTCAATTCTTGCGGAAAAAGCACCCAGCGTGGATCCGGGGCATACCAATAATACGCCCCATCCTCTTCAAACCAGGGGAAAATACCATTTTGGTAAGCTAAAATCAGGCGATCTTCGCTCAAATCACCCCCTACAGCAAGCAATCCACCCGGATCAGCAAGTGATGGATGTGGAAAGGCAAGTTCATCTTCGTTGAGCCAAAAAACAGGCATTTTTGAGTTTAAAGGTGCTACGGTGGAATATTCTGAGGCTCTTAGGTGGCTTCTTCACCGTCAATTTCGGCAGATAAACCACGATCAAGCAGGGCCTCGCACAAGGGAACTAACTCCGACTTGGGCCCGGTTTTTACAATCGCTTTGCCTTTATAATGGATAATTAAGGCCAATTGGTCTGATTGTTCGAAAGAATGGCCCAAAATTTCCATAAAACACTGGGTTACCCATTCAAATGAATTGACATCATCATTCCATACTACAATATGAACAGGCAGGCCAAAACTAATATCTTCGTCTACTAATACATCTTCCTCTTCCTCCCAAAGTGGTTTGGTGGCAAAGGATGTTTTATGAAATTTCAAGTCTATCACGTTCATATGGACAAAAAACAATCAGTTGCAAGAATTAGTTCAACGATTCAAGGGTGTTTTTTACCGCCTCAAAATTCGGCATTTCTCCAGCATTTTCCAAAACTTCCGCGTAACGCACGATTCCCGTCTTATCGATCACAAATGCCGAACGCTTCGATACCCCCTTCATTTCAAACACAAATTCCTTGTACAATACGTCGTATTTTTTGCTCACCGTTTTGTTAAAATCGGACAACATCGGAAAATTGAAACCTTGATCCATTTTCCACTGTGCCAATGTAAACAAACTATCCACCGAAATGGCTAAAATTTGGGCATCCAGGCGCTCGTATTCGGCCAAGCCATCGCGCATCATGCACAATTCTTTGGTACAAACGCCGGTAAAGGCCGCAGGATAAAACAACAAGACCACGTTTTTCCCACTAAAGTCCTTGAGGGATACTTGGCTTTTATCACTCCCCCGCAAAGTGAAATCAGGGGCTTTATCTCCGATTTTGATCATGAAGGTAAACAGTTTGGTAAAAGACTAATTTGATCGAGCAAGATGGGTCCCAAAATCAAATTGGGGTGCAAAAGTAGGCAAGAATTAGTTGGTACGCACTTCCGGCAATTGTTTTAGCATCCATTCCCGCTCTGTCAACACCGGCTCCTCCTGGATCATTTTTCGCAAGGACCGCAGCGATTCGCTGTCATTAAAATTGACAGACAATAACTTACGCATATAACGAAGTATCGCATTGTAATTATTTTTGTGGTATCCAAGCACTTTTTTTCGCCGCAAATAAATTTGAATACTGTCCAATTGATTTTCAAGGGCTCCAATTGCTTCTTGTTCAAAATATATTTTGGCCAACAACAACTTGGCAGCCAAATTTTGCAACACATCATCGTACTCCATCCGCAACAGGTGCTGCATGGCCTGGGGGTAATCACCGGTGTCGTAAAAATACCGCGATAAATTGAAATGGAACGCCGCCTCCCGATGATCGACGCTCAAATAATCGGCATAACGGTACAAAAAACGCTTCACCCAGGCATACTCGCGGAGCCGCAAACCGGTCATGGTCACGTTGTTGTAGGTCCAGCGCGACAACGTGCCATCTTCCAACAAAGCCCCTTGCTCCAATCCACTTTGGTACAACTCGAAAATTTCCCGGTAAAAACGCTCGTCGGCCAAATTGATCCGTCGAATGCAATAATTGATGGCCATCAAATACAAATCATGGGTTTCGGCGGCCGAAAAATGGCTGCCATGCTGTTGCAACAAGGTTTTTAGTTGCTGGAAGTGATGGTCTGCCTGCTCACCCAACAAAGCATAATAACCATGGTAATACACCGCCACCGCTGGAATTTGAAGGTACGCATGTCCATCTAAAAAAGTTAATACGCTGTTTAACAAGCCTTTATCATAGGTTTGTTTGGAAATCGTTTCATGGCTCATCAAGATACAACCGGTGCGCAACTTTTCAATGACCAGGGCAATATCTTGGGCCGAAGCGAGATCTTGTACATTGGACGTTTTATCCCGACCTTGTTGCAAGAACAAATAATAGGCCTCTTGTTGCAACAAATAATCGGCTCGAAAATACTCGGCACCGCGCACTGTATCTGCTTCCAAACGCCGACGGGCATACCGCAACATGCCAGCGCTTGCCTCATTGAGTTTCAACTGCCGCAACGCTTTTACGGTGGCTAAGTGCTGTTCGTGCTTTTGCAATGCCTGCACTTCCAACGCTAAAAAATGCTCTACCGCACTTAAAAGATAATTGCTCAAGTGGTTGAGCCGCTTTTGATCGCCCCCTTCTGCCCCAAACAAAACCTGGCGAATCTGATCCACCTTCAAATCAGGTTCGTTTAAATGCAATTTCAAATAGCTGTACAATGCCAAAACACCCGGGTGGGTAACATGATAAGGTGCATGCATGTACTTGTCTAAGGCGCGTACAGATTCGGGAGACAAGGCTCGAAGGAGGTGCAACAAGGATTTCATGTAACTTTACGGGGAAAAAGATTGAAAAAAGAGCGCTTGGATCATTTTTTAAAAAAAAGAGCAGGCTTACAAGGTGCTAAAAAAAATTTCCTTTTTTATAAAATGTAAAAGTAGCGCAAAATAAAATCACAATCTGTTAAATATCAAACTTTTAAAAACAGTTTATTGATAATAATATGTGATTTTTAACTTTTTTTGTCCTTTGCTGGTGATGGAACAGATCGCACTTTTGTACCGTGGAACTGTGGAATGCGCGCGCCAACTAATCAGCTTACTTTTAAACCAGAACAACATGAAATTTTCCCGTTTACTCCAACTTTGGATTTTACTGCCGATTTGTACCTGTTGGGTATACACCGGCTACGGACAAGGCTTTATAAAGTCTTATCCGGCCATCAATGGCAATTGCACAACCCTCCTCCAAAATGGAAACGCTGGTTATTATATGGCAGGCGTTTTTCAAAATGGTCATGTTCAAAAAACAGATGCGCTCGGCGTGGTCCAGTGGGTGCACAACAATACATTTCAAAACGGACAAGGTATCGGACTTTGCCTCGCAGATGCGGGCGCCTGTGTGGCCTTGGGCGAATACAAACCAGACAGTAGCCTCTCCAAAAACCTGGTGGTTAAAATCGATGCCAATGGAAATACGGTTTGGCAAACCGAAATTACGCAGGACTTTTTGCCCAATGGTCTAAAAAGTATCGCAAACCTGCCGGATGGGGGCTTTTTAGCCTGCGGTGCGGTGCGCGATTCTACTTCCGATCTTCAAATTTGGCTCGTAAAACTGAGCAGCACAGGCAGTATCGTCTGGAAAAAAGCGGTTGGCCTCCCCACGTTCAAAGAACAGGTGGTGCGCATGATTCCACTCAGCGACGGTAATTTTGCTATTGGCGGTTCGGGATTGAATACCGGCAACAACCGCGACTTTTTTGTGGCAAAAGTGGATGCCGATGGCACCCTGCTTTGGGAAACGGTGTTCAACAAGCCCAATTATCAGGTCGCCCAGGATTTGCTGGAAACCAGCACCGGCGATATTGTCATCATGGGTGATAACTTGCAATCAGACCCTGTAACCATCGCCTTGCTCAGCGTACACCCCGATGGCTCCGAAAACTGGTTCAACCGGATCGATCTTTCTGCACTTTTCAGTATTGCGATACCGCTGCCCGTGGCGAACGCCCTTACCCGCGATGCCAACGACAACCTGTATTTCCCCGTACATGCCAATTTTGAAAACAACACACAAAGCAACTTGCAGCTGATTAAAACCAATCCGCAAGGCAATATACTTGACTACTTTACCTTAAACAGCGCCGATTATGTACAAGACATCGTAACTGTCGATCAAAACTTTCTGGCAATGGCAGGAGGTGATGGTCAAGCCGCTTTTTTGATAAAAACGGATTTAGCGGGGCAAGTGTACAGTAGCCGCATCCTCGGAAGTATCTACGAAGACCTCAACCAAAGTTGCAGCCCGGATGCGGGTGAGCCTGCTTATTCCAACTTTATGGTGGAGGCGCGCGGCATCAACAACAACCGTTTTTTTGCCAAAACCAATGACTTGGGTGCCTATAGTATTGCCATTCCTCCCGGATTGTATGAGGTCATTGTACATCCGCGCAACAACCAACCCTTGTTTTACAGTCCTTGCGACACGCCAACGGTCATTATTGCAAACATCGGTCAACAAAGCACCATCCCGCCCATCGGTATTCGAGCGCTCGTAAGTTGTCCGCTCATGCGCATGGAAATTGGATCCGGCCTGGTTCGACGTTGTATGGAAACCTATTTAACGGTGCAATACTGCAATGATGGCAATTTGCCCGCGACGAATGTGCAGGTTTTCATTGCACTTGACCCTAACCTGAGCTATGTAAGTAGCTCAATTCCGCTGAGCGGCCAATCGGGCGACACCTTGCGCTTCGATTTGCCCAATGATTGCGGCAATTTTCAAATACAATGTCTGGTAAGTTGTGATGCCGTTTTAGGACAAACACTTTGTGTGGATGGCCGTATTTTACCCGATTCCTCCTGTTTACCCGCCAATGCCAATTGGGACGGTTCGAACCTGGAAATCAAGGCCATCTGCGACGGTTCCGTAAAATTTGTGGTAACCAACACCGGACAAGGCAATATGACTGGAAGTAGTGATTACGTGATTATTGAAGACCAGATTATGGTGTCCGATATGTTGCGCCTGGATGCAGGAGAAGATACCGTGCTTACGATAAACAATCCTGCTGGGCACGCCTATTATATGCAGGTAAAACAACGTCCCGGCC
>Ga0247840_10007750_pt1 | contig 14781 bp, 8 predicted proteins | sample LaCruzMarch2015__FD_192404 | JGI IMG/M metagenome (GOLD analysis project Ga0247840, IMG submission 192404) | Freshwater microbial communities from meromictic Lake La Cruz, Castile-La Mancha, Spain - LaCruzMarch2015_17m | ecosystem: Environmental > Aquatic > Freshwater > Lake | place: Spain...
TGCGTTTTTTACGCGATGAGCGAATGTATTTTTTTCTTCCTCCTTGCGCTCGTCGTCGACTACGTTCTTCCTGACGCTCTTCATAAAGCTCACTCAGCCCTTGTGCGATGGACCATTCATCTCTATATTTTTTCGGATCTTGTTCTTGTAAATTCCTTATATCAGATTCTCGTTCAGCTTTACCATAATCTAAAATATTTTTTAAGTTGAAACGTTGAATAATTTTATGATTATTTTCATTTTTATTCAATTCAATTAAATTTCCTAAAAAATGAATAATAGCTTGGATGTCGCTTTGTACCTTCAGTCGTGCTGCTAAATTGTATTGCGTAATGTCAAGGGATGAAGAATTATCATCGATAAATTTAAGTAATATATTTACCACGTCAGTGAAAAAAATTTTAATTTTTGTAGCAACTTCACCAGCAGGATCCAAATGACTATTAGTTATAAAGGCACTAACAATTTGATTAGACAATTCAATAAATTCCTGATAAGTATATCTATGTGCATAATAACCGCGAGTTTTAACATATTCATTTACTATTTGTCTCAAAGGAACAAAAATATTAGGTAAATCTTGTATAGATTTTAATAAATTAAAATATTCTTCTATAATATCAGTTAACCATGAAGGATAGTTATTTAATAATATTTTACTATGAGAACTTACTATATACGTTGGTAATGTTACTAAATATATAAATCTTGAAAACCCATGTTCGCCCATATCTTCTTTTAAAAATTGTATCGTCACTTTATCATTCGCATATGGCGTTAGGTCGAGAATTTTATCACGAAGTTCTAGTGGTAATCCAAATGATCTCATTGCTGATCTTGCGGTCGATGACATTTTTTGCATAACTCCTGTAACATCTCTAGGTTGTGCTGCTGCTGCTGCTTGTCCGGCGTTGCCTAACTCCATTATTATTATTATTATTAATATTAGTAATAAAGTAGTATAATATTATAATATTATTAATATATTTTTTTCCTATAATATTATTCATTCGATTAATAATTTATAATTTTCTCTCCATTCTCTCAAGATTCGTTAATTCCTTCCGCATCCACATAACTGTCAGGATACATGTCGGCAGAATTTGCATACTCTTCGTGCGCATCATCTTCCTGCATTTCATTCTCTTCATCCGGGTCATAATCCGGCGCATCCCCTTCATCCGCAACCGCATCTTCACGAGCCAGTGCCTCCGGATCCGGATCGCCGGATAGCATGGTGCTGAGTATTCCGCGCTCCCTTTTACGATTGTTGATTCTCTCGATGCGCGCCAGCTCTTCTGTTTCAAAATCCGGATTATAAATTCGCAGTCCAGTGTTTTTACCAATGGATTGGGAACCCATTTTGTATTTCTTATGATTCAAGTAAATTTGCTTTTGATCTTCCGACATTTGATCCACATTTTGAACAATATCATCTCTCTCATCGTCAAGAGATCGCAAATAACTCTCGCGAATGGTTTCAATGTTGCGATTCATTATTTTTTTATCATCGAGAATGAGATCGAAATACGTAATTAAAATTCGCGATACTTCTTTTTGCACATCGATTGGGTTTTTTTGTTTCGGCCCTTGATCCGCCTTTTTCTCTCTAAATTGTTTCACAGCATTCGAAAAATGCAAATAGGAATGGACGGCTACCAGAAAGTAATATTCATATAGAAGCACTGTAATGTGTTTGTTGTCTCCGCTATAAATTGGTGTATTTTCAATGATTTCATTCAATAAAAGTGTAGTCGATTGCACATTTTTCAAAATATTACTAACCGGTTTCTTGTTTCCAATTTTATAGAAATTTCCAAGCGTTTTCGTAACGCGCTCATTCGAGAATGCGACGATGGACGATACGTCACCGGAAGAAAGTTGGCCGGTAATATAGGGCGGCAACGACTCTACTTCAGAAACTTGAGTCAGGATCATGTTTGGATACACTTGTGTTATATTTTTTATTGCATTTTTAACGAATTCGACCGACACTTCAAGCGTGTTATTTTCTCCATTTAATAGTGTGTTTTCTGTTTTATAAAACAACATGATGCCACCCTTGGTTACGACGCCCTGTGTAATATCCGATGGTGTTCTGAATATGGCATTCGCGGTTCCTTTATTTTTCATATTTAAAAATGCTATAATTTGCTCCGTTAAAAGTTTACTAGTTTGTTCGACGCGTCGCTGTAAATTCCTGGAACGGTCGGCAGTTTGATTTTCATTGAATGCTTTTAATCCAAGGAGAACGTCCTTGTCTAGTACACGTAAAGATGCAGCAACGGCTACAGATACAGATGGCGATAGCGTTTTCGTTAAAATGCGGTTCAAGTTTTCGTTATAGGTTCCAACGCGCACTTCATACATGGGTTTCATTGTTTGACGGTTAACAAGCTGGAGTAAATGCTGTAAATCTTTAATGGTGTAATCCAAATTGAATTCATTTTTGATTTGAGTTATTAATTTTATTTTATTATCGTGCGTCATACCTTTTGCAGATTTCAGAATATTGAATATGTCGCGGTTCTCTCCAACAGTGTTTCTGAATTTACAAATTTTTTGAAGTTCCTCTGCCAATGCGGTTTCATTTATTTCTCTCAAAGAACCCGATTCGATTTGTTCGCGTTGTTCTAACTGCTCTTGTTCTTCTTGTTGTTCTTCTTCTTCAATTGCAGCCTTTGCTTCTACTCCCGCCATTGCTTGTCCCGCCATTGCTTGTCCCGCCATTGCTTGTCCCGCCATTGCTTTGGATTTTGATTTTGTCGACTTCTTTTTTTTCGCCGACGCGCCTTGAGATGCTGACGTCGCAGCCGCCGAAGTAACAGCTTTTATTCCTTTGTGCTTGTCATAGTTGCAATACGTCATGAAGGCGTTATAAATCGTGTATTCGTCAAAATTAGAATGTGTTTCATGGGACATGGTTTCATAATGGATGACGCCTTGACCTGCTTGTAACATTTGCATACTGCGCGTGTCTTTTGGATCCAACATAGTGGCAGCTTCGCTCAAACCGTAAACGTCATATAAAATATCGGCATTGCAATCCACCATGTCGCAATAATTACGAATATTAGGTTCTCTCTGTATCATGTATTGCAAAACCGTTTCATTATCGTCGCCCTTTTCATTGCAGCAAGCGTTCTGAATATAATTTCTCGACAGAAGCTTTGTCTTGTCCCCCGTTTGTGCCGTGATTGCATCTTGAATGAGTTTCTGAACAAGGAGAGAAAAATGAATGACTTTTGATTGAATGACGAGTATATTTTCTGTTTGTAAACTATTTCCATTTTTAAGGTTTCGTTTCAAGTCATCACAGTACGTTTTTGTAACTGGAAGTGGTGTTGAAGTGAGAACAATGGACGGATTTACAAGAAGTGGGCGAAATAGAAACAGTGCATCGTTAATTCTGTGTTTTGCATTCACTTTCATAATTTCGCGTTGCTTTTTTAGCGCATCATTGTCGCGCTTGGCTTCAAAACGCGCCTGAACATTTGGTAAATTTATTATTTTTGTCTTGATTAAATTAAACAGTGTGTCTCTCATTTTATCTTGATTTATTTTTTTCACCGAATTCCAAGGCGCATATTCACTCTTTACTTTTTGCGTAATGCATGCCATATAAATGAGAAATGGCATATTTGTCTCATCCGAAGAATATGGATATCCTTCAAAAGATTTTACACAATTAGGAAACGTGCTTTTAGTTTTTATTTGCGGTATGGATGTTTGCACGACAATGATGATGAGCGCCATGCAATAAAAAATGAGGTACTGGTTGTATGTTTTTTCGTATGTTTCATAATCCGCACTGGTTTTTTTATCGGCTTCATATTGTTCTTTTGTTTTTTTCGCTGGAACAAGAAATTGAATATTTTCAATGACAAATCGTCTTTCTTTCGGTGTAAGAATAATAGATAATGAATGTTCGTAGTGATTTATGATTCCAATCATGGTTTCATACTCTTCTCTCTCTGTTACAAATTCGTATTCTTTTTCTTCCTGTTCTTCTTCGATCCTTTCTTCCGCTGCCTCTGCTTCATCTTCTTTTGCGTCTTCTTGTAAAATGACGGCAGCTGTACCGGTTTGTTCAATGCCTTGATTCTGAATATTAACTTCGATAATTTCACCCGCATTTACTGACGCCATATCGGAAGCCATTTGCTGTTCATCGCGCATCAGATTTAAAACGGTTTCACCGCCGCCACCTTCCTCTTCGGCAGCAGCCATCCATTCTGATTCTGATACGAACGCAATTCTTGAGATGGTGTAGCCGCTGAATTTATCGACGATTTGGTCGCCTTCGCGTTTACCGTTTGATTTTTCAATGCGAGAGAGAGTGGACATGTATTTCAAAGACTTGGGATCGGCGGGATTATAATTTTGAGCAAGGTCATAAAAAAATGTTGGTAGCAAACGTATACCGGTTATTTTACAGTAGAACCAGTGTGCATCATCGCCCGCCGACGCACTTCTTAAGAACAGTTCGCTATTTACCATGTCTAGTATGCATTGATATTTTAATCCAACGTCTTCCAGACCGAGAATGCAGTTTACTGTATCTTGATACGGAGATGTTACGACGGTGTCGACCCTTTTTTTATTTTCTTGGCTAAGCTCATATTTTATTTTATTATATTTTAGAATGTCATACACTTTGAGTTTATCGAGTAACTTTATATTTTTCAAATCGAATAAAAATGTTTCATCGATATTTTTTCGTTTTGCTTCACTTTTTTGGTCAAACTCATTCACAATTCTTGAAGTTAAATTTTGCAGAATGGATGATTCTGCAACCGACTTATCAAGGCACTTTTGGTTGATAGAAAAACAGAGCGGACTGGGTTTCGTTTCAGAAGGAATATTGCAAAAATAAGATGGGTCATCGAGATTCACATTTTGAAGCTCCGGATCATCGTCTTTAACCCATTTGTTATCGCGTCTTATAAAGTATTGGTAATGGTTTTCGGTTATATCGCTTTCTAAAGCCGCATAGTCGCCATCTTTTATAATTCGTTTTCCGGATGGATCATAGCGTGCATCAAACAAAACATCTCCTTTATTATTATCTATCTCTAATTCGGCACTAGAAGAGTATACTTTACTTAATGTAATTTCGCGCTTTTTGCATGTTTTTGCGTCAGATGACGATGTATTTTTTGAAAGGTGTTCCGCAATATCTTGTTGTTCTCTCCTTATGATACTGTCAATTTCGGAAGATGTCAAATCCGAATTTTCTACCGCGAGCGCATCCATGAACAAGCGTGCGTAGTCAGTTTCAATAATTATTTTTAATATCTCGGATGCAGAGAGAAATATGTCATCTTGGCGTTTCAATTCGTTGAATTTATAAAGTTTGAAAATTTCATCAAATGTTACAGTGGTATCATCGGCGAGTACAATCTTAGTTTGAAGAGATTCTTTTGTTGCTTTTTTTGTAGAAGATGATGATGACTTTGCGTCGTGATCGCCAAATGAATTATAAAACATTTCCAATGATTCAAATGAACTAATATCATTTTTATTGACAAGTTTTTTGAATTTGGATTTGGAGATTTCGATTTTTTTAAAGTAGTTTTCAATATTTTTGTGAATAAATGCGCGCATCATTTCATACTGCTGCGCATTGACATTCTTTGAATAAATCAAAAATGGTTGAAGTGAATATATCACCTTGCATAAAGACAAGTAACTATAAAAATAATGTTTTGTTTTGGATTGTTTAGGATTTGATTCCGATCCATCTGTTTCTAAAATACGAAACGCATCTTCATTTGTCGGAACAAACGAAGTTATAAATTCTTTTACAAACGCATTTGCATTTGCGGAACCACTATTTGCATTTGCACTATCGAGTAAAAATAATGTTGCATCTTTAAACATTGATGAAGAATCCTTGTATTCACCTACGTATTGTTGTTGTTGTTCTCCAGCTCCACCACTGTCATTTTTTTTTTCAATTTTGATCATTTTTGATGGAATGTCATCTCTCATTTTAATATTTGAAATAACAGAGTGCCATGTTGCAAGAAATACAGAATTCAATGCTGCCTGATCAGCTAAAAACGTGTCCGGTAAAAGTAGTTGAGACAAACGAACAGCTGGTTTATCGAGCGTCATAAATGAAGTGACAAATGCCGAATCGTTGGGTGTTGAATCCACGCGTTTAACATTGTTTGACTTGACATCTTCAAATTCCAATTTCGTTAAACCAGTGTTATACATTCGATCGATATAGAAAGAAACCATTTTTTCATTATCTTTTAAACGGGATATAATGGTGTCATTGTTTGTGGATAAAGTCAAAATATTTGAATGAACTGGTTTTCCTTGCATGATATAACTTCGATCTGGATTTTTTTTAGGATTTTCAAATGGAGTCAAATAAGAGTTGAGATCGTTCATAATATTCGGATTATACGGTGAATTTCGATCTGGATAAATTCCATTCTCTTCTACAATTTGTTGTTTAAAATTGTAAATTCCATTTACGGTGTCTTCTTGTTGCGCGTCATCTTTTGTAACATATAATTTTTTAATGTTTTCAACAATCGGTAGAACCCAATAAAGCTGTGCGTCGAGATTTTGAATATGTGGAACGGCTGGCTTATCTGCATTACTCAAATGGTCGGGCATTTTTGGAACCCCATTTTTATCGAAGATGGAATACTCTTTTCGCAACTGAAAAAAACGTTCAATGTTTCGATGAATGCTGTTGAGTTCGGTTTCTGTTCGTTTATGTTTTGGAACAGATGCGATTATATTTTCCAATAAATCATTGTACTGTTTTATCTCAGAAACAATTTTTTGTGAAGACGGAACTTCATACATGATGTTTGCAAAAATGTGGTTGCCTTCATCCAGCGCTTCAGACAGGTCGAGGTCGATACCAACATCTCCTTCGTCACCTTCGCCTTCTATAGCAGCAGCTTGTTCTTCTACAACGTCTGACGGTTCAGATGGCGATGGTGTCGGTTTATATTCGACAACTTTTATTCGTTTTATCCAGAAGGGCAGTCCTCGACATCCAAAATTGATAAAGACACTGTCTTTCAACAGCTGTTCTTTGATTTCTGGAGATAAAGAAGACGAGGATGGCGTCGAGTCGAGAATAATTTTTACTTCAATCATGTCTTGGTTCACGTCTACATCAATAATTTTAAATGTGATGACGAGCGGAGCGTGTTCTTGTTCTTGTTCTTGTTCTTGTTCTTCTGCTTCAGATTCGGCTTGTGCTCCTTCTTCCAATGGTTTTTTGCCTTTACCTTCCGCTTGTTCAACTTGTTTTAATTGTTCACGAATTCGATGCTGAGTTAATGACAGTTCGACGGATATAACCATATTGAGCTTCAGGTCATGTTGTTCAACGAATTTATGGGTCGGCTTTCGTTCTAGGACTTGTATTTCTAAAATGTCTTCATTTTCGATTGTATCGGCGAATTCGCCGTCATGAATGCGGAGTTTTATGAGTTTCTGTGTTTTTTTATCATTAAGACGAATTGTGTTCAAGTCAATATATACAACTTCATACACATTATTTTGCAACTTTGAATCAGAGACGGTTGCATTTATTTTTATTTGGTCTCCCAAAAACAGTTTGTTATTCGTCTCAATGTCTTTCGTATCAGGATTAGGATCAGGACCAGACTGAATTCTTTCTTCTACTTCTACTTCCATATATTATACTGTCTGTCAATGTAAATGATGCTTATAATTATATATATTGAAATTAGTAACTAACTATAATAACTATAATATTATATTATAAATTATGAATAAATATTATATATAGTAATCATTAGAGAAAATTCTTTAAATTTTAGAATATAATTATTATTTATTGATTTCATTCTACTTCTTATTAAATATTTATGGAATACATTTAAAGAAAAAATGATATTTATTATTACATTATATACAAGGTATAGACAGTACAAGACATTACATTACAATACATACAATACAATACAGTACTAAAAATGTCAATCGTTAATGGTAAACCATATTATTATTCATTTGATTTGAGTTGTGTGCCATCATTGTATGATTTTATTCAAAATGATAATGGCGCCAAGGACGCCGGGTGTAAATGTTATGATGCGTGCGTAAAGTGTAAAGTTGTGGAGGTTGCAAATAACAAAGATGACTGGGTCAATTCCCCGAGTGCTTTTTGGTTGCGCAGTAACAACGAGAGAACGAAAAATTATAATCATTCCTATTTTTTGGTGAATTATGATAAGAAAATATTGCAAAAGCGTGTTGACGATGGAGTTGAATATGGGTATGAGCAGTATGTTCGTTCTGTAATTTTAAATTCGGATCGAAAAATCGTGTGTTTTTCCCCTCCAATGTGCGAACATATGCCTAGATCAAAAGATGATTCTGGTATTAAAAAGGAATTGGAATTTTCAAAGGTAAAATTTGCAGAGGAATTCGTGGAAGGAACCATGGTGAATTTGTTTTACAATCCGTCGAACGACGTTCAAGGGTGGGAGTTTTCAACGAGGAATGTGGTTTCTCCAGCAGAAAAGAAGGAAAATGGTTCAGGTGTAGTGGATAAAAAATGTTTTCGACGGATGTTTTTCGAAGCGTGTGCTGTCGTTGGGTTGAATTTTGATGATTTGCCGAAGGAGTATTCATATAGTTTCGTTCTACAGCATCCGGACAATATGATTGTTACGCCGGTAAAGAATATGGCCTTGTATATTGTTGCGATGTATCACATTGATGGGACTACCGTGTATGAGATGGATCGTTCTGTTGTGAAGTGGTCAGCATTCTCGAGTGTTCGTCATCCAGCCAGATTCGGTCTCAAAAACGAAGAAGATTTTCGGAAAATTCTCAATGTGTGGGCGTCAAGCAATTCATTGTATTATTATCCGGGAGTCATGTTTCGAACGCATGATGGTGCGCGTTATAAATTCCGCAATCCGAACTACGAGTTTGTGAAAAATGCGAGAGGTGTAGATGAAAAGAGTCGGTTTATTTATTTGCATCTGAAAAAAGTTGGAAAATTGCAGAGTCATTTTGAAAGATTTCCGGAAAACCATCTTGAGTTTATGCAACATCAGACGAATTTCTACAATTATACGCACAATTTGCACCAGAATTATTTGGAGTGTTATGTGCATAAGAAAAAGCCACTCAAAGAATATGCGGTGGAATATAAAAAAAATATGTTTTTGCTACATGAACATTACAAGACGGTATTAAAGATGGGTGGAAAGCGTGTAGATATGGCGGTAGTCATTGAGTTTATGAATGAACAAAGTTTGTCATCGCAACTCTTTGTTTTAAAAAAATTCGAGGACAGTGTTAAAATGGCGGTTAAGGTGAGCAGCAGTGATAATGGTGAGGTATATACGCCTCCTATACAAGAATCGGATGAAATTGACTGTCCTGGCGCACCATTGAAAAAAAGTAAATAGAAAATAAATAAAGAAGATAATAATAATGAATTATTAAAATATTCAAAAAAAAATTAAAATATTCATACAAGATAAAGAAAAATACACGTATGAATATTTTAAAGATAAATTGTAATTTAGTTGTTTTTGGATTTATTTTGTTTTTTATATACATGATTTGTTTTTCGATGTTTTTTTCGACTCAGGTTGAAACCATGTCATTAGCTGAAACTGCAAATGCGGATAGTATTAAAACGGATATGTTGGCAGCAAAAGTGGATGCTCTTCAACCGACAGTTGATAAAGTGTCGAAAGATGTTGATACAAATGCCACAAGTATTAAATCGAATATGGATGTGATAACAAGTATTTTGAAACAAAAGGTGAATGATGTAAATAAAAAAGTTGGAAAGGATATTACAGACAAGAGTAATGCACCTCCACCGGTTACCGGATTATCGTAACCAGAGAAGCAGGAGTAGTATGTGTTAAATCTATAACACAAGTTGTCGAACAAATATAGGAGAGTTGAATTCGCGTCGTTGCTTTCTCATTTTTTTTTCGTTGCAATATCGAATATAGTATGCCCTTTCTTCGTCATGTTCGGGATGAGGTGAAGGAGTCGTCATTGAACCACGGTTACAATTTATAGGACAAGGGTCCGATGAAATCTGAATGTTTTGAATTTGTTTTGTTTGACTGCGCGTTATCATGGTTGAATTATTATTTTTCATGGCAAAAAGGTTGAGTTCGCTTTTGATTTTCAAACGCAAACTTCTTCTAAGGGGTGGTGGTAGAGGAGTTTTCGGAGTAATGGCATAAATGGTTTGAACAGGTGTTTTAAGGTGAAGATACTTTCCTGACAAAGTAGATCGTAACAAAACCGGCGACGATGGTGATGATTCTGGATCATCATTCTCATCATGTTCACTGGTTGCGCTTGAATTAGAGTCGGAATAGGACGAGTCAGAGTCAGAGTCAGAATCAGAATCATAGTCAGATTCTTCATTCATCATAAATCCAAATCGGTTATAAGATGGTGACATGTAATAATATTCAAATTTTCGAATCGTTCTTAGTAGAATTTTTATAAGAAATGCAATGATCATGAAAATGTAACCAACACCTATAACGATTTCCACAATATTTGCGTTAATTTTTTCGATAGAGGGAGATGGGAGCAATCCAGAGTTAATTGTTGAATTTGTCGTATTTGTCACATTTGTGATTCTTGATATCATTCGCAATTTTGCTAATTCAAGTACATCTCTTAGAGTCTGGATTCTCGAAGAAGTATTTGTCATTGATTGCATTGTTGTGAATGTGTGAATGATTGATTTATGAGTTAGTATTAACATTCACATGTATCATTTAAAAATTCAATTTTAATAAAAAATATAAAAGTATAATAAAACTAATAAAGACAAGTGTGATAATAGAATAAATGAACAAACGAATAATGAATGATGATGATATAGAAAGGTGTTATATATGTTTAGAAAAATTAAATGATGATGAGTGTGATAAATTAAAATGTGGATGTTTTAATCGATGTCATACAATTTGTTTAGATGCATGGATTACAGTTCAAAATAAATGTCCTATTTGTAAACAAAAAATAATTGAAATGCAAACTCCAACTAAAAATTATAATTTCAATGATAATGACAATGAAGAGGACAACTTTGAATTAGAGCTAGAGCTCGATGACAATGACATATTTTATAATCCATTGTATATTTTGTATCTGTGTATATTGTATATTTTATCGTATTATTCTTGAATAACTCTTACATTATTTTTATTTTTTGAAATGAAATAAAAAAAATGTTTGTTTTATTTTATTTTGTTTGTTTTTGTTTTATTTTTGTTTTGTTTTATTTTTGTTTTGTTTTATTTTTGTTTTGTTTTATTTTTAACAATTATTCACTTCAACTCAAACAAAGCGTTTCAAGCAAATGCATTTGCAATGTTTGTGTTTTGATCAAGTTCGCGAGTGATGTCGGTGCCAAATACACGTTTTGCGCCAATGCGTGTCACTTGAACACGTTGTTCGCGCTGGCGCTGTTGTGCCCGATATTGTCGATTGTGCATTGTTTCCAAAAATGCGAGCATTCGACGAGTAAACGGTTCGGATGGTTCGATAATTGTCGCATAGCGTTCAGCAAGAGAGAGGAATTCGTCGAGATTTTGAGAATCGGCGGCATTGGATGGGACAGGATTGACATTTTCCATACGTGAAAGCAAGATTTCTTCAACATTGTGAGCAAGGCGTTGTTCGTTGGGTTCAAGTTGATTAGTGGCACTGGCAGCAGCAGTAGTCATTGATTGTAAGAATATGAAGGATACACTACTATAGAATAAGGTAACTATTTTATTTTCAATTTACTTATTTTTATATGAAAAAGAAATATTTTTTATTTGTTTTTTATGAAAAAAAATATTTTTATAGGTTTTTCTTTTTTATTTTTCTTTTTTATTTTTCTTTTTTATTTTTACTACAGGTTCTTCTTTTTTTTATTTTTGCATTTTAATTTGAATGTAAGATGGGTTGAGTACGTGTTAGTACGTGTCTAAACCAAAACCAAATGGCGTGTCGTAGAATCGAAAGTTGTCTTCAATGCTGTTCATAGAAGTCCAGCTATTTCTGCAGTTGCCGAGACGTTGGCGCTCGCTGAGAGTGTAAGAAACACTGTCAATGGGTGCCCAAATGTCTCCTTTGGAAAAGTCGGGTTTTCCCCAAATCTTGTCTTCAAAGCAATTGTAGAGGACTTGCGAAGAGCAATCGGGTTCGCCCCCGCCGCATCCGCAAAGGCAATTGTTGTTGTTGACCTTTTGATCGACCATTGTCGCAGCTGACTCGCGAATGGGGGGAGGCGGAATCTTGACGATTGTTGTTGGTTGTTTTTGTTTTTCAGTGTAGGGAAGCACAATCCAGTAAGAAGGGTCGGAAAACACAATGCGAGTCTCTTTGCTGGCATCTTTCAAACGCTGTTGAAAGTGCTTGGATATGATACCTGGAATCCAGAATAGAACCTTGACAATTGCATACCCAAATGCTGCATTTGGAATTTCGTGTTCAAAAAACTCCACGGATTTCACCATTGCAATTCCTTGATGCTCGAACACTTTTTTCATGTAGTCGCCGTGACCCATGTGAGTGCGATTGACACGAGGAATGTACAAAGTAGACAACATTTGATATACGATAGGACGACGACGGATGACGATGAGTTGAAACGCTAATGAAAATATAAATAAAAAATAAGTTTTCAATTTATATTTTTTAGATTTAAATAATCAATGATTTTTTCCATTTTTCATAAAAATGGAAAATGGAAATTTATTATTTTCTAAGCCCCGCCTCTAAAAAGAATAGGATTATAATATGGCAAAAAATCAAAACAATTGTTTCCGCTTGCGTCTTTTTTGAAAGTGAACCCGTCAGCGCAACATCCAAATTCTGAAGAGTCGCACCCGTAGCGCGCTTGTCGAAAATTATACATTTGATTTGGAGTCATTTGTCCAGGTCGCATGAGTTCATTCATGTAGTCATCCATATCGCTGTCATAATAATTGTAGCCGCTATTATTGTCGCCCCGGTCCTCATCGTCATCACCACCACCATCGCCTTTAGAGTCGGGTTTGGGATAAATCCTGCAATCGCCTACAAATTTTTTCGTTTTAGGATCGCGTGTACATGCGGTGTTGCAGTCTAATTTTGCACACGTATCTGACGAGTCACAACCAAACATGAATTTCTTTCCAGATTTATCCATATATTCAATTCCGCAAAAACCGACACCTTCATCGTATTTGGGGTCATTGGGTCCGCGTTTTTTGCTGTACGGGTCGTATCTATTAAATTGTTTATTTGAACCGGTACTCGGCTGTTCATAACATTTTGCTTGAGTACAATCCAAAACGTCGGTATCGTCACCGCCACCATCACCACTACCACCTCGACCTTTTTTAGATGGAGGGGGTGGGGGGTTGGGATTTGGTGGCGGTTTGGGACAAACACCTTGAGGGCACGGAGTTGGGTCACACGCACTACAGTCGGCATCATATTGACAGTAATCTTTATCTTTTGTGATTCCGCCTTCATATCCTCCCCAACTGCACACTTGAGGACAAACGCTTGATGCTTTTAAATCAGACGGAAACCATGGAGTTAAGTCAACTGGCGTATAAACAGGTTCGCTGCCTTTTAAAACAAGTTTTTCCGTTTTGAATAAACTAGCCAGCGGACTTTCATGGCCATCGGGCGTTTTATCGGGATCAAAATCTATCGTGAGGGTTTCATCGTCGGCACCATTTAAATTAAATTCCAACTGGTTCACATAAGGATCAACTACTTTTTTTCCTGGTTTTTCATATTTTGGATCGTGGGCTATGCATACAAAACTGGTAAAATCGCTGGCGGCACGAACGATTCGTTGCATTTCAGCTGCGAGTGTGTCAAGTTGATAAACGCCGGCAATAATTTGAACGGTTGAACTACTTCCTTGTCCATCTGTTATTTTAAAACTATTGTAACCATCTTCGACATTGTATCGTGTACAGTTGCCGTCAACATCACCTTCCGGATGCTGCCAACACCCTTTCGGACATGTTCCCGGTTTGAACCCCTCTCTCAACCCAAATAAACTATAATAAGAACCATATATTATCACCAATATAAGTATGCTAAATAATACCCATTTACCAATTGCAATATTAAAATCCAAGTTTATTTTCATAATATGAATGAATACAATATTATAAATTTATTACCGTTATTACAATTATATTATATAAATATTAAATAAAAATGAATTTTAATAATAATTTATTTTTATTTATATTCTTCGTATTTTAATATTTTATTATTTAATATTTTATTTACTCTAAACTCTCTTTCTCTTTTCTCTCTCCATTCATTCATAATGAATCAACGTAAAACATAGCTGTGCAAGCTTTGCGTGTACGGATTCTTTCGAAATGCATCTAAAATGTCGGGCTGAATGCGCTCACAATTCACAGATTCCTGGTAATTCTGGGGATATTTTTCAATTTTTCCATAGGTCTGTACTTCTGGTGGTTTTGAAATTCTAAATACCGGATTCGGAATCCAGGGGTCACAATTTTCATCATTCCGTTTGACACAAATATTTTCCGTCGGGTTGAATAGTCCAATGCTTCCACCCGGTGTAAAACTGGTTGAAATCTTATTTACATTATTGTGCTGATTATATTGCGCCTCATAGACGCCGACACCTTGGTTGGTAGCTCCGCCACTCGATCCCACATACTGCGTGTTGGTTGTATCGCGCTGGTTATAAGTGGCTTGTTGCGGATTTGCTAAATATCCGGTACCGCTGGTTTGTGCGTC
>Ga0247840_10007754_pt1 | contig 14771 bp, 8 predicted proteins | sample LaCruzMarch2015__FD_192404 | JGI IMG/M metagenome (GOLD analysis project Ga0247840, IMG submission 192404) | Freshwater microbial communities from meromictic Lake La Cruz, Castile-La Mancha, Spain - LaCruzMarch2015_17m | ecosystem: Environmental > Aquatic > Freshwater > Lake | place: Spain...
ACCTATTGTATTTGCAGTTTCAGACGTTGAAAAAAAATTAAATCGCAGGGTTAGATCTTATCAAGATATCCAAGAAAGTGCAGAGGCTTTATTAAAAAATTGCACCAGTAGTATCTTAATTGAAGGCAGCCAAATAGAAGATCCTTTATTTAGCCAAGATTATTGGACAGATAGTCAAGAATCTTTTTGGCTTGCAAATAAGCGTTTACCATCTAACAATTATGATAAAAAAGCATCTGCTCTTAAATCAGCTATTGCTGACTGCCTTGCATTAGGTAATTCAATTAATGATGCTATTGTTATAGCAGAAATGTTTGTAAACCGTGAAATTAGACTTGCAAAAGATATTGATAAATTAGAACTATCTAACTGGCCAGAAGATGAAATCGATCTCCCCCTTCTCTCACTAAAACCATTATTAAAAATGCCTGAGCCATTTAAAAGCTCTCCATTAGGATTATATCCTGTAGTTGATAGCTCTGATTGGTTAGAATTACTCTTACCTACCGGGGTAAAATGCATTCAATTACGTATAAAAGATTTAAATGAAACTATTTTAGAAGAAGAAATTAAACGCGCTGTATTTTTAGCCAATAGCCATCATGCGACTCTTTTTATTAACGATTATTGGGAGCTTGCTATTAAATTTGGCGCTGATGGCGTGCATCTTGGACAAGAAGATCTGTATGATGCGGATATTGATAAAATTCACCAAGCGGGATTATTGTTAGGTGTAAGTTCAAATTGCTATTATGAAGTTGCAAGAGCTCATGCTCTAAATCCATCCTATATTGCCTGTGGCGCAATTTATCCAACGACAAGCAAAGTTATGTCATCAGAACCGCAAGGTATTACTGAGCTTAAGCGTTGGCGACGAACACTTAATTATCCATTAGTTGCCATCGGTGGGATAAGTTTATCAAGACTACCTGAAATTTTAGCAACAGGTGTTGAAGGTATTGCTCTAATATCAGCAATTACTAAAGCTTCTGATCCGATTATTGCGACTAATCAATTTTTAACCAAAATAAATGAGTTTAATAATTTATAACTCCCCACGTCATCCATTACATATTTAGGCAGTAATTGTTGCGTAGATACTATTTGTCATTTCAGCTGAGTCGGGAATTCATATATATTAGGCACAATGCTACTTTATTGGATAGCTTCTCGACTCCGCGGGAATGACAAAATACACGCAACAATGCTTATTTGGGATGACTCTTTACGATGATTTTTTATCCCGAAAAAAATAACCGTTTTGTAAAAAACAACTTACTTCTTGCATCACTACTTTATTAGTCATAATAAAAGTATGGCTAACTGGCAAAACAATAAAATCTTTCATACCACTAAGCTTCGCAGATGATACTGATACTTTTCCATCATTTTCTTCTTTAAAAAACAACTTCAAAAAAGGATTAAAATTAAAATTACCAGCAATAATACCTAACTCATAATTAATAGGCACATTTAAAGAAGCAATAGATGGAGAATCTGTCGTTAACTCCTGTCCTGCCGGCCCCACTACTTGCTTAAAAACCCAATTATTATGGAATTTATCCGCTAATATAGAACCATGATTTGGAGGTGCTAACATAACTACCCGGCCAAGATTAGCAAGGTGATTATTTTGTAAATAAGCACGCAGCACAAGACCACCTAAAGAATGAGTTACGAAATTAATTTTTGTCGCATTTTGTTTTTGGCATTGGCTGACCATATCTTTTAAATTAATTTCAGCCATCGTTGCAATTTCTTTACGAGTAACTGGATAATCTTGATTAATAACAATGTAGTTTTGATTTTTTAAATAAGATGCCATAAATAACATTGACGCAGGAGTTCGCGCTAAACCATGTAATAAAATCACGCATTCTTTTGCCATGGTATTTTTGATTACAAAAACAGAACACATAAATAATAAAATCAATTTTAAACGCATTAAATATAAACTCCATCAATATACTTATAACATGACAAACATATTATATGTCCAATTTACAATCGCCCAATCCAATCCGCGACCGTTAGGGAGCAGAAAAGTTTATCCGAGCCGCGACCGTTAGGGAGCGGAAAAGTTATCCGAGCCGCGACCGTTAGGGAGCGGAAAAGTTATCCGAGCCGCGACCGTTAGGGAGCGGAAAAGTTTAATGGTTCCCAATGCTCCGCTCCCTAACGGTCGCGGCTCGGATAGATCTAACCTAATTAATATTACCTTAAGCTATTTTCTTTATAATTTATACAAATTATTAGGAATCAAAAAAATGCCCAGAGTTTTAAGTGTAGATGAAGCATTTTTATTTGCAACAGCTGCTTGTGAATATTCTAGGGCCTATATTGAAGCGGGAGACACCACCCTTGAAATCAATAATTATGATGTGCTGAGACAGCAGTTTGTTATTGATAAAATGCGCAGATCAAGAACAGAATATATTAAACCTATTGAATATTCGGTAGAAACTGATGATGACATAGCAATTTTCTATCATTATAGTGAAACTTGTAAAAAAATAAATTATGGGAACTGTGGCGAACAAGCCCTAATGGCATTAGATTTTTTTATGCAATATGCGCCAGATATAAATGCTGAACTTTATAGAATTAAAAATGGAGATCATAATTTTTTAGTAGTTGGTCGTCGTGAAGGATCTGATCCTGAAAATCCAGAAACTTGGGGGGAAGAAGCTCATATTTGTGATCCATGGGCAAATGCAGTTTATCCCGCTTTTCTTTACTTAACCAAATTAAAAGCATATGAATGTGTTGAAACTAAAGATTACAAAATAATTTCCAAAACAATAGACTATAATCCTCTAATTCATGCGCTTAAAGCCAATAAAACTAACAACACCAACTACCTTAGAAAAGCTTTATCTGCAGAGCACTTAAGTCAAATAAAATCTCTTTTTGACGATAAAATACAAACAATTTTATTAGCTTCAACTGAGCTTATCGCCAATCTTAATGCTATTAAAGAAAATATCAGCTTAAAAGATGGGGAACAAAATCATGATCTTGTATTAATTGATAAGCTAATATTAAATTTAAGAAGGGCCATATTAGAAATTGATAGATTAAACATAGCATTAGTGCCAGAGAAATCTTACCTTCCATATAGAAAAAAATTAGAAGAAACTCTTAAAAAATGTGCGGATATTTATAACTACGCTATAACCATAAATAGTGAAGAGTTATCAGTTATTTTATTAAACGATGAATTATATGATGCTGTTAGTGATGCTTGTAAAAAAGTTGACTCTATTCGTTATAATAAAACTAGACTTACATCGAAAGACATTCCCCAATCTAAGATTCATTTATTCACAATAAATAATCAAATTAAAATCGTAAAACATCTACTAGAAAATAGAAAATTGATTGAAAGCCAAAATGACGAAGGGCAAACACCACTTTCACTCGCGGCAACCTCAGGTCATATAGAAATGGTAAAAATGTTTTTAAAATTAGGAGCTAAGGTAGATACAAGAGATTATAATGGGTGGTCGCCTTTACATTTTGCCGCTTATAATGGCCATTTAAATATAATTCAACTACTCGTTACAGCACAACCTGATCTTATTAATAGCATGAGTAAGCGACATGAAAGCCCTATTTATTTTGCCTGCCAAAATGGACATACTGATGTAGTTAAATTTTTGCACGCAAAAGGAGCTAGTTTTAATCAAGTTGGGACTCATAAATATAATGCATTCCAAGTTGCCTGCTTATCAAATCACCCAAAAGCTCATTATGAGCTTATTTTATCGCTAGATGAAAATCTATTTAATTGCAGAAAATTAAAATTTTCTACCATAGATTTAGCGCTAAAGCTTCATAATATAAATGCAATAGCTGCTATTTTAGATTATATAGAAATGCAAGAATCATTTTGTAGCGACACAAACTCCAAAATTTGGGATAAAATTAATCTCTATATAAATTGCAATTATGAAAAAATCATGTGTAAGCAGGAAAATTCATGGTTAATTGAATGGCGTGATTTACACGCTGATTTAGATAGCATGACTATATCTTTCAGGATGTAGATTTATTTAATCTTATCCATGATGGACACGCTTTCTAATATAATTACCAACAATTACTCCGAATCCTATCTGGTTGCTAGCTGTAGGTATCCGAGCCACGACCGTCAGGGAGTGTTCACAGAACATTCGCTTGCTATGAACCAGCTTTTTATAAAAAAACATATAACTTTCTGGTTCCGTGAATACTCCCTTACGGTCGTGGCTCGGATTTCACTTCAAAATAGCCCATGTTACGACTTGCAGGCAATGATATGGCGAAACTTTGCCCAACATTAATTAATGATTAAACCGACGGTGAACCTGGGCCACCTACAAGTATCGCCCCATCCACACGAGCATCTAAAGGCTTACAAGGTGTAAACAATCCAAATGCAGACAACCGTTTCGCGTCTGGAGTAACAGCAGAAAATTTACATTGAACACCAAATCTTGCCAATGTTTGACTTATACTAAATTCTGAATTTTTATCAAAGTTGTTATCACTCAAATCAAGTATCTTTATCGTTCTTGGAAGAGATTGACCCAAATTCGCTAATTCAGTAAGTGACATTCGGTTAAGATTATTCCCACTAAGACTTAAGGTTTCCAATTCGGAAGGAAGTGATTTAAACGCGGCAATCAATTTATCGGAAGCTATTGCGTCTAAGGAATTCCAATCCAAATTTAATATTTTTAAACCAGAAGGAAGAGCCGCAATAATTTTAGCTAATCCATCCTCACCAAATCTATTAAAACTATTTCCCGCGATAGAAATTGATAATATACCGCCATGAATTGCACATAATGCTTTTACCCATTCGTCAGCAGATTTAAAAGAAACTCCTAGCCAACCTAAATTTAATGAAGTAACGGTTGGCGATACTGCAGCCAAAACTGATGCCAAATCAACAGATGTTATATTACCAAACTCCACATAATGTAAATTTAAATATTTTACAGTTATAGGAATCGCTCTTAAAACATTAATAATGGTTGAAGGTGTTTTTTTACTAAAATCAGTTAAATCCAAATCTAACTCTGAATGTATCGATGGTATCGATTTAACACATGCCACCATCCTTGCTTCATCAACAGTTCCTAGACCTTTAATACGCCAAGCCATACAAATTTCTCACACAAATCTCAAAGGGTGCATATTGTAGCAAAAAAAAATAAGTTATGTGCGATTTATGGCATTAAAAATTTAACTATTCAGTAAGTTGACGGAATACTAATTTATTTGATAGATTTATGTCTCTTTTCACTCTAAATTCTGGTTGCTATGTTTGCCTTTTTATATTCAGCTCCAATGATAACCATTTATGTTTTCACTATATCCTCATGCTATATGCATTTTAGAGGAAAAGTCCGCTATAAATTTTTACGACAATTTACTGACCACTCTACGTTTCTAGCTCCAGTCAATGCAATCATGTATTTGTTTTCAGCAGTTCCAAGCACACCATTTTTGGATCCAAACATTTTTCCTGAAACAAAGATACTTGAAGATAATTGGCAAGCTATTCGCGATGAAGGTCTTTCACTGTTATCTGATGGAGCGGTCAAAGCATCAGATAAACTTGATGACATCGGGTTTAATTCTTTTTTTAGACGAGGTTGGACACGTTTTTATGTCAAATGGTATGGTGATAGCCATCCTTCTGCACGTAAATTTTGCCCAAAAACAATTGAACTTTTACAAAAAGTACCTTCAATAAAAGCTGCTATGTTTACCTACTTACCACCAGGCGGAGAATTATTCCGTCATCGTGATCCATTTGCAGGCTCATTACGCTATCACTTAGGTCTATCTATTCCAAAAGATAGTGCCAATTGCCAAATGATAGTTGATGGTGAAACTCGTTGTTGGGAAGAAGGCAAGCCGATGTTATTTGATGAAACTTATATACACTGCGCGAATAATCAAACTTCAGAGGGTCGTCTTATTTTATTATGCGACATAGAGCGCCCAATGCATTTTATGATTCCACGCTTTATTAATCGTTTATTCTCAAAAATAATCATGAGAGCTGCCCTTTCTCCTAATGAAATCGGTGATAAAACTGGAGGGATCAATAAAATATTTGGTAAAATATATGTTATTAGACTAATCGGTAAAAAAATTAAAGCTAAAAATAGGACGCTTTATTATACAATTAAATATTTAACATTTGGCGGATTGTTTTACACCTTGCTTTTTTCTTGGCATGCAATAAAGTAGGTAGGTCCTTGAGCCAAGGCCTAAGCGCTACCTTAAGTCGATTTACGACGTCCCGCGGCTTTTAGATTAATGGCTTAATGCAGTTTTGTAGCCTGGATGGAGCTTAGCGTCATCAAATTCACACAACCATTGCGGGCCTTAAATCATGTTCCAAACTATCTAACTTCTTCGTCGAATCGGTCTTAAGTGAGAATAACCCTAACGCACACATTGATAATGAAATAGGTGCTGTTAAAGCTAAAATCAAGGCTCCAAGTATTTTTTTCCATAAATCACAACGATGAACATCTAATACGGTCTTCGCTTCTTTAATATACGATAAACAGTTATCTTTAAATCGAGTGATTTTTTTATCATAGCCCGAAGCATTAGGATCAATTTGCATTAATAATGACGTTTCATTAATCAATTTTTTTGTAAACTTTTCCGCAGCTTTTGCGGCTTTTACATATCTAGGATTTACTTGAGCTTTAGCTTCCATTTCTTGCCATTTTGCTTTAATAATCTCAATATGCTCTAACAATTTAGTTTGTCTAATGTAACTTTCTAATCTATTAGCTGCTGGATGTATTTTTTTAATTAATGGCATAACTAAATTAGGCTTCTTTAGCAAAGCATAAGAAAGTACGTCATTAGTATATTTATGATTGATATCAATTAGATGTTCTTTAATCAATCTCTCTAGGCATGATTCGCTCGATATTAAAAGTCTGTTTTCCATTAGATATGGAACCAATTGTAAATTTTTAATTGAACTTACACTAATTTCCTCGTCTAAAACATCCTGTTGTTTAAGATCAATAGCTTTATTTACTAATGAAACTACAAGACTCCCGGTATAAAATGCGGCATATGATAAAACCGTTTTATGTCTACCATTATCAATTTTAGACAATAATTCTGTTTGCTCGGCTTTACTTAAACCAGCCGCGCGTATTAAAATTAGCTCAATAAATTCTCGGTTAAATTTATCATGAGCTAAATCCAATACATTCTTACCCTGGTTATCTCTTATAATTAACGATAGGTTTTGTGCAAAAAGAAGCTTAAATATAGCTAAATTTCCTACTTTCAACGCAAGAATTAACGCATTATTTCCTGAGCGGTTTTTAAGCTCAAGATTTGCATTTCTAGATAACATGCTTGAAACCAGATCCTTTTTACCCCATATTATTGCCTGATGAAGTAGAGTATTACCATCACTAATATCCTGCTGGCGAATATCAACCATACCCTCATCAATTAATTTTAAAGCCAAATACGGTGCTAACTCTCCAGTGGCTAGCATTATATATGACAATAATGGCATCCTATCTGTGTCTATACTAATTTCAGTGTCTAAAATATCCTGCTTTTTAAGATCAATTGTTTTATTTAGTAATTTTTCTACCAAATCTTTTCTATAATCCGCTGCATACGATAAAACTGTTTTATGCATACCACCATCAATTTTAGACAATAATTCTTTTTGCTCGGCCAAACTTAATATGGATGCTTGTAATAAAAGCAAATCAAGAATCGTTGTATCATAACAATACTCATGATGTGCGAGATCTAATACGTTCTTTTGATCGTTATTTCTTGTGGTTAATATTGGATTTTTTGCAAGAATAGCATTAAAGGCAACAATGTTATTATTTATCACAGCAGACATTAATGCCGTATTTCCTAAACTAGATTTAAGTTCTATATTAGCGTTTCTATCTAAAAGTTCTGATACTATATCTTTTCGCCCAAACTCTACGGCATAATAAAGCAGAGTTTTATCATTATTATCCTGAGAATCTAAAACAACTACGCCTGTATCAATAAGTCTTAAAATCAAACTATAAGAAAGATGTGAATCAATATCAGAACTTCTAATTATATAAGGGATTAACTGCATATCACATATTAAACCCAATTGTATTTTCTGGTCTAAAATATCATGATGCTTTAGATCAAGTGCTTTATTAATTATTTCAATTATCATGCGTGGTCTATTATCCGCGAAATATGATAAAACTGACTTATATGTACCCCAATAATAACTAGATAATAAATTTTGCTGTTCTTCTAAACTTAAAAAAGCCGCCTTAAATAAAATTTTATCTAAAAAATCAATATTAAAATTAATGTCATAAATTCTCTTTTGACAAGTAAAAAAATTAGTAGGATAATAATCACTAACACCATAATGTTGATAATAATTACAAGCAATATCACATACATTTTGTTCTAGTTTATTTCTTAAGGTCAAATTAGCATTTCTAGATAATAGAGTAGTTAGTATATCCACATTTCTACTCTTTACTGCATAAATTAAAGCCGTGTTGCCTTCACTATCTAATGCATCAATATTAAGTCTGCTTTCATCGATTAATCTACAAACTAAATTATTATTCCCATGCTTAATTGCGACCATTAGCATGCTTAAACCCTTAGCATCAACTATTGCATCTAATATTTTTCTATTATTTTTAGATATGGCATCTTCTAATAATGCTACAATAAGTTGTGAATTGTTGGCTAATATATAATCAAAAATACTTTTATAAGAACCACAACTGATTTTTCTTAAATATTCTTTCTGATAGTCGTCACCTAATGACATTGCTTTTAGCAACAACATATCAACAAATTCAGGTTTATAAGTTAAAGCAACGTCTAAAGAATTATGTCCATAAGTTATATTCCTAGGCAAAATACTCGCACCTTTTTCAAGCAAAGATATAAATACATCTTTATTATTTGCTCTCAACGCATGCATCAGTGCCGTGTTTCCATGAGAATCTAAATCATCTATATTTACACGCAGATCTAATAATAAATTTACTACATGGGTAGAGCCAGCAGAAGCGGCCTTCATAAGCGGAGTTTGATTTTCCCTATATTTTTTTGTACAGATCCCCTGCCTAATTTCTTCTGAAATTAAATCTTTGAACTCTATTAAAGCTAAAGGATCATTATCTAATAAATACATGCATAGATTTTCATAACCTCGAAAAATAAGCTTTTGTTTATCAATAGGTAGTTTAAAAATATCTGCATATATATTAGGTAATTGTGCCAAAGATGGAAGTAAAATATATTTATCTGATTTAATCTGACGTAAAAATATCTCTTTTTTAGTGGCGACTTTTAGTTCAAATTGTTCCAAGGATTGAGTAGATAATCTATTAGATGTAATAACCGTTTCAATAGCATCGGCAATAAGCTCTACGCATAATATTGCAGTTCTATATTTTACATCGTTAGGATGAAATAATCGGTCAATTGGCTCAATTAACCCTGGATATTTCCTTAAATATTCCCTTTTTGTATCGCCAGGAACTTTATCCCAGTATTCAGCAAAATCCATAATACCTATATTTGCTTTAGAGCCCGCGTTCAAATGCGGATCTAGACCCAACCTACGAGCTTCTTCAAAATTTTGACCTTGATGTGAGCCTCCGGCTCTGAGAGCATTGACTAAGCTCTGCAATTTTGCGCCTAATCCTGAACCTCTAATTCTTAGGTCATTCAATTGCTCAATTGCAAGAATATAATCATTAATAATGGTCGAATGATTTTTAAGACGCTTTAATTCATCAGCAGATAATTCTGGATAATTACCATCTGCAGTTACATAATGCTGGTATACACCTTCATCTGAAGTAGCCGCACGCTCAAGAATTGACTCAATAGGAATATAAATTTCATCATTATCAGATAAAATAAATTGTTGTAATAATAGATTATGAATATTAGTACTCATAACATCTGCTGATACCTTTAAACTAGGCATGAGAATAAAATAAGGGCCTTCACCTTCTGGTAAAGCATCAATTTCTGTTTCCGTTTCAGGTATTGGATAAATTGTTTTTGCTAGATCTAGACAAAATTGATTAACTAAATTAAATGGACTTTCTGTATAACTTATAGTAGATGCGCGAATTCTCTCCCATCTGCGTTCTAAAATAGCACAAATTTTAGGTGTAAGTTCTCCGTCTTTTTTATCTTTAAGACAAGATTCTATCTCATCAAGAATTAATTTATTTTCAAATTTATTTATTTTATCAGCAACGCCGTCAATAGGTTCGTCTTCCATTAAACATATTAATCTTTGAATTTGCATTAAGAAATATTCTATTTGACTAGGAGAAAGTTCTTTCATTACTGAATACCCATAAATTACATATGCGCCAATATTAATCTAATTGTGCATAAAAATCAATGTCGTCGGCGTAAAAATGAAATAACGTGACATTGGGGTCTGTTGATATATATGGACCACGCCCTATTTTCATTACAGACTATGAAAATCTGTGTTATATTTTATGTCTAAGCTATTAACAAAAGATAAAAATGAGCATTAGCCCAATTGAAATCGGACTTTCATTCATTGAAGGATTAGCTCTAATCGCCTCACCTTGTATCCTTCCCGTTTTACCACTAGTACTTGCCAGCTCAGTAGAAGGTGGGCGGCGGCGACCATTTGGGATAATTTTAGGATTTATCTTAGCTTTCACACTATTTGCTCTTTTATCACGCCAACTAATAATATACTTACATATTGATCTTGATTATATAAAATATATATCTCTAAGCTTTCTCACCCTATTTGGCTTAGTTCTTTTATCAGAAAAACTATCCCTTAAATTTAGTGCGCTAACTGAAAACTTCGCTAACATTGGAGGCAATATATCAGCTAAAGCCAAAAAAGGTTTTTGCAGCGGAGTTTTTATTGGTATCTTAATAGGGCTAGTCTGGACACCATGCGCAGGCCCGATACTTGCAGCCGTATTAGTTCAAGTTATCCGCCAACAAAGCAATTTAGGAGCACTATTTCTCTTAAGCGCTTTCGCTCTTGGCGCTGGAATCCCTATGCTTATTATTTCACTTTTAGGCAGGGAAATTATAGCTAAATTTAAATTAGTCAGCAGCCACACCGTGGCTCTTCGTAAAACCTTAGGGCTAATTATAATTCTTGCGGTTATCTTTATTGCTTTTGGTGTAGATGTACAATCATGGAGTGAGAAAAAGGAATCGCCAAATTTAAGCATGCAAAATGAGCTCATCAACGGATTAAATTTCACCTACCACGCACCAGAATTTTCTGGCATTGACGCGTGGCTTAACACTAAGCCGCTGACTATGGCAAGCCTTAAAGGCAAGGTCGTACTAGTAGACTTCTGGACTTATTCTTGCATCAATTGCATACGCACCCTACCATATATCACTGATTGGTATCGTAAATACCATGACAAAGGACTAGTTATTGTAGGCGTTCACGCGCCTGAATTTGAGTTTGAAAAAAATCAAGAAAACGTCAAGAATGCGATTAATGCTCATCACATCACCTACCCCGTAGCCCTTGACAATAAACTTGATACCTGGACTAACTTTAGCAATCACTATTGGCCCGCTCATTACCTAATTGATAAAGAGGGTTACGTAGTTTACTCGCACTTTGGTGAAGGTGAATATGGAGTTACTGAAAATAATATCCGTTATTTACTGGGTTTAAATAAAATTACCAATGCACCAAAAAATAAAAATATTGTATCTAAGGTTCATCAAACTCATGAGACCTATTTAGGAGATTCCCGTGCTGCTAATTTCAGCCGTGATTCAGAATCATTAGAACCTAATCATTGGGCACTAATAGGCAAATGGCGCATTGAATCTGAGCGTATTATATCGGAAGAACAAGGCGCTAAATTACTATTAAATTTCACCGCCCGTAAAGTATTTCTCGTCATGGGTTCAGCTACTCAAAAGCCAATAGATTTAAGCATTAAACTAAATAATAAAACATTAGATAAAATAACTATAAACCAACATAAACTTTATACGCTAGTCGTACAAGATAAAGCAAAACAAGGACTTCTAGAAATCACGACAAATGCACCAGGTCTTGAGGCTTATGCCTTTACATTCGGAGAGTAAAATGCAGAAAAATAGATTACTCGTATTAATATTTCTGGGATTAGTAGCAAGTTATGCCATTAGCAAAAGCGTGGAAAATTACAAGGAAAATAAAATGTCACTAACTGAAATACAAAAATATGTAACCCAAGAAAATGGTACAGAGCCTGCATTTAAAAATGAGTATTGGAATAACCATGCAGAAGGTATTTATGTAGATGTTCAGTCTGGCGAAGTTTTATTCTCATCTCTAGATAAATTTGATTCAGGCACAGGCTGGCCAAGTTTTACCAAACCGTTAGATCCTAAAAATATCCAAGAAAAGACCGACTCAACATTCGGCATGACAAGGACCGAAGTCCGCTCAATTAAAGGCAACTCCCACTTAGGTCACCTTTTCACGGACGGCCCTAAAGATAAAGGTGGCTTAAGATACTGTATCAATTCAGCATCATTGAGATTTATTCCCAAAGATAAAATGGTTGATGAAGGATATGGTGAATACCTTAAACTATTGACATCTCGTTGATCACAAAGTATAATAGAGCCACACTGTTAGTGCATTTATTAACCTCATAGTCAATAAATACGCCTATAATACCACCATATTCTCGGGAGAATATTTACCAATGCGCACTCCTCAAGGCCAACCAGCAGGAAAAATTGACAGGATTATGCTACTTGCTATGTGGACTAAATTTTTACGCAATAAAAGAGACGACAATTTAACTACTAATCCTGTAGAAGTAATTCCAGAGATAATCTCAGCTGGTATGGGTAAACCTGTGCTTCCTCTTAATAAATATACCTCTATGTTTATGAAGGATTATTGGGACAAAGCTTCAAGTTCTGCTATCGATTATGGAGATCCACAAGGAGATACTGAACCTAGAGTTATTATGGCTAGAGCTATGTCTAGTTGGTATGAAACAGATGTTGATCCTAATAATATTCTTTTTACAGTAGGCGGCGCAGGTGCATTACAAGGTATTTTTGCGACACTTAAAACACTACATGAAGAAACAACACCAAATTTTAGAATCATTACTCCATTTCCCTATTACACTCTTTATGGAGACTATGATAACCATCTATACCCTATAGATGTAATGAAAAATACAGGCTATCGGCTAACTGCTGAAAGTCTTCAATTAAGTATCAATCAAGCATATGATCTTGCAATAGAAGATCATGGATATCCTAAAGCGCTTCTGTTGTGCGATCCAAACAACCCTTTAAGTACAGTACTTGGAAAAGAAGAACTAGAAAAAATAGCCGATATTCTAAGAAAATATACTGATATTCATATCATTTTGGATGAAGCTTACGCAGAGATGTGCCTAGATGGTAAAAAACATATTTCTTTATTAACCGTGGCACCAGATTTAAAAGATCGAATTATTATAATGAGATCAGCTACAAAAGCATTATCCGCCGCTGGTGAGAGAATGGCGATTACAATTGCATTCAACGAAAAAATTATGGCCATGCTACTTCAAAAAAATATCAGTAACTATGGTCATGCTCCGCGCTCTTTGCAAATGGCATATGCAACAACAATGTCAAAATTTACTTCAGAAGAACAAAAAAATATAGTTGATTTTTATCGGCCAAAACTTGAGTACGTTAAACGCAGATTAATTGAAATGGGGGCCAATATGCCTGACCCTCATTATAACCCTGAAGGAACGTTTTATATTCTAGGTGATTTTAGTGATTTACTAGGTGAAACTTTACCAGAATCTTCTTTTTGCGCATTAAATAAAAAAGGAAAAATATCAACAGATGAAGATATAACTTATTATCTATTATTTAAAGATTCATTAATGATAGCACCTCTCTCTTATTTCGGAATGCCAAAAAATAAAGGTTATATGCGCATCACGTGCAGCGGCAACGATAATGAGGTTAAAGAGTTAATGAACAGACTCGAAAACCGTCTTACCATAGCACGAGCCAATAAAAAAGATGCATATTTAAATGAAATACATGAAAAATTGTCAATACTTATTAATTTTAATAAGGAACTTCACCATGACATATTGGATGAAATTAATGATATTATAGATCCCAATAAGACCTCCAGCATTGACATAAAAAAACAAAATGAAAAATTAGGGCATGCATTATCAGCAGTCGAATTATTTATTAATCAATCAACTACAGCAGGGAAAGAAAAAGCAGCCACAGTTATTCAAGCTAATTTCCGCGGATATTTAGCGCGCAAAGAGACAAAGCTAAAAATTAACGCACAAAATGTAGAATGGTATCAATATGTCGATCAGATAGCTCCAAACCCAAGTAAAATAAGATCGGATTTAATGAATTTCTCATTAACTCAGCGCTTAGAATTTACGCCATGGAAAAAACATATAAGCAATCTAAATAATCAATCAATTTCTGCGTACTTTTTCATGCAAGTATTGTTAAGCCATAAAATGAAAATAGTTGGATCTTTGTTATTACTTGCAATATTAAGCTTAAGTATTAGCACCACCGCCGCATTAGCGCTAAGTGGAATCACGGCTGGTGTAGGCATTGGATTAGTCGGATTCGGGATCTTTTATAAAAAAGAGCGACATGATCCAAGCATTGCTCCACTCCATGATCCTGCCTTAACAACCTTGTAACAT
>Ga0247840_10007755_pt1 | contig 14768 bp, 13 predicted proteins | sample LaCruzMarch2015__FD_192404 | JGI IMG/M metagenome (GOLD analysis project Ga0247840, IMG submission 192404) | Freshwater microbial communities from meromictic Lake La Cruz, Castile-La Mancha, Spain - LaCruzMarch2015_17m | ecosystem: Environmental > Aquatic > Freshwater > Lake | place: Spain...
ATGGTTATCCTAATCTTGATGGTGTAAATGGATCTCAATGTGATTCAAATTCTCAATTGTGTGCTAATTCTACACCATATCCTTGTTCAGGTACTTGGAATAGTAGTAATAAAGTTGTTTTTGATGGACAGTATTCTTATTTATTTAGTTATAGTTTAAATGATGGTTCATGGGTTGATGTTAATGTTGGATATAAAGGAACAACTTCAACTAATTTATCTACTGTTAATGCAATTTATTATTCAGGTGATATTAGTTTAGCTGGTTATGATACTAATACTATAACAGGTTTAAATGAACTGACTATTGGAACTAGTGTTTATGTTGGTGGAGAAGATGGTTTAACTTATTATAGCTTAAGAGATGGCCAATTAATTTATGAAGGAATTCATACTTTGGGTAGTAGTGAAATTTACAATATAGTAGGGGATTTTTCGTCTCTATTACATTTTTTATATGTTGCTTATGGATATAATGGTTTGGCATTGTATGAGGAAGTTACTGGAACAGTAGATTTTATTGTTAATCAAACAATAAATGATAAAGAAACTTTTGATGTTGCAACTGATGGAACGTATGTATATGTAATTAATAAAAATGATATTAATTTATATGTGTTTCAATTTAATGGAACGTCATTTACTTTGGTAAGTAATGAAGAATTAGCTTATCAACCAACAGCATTATATTATTTTGGAGATTCTTTATATGTAGGTTCAGATGTAGGATTTGATGTTTATTATAATGGAACTCATATAGCTTCTTCTTTCCCTGATTTAAATGGTTATTCAATTAAAGATATTTTTGTAACAGCAAATAATGTTTATGTTTCTAATTTTAATTATGGATTATCTGTTTTTGACAATAATACTGCAAGTTTAGAATTAATAACAACTAAAGATGATGGAACAACTTGGGGAGTAACTGTTTTCGACAATTATATTCCGTCAGATTCACCTTATGAAGGTTATGTTTTTTCATCTACTTTATCAGATGGATTATTTATTTATGATTTTAATGGAACTGATTTAATAACAGTAAAAAATATTCCTACAAATAGTAATAATGTTGCTACAGCACTATTAGGTGGTTGGTATTTATGGTTAGCAAATCTAAATGAAATAGATTCTTATAATTTATACACCCAAAATTATCTTCTAGATGATTTTTCATATGATTCTAATACAAAGATAGATTATTTTAGTACAGCACTAAATGGAACTGAATCAACTGAATTAACATGTTATTATGCATATGGTCCAACTACAGCAAAAATTACATATAATGTTCTTGATATACAAACATTAACAAATTTAACAGATGTTGATATGGATTGTAATGTAAATTCTTTAGATTTAACTAGTCAATCTAGTCCATTTGATTCTACTGGAAGTTATAATATATTAGCTAGTTGCCAATTTAGTCAAACTGGATATGATTCAAATACACAAATAATTAAATATGATTCAAATAAAACTGTAACTGTTTTCCTTAATAATCAATCTCCAGTAGTTGGAACAGCGCAAACAAGTGGATTTAATATAGATGGATCAACTATTTCAGGCACAGGAACTATTTATGCAACAGCTAGTGATGCAACCGGAATAGATATTTCAAGTTGTCAATATAGACTTAATGATGATTCATCTTGGCTATCTGCATCATGGAATACTAATAAATGTCAAAAAACTGGTATTACAATAGTAGATGGATATACATATAAATTTAGTTTGAGAGTTATAGATCTTGCAGGAAATAGAACAACTAGTGCACCAACTGCAACATACACTGGCGGAACTCCAGTTAATAATGTTTATAATATAACTTTTAATGTTTTAGATTCCAATACTCAAAATAATATTAATCATGTTAATATTGTATGTGATGATCCTTATTATGATAATACAAATGGTGAGTTAAGTTCTCCTTTTAGTATAGATTTTAATGAAGGTAGTTATTATTGTACTTTTTCACATGATTCTTATGATTCAAATAATAGTTTTAATGTAGTAGCAGATTCAAATAAGAGTTATACAGTTTATCTTACTGCCAGAGTTGGCCCAATTATTAATTATAATATAACTTTTAATGTAAAAGATTCTTTAACTTTGAGTGATCTAACAGATGTTAATATGGATTGTAATATATTTACTTTAAACTTAACTAATCAAAATAGTCCATTTAGTAAACTTGGACCAAGTGGTACAGTAGCTGTTTGTGAATTTGCCCAAATCGATCATGATTCTAATACCCAAATAATTGTATATGATACAGAAAAATCAATGACGATTTATTTATACCCAAAAACACCGCCGATAATTATTTCAATAGATGGAAATGGATTACCATTTAGAACAAATGATTTTAATGTACAAATTGATGTTGATTTTGGAATTTCTGGAGAATCACTTGCAAAATATTCAATAAATGGTAGTCCTTTTTATGATTTTAATTATTCATTAAATGATACAAATTATTATATTTCAATAATGATAGAAGGAAATAATAGTATTAATTATTGGTTTAATAATGGTAATATGGATGCTAATGGAATAATTTATGCATATTTAGATAAAAATATAGGAGTAATATTAATACGCGAATTAAATTTTAATGAATGGAAACCAGCAGATTATAATACACAACTCGATGTTAGTTTTGGAAGTAGTGGATATTCTTTTGCTAAATATAAAATAGATGGTTCAGAATGGTTTGATATTAATTATAATTTAAATGATACAAATTTTTATGTTCCAATAACAACAAATGGAACTCATACATTAAATTATTGGTTTAGAAACAATGATGGATATGATTTAAATTTAACAAAATATGCATCACTAGATACAACTCATCCAACATATAGTACTATTGAAAACGTATTATCATGGTTTGCCGCTCCATTTTTCGTAATTATAACAAATGTAACTGGTGGGCTTAATGCATTTTTTACAGCAATTGTTTCAATAAATGGTGCAACATATCAAGATGCTAATATATCTGCAGATAATAATATATATGTTTTAATAAATAATGATGGAAATAATTCTATTGATATAATAATATCTAATGCAGTATATAATACAACAACGATCAATACATTTGCCGCATTAGATAGAAATGCTCCTGTTTTAATAAGAGCATTAAATTTTGGAGTTTGGAATTCCAATGATTTTAATGCACAAGTTGATATTAATTTCGGTATTTCTGGTATGAAAAGCGCACGATATTCTATTGATGGTTCAGATTATAATAATTTTAGCGCAGAATTTATTATAAATGATACAAATTTTTTAATTCCAATTACAACAGATGGTAATCATTTAGTTTCATTGTGGTTTACAGATAATGCAGAAAATGATTTGAATTTAGCTGGATATGCCGCATTAGATAAAATATTTGTTGAATCTGAAATTACTTTTGTGGATATAAATATGTGGGTAAATCATGATTTTAATATACAAATAGATGTTAATTTTGGATATTCTGGTAAAGATTTAGCTAAATATTCTATTGATGATAGCCCATTCTATGATTTTAATTACTTTACAGATACTAATTTTTATATACCATTTATAGCTAATCCTAGTTATACAACAGATGGTAATTTTAAAGTTGTATATTGGTTTAGAAGTAATGCTGGAAAAAGTATATTTGGAACTGTTTATGCACAATTAGATTCAAAACCTCCAGTAACAACATTGAATACAACATCATCTACATCATCATGGAATAACACTCCAATAACATTCACATTAGATTGTAATGATGGGCAATTCCAACAAGTATCTGGATGTAATGGAACAACATATAGACTTTATTTAGTAGGCACACCAAGTGGAGAGTGGCTTCAATATTCAGGATCTATAGTTATTAATGTGGATGGTAATTATCAACTTGATTATAATTCAGTAGATGTTGTGGATCCAGAAGAAACACCAAAAACAATTTATTTAGGATATGATGCAAATGGCCCAATTCGTATTGCTGATTATAATTTTGGAGTATGGAAACCAGCTGGATTAGATTATAATGTGCAAGTAGATATGAATTCATACCCAGCTGAATTTGCACTTGCAAAATATTCAGTAAGCGGTATAAATATTTGGACAGATTTTGTTAAGTCAAATGAATTCAATGTGTCACATGATATAAATTTTTCATTCTTAAATATTTATGATGGAAATAGAAAAGTAAATATGTGGTTTAGAGATGCTGCAGGAAATGATACTAATTTATCAGGGTATATAGCGAAAGATACTAATACAGTACAAATACAAGATACTTCTAATTTATTAGTATGGAAAAGTGCAGACTTTAATGTTATTATTGAAGTTTCATTTGGAATAAGTGGAATTAATATAGCAAAATATTCAATTGATAATTCTGAATGGTTTGATTTTAATTATATTAGTAGTAATACTTTATTTTATGTTCCAATAACTACTGATGGTAATCATGATATGAATTTTTGGTTTACAAATAACGCTGGAAGCGATGCAAATTTATATAGTTATGCTGGATTAGATACTACAGCTCCAAGTATTGGCCAAACAACTGTTGGAAGTGGATTATATATAAATGCAGATAATAATTGGATAGGAGGAACAGGAACAATAATTGGTGGAACTGCAACTGATAGTGGAAGTGGAATAAATACTACAACTTGTCAATATAGACAGAATGCATTAAGTCCATGGTTAGTTGGAACATGGAATACAGATCATTGTGAAAAAACAGCATTCCCAATTGTGAATGGAGGTTCATATTCATTTAATACAAGAGTTCAAGATAATATAGGAACACAAGGTACAGGTATAGCAACTTCAACTTATATTGGAGATACATTGGCTCCAACTACAACTTTATCAGGATGTACAACTGGATGGCACCCAACACCACAAACAGTAACATTATCATGTGTTGATACTGGAAGTGGATGTAATGGAACAAGATATAGATTAAATGGTGGAGTATGGAATGTTTATACAGTACAATTTTTATTAAGTGGAGATGTTAATTATCAAATTGATTATAATAGTGTTGATGCAGTAAGAAATAGCAATACTGTACAAACTGTATTTTGCGCAATTGATGAAACTGCGCCAACTGTTGGTGCAACATCTATTTCAGGATTTACTGTTTATGGCGCTGGTCCATATTTCTTTAAAGGAACAGGAACAATTAAGGGTGGAACAGTTGCTACAGCAGGCCCATCTGGATTAAATACAGCATCTTGCCAATATGATGATAATTATTCATGGGGCGCAGCAGGATATGATGCAGTTCCACCAGTTCATTGTGATAAAAATAATTGGACTGGAGTAACACAAAGATCATATAGATTTAATACAAGAATATCAAGTAATGCTGGAATTGTTGGAACAGGAACACAAACATCATTATGGACATTTGATACTACTCCTCCAGTAACAACAGTATCATACACACAACCAGTTCCTGCGGTTCCTGATATTAATCTTATATTTACATGTTCAGATACAAATGCTGGATGCAAAAAAATATATTATAATATAGACAACGCATATGATTGGAATATTACATCTTCACCATCTCCTGATATTAATTGGATAACTATAAAAGGAATTGGATCACATATTATAAAATATTATTCATTAGATAATTTAGATAATAATGAAGGTATAAAGACAACAACAGTAATTGTAGCTGGTTCATTGAGAGTAAGAATTATTGATGAAAACACTGGATTTTATTTAGATTCTGTAAATGTAAATTTTAATTCTATTGATTATAATATAAATGGGCCATTGCAAAATCCAGCTCCATATGAAACTCCAATAATTCCTATTTCAACTACAAGTGTTGGAACAAAAGTAATTACATTTAGTAAACCAGGATATTCAACAAGATTTTTTGATTTAAATTTGTATTCATTAGATAGAAATTATGATGTAAATATAATGTTATTAGCAAATGGATTAGGAGCAAGTGTTTCATTTAAATTTTATTATCCTAATACAACAATTCCAATGGCTGGTGGATTCGTTGATATGAATAAACCAGATAGAAATTATTATACAATAGGGCAAGAACTATTAGATCCTACTGGAAGTGCAAATTTCTTTATATCAAATTATATAAAAGATCATAATTATATAGATCAAAATTACACACAAAAAATAACAACACCGTTAGGAGATGTAAATTATGCATTCCCTATATATTTACAAGTATTATCTCCAATAGATGAATTAGGATTATTCCAAATTGTAATACAACCAGATAATAATACTTGGAATTTACAAGTTTTAAGTAATATGATATACACAAGAACTGATATAAATTATAAAGGCGGATCTTATCCATCACTTTATGGAGATACTAATCTTTGGTTATTGCCAAATACACATGTTCCAACTATATTAAATATAACAGATTCAAATAGTATATATTTCCCAAGACAATATAATATGTTTTATTTTGGAGATAATAATCCAGCTAGAAAAGATGTATTACAACCATATTTAATACAATATATCGACGGATCAAATACTACATTTATTACATCTAATCAGCTTGGATTTGCTATACCAGGAATAACAATATACATATATAGATCTATAAATAATGTTTCAACATTAATATCTAGTGGAACTACAGATACTTCTGGTGCATTTACAACGGCCCTTGCAGTTACTACAGATTACACATTTAAATTATTTATTAATAATGTACAAATTTCACAAGATTCATTTAATTTACAGATAGTTGAAAATAAGTATTATTTTACTATTAATACATTTGGATATCCAATTGATGATGCTACAATAACTCCAATAAATGTTAAATGGACTCCAGGAACAGAATATTTATATGATTCGGCAGTATTAAAACAAAATATATCTGGAAAAAATATAAATTTTATTACATTACAAGCATACCAATTTACTGATAGTAATAATACTGGAAGAATAGTTAAATATACAAAGTGGTCTGCATGTGTTGATAGTTGCGAAATAAATTCATTACTTATAGATATGACAGATAATGGCGGATTAGATCTAAATTCAGAATTATATATTGATATAAATGTATATTATGATTCAAATGCGCATTATCAATTATTTACAAAAAATTATAAATTGAATCCTGGTACAGCTAATTTATTACAAGCATTTGTAAATGCAAAGGCTGCATTCGGATGCGAACCAACTCCAGAAAGTATTTGTCCATGGACTACAATACTTGCTTTATTATTAGCTATAATAGCAATGGGTGCAACAATGTATGCATTGAAAATATTTAATCCATTTGCAATGGCAATTATTGGAGTAGCAGTAATTGTATTTTTTACTATGGTTGGATGGTTCTACTGGGTATTATTAGTTCCATTAGGATTAGTATTAGTCTTCGGATTATTCGGAAGAAGGGGAAGTGAATAATTATGCCATCATATGAAAACATGATGATAACAGTTACTTTATTGTTATTCTTTATAAACGCTATATTTTTATTTTTTGGCGGGCTTCCAGCAGATCCTTCTGATACAACTCGTGTTCAGCTTGGATTATCGCAAAGCCAATTAGGCGATATAAATGATCAGCTTAACGGAGTTATCGATGGCAATGTATTTAAAGGTGGAGAGCAAGATTTGAATTCTGCTCTATCAGCAAATTCTTCACCTAAATCATATTTAACATTATTTCAAAATTGGTTATTCAGTAGTCTAGATGTAGTAACACTTGGGCTATCTGGAAAAATTATATCTGGTGTTTCATTAGTTGGAACAATGATTAATATATTTGGTTCTATGTTTTTCGGGTATATGGTATGGATTGATTTATTCGTGCCTAATGTTGCTCCGTTTGCTGTAATTGGAAATGCTCTTAAAATATTTTTATTTATCGTTCAAGTACTTGGTATATTTGATATAATATTCAGAATATTCTGGGTTGGTACTGGAGTAAGGGGATAAATATGAATTGCACATTTGTTGGAGCCTGGAACCTTGCAGATTTAATTCTATGCACTGTAGTTAATTTAGGAATACCATTAGATTTAATGGCGTTAGCTATATTAGCAGGCTTTACATTATTTGCATTATGGGCAAGAGTTGACTATAACTTGGCACTTGCATTTGCAGCAATACTTTCATATATATTAATGATGATTGTTCCAGGAAGCGTAATATTAGCTCCTTTAACTGGATTATTAGCAATTGGAATTGCATTAAGAATATTGATTGGAATAATTGCAATATTGAGACAATAAGGGATTACTATGTCACGAATAGATCATAAAGAACTCGAATTAAAGAGGTTTGCCGAAATAGTTATGACTAGTAATAACCGTCAAAAAATGGTAGAGCGTCTAAATGGATTTAGAATGGGATTAACTAATAAACATGGCCACACAAAACGTCTTGATATATGGGCCCTTTTAATAAAAGAATATTCATAAACTTCATTCCAAAAGGTTTATAAATACCAAATTTCTACAATATATTATGGAATCAGTGTTATGGGGAAGTAGTGCAAGATACATGATACGCCCCCAATTAGGAAATCCTTTTGCAGGAAGAAATAGAGTAAAAATGAAGCCTCAAGATTTGGCTAATCCATTTGCAAAAAAACGCGCAATGAGATTAAAAGAAAAAGGGTTAATTGAAGAAGTTGCATTATTAGTAAACAAGTTAAACGATAAAGCATATTTATATAAAAGTGGAAAAATTGATATTGTAAAAAATGGAAAAATTGTTGTAAGAAAATTTCCAAATAAAAAAGATGCATCATTATATTTATTAAAAGCAGGGTGGCAATATGTACGATGATTTTTGGACAGGATATAATTCAGGAAACGGACTAAGTGTAAACACACCACAGTCATCTGAAGAAGTAAGAAAAATAAAAACAGAAATGAATACAAGACCAATGACTCCATTTAATGCAGGAGTATTAGGAACATATGATAAATCAAAAATAATAAAAATGACAGGACCAAGTGGAGAAAAAGGAGAATTGTATGCGAACGGAAAAATGTATGTTGAATTTCCAGATAAAAGGCCGATTCAGGTAAGAACATTCCCGAGCCGACCATGGGGAATTAGATACATGCAAAAACGAGGGTGGGTATTGGTATGAAGATGGGCTTAAAAAAAGGAGATATAATGACAGACGCAATGGAGGACTTTTGGGGACGAAAAGAAACCGCACCACAAGAATCAATTAATGTTATAGGTATGAGTGAAGATATGATTACACCCGAATCAGCTTCAGAAGAATACGAATCCGAAGGAATGAGTATTAAAGATAAAGTAGAAGCAGGCGTTAATGAAACTAGTGATTTATCACCAAACCCAAATGCAGCTGCAAGATATTCAGGTGCACCACAAAGAAAACAATCACAAGGAAATATGTTCGATTTAGGCGGTCTTGATGAAATGAATCAACGACAAATTATGAAAGAAAGAGGCGGAGGAATGGGCCTAGGATTTGGAGGAACTGGAGAAAAATTAAACTATAGACAAAAAGTCGATAGAGAATTAACTAATATGGAACTTAGTAAATTAAAGGCAAATGATAGATATACTGCCGCAGAAAGAAGATTAGCATTACAACAAAAAAGAATATCATTGAATGAAGCATTAAGACAATCAAGAAGTATGGCTGAAACAAAATCAATAATGAATAAATCATTTAAAGATGAAATTTCAAAAAGTAGATATGCAGCTGGGCTTCCAGTATATGAATCTCCATGGGATATTATTGCAGGTGGAAAAAGACAAGAAATGGTTTGGGATGAAGAAAAAAAGAAATTAGTAGCTACTGGAAGAATAGAACGCTTTGGCGGAGTATTTGGAGCCGGAAGAGATATCTATAAAGGATATAAAGATGCTATGCCGCACATAAAAAATACTGCTAAAAAAGCAACAGATGTTGTTGGTGGCGTTGCAACAGCAAGTGCATACACAGGCACAAAAATATATGATACAAATAAAGCAAAAGCAGAAGAATTCGCTGTAGATGCAAAAGGAGTATTCAAAATTGCAAAAACAAATGCAGGTAAAATTGGTAGAACCATTGATGTTAAAGTTGGTTCATTTTTAGATGAATCAGGATTAAGTAAAACAATGGATAATTTAATAGAATCAAAACCAGGTAATAGATTCATTGATGATTTTATGAAAAATGAGTCTATAATTGAAAATCGTAAAAAAAGTCCTTTAATAGAGACCCCAGCGCAAAGACATCAAAACGATTTATGGTCAATAGAGATAGCAAATACACCAGGAGCATATGCAGTACAACCAAGAGTTAAGAAAAAAGCAAATTTATCTGGCTTTGTAGATTATCCTGGGCGAAATTTAAATCCAGAAACAATAAAACCAGAACCATTTGATTTTTCTAATCAAATACATGTTCCTAATATAGAACCTGCAAGAGTTATTGAAAAGCCAGCAGAAAAATATAATGAAAGTATGATTAATAGTGTAATGGGCCAAATGAATAATGATAAAGATACATGGTCAAGTTCAAAAACAGAAGTTAAAGATTTAAGAGATATTAAGTAATGGATGTGTAAATATGACTATACCAGTAACAGATGAAACAATACGTCTTAAGCAAGAAATAATACGGATGACTCCAAATTCTGGAGCAAATCTTGATGGAAAAGATGTAATATTTTTCATGAAAGAACCTGGCGTAGATGCATATCTTTTTAATGATGGAACCGTTATTATACGTGAAGGATTTGGATTAAAAAAAGGGCTTCGACAATGGGGCGGTTTTAAAAATGCAAAATCAAAATTAGAAGAAAAAGGATTTAGACCATATGGTATATTTGTTGGCACAAGACACCGTGAATATGAACAAGCTCATAGAGATGCAAAAGAGAAAAAAACAGCATCACAAGATTTTTTTGCACCAGTTCCTACCCCAAGAGTTATCAAAAACAAAGATAGATTAGGATACAATGAAATGGCATTACCACAGCCAGCATTATATAATGTTCCTCAATTTAGACCATCTATTAGACCACCAATAGAAAACAACCAAGATTTAGATTATGAACAAATATTTCAACGTATGGCAAATATAAATAAATTAACTCCTCAAGTAAAAATGAGCACTACGCCAATTATGGATTTTAATCAATATGCAAATTGGTCAAATAAAATGTATAATACAGTTCAAAGAAGAAAAAAACAAATGGAAAAATCATATGCTGCGCCAAAAGGAAAATCATATGCGGGAACAGCATCAAAAGAAGATAAAGAAGATAAATCTCCAGCACAACGAAAATTAGATAGAGCAAATGCAAAAGTTAGAGTATTGTCCGCAAAAGAGCAAGTTGCAATAGAAAAAGAAAATATGAGTGAAGGTGGGATTTTCATATGAAAACAAAAATGACTGTAAAATCTTTAGCAAAGAGCGGCTGGATAGATGACTTATCCGAAGAAGAAGAAAAGGTTCTTAAAAGAACGCACGAATTAGATGAAAAATTAAGAGCATCTAAAAATCCTATAAAAATTGGAATATTAAAGGAATGATTAATATGCATGTAATTAAAGAAATAGATAGAGATCTATTGCGTGCGCGAAAAATAGATTTAGATTGGCGACCACTTTATGATTATTTCAATGATAGAGATATTATTGAATTAGGTGATTTTAGAATGTTAATAGAATCAAAATTAGAAAAGGATGAAATAATTCCTAAAAGAAAATTGGTGAAATAATGGGTAAATTTAGACTAAAAGAAAAAGATTTGCAAAAACTTTATAATATTAAATTAAGACATGGTAAATCTCCTAAAACTGCTAGATATGAAGTTGAAATGCTTAGAAAAATGATTCATAAATATGGAGCAACAACAAACGGGAATGCTTTTAAATATGGTCCATCAGCATATCTTGATTTTGATGAAGACGGAATAATGAATGCTTTTGATTGTCAACCACTAAATCCATGGAAACAAGAAACTGCACAATTTTTTGATCATAAAGATTTTTCAACCTCTTTTAATATGGGTGTAGATACTAGTAAATATGAAGTTATTACAAAGTATATGACAGCAGATGAATATATCGATTTAGCAAGACAAGCAAGTATAGGATCTTTTTTAGATGAAGGAAAAACAAACGAAGAATTTTCTAAAACTGTTTTAAGACAAGATAAAATAAAAGAATATGCAGAAGCAATGAAAAAGGGAGATAAATTTCCTACACCATTTATAATGTATAGAGGTAAGTCAGATAAGCCTGCAAGTCACGAAGGCCGCCATAGAGCAGAAGCATTTGCAATGGCATTTGGAAGAAAGAAAAAACTACCAGTTTATATTGTTAGAGATCCAGCGGCATTCTAAATACCTTTTTAAATCAATCGTTGCATATATTACTTATGAAACTATGGCATATCGGCTTTTTGCTTCTATTAACTATAATCTTATTTGGACAATATGTATTTAATCCAATGGTCGCGGGTGCAGATACTTGGTTTTATATAAATCAAATTTGTGATAAATCCCCGCACATTACAAATGATATAGTTTTTAATTTCATCATTGAATTTTTTCCATGTGATTTTGTTTTTATAAAGATATGGCTTGCATCACTATTTTTTATTATGTTATTCTTTTCTGCTAAAATAGGTGAATTATATGATAAAGATAATGGATGGTTATTAGCATTAATCATTGGGTTTTTTACATTATTTTCTCTTGAGTATGTTGTTTTTGAAAATGATAGTTTAGGATTTACTTTATTTTATATTGCATTATTTTATGCATTAAGAGCATTTAAAGAACACAAAGGAATATTATCTAAAGATAATTTAATAGCTATTGGATTTATAATATTTGCCGGGTTATGTTGGAAGGGTATTGTATATTGGTTATTTGCATTTGCTATAATTAGCCCAATATTTATAATTCCATTAATTGGGGTATTGGGGCTATATTGGCAAAATCTACTATGGTTCCTAACAGCTGATAGGGGAGTCCAGGAACAATCTATGTTTATAGGTATCATATACCTAGGTCTAACGCCCTTTTTTCTCTTTGGTTTGAACAAAGTGTCAAAAAAAGAGGTGCTTATGTGTGCTTTAATGCTAATTCCATGTATATTCGTGCAAAAGCTGTATATTCTTGCTATCCCATTCATATCTATAATAGCATTAATGAGTATATTGTCTATAAAAAAATATAGAGATACCATAATATCAACGGTTATAATTTTTTCTATATTTATGGCAGCATTTTTCGGGATGCATACATATCAAGAGTTTCCAACAGTTGAAGATTTTGCAGTAGTTCAAGCTGCCGCAGGATATACTAAAGATGTTCAAAATTCATTTGGTATTGGGTATGTTGCAATTTACAATGATTTAAATGTTTCAAAATATGGTGGAACCGAGGGGCATGATTATAATTGTTCTGGGTATGTATTAACACATCCATGGATAACAGATTGTAATAGCTGTATGGTTTTAAATACTAGTAAAAATATTATATTATATAAGTGTTAGGTGATACAAATGATTGTAGGTATAGTAGGGTTAAATGGATCTGGAAAAGATACTTTTGCAGATTATATTGTAAAAAAATATGGATTCGAACACAAAGATCTTGGGCAAGAAATACGGAACGAATTAAAATTATTAAAGAAAAACCATTTGGATAGAAATGAAATGATTAAATTAGGTAACGATAGACGCGTAGAATTTGGATTTGATTATTGGGCGACAAGAGCAATTAATAATACTAAAGAAAATTTAATACTCACATCAATTCGCAATCCAAAAGAAGTTCAAAAAATAGTTTCACTTGGTGGAGTTGTTATTGAAGTTACAGCAAATCAAAAAGTTAGATATGATAGAACTGTTGAACGAGTAAAAAAAGATCCTACTGCGCATGGCGATGTTAAAAGTTTTAATGAATTTAAAATTAATGAATTGAAAGAACTTAAAAATAGAGATCCATCAAAACAACAATTAATTAAATGCATGAAGATGGCAAAACATCATGTAACAAATAATTCTTCTCCTGAAGATTTTTACAAAAAAATAGATAAATTATTTAAAAAATTATTGGTTTGAATATGTTTCAATAGATTGATCGAGATGTTCTAAAGTTACTCCAGCAACTTTAAACATTTCTTCACTTTCTGATCCAACATGATATTTTTTTTCTGAAACTACTCTTGTTATTCCACAATTAATTATTAACATTGCACATGTTCTACATGGTGTCATTTTAGAATATAGTGTTGCTCCCTCTAATGATATTCCTAATTTTGCGGCTTGGCAAATTGCATTTTGTTCTGCATGTACTGTGCGCATACAATGACTTGTTTTTGTTCCATCTTCATGAATAACATCTTTCATTAAATGGCCTGACTCATCACAGTGTGGTAATCCTTTTGGAGAACCAACATAACCAGTTACAAGAATTTGTTTATCTTTAACAATAACACATCCGCTTCTTCCGCGATCACATGTTGCTCTTTCTGCTACGGTATGCATTATATCAATAAAATATTCATCCCATGATGGTCGTTTATATTGCATACATATTTATATACATAAGAATTAATAAAGCTATCTTTTCTATAAATCACTATATAACGTGAAACCATAAGGTTTATAAATAGCGAAAACATATGTTTTTATAGTAGTATAACTTAAACGGAGGTTTCTCACATGGATTATAAAGGACAATCAGCAATTGCAGGAGTTGCAATAGCAACATTAGTTTTCTTGATAGTTTTAACTGTTTACGGACAAGTTC
>Ga0247840_10007757_pt1 | contig 14766 bp, 15 predicted proteins | sample LaCruzMarch2015__FD_192404 | JGI IMG/M metagenome (GOLD analysis project Ga0247840, IMG submission 192404) | Freshwater microbial communities from meromictic Lake La Cruz, Castile-La Mancha, Spain - LaCruzMarch2015_17m | ecosystem: Environmental > Aquatic > Freshwater > Lake | place: Spain...
CATCCGCTGGCGCCGCGATGTGCGCCGGTTCCGCCCCGATCCCGTCCCGGCCGACCTGCTCGCCGAACTGTTGGCGCTGGCCGACTGCTCGCCATCCGTCGGAAACTCGCAACCGTGGCGGATCGCGATTATCGAAAACCCCGCCATCCGCGCACGCGTCCGCGCCTCGTTCGAAGCGGCCAACGCCGCCGCCGCTCTGGCCTACCCCGACGACCGGCGCGACGCGTATCTCAGCCTCAAACTCGCCGGCTTCGACATGGCGCCCGTGCATCTGGCGGTCACGTGCGACGAGACCACCCCGCAAGGCGACCGTCTCGGCGCGGCGACCATGCCGGAGATGCGGCGCTACAGCTGCGTGTCGATGATCACCGTGTTGTGGCTGGCGGCGCGCTCGCGCGGGCTCGGCATGGGCTGGGTGTCGATCCTCGATCCCGACGAGGTGCTATCTGCGATCGGTTCCGCGCCGCCACTGGTCGGATACCTGTTGCTCGGCTGGCCAGAGGAACACCATCTCGACCCGGAACTCGAACGGCACGAGTGGCAGGCGCGCACGCCAGCCGACGCCAGGATCCGGACGCTATGAGCGGGGAAAGCCCAGGCGGCGCAGCAAAGTTTGAACCCGCCGTGGACGTCATCTCCGGTCGCGCAACTGCACCGCCGGTGATCATCTTGTGCGACCACGCCAGCAATGCGCTACCACCGGGCTACGGAACGCTGGGGCTGCCCGCAGCCGAAATCGACCGCCACATCGCCTACGACATCGGCGCCGCCGGCGTCACCCGGGGTCTCGCCGATCAACTCGGCTCGGCGGCCGTGCTGTCGCGATGGTCGCGCCTGCTGATCGACCTCAACCGCGGCCTCGACGATCCGACGCTGGTCATGCGGCTGTCCGACGGCGCGGTTATACCCGGCAACCGCCACGTCGACACAACCGAGCGGGAACGGCGCATTGCCAACGTCTGGTGGCCGTACCACGCCGCCGTCGCGGGCCTGATCGATGCCGAACTGGCCCAGGGGCGCGCGCCGATCCTCGTCTCGATCCACAGCTTCACGAACATCTGGCGCGGCACGCCCCGGCCGTGGCACGCCGCCATCCTTTGGGACCGCGACCCGCGTCTGGCACTGCCGCTGATCGCGGGACTGCGGGCCGACGCGAGCCTGATCGTCGGCGATAACGAGCCGTATTCGGGCAAGTTGCGCGGCGACACGTTATGGCAACACGGGACATCCCGTGGCCTGCCGCACGCCATCGTCGAAATCCGGCAGGATCTGATCGCCGAACCGTTGGGCCAAGCGGCCTGGGCGATGCGGCTGGCGGACATCGTCACGGCGATGCTGGCCGACCCGGAGCAACGAGTGGCCTTGTCGCGCGTGGAGCACTACGGCTCCGATACCGGTCCGCTGTGATCGCGCCTATATGATCGCCACACGCACCACCATCTCCCCGAAACGACTGCACCCGACCTGAGGACGCCAAATGACCGGCAAGCCCGCGATCCCCGACATTCCAGCCAGCACCACGACCGAACTCGAAGCCGCCGCGTTCCGCCGCCTGATCGAGCATTTGCGCGGCCGCAACGACGTGCAGAACATCGACATGATGACGCTGACCGGCTTCTGCCGGAACTGCCTCGCCAACTGGTACCAGGAGGCGGCCAACGCCCAGGGCATCGCGCTCGACAAAACGGCGGCGCGCGAGATCGTCTACGGCATGCCGTACGCCGACTGGCAAGCGCAAAACCAAACCGCCGCCACGCCAGAGCAAGCCGCCGCCTACGAAGCCGCTAAGCCCAAGGGGCATTGACGGGGTGGCGAGTGACTGACATGCGGTAGCGCTGTCGACTGCCGACGCATCAGTCCCGCGGAACCGCCGCGTTCCCCGAGATAGCACCAATTAAGCGGCGGACTTTTTCCTGCGCGGGGAGGCAACCGGAGCGCTGGCGTCACCAACCGCCTCCAGCCGGTTGATCTCCTCCCAAAAGGCAGCGCGCACTTGCTCGCGCTCGTCCTCCGGGAGCCAGTTGGTCATCTGCGGGAAGACGGTCTTCCAGAACGCGGCTTCCTTGGCCGTCCAGGGCATATCCTTGGCGATGCGGGCCTTATCCAAAACCTTGTTGACCTCGGCGCGCACTTTTTCGAGCGGCGGCACATAAGGAACATAGGCCTGTTTCGGAGGCGGTCCGAACAGATCGGTCTGGGTTCCGAACAGGTCGGGTTGCGTGCTGCGTGTCGTGTGACTGGAAGACATGGTGTCCCATCGGGCAGTTTCGAATCGCACTTCGATAGTGCCTGATCGCACCCGCAAAAGCGCCAGTGCTCGCTAGTTTTCCTCAGGCTGTTCAACGGCGACAGCCGCGCCGAGCGCGCCTGCGGCAATCAGTTGGTCGTGTTCGAGAAGCGTCGCGTCGAGGATATCGTCCAACAGCTTGGCTTGGGCGGGCTCGAGTGCTGTGAGACGGCCGAGCACGTGGAGAAGATCGAGCAGGTCGCTGGTGTATTCGGCGAGCCAATGGTCGGGCTGGATGTCGGACAATGGCGAGGGCGGGCGGCGGTCGCCAATGATCGGGCGGCGGCGGTCTCTCTTGCGGTAGCTGAACCACTGGTTGAGCACGTTCATGCCGGAGACGTCGTAGTCGACCATCGCTTGGCTGACGTTGTCGACATAGCCCTTGCCGACAAACAGACGGCGGGCGGCTGCATCGTAGCGCAGCTCGTTGGGGAAGTCGTCAGGCGTCGCGGGTATCGCGCCTTCGCGCGGGATGGTCGGTCCGTCAGTGGCGATGCGTGGCGGCCCGGATGGACGACCGGCGTCGTCATCGACCATGCGCTCGCCGTAGGTGTGCAGCCAGATCACCTCGCGGCCGAGGGCGCTGGCGCGGTCGAACAGGTCAGATTGCGCGGTGATCGGCAATCGCAGGCCGGGGCGCACGAGGTCCGCCTTGAAGCGAGCTGTAAACGCGGGATGCGCCATCACGCCCGCGATGTAGGCCATCATATCCTCGGGCGAGACCGGGCGGCCATAGGCGAACGTGAGGTGCGCGAGAAGCGACGGCTTGATGTTGGAGATGGTGGCGTCGGCCGTGCGGTAGAGCGGGTAAACGCGGCCTGAGAAAGAGCCTTTGTAGTGATCGTTGTCGGGGATGAGGCCTGACAACGAAATAGCTGGACCTGAAACAGGCGACGAGCGATCCAAAGCTGTGATGAATACTTGAAGCTCGGAATAACAATTCCATAACTTAGGGAACCTCTGACCAACCACCTCGAACATGGCACACTAGGGTCCTTGCTTCGATGGGGATCGCTATGGACCAGCTGAGCTTCGCGTCGCTTGATTTTGCGGGCAAGAAGAAGCGCACGAAGCGCGACGTGTTCCTGTCCGAGATGGCTGCCGTCGTGCCGTGGGACAAGCTCCAGGCGGTGATTGAGCCTCACTATCCCAAAGTCGGCCCGCAAGGCGGGCGTCGTCCGTTTCCGCTTCGTGTCATGCTCAACATCTACTGCCTGCAGCAGTGGTACGCGTTGTCTGATCCCGGCGCCGAAGAGGCGCTCTACGACATCCAGTCGATGCGCGCCTTCGCGGGTCTCGAACTCGGTCGCGACGCGATCCCCGACGAGACGACGATCCTCAACTTTCGCCATCTGCTCGAGCGCCACGACCTCACCAAGACCGTGTTTGCGGTGGTCGCGGCACATCTGGAAGCGCGCGGTGAACTTTTGCGCGGTGGCACGATCGTGGACGCGACGCTGATTGCGGCCTCGCCCTCGACGAAAAACAAAGCTGGCAAACGCGACCCCGAGATGCGGTCATCCAAGAAGGGCAACCAATGGTATTTCGGCATGAAGGCGCACATCGGCGTCGATGCGCAAAGCGGGCTTGTGCACACCGTCGGCGTGACGACCGGCAGCGTCCACGATGCCAAAGTGATGGACGAGTTGATCCGTGAAGATGACACCGCGGTCTATGGCGACAAGGGCTATGCCAACGACCGCAAGAAGGCGCTCGCGCGGGCGGCTAGCGTGCTGTGGGCGGTCAAGGAAAAAGCAAGGCCCGGCCAGCCGCTGACGGCGGCGCAGCGTGATCAAAACCGCACCCACGGCTCGGTGCGGGCCAAGGTCGAACACGTCTTTCGCGTGATGAAATGCCAATTCGGCTATCGCAAAGTCCGCTATCGCGGCATCGCCAAAAACGGCGCGCACGTGTTCACGTTGCTAGCACTCGCCAATCTGTATCTGGCACGGGGAAAACTGCGTCCAGCGTGACGCCGGAAGGGCCCAATGGCCCCGCGCGCAAGCCGTTCAACGCCAAATGCCTCGCCCGGAAACCGAAAAATCAGAACAGCACCGGCAGATCGCGGTCCAAACCGACGCTGCTCAGAGGTTCCCTAGGCCGAATGATCGCATGGCGCGCTTCAGCGCCGACTTCAAACATGGCATGAACGGACTCCACTCTCTAACGCTGACGCAAAACGTGCCACGCGACAAAACCCCCGTAAGGAGCGCGGCCAGCTTTCGTGGCACGAGTTTTAACCAGCCCGAAACCTTAAGCTTTCGATATGGTTAACGGCGTGCGTTCAACAAAACTCCGAAAACGCCGATCAGAAGTGCGGCCATCAGGCCGATCAGTCCGGAGGCTGCGGGCTTCAACCCGAGCCAGGTAATGCGGTCTTCGACGATGCGGCGCGCTTGCGCCTCAACCGCTGTGCGCTGGGCCGGGCTTGTCGCTGCGGCAGCCTGCGTCGCCAGTGTGGTGAGGCGGCGCGTGATCGCGGGCGGCGCCGATTTCGCTGCACCGCTCCACTCGAACGCGGTGTATGGCGCGAGCTTCGGGGCGAGCGCCAAACCGACGACGAGCACGACGCCGAGTATCACGCTCGCGGAGAACGTCAGCATCGCGCCGGCTGATTGCGCGGCGCTTGGTTTGACAATGGTGACGAGCATGGGCGGGACTATCGCGACCGCAGCTATCCCGGCGGCCAACGCCACAAGCGCACCGATGTCGGCGAGCCCGGACGCGGCGATGGCCGACCCTATGAGGATCACGGCGAGTGCGCGCGCCATCGTGGGGGCGGCCGACGTGCCGGCGTTCGACGGGGCGGCACTGCTGGCGCCTGGCAAAGTCGCCGAGGACATTGCACCAGCGCCAAGGCTAAGCAGGGCTCCGCCGAACAGGGCTGCGCCGAATACCGCAATCGCGACGACGACCCCGGTCAACGCCACAGCGATGCCGGTCGAGGCGGTCGATGCGCTGATCGCGGCATACGGCGCCCCGGCGCGCTCAAACGAGATGTCTTGCCAGCGAATGCGTCCGTCGCGGCCGAAGCCTTTGCCGCAGGCGTCGCTCACATTGCTGGTGCGCGGAATGGGCTTGCCGCACAATTCGACGGTGCCGGCCGCGACTTGGCTGGTCAGCCACTTGGGCGGAGCTGTAACTGTGATGCCGCTCTCGACCGTTGCCATCATGTCGCGCTTGCCGGAGCTGGCGATGGCTGGCAGCGCGGCGACAAGCAGTAGCGCAACAATTGCCGACGATCGGCTTGTCGTCGGCCCCGTGAAGCCAGGGCCGGCGAAGGCTGCAGACATCGCGGCCAATCCGACGGCGATCAGGACAGCCAGCGCGACGAAGTTGACCGCGTCGGTTTTCAGGAACGGCACCGTGTGGGCGCGAAGTGTGGCCGGATCGGCCAGCCGTTTTTCGAGCAAACGCGCTTCGATGCTCGTGATTTCGGTGACGGCTGGCAGCGACACGAGAGCGGTGATGCCATCGCGCCAGACGACCGCCGCGAGGCACCCGGCGACGACGAGCCCGATGGCCGCGAGGACGATAAGGGTGATCGCTCGGGTGGTTCGAGCAGGGGTGAGGGCAAGTGCCAAAGCCGCAATTACGGCGGCCAATGTCGCTGCGATTAAACCTGCCGTTACGGTCGCGAATGCGCTGCCGAACACGGCGAGTATCGGGGTTGCCGGCGTAATGTGGGCGTAAAGGATGTCGATGCCGGTTGCGGCGATCTGCAGTTCTGCCGCGATCAAGGCAGCGAGCGCGAGCGCAAGCGCGAGGCGGGACGCGGTGCCGAGTTCAGGCCTGAACCTCGGACTGTTTGCGTTCGACGCGTTCGGGTGACCCGCTCGACGCGCCTGGAACAGCGCGGTCAGGAACAACGCGCCGGAGATGCCGACCGCTATGGCGAGACCGTCGAAGCCTTGAGCGAACACCGCAGTGACGACAGCGACCCAGATAGCCGCTCCTGCCCACGGGGTGTCCAACGGGACATATAGCGGGGCCTCCAAAGGGGCTTTTCGGTTCACTGAGGTCGAGCCGCTGCGTTGTGACGGGTCATTGGCCATTGCGGGACGTCCAAGCGATAACGGCAAGCCAAGTGGCCAGTATGAGCGGAATGCCATGCGCGACTATCGCGTAGCCAAGCGGCATACCGCCCGGCTTCAAACCGTTCAGCGCAGGCGTAAGCAGGGGTATCGCAACGACGATTATGGCTAGCCCGCACAGTGTGGCCAGTCGCCGTGCCAGCTTGCGGGGTTGGGCGCTGACTTTCGACGGACTTGCGGGCCGTGTCTCGGGCTCTGTCTGGTGTGCTGCCATCGTTTCGCGCTCCTAGCTGCCGCCTCGAGGCTGTCAAAGTCGACGTTTTAGGCACCGTAAGGACGGCGCGGTCAGGATTTGACGCGGCCTACGGCACGGCCGAGCGTTGGTCGGGGTGCGATCGGCGCCGTCAAGTCCATTTGGCGGTCATCGACGACAAAAATTGGTCGGTAACGGGCCAGCGGTTTCTTGACACCGGCGGTTGCCTCTCGCATGTTACGCCCGCTGCCGCGTAAGGGCTGCGTGAGCGATTTTCGAAAATGTCCAAGTCTGGGGAGTGAGCGGGGCTGAACTCGGAAAAACCGGGTCGGCCCCGTACCGTTTTATGGCGTCTCGCGGCCGTCATGCCTTCTTTTGCCAACGGCCGGTTTCGCCCTGCTGCCAATACGTTGCCGGAGCGCCTGCCGCTTTGGCTGCTTTCCACTGCAGCCGCGCCTTTTGGAGCGCATCCGGGTCGTTGCCGTCGAACAGGATGACGATGCGAATGAAACCTGTGAACGAAGTCGTCTCGGCACCTTCCACGAGAAACCGCACGCCGGCCCCGTTCGGCGTTTCATGGCCGGTCGTCAGCAGGATTGGCTGATGCTCGGGGTTACCGTCGCTCGCCCGCCCATGCGGCAGGAAGCTGTCAGGCCGATAAGTCCACAATGCTTCGTCGAGCGCGTCGAGCCGTTCTTCCGAACCAACTTGAACGACCGCGCGCCAGCCACGTTCCAGCGTCTTTTCCAGCAGCGTCGGAATGACGGCTTCGAGCGGCTGGCGTTCCAGATGGTAGAACAGCACCTCTGTTTCCTGGGCCGTTCCCCGATCAGATGCTGTGGAAGGCGCGGCTGACGGATCGGTCATTGGTGGTCTCGTCATAAAAATTTCACACTGCGGCGCGGACGGGGCTTGATTTCCGTTTCGCAGGCTCTATTTCGTGTCTTCCGCTGGCGCCCGTTCGGCGCGTCGATGCCGGTCCGCAGATGTTCCGACCACCGGAACCTGTTGGAGCAGCGTCCTCGCTCTGGGCCGCCGCCATGATCCTGGGCCGGGAGTTTGTGCCGCGCTGCAATGCGCCGCCGAACTCCCGGCCGGGCGATCCTCCCGGTTGCCGGTCAGAGGATCACGATCTCCCGTCGGCCGATAATCAAGTCATGTATTGCGTTGTTTCTCGTGCCGCTCAGGCGAGAGATCAGCGCCGCAGGTTGCGTGGGATCTCGCCAGCGTCGACCAGCGTGTTAACGCATGTCTTCGACAGTTTTTTACCGTTGGCCTCCATGCAGCGACGCATGGTCGTGCTGCCGACCGGTTCGGCCGAACAGTATTTCAAATAATCGTCCTGGCAGTTCTTCTGCACGCGCTCGTCCCACTTGGATGCCGACGCTAAGTTGGCGGAGAGGATTATCGCGAAGCAGGTGGCGGCCGAAAGGCGCACGGCGGCTTGAAGCGGCGTCGTCATTGGCGTCGTTTCCCGGTGTTGCTGAGATCGGAGTTGCTGAGATCGGTGTTTGCTGACGTCGTGTGGCTAACGTCGTGTAGCTGGGCGTGCCGATGTCTGCGGTCAGGTGGGCATTCGCCACCCGCCCGCAACAGCACCATGCTGCCCAGCCAACGTCTATGAAATTAGATCATGTATCCGCAGAGGTGAACCGCAAACCAACGGGTGAACGGCCGATCAGCTTTTCGCATACGGGTTGTCGCTCTTGCGCAACTGAAAGCGGATCGGGACGCCTGGCATGTCGAATGCCTCGCGCAGGCCGTTGACCAGATACCGAACGTAGGACTTCGGCACTTCCTCGGGCTTGGAGCAGAACGCCACGAACGTCGGAGGCCGCGCTGTCGTCTGGGTGATGTAGCGCAGCTTGATGCGACGCCCGCTGGCGGCTGGCGGGGCATGGCGCTGGGTCGCCTCGGCAAGCCAACGGTTGAGTGCGCTGGTCGGCAGGCGGCGGTTCCAGGTGTCGTAGGTCTTGACGACGGCGGCCATCATCTTGTCGAGGTTCTTCTCGGCGAGCGCCGAGATGGTGACCATGGCGATGCCTTGAGCCTGCGACAGGCTGCCGTCAAGCTCCTCGCGCAGCTGTGCCAGCTTGGCCTGTTTGTCCTCGACGAGGTCCCATTTGTTGATGGCGATCACGAGCGCGCGGCCCTCCTCGACCGCCATCGAAGCGATCGTCATATCTTGGTGCTCGAACGGGCGCTCCGGGTCGATCAGCAGGACGACGATCTCGGCGTAGCGAAGGGCACGGATGGTGTCGCTGGCCGACAGCTTTTCTGCGGTTTCGGTGATCTTGGCTTTGCGGCGCAATCCGGCGGTATCGTAGATTGTGAAGCTGCGGTCCTGCCACGCGAACTCAGACGCGATACTATCGCGCGTCAACCCCGGCTCGGGGCCGGTGATCATGCGGTCTTCGCCGAGCAGCGCATTGACGAGCGTCGATTTGCCGGCGTTGGGGCGGCCAACGATCGCCATTCGGATCGGACGGTTGGGCGCGATCGCGTCTTCGGCTGCGGCCGCATCGACATCGAGATCGGCGGGTGGTGACACGGTTTCACCGTCGTCCTCGACGGATCCGCGACGGCGCCGCTTGGCGGTTGGTTTCGGCGGAGACAGCCCGAGGGCGCGAAGCATCGCCCATTCCAGGTCGTCGAAGCCTTCGCCGTGCTCGGCGGAGATCGCAACCGGTTCGCCAAAGCCCATACCGTAGGCGTCGAGAAAGCCAGCGTCGCCTTTGCGGCCCTCGCATTTGTTGGCGACGAGGATCACCGGTTTGCCCGAGCGGCGGGCGATGGTTGCGAACGTCTCGTCGTCGGCGATGATGCCAGCGCGCGCGTCGATCACGAATAGCACGAGGTCGGCGGCCTCGATCGCAACTTCGGTCTGGCGGCGCATGCGCTCGGAGATCGAGCCGCGCGGGGCGACCTCGAGGCCAGCGGTGTCGATGATCGTGACCGTGTGGGACATTACGTCGGCGTCGCCGTCGCGGCGGTCGCGTGTCAAGCCGGGCAGGTCCGAGACGAGGGCGTCGCGGGTGTTCGTCAGGCGGTTGTAGAGCGTGGACTTGCCGACGTTCGGCCGGCCGACGATGGCGACCGATGGTTGGCGATCGGCCGGTTTGTGTTCGGTCGGCTGGCGACGGTCAGGCGTTGCGGCAGGGTCGGCGGGCATGTCAGGTTGGCTTTCTCAGCATGACCCGCGCTTATGCCGGAAGATCAATGACTTGGGAATAGCGGCCATACACCCGCTTATAGGCCGCCAAATTTGGTCAGTTCATTGCGATCAGGCGGGCGTTGTCGGTCAGGACGTACATCCGGCCCTGGGCGACCACGGGGGCGATGAATACCGGATTGCCGATATCGGACTGCGTCGTGAGCTTCCCGGTGACAGCGTCGACGCCAGCGAGCTTCCCCGAACTCGACGTCAACCACAGCATACCGCCAGCAAGCGTCGGCCCGGCCCAGACCTTTGCGGCAGGCAGTTGCGTTGTCCACTGGACCTTGCCGTCCCGACGCGACAGGGCGAGCAGTTGGCCCGTAATGTCGACGACGAATACGGTTTCGCCCGCGACCCACGGCGTCTGGAAGCCCGCGATCGGCAGCGACCATAGGCGCTCACCGTCCTTGAGTTGTGTCGCGACCATGCGGCCCGCGTGGCCGACGCCGAACACGACGCCTTGGTCGACGGCCGGGCGGCCAGCATCGGTCAGAGCCGACTGCGAGCTGGCGCGCGAGCGGGTCAGCGTCTCGGTCCAAACGGTGTTGCCGTCGGCAGCTTTCAGGGCGACGATATCGCCAGATGGGTATGGGACGACGACCATGTCGCCAGACACGGCGGGGCTGGCATTGTTGACCAACGCTGACGACTGGGGCAGACCGCGCACGGCCCACAGTTCGGCCCCGTCGGCGCCGTTGAAGGCGTGGAACCGGCCGTGGCTGGTGACGACGTAAAGGCGGTCACCGGACGCTGTGGGGGAGGCGCGGACCGGTGCGCCGATGACTTTTTCCCACAGCTTTTTGCCAGACGCGGGGTCGATCGCGGCGATGATGCCATACCCGCTGGCGCCATACAGGCGGCCGCCGTCATAGGCCAAACCGCCCCCGTAGCCGTTGCCTTTCGCGCCGGTGTCGGGGACCAACTGGGTGCGCCAGACGACGCCGCCGCCGCTGGCTGAAAACGCCGTTACCTTACCGTCGGCATCGAGTGTGTAGACGCGTCCCTCAGCCACCACCGGGCTGGCGGTGAGCCGGCCTTTGCTGCTCGACCCGTCGCCAGCATCGCCAGTCCAGACTTGCTTGGGCGCCGCAGACGACAGCGCCAAGTGGCCCGGCGCATTGCTCGGTTCGCCGCCCGGCTGCGACCATGCTTCGTTGGCGCGAATGGGTGGCAGCGCGACGGGGGTGCCAGCTTCGGCCAATTCGCCCGGCAACTTCGCGTCGCGGTCGACCAATGCGATGCGGCGGCCGGGCAGCGGGGCGATCTTTTCTTTGAACGGGTTGAGGTCGCCGAGTTTTGGCAGCTCCGGGCCGTCGCCGGCGCACCCAGGCAGGGTGGCTGCGGCGGCGGCAGCCAGCATGGCTGCAGTGAACCCATTGAGCAGACGACCCGTCATGGAACCCTCGAAGCGTTAAGTCGATCAACGGCTGCCGCTTACTTCTTGGTCGCGTCTCCGGCCGGCGTTGCCGGTGTCGTGCTTTGCGCCGGGGTGCCGGGCGATTGTTTGGCCAGGTCGGAGGCAGCTATGCCGGCCATATGAGACTGCACACGCTCCCTGAGCTGCTGGGACGCTTTCACATCGCCGAGGATCAGCAAGAACGCCGCGCGGGCGTCGTCGATTTTGCCAGCTTTCAAAGCGGCGAGACCGAGCATTTCTCTTGCCATGGCGCGATACGCCACCTTCTCGTCCATCAAAGGGGTGAGCCGATTCTGCATTTCGGTCCAGTCTGCGGCGTCCAAGCGAAGCCCGGCGGCTTGCAGCCCGGCGAGATCGCCGATGATGGCTGGCACCGTCGCGTCACTGAACAACGCGTCGTAAGCGGCGACCGCCTCGGCTTTTTTGTCGGCCTTGACGAGGGACGCCGCAGCGTGAAGGCGCGCGAGCGTGGCGTAGCCGGATGGTCCTGAGGCTGCGAGATTGGCAAACGCCGTGTCGGCTTCGACCTCTTTTTTCTCGACAAGAAGACGACGGGCGGCCTCGAACTTAGCGCCGGCGGCTTCGGCACTGGCCCGGCGCTGACCGTCATAGACTTGCCAGCCCAGCGTGCCCAAGGGGATCGCGAGGATCGCTGCGATGATCAGGACTTTGTACTTGTCCCAGATCTTTTGATAGGACTCGTTGCGCATCTCGGTGTCGAGTTCGCGCAGTAGGGCATCGTTTCTGTCGACCATCGGTTCGGTTGTCTCGCTGTCGCCTCAAGCCCGCCGTGTCGGCGCGCAATCCCCGTCAATAGCCCACGTCTGCGTGCGCCGCCACCCTGAGCGACCCGCAATCACGTGCGCAGGTTTTTCGGCTTTTTCGTGTCCCGGGCTGGCGGAACTGCTGCGGGTTCAGCGGGCCCGGGCGGCGTGAGCGCATAGGTGTGTTCGGGCGCCGGGAAAGCGCGGCTGCGAACATCCTCGGCGTAGCTCGCGATCGCGTCCTCGATGGCCTCTGCAACCCGGCCGAACTTGCGGACGAATTTCGGCACGCGCTCGGATAGGCCCAGCATGTCCTCCATGACGAGGATTTGGCCATCGCAGGCCGGCGATGCCCCGATACCGATGGTCGGGATCGGCACGGCGGCGGTAATGCGGGCGGCCAGCGGCTCGGCCATGGCTTCCAGCACGACGGAAAAAGCACCGGCTTGCGCGACGAGGCGCGCGTCCTCCTCGATCGGGGCCCAGCTGTCGGCCGTGCGGCCCTGCGCCTTGAAGCCGCCGATGACGTTGACCGACTGCGGCGTCAGGCCGATGTGGGCCATCACCGGGATGCCGCGCTGAACCAGGAAGTCGATTGTCTCTGCCATACGGCGGCCGCCTTCGAGTTTGACCGCCCCGCAGTCGGTTTCCTTCATGACGCGGGCGGCATTGCGGAAGGCGACCGACGGGCTCTCCTCGTAGGTGCCGAAGGGCATGTCGATGACGACGAGGGCTCGCTTCGAGCCTCGCACGACCGCGCGGCCGTGCATGATCATCAACTCGAGCGGCACGGGCACGGTCGTCTCATAGCCGTGCATGACCATGCCCAGGCTGTCGCCGACCAGCAGGAAGTCGCAGTAGCGATCGGCAATGGCGGCGGTGTGCGCATGATACGCGGTCAGCGACACGATCGGGGACAAGCCTTTGCGAGCCGTGATGTCGGGCGCCATCAGGCGTTTGGTTGGCGACTGCACGGACATGGGGGTCTCCTGGCCTCGGCGGATTGCGTGACGTTTGCGCCGCTTCGTTTACACAAATTGTAACAATGGCGCTCGGCTCGACAGGTAACAATTGCGCAAGACGCAAGGGTCTGGTAATCATGAGTTAGCGGAAAGAGCGTAGTTAATGAAGGGGTTAGGCGGACATCTTCGGTGGTTTCCGCAACTGTTGGCTGCAGGTTCGGCCGATTCTCGTCCGGTAGGGTGCCATGTCGAAATTGCCGATTGCTCCGATCAGTCCGTGCGCGATTTTGCGCGCTGCGCTTTGTGCTGCGTCGATCGGGTCGCTGCTTCTTGCAACACCAACCGAAGCGCGCCGTCGCACGGAACTTGCCCCGCCAAAGCCGCCGGTCGTGTCATCCAAGGACCCGCTGGTCGTCATCGTCTCGCTGAAACGCCAGCGGCTCACCGTATACAACCGCAACGGTAGCGTGACGGAAGCGCCGATCTCGAGCGGCAACGCGCAGAACCCGACGATCACGGGTGTGTTCAGTATTCTCGGCAAATCGGTCGAGCACTTCAGCAATCTCTACAACAACGCGCCGATGCCCTACATGCAGCGGTTGACGTGGTCGGGGACGGCAATGCACGCGGGTCACCTGCCCGGGTATCCCGCGTCACACGGGTGCATTCGCTTGCCGCACGCGTTCTCGCAGCGGCTCTACGACATGACCTCCGTCAACACGCGCGTGATCGTGTCGAATGCCGAAGTGGCGCCGCGGGCGATCTCTCACGCCAAGCTGCCCGGACCACCGCCCTCCGCCGAGGAAGTGGTTGCTCTTGATACGACAGCCGCAAACCGCGTCGCGAGCCTTGGTGGCGGACTGGGCGACGTCAAACTGCGCCGTGGCGACGACGTGCCGGTGACGGCTGCAGCGAAGGCCCGCTTTGCCGAAACGCGCGATCTGTTCGAAGCTATCGCGTCGGTCGATGCCGAGCATGCCATCAAGCTCGAGGCGTTCAAGGCCGCGCGGAAGGCGCTGATTGTGGCTCAAAATGACCTCGACAAGGTCGAGGACAGCGCCCGCGAGGCCACCGCAACGATCGACCGCATCGGCCGTGTCCGCGATAAGCTGGAGGCGCAACTCGCGGCGATCGGCCGTCGGATGGAGAGCCCGCTCGGCGACCGCGCGCTGGAAGCCTTGATAAGTGCCGAGGATAAAATAGAGACCAAGCTGTTCGACCTCGCGAGCGAGCTCGAGCTGGCTCAGGACACGCTGAGCGACGTGGATACCCTGAAGCCCGATTATCAAGCCCGGATCGCGACCGCCAGTGACGCCAACGCGCGTGCCAGCGAGGCTTTGCTGGAGGCCAGCCAGGCGCTGAAGGACGCGCGTTCGGCTTATGCGCTCAAAAAGCGCGAGGATGCCCGATACATGCGCCCCGTTTCGGTGTTCGTCAGCCGCAAGGATCAGCGCCTGTATGTGCGCCAGGGCTTCGAGCCGGTGCTCGAAGTACCGGTCACGATAACCGAAGCGGACATGCCGCTTGGAACGCATGTCTACACGGCCATGGGATACAGCGACGATTTTTCAAGACTCGATTGGACTGTCGTGTCGGTGCCAACGCGTGACCGCGACACGGGATCAGAATCACAGCTACAACCGGCAACGGCCGCAGCAGCGCTCGACCGCGTGCAGTTTCCGCAAGAAGCGATGGCTGCCATCGCGGAGCGGATGAAGCCTGGGTCATCGCTGATCATCTCGGACGAGACGACCAGCCAGCACTTTGGTGACGGCACAGATTTTACGGTCGCTACGCGGTGAGCGGCTAAGGGAGACTAGCTAGTCTCCCTG
>Ga0247840_10007758_pt1 | contig 14763 bp, 14 predicted proteins | sample LaCruzMarch2015__FD_192404 | JGI IMG/M metagenome (GOLD analysis project Ga0247840, IMG submission 192404) | Freshwater microbial communities from meromictic Lake La Cruz, Castile-La Mancha, Spain - LaCruzMarch2015_17m | ecosystem: Environmental > Aquatic > Freshwater > Lake | place: Spain...
AACAGTGAAGTTTATACCCATCACGAATGAGAATTCCCGTTTTATGAAAGCATACTCGGCCATCTTTGAAAGTTGCTCAGTCGGCCAATCCTCGCAATACTTCAGTATTGCTTGCGGTTGGCCTCAATCACAACTTCCAAATATGACCTCAACCTGTTTCCATAAATTCGGTAATTCTCATTCGCGATGGGTATATACTGCTCGCACTTCAAATTTTCGGAATATGTGCATCTCCAGCGAGCAGTATATCGCGAGGCCGGATGGCCTCGCCAATAACAACGTATACCCATCGCAGATAATATGCGGCCGACTAGGCCGCTTCCACATTCGATCAAAGTTCGATACTTTCCCAGCATCCGCAAAAACCGTAATTCTCATTCGCGATGGGTATACTATCCCAATTGGGCCCTTAAGATTGTAAATTCATCCGCTCTGACCGAAGAAGGCATCCAATATAAACCTGCTCCACCGTGTGCTTCATTGACTCTCTCGCCAGAGCGTTTTTCTATGTGTCGAACTACCTCATGCACCGTATCTGTAGGCGTCAGCCATTCGAGAGAGTCCCCACATTCAAAACGGTTCCGGACTTCCACAAGGGCCATAGATCTCGCTTCGTCATACTCTCTAACGACACCTGCAAATCTATGAGTAAGTGGCTTAGATCCTCCATCGTCGAAATTCTCTCCGTAATGATTTGGGTTCCTCTTAAGAAAGCCTGTCATTAGCGTTCGATTACTGGTGCTCATCAGCTCTTTGAGATTGTCAGGGTTAAAGGGGCGGCCGGCAATCATGTCGTCTATTGCGCGCCTATAGGCCCGAGCTACTAAACTCACGTAGTAGATCGATTTGGTTCGCCCCTCGACCTTTAAGCTGCATACGCCTGACTGATGGAGATCTGCCAATAGTTCTATCGCGCAAAGGTCTCTTGAGTTCATCAAATACGTGCCGTGTTCGTCTTCGTCTACCTCATAGCGATCTTCTGGTTTATTGGGTTCAGTTAGAAAATAAGTTCCATCTATCGGCTGGTAATTCGTTGAGTCCTTAGCCGCAGGCCTATTGCTTTCGACTTGTTCTAGGCTTCCAATCTCCGAGCTGAGCTTGTATTCCCAGCGGCAAGAATTTGTGCAAGTCCCTTGGTTGGCATCCCTGTGATTGAGGTAGTTCGAGATGAGACAACGGCCAGAATGAGCAATGCATATAGCGCCATGCACGAATGCCTCTAGTTCTATATCGGGGACCTTCTGACTAATCGAGGAGATCTCCTTAAGCGATAGCTCTCGAGAGAGCACGACTCGCTTTATCCCCATATCTCGCCAGAACTCAACAGATGCCCAGTTTGTTGCGTTAGCCTGAGTGGAGAGGTGGATCACAGCCTCTGGTCTTAATCGGCGAGCCTTAGCGATCAATCCAGGATCGGCCATGATAAACCCATCGGGGCACAGATCTTGGACTTGGCAAAAGGAATCTAGAAACCCATCTATCTTGCTGTTGTGAGCGAAGATGTTCATCGTGATATAGATTTTTTTGCCAAACTTATGGGCGTAATCTATCCCTTCGGCTACCGAGGCGATCCTAAACTCATTCTCTCTCGCTCTTAGTGAAAAAATCGGAACACCCGCATAAACTGCATCAGCTCCATAAGCGAACGCGAATCGCAGTTTTTCAATACTGCCCGCAGGCATAAGAAGCTCAGGGGGCGAGAAGTCAGGTTCACTACTAATCGGGACATTCGTGGACGTCATGGAATATCATCCCTAATTGTTAAGCTCTAAACACATTACGGTTACTCGCTTTTCTGTAACTGCTCATGATTAAACGCTCGATGATGGCGGTTACGAAGAGGATTTTATTGTGTTACTAGCGTTATCGGGTTATGGCATGCATGTGCGCCACACAATGACAACAAACCCAAGTATCACTAAAACACCCAAACTGCCATGAACTTTGGTTCTATCGGACGACGTTATTTTCTATTCTTTTTAGTCTACATACTGATACTAGACTTGGTTGCCACAATACAGTTTAGTTTCATGACCCAGGCAGAGCTTCGCCTATCCCCATACGTCATACACAGCATTATCGGGTGTCTGTCTGGTTTGATGATTGCGGTTTTATATGAGCGTCTACGTGAATCCCAAGAGTTCCTAAAAGCCGTTATTGCCAATTCTAAAGAGGGTGTCGCTGTATTTGACAACAAACTCAAGTGCAGGGTTTGGAATAATCTCATGGAGGAGATTACCGGAATCCCAGCAGCTGGTGTCATAGGAAAGCGCTGTTTCGATTTTCATCTCGATCTTCCGAAACAGGAAATGGAAGATCTGCTAAAGCAAACTCTAGCGGGCAATAGTGTCTCATCCGAACATTCCGATAAGTCATATCCATATCAAAAACCCAAATCACAGGAGAAGGGCTGGATATCGCCGATGTTTAGCCAACTCGTTTCTATCGATGGCCGAGTCCTCGGTGTCGTTGTAACCCTTAGTGATACAACCCAGAGGCGAACTATCATTGATAAGCTAGTCCAGTCCCAGAGGATGGAAGCTATCGGTCAAATGGCCAGCGGCATAGCACATGATTTCAATAATATACTGACCGGCATAATGGGCTTTGCAGATTTGGCAATTCATGAAATCGGCGAGAGTAATAAAGCTAGACATTATGTGGAAGGTATTAAGCAAGCCAGCGAAAGAGCCGGCGGCCTGACTCGACAACTCCTAGCGTTTTCTCGGCATCGCGTTCTCGATCCTCAGGTGCTTGACGTCGAAAACATGATAAACGGACTACATGCGCTACTTAATCGTTTGATCGGAGAGGATATCGAGTTCTCCACGCGATTAGCAGAGGACGTCGGATGTGTGCGTTTGGACCGCTCTCAATTCGAGCAACTGCTAATCAATTTGATTGTGAATGCTAGGGATGCCATCAGTGATACAGGTTCGATTGTCGTAGAAGCGCAGAGTGTAAACATATCGGCCGATGACGAGTTGCTTATAGGCGATAGCCCCAAACCTCCTGGCCTTTACGTGAAAATATCTGTCAGCGATACCGGCTGTGGAATGGACACGGAGGTCAAACATAAAATCTTCGAGCCGTTTTTTACTACTAAAGATGGAGACAGAGGGACCGGATTGGGTATGACCACTGTGCTTAGGATTGTTGAGGAAGCTGGGGGTGCTGTCATCATAGACAGTGAGCTTGGGCAAGGAACGACTGTCTCCGCATATCTTCCGCGCGTGGCCACCGAAAGCCGAGAGTGAGCGGATGAAAATCTCCAAACGAAATTGGCCCCGCAGACATCATGGTAAAGGAATCGGCCAATGAAGTTAGTGGCGGCTACCGGCAATCAGAACAAAATTCGAGAGCTGACCACAGTAGCGAAAGAGTTTGGTGTGGAGATTATCGATCCTCTCAGACTATCTGAGTCTCTTGGCTCCTTGCCGCCTGTCGTTGAGGAGGTTGGACAGAGCTATCTCGAGAATGCATGGCTGAAAGCTAGCGCCTACAGCACATGGTCGGGATTGGATGCTCTTGGTGACGATTCGGGTTTGGAAGTTGTAGCCTTGGGTGGTGCCCCAGGGCTGCACTCTTCTCGTTATGCTGGCCCGGGCAGTAGCGATCACCAGAAAATCGCCAAGCTACTTTTCGAGCTTGAAGCCAAGGAAGCTACAGATGTGACTCTAGGCAGGCAAGCATTTTTTCGCTGTGCATTGGCAACCGTGTCCCCAGATGGGAGTCGCCGGTATTGTGCCGAATCAAAGTTGCATGGTGAGATCCTCAGGCAGACTCGGGGCCAGGCGGGCTTTGGTTATGACCAAATAGTTTTTATCCCAGAGATAGGTGCAACCTTGGCGGAGCTTAGTTTTCAAGACGTTTGCGCCAAAGGGTTCCGTGGCCTTGCTCTGCGCAAATTACTTGCCCAGATGGTCGGCGCTTACGATGCATGATTATACCCATCGCAATTCCCGTTTCCCCAACCTCGACTCAAGATCATGGCTTCAGGACATGAACTTGTTATGCCTTCGTATTCGACTGGCGTTCAAGCCAGGAGACTAAGAGCTTATATACAAGAGAAAGAACTACGGCTCCGAGAAATAGGCCGATTATCCCCATGCGTAGAAAACCGCCTAGAGCTCCCAAGAAGATGACGAGCATTGGGACCGGTGCCCCTTTTCCGAGCAGGAGAGGCTTGAGTATATTGTCTGAGGTCATAACCATGAGAGACCATGCTAAGAATAGGCCAGCAGTTAGAGAGCTCGCATTTGAGAATAGATAGATGCAAGCCACTATCAAGACAGGACCAACACCGACTTGAATTATGCCGAGGATCAAGCAAACGAAAGCCCAGAGTCCAGCTCCTGGGATCCCTGCAGCGGCGAATCCAACCCCAGACAAGACTGCCTGAATAAAAGCAACACCGAGAATACCTCTAGCTACATTGCGCACTGTGATCTCTGCGTCTGCGACAAACTCACGTCCACGCTCTGAGCTAAGGCGCTCAAAAAATAATTCAACTACATGACCTGATCGCTTGGAACTCGCCAGCATCACTCCGGCAATCACAATAGAGAAGACAAACTGGAGTACAGCAAAACCCCCTTGGGCCAATGCCCCCAATAACCATGTGGCTAGATATTTCAATTGAGGAGAGAGGGGAGCAAGAGCTTCGGCGAGATTTTCAGATGCGAGCGTCCATATATCAAATATCTGCTGACCGACAATAGCCCAATCCTTAACTCTCTCAGTCGGAGGAGGAATGCTGAACGTTCCCTGATCCCACATCTCTCTTATAGCGGTGACACCCGAGACTAGAGAGTCAGCAAAGAACCAACTCGGGATCACGATGATAATGAGGAGTAGGCTACTCACAAGAATCGCTGCTAACTTACTGCGTCCACCGAGGCGCTCTTCTAGAAACTTATACCCGGGAAAAACAGCTATCGCTAAAACACCGCCCCATACAACAGGAATGATAAATGGCATTATGATTTGAAAAGACCAGATCAATAAAACGAGCACTGCCGCAAGACGAAGAATTAGGTCTATGATTTGAGGCAGCATTTTGTCCGTGTCTTTAAAGTCGATCATGTGGCTTCCATATTGTTGTAATTTCTTAACCGTTGATGCCTCAACTTACCGCAGGCGTGAACTGGTACCTGCATAATATACTGCTCGCACTTCAAATTTTCGGAATATGTGCATCTCCAGCGAGCAGTATATCGCGAGGCCGGATGGCCTCGCCAATAACAACATATACCCATCGCAGATAATATGCGGCCGACTAGGCCGCTTCCACATTCGATCAAAGTTCGATACTTTCCCAGCATCCGCAAAAACCGTAATTTTCATTTGCGATCGGTATATCCTGATGCTCGGTCTTGGCCAGCTCCAAAACAATGCAGCTGATCAGACATTTACGTTGCCACTACAATGGGCAGTCGGTATATCTTATCGGGAGCCGACTCTTACTCAGAAGTTAAACCCTTTGCCGACCTCTGCCGTTGGGGTTGTCTCCTTTGCCTCTATGCTCTGGCGGCGGGCACCAGACTTATTAGTCTTCTTTGACTGCAGTAATACTTCGAGACGCTTTAGCTCTTTTGGAGTTAGCACGGCAGAGAGTTTGGTCCTTATCTGTTGGCGCTGTGTAATTCTACATAGGTTCTCTTCCTCTTTTAATTTTAGGTCTTTACAGGAACGTTCTTTTTTCCTGCCGTCTTCGAGAATATCTACGACATCTTGAGATTGCTTGTTCGTAATGTCTAGCTCTTCTTGAATGTTCTCAAGGAACAGATTTTCCCTGTAGTTGAATTTTGGCTTAGACTTTTTGACGACCTCTTGGCTACCACTTCGCTCAGGAGCACTAGGTTGAGCAACCCCAGGTTGGGCTTGAGCCGTAGTCACTATGCTTAGGGCAAGAAGCACAAATATAATAGCTAATCTTTGTCTTCGATTGTCTCTAGTTTTCATAATGCCCTCAGTGATGGAACCGCATAAACATGGTTTGACTAACGCAAATCATAGGAGGTGACTCTCACCTTCGGAAATCGGCAACTGCAATCTCCATACGCTCTAATGCTTGAAGCAATAAATTCCTCGGGCATGCGAAATTCAGCCGCAAGAAACCAGGTAACCCGAAAAACTCGCCATCGAATAGTCCAACCCCAGCGTCTTCAAAGAATTCGCTTGGATCTTCCAGAGCCAAAGCCCTCATATCAAGCCAAGACAGATATGTGCCTTCTACGTGGGTAACCGTGACAGGAGCTAATCGCGTTTTCACGAACTCCTCAACAAGATCTCGATTCCCCCTCAGATAGGTTATGAGAGCTTTCAGCCAATTGGTGGAGTCCTTATAACCAGCTAGAGCTGCAGAATACGCGGGAAGAGGCAGGTCTGATACGAGCGCATATCCACTTTCTTTGAAACGCTGCCTTAACATTTGGTCTGATATAACAGCAAAACTTATCTGGAGCCCCGATATATTGAAGCTCTTGCCGGGACCCATAAGGGTTAGAGTCCTTGCTGCAATTTCTGGACTGATCGTAGAAAGCGGACAATGCCTTTTATCTTCGTCGAGGATAATCCCAGAATGATGCTCGTCCGAGCAAACGATCACATCATTGGCCAGACATATCTCAGAGAGTTGCGCCAGCTCTTGTCTTGTGAACACTCTCCCAACAGGATTATGTGGATTACATAAAAGAAGTAAGCTCACCCCCTTCTTGAATGCCTGCTCTAAGGCGGCAAAATCAATTGTCCAAAACTGGTTGTCTTCTTTTAAAGGCAACGCGAGGACATTTCTCTTGGTCTCTTTTGGAATATGAAGAAACGGCGGGTATATGGGTGTGAACGTCGCTACAGTTTCACCTTCCCCTGCAAATGCGAGGCAAGACAATGCCAAACCTGTTCTCGCACCCGGTAGCCAAAGAAGCCAGTCAGGGTCGATCTCCCAGTCATGCTCTTTCTTGAGGTAACTGCAAACGGTATCTATGAGTTCTTGAGGCGTGTTCGAATAACCGAAAACGCCGTGCTCACAATCTCGCCTAAGAGCTTCTCTTATCGCTGGAGATACTTGGAAGTCCATGTCCGCCAACCAAAGCGGTATTATCTCCTCCCCATTATTTCCGGTCTTGTCAGCATAGCGGCTCCACTTGCTACTAAAAGTCCCACGTCTTTCCACTGGTGTGTCGAAGTCGAAATTCATATGCCTACTTGCTTTGTCATTGAGGTCCCCTATTTTGATCAGCGCACCTGCAATGTATACCCATCACAAATGAAAATCACTAGATAGTTCCTGTCCTGAAACCCCGCTTTTGGCCGATCTTGGGAGAACGGGAGATTACAAAAATGCTCGTTTACAGCTAGTAAAGTCCGCTTTTTGCAATTCCCGTTCTCCCAACCTCGACTCAAAATCATGGCTTCAGGACAGGAACTAGATCTGCGAATGCTAGCAACTTGACATATATTTCGCTATTAGGCGAAATAGCGAAATGAAAACGTTCGCCAGTATCGCAAAAGCACTTAGTGATGAAGGAAGGGTTAGGATTATTCGTGCCCTAGACAAGGAGGACGAGATCTGCGCGTGTCAGTTGACGGAGCTTCTGGGTCTTACCCCATCGACCGTCTCTAAACATCTTGGAATCCTTAAACAGGCGGGACTCTTGAAGAGCCGCAAAGAAGGGACGTGGATCTTTTATACGATCAACACACAAAGCCGTGACAAGCTAGTGACGGCATGGATTGAGTTTGCTCTCAAGACGGTAAGGAACGAGAGCGAGTATAAAGAGGATAAAAAAAAGCTGAAGGCGATCAAACAGCTCAACCCCGAAGATCTCTGCTCCAAACAAAGGTGCCGCCGATGACAAAGATGACAAAATTGCGTCAAAGACCGAAGGTTCTTTTCCTCTGCACAGGAAACTCCTGCAGGAGTCAGATGTCGCAAGGGTGGGCTAACCACCTCAAGAGCGAGCACATCGAAGCCTATTCAGCAGGGATCGATCCGCAAGAGCTGAATCCACTCGCAGTGAAGGTAATGGCCGAGGCCGGAGTCGACATAAGCAAACATACTTCAAAGCATCTCGATGCGCTCAAAGACATTTGCTTCGATTATGTCATCACGGTCTGCGACTCGGCCAACGAGGCTTGCCCTATATTTTCCGGCAATGCGAAGAAAATACACGTGAGCTTCGACGATCCGCCCAAGCTGGCACAAGGAGCAATCAGCGAGTTCGAAGCGCTTGTCCATTATCGCCGCGTTCGAGATGAGATCAAAACATTCATAACCACTCTGCCAGAACGATTATCGAGCAAAGGAGATTGAACAATGCAGAAAAATACCGGCACATGTTGCCCAGGAGTGGCGAGCAAACTTTCATTCCTAGATCGCTTCCTCACTCTCTGGATTTTTGTCGCCATGGCCTTAGGCGTGGGGCTTGGCTACTTCCTGCCACAGGCTGTGAGATCGATCACGGCCCTCTCAGTCGGTACAACCTCAATTCCCATTGCGCTAGGTCTAATCCTAATGATGTATCCCCCTCTTGCGAAAGTTAAGTATGAGGAGCTGCCGCAGGTATTTCGAAATGTGCGCATTCTGATGCTGTCTTTGGTCCAGAACTGGGTGGTCGGACCTTTGCTTATGTTCGCACTTGCCCTGACCTTTCTAGCTGACAAGCCGGAATATGCTATCGGCCTTATTATGATCGGACTCGCACGATGTATCGCAATGGTCATAGTCTGGAATGATCTTGCCAAGGGCGATGCGGAGTATGCAGCCGGTCTTGTCGCATTTAACTCTGTCTTTCAAGTCTTTTTTTACTCTGTCTTTGCCTATGTGTTTATTAAATTGCTCCCGCCTCTTGTTGGAGTAGATTTCGGTGATGTCGATCTATCTCGCATCACCATAGGGGCAATCGCACAAAGCGTTATGGTGTATTTGGGGATTCCGTTCCTAGCCGGAATGCTTACGCGCTTCGCGCTGCTCAAGATCAAGGATCGCGTATGGTACGAGACGAAGTTTATTCCTCGCATCAGTCCGCTTACACTCATCGCTCTCCTTTTCACAATCGTGGTCATGTTTTCACTCAAGGGTGAATACATCATTGAACTCCCCTTCGATGTTGTTAGGATTGCGATACCACTGCTCATCTATTTCGTCGTGATGTTCTTGTTGTCTTTTTACATGAGCTACAAGCTAGGCGCTGACTACTCCAAGACTGCAACCCTGGCATTTACGTCAGCGAGCAACAATTTCGAGCTAGCAATTGCAGTCTCTGTCGCAGTGTTCGGAATTCATTCGGGAGCCGCCTTTGCTGCAGTCATAGGCCCTTTGGTTGAGGTGCCCGCGCTCATCGGGCTGGTGAATGTGTCTCTTTACTTTCAGCGCAGATTTTTTGTGGTTGCCAGATGAACTCCAAGACCCTCAAAACTCTCTCCGGTGCGGTCGCTCTGCTATTGCTCTGGTGGTTGATCTACCAGAACCTTCTTTCCGCCGCTCGCTGGATTACATATTCGGCCTTGGGACTAAAGGAAGGTGAGCATATAAGCACTGCGATTGAGTTCTTTATGTATGAGACTCCGAAAGTGCTCATGCTGCTTATACTCGTCGTGTTCGCCGTTGGCGTAGTCCGCTCGTTCTTCACACCAGAACGCACCCGAGCCATATTGGCCGGTAAACGCGAGTCGGTAGGTAATGTGCTTGCAGCGCTTCTTGGAGTCGTAACCCCTTTCTGCTCATGCTCGGCCGTCCCGCTTTTTATAGGCTTTGTAACTGCGGGTGTGCCCTTGGGTGTGACTTTTTCCTTTCTAATCTCTGCCCCAATGGTAAACGAGATTGCTTTGGTCCTGCTTTTTGGGATGTTTGGCTGGAAGGTCGCAGCACTGTATCTCGGAACGGGTCTGCTGATCGCGGTCGTTTCAGGATTCATAATCGGGCGACTTAAACTTGAACGCTATGTAGAGCCTTGGGTCTACGCGACACCGGTAGGTATGCAAACGGATTCCCCCGTAAAAACCTCTTGGCAGATGCGGGCTCAGTATGGCAAAGACGCAGTGATCGAGATCGTCGGCAAAGTCTGGCTCTACGTAGTTCTCGGCATCGCAGTAGGTGCAGGAATTCATGGCTACGTGCCTACAAACTACCTTGCATCAATGATGGGCAAGGACACTTGGTGGTCTGTCCCGCTCTCAGTTTTGATTGGAATTCCTATGTACTCAAATGCAGCTGGGATTATTCCGATCGTCCAGGCGCTCCTAGGCAAGGGAGCTGCGCTGGGTACGGCCTTGGCGTTCATGATGGCAGTAATCGGTCTCTCACTACCTGAGGCGATCATCCTGCGCAAAGTTCTCAAGCCTCAACTGATAGCTGTTTTTCTATGTGTCGTAGGCTGCGGAATTATATTCGTGGGCTACCTGTTTAACTTACTTTTCTAATAGACGAGTCGAAGGAGCCATTATGAAAAAGATTCAAGTGCTGGGGACTGGATGTGCGAAATGCAAACAGCTCACAGACAATGCGGAATGTGCAGCCAAAGAGCTTGGCCTCCAAGGCGCGGTTGAGAAAATCACAGACATACAAGAAATCATTAAGTTTGGCGTAATGTCGACTCCCGCAATCGCAATCGATGGTGATGTGAAAGTTGTAGGGAAGGTCGCCTCGGTCGAAGAGATCAAGATGCTGCTTAGGGAATAAGCGGCAAGAGGCTTGCTATTATACCCATCGCAATTCGAAATTTCGTTTTTCTGAAAACATCTTGGGGCCATCTTTGAAAATTACTCAATCGCCAAATCCTCGCGATACTTCAGTATCGCTTGCGGTTTGCCTCAATCACAATTTTCAAATATGACCCCAATCTGATTCCAGAGAAAACGAAATTTCGAATTGCGATGGGTATATACTGCTCGCGTCCTAGCGACACGCAAAGATCTCACCTGCATGCAACCTCTTTGCAAAAGATTTGAACGGTAGAATCCATGTCCCCTCTACACTTAGCTCCTTGTCTCCATTGTAGACGACATAGCTTGAGTCTAGTTGGATTTGTTCAGAGAACGCACGTATGCCTTTGAGGAAATCTTTGCGAAATTCTTTCGATGCTTTGACTTCAACTGCGACAGCTTTGGATCCATACCACCAGATGAAATCTATCTCTGACCCTGAAGGGGTGCGCCAAAAGCCAAGCGATCCTTTTGTGCCTGAGTAAGCCAAGTATGAAGCTATTTCATGGTGGACCGTGTGCTCAAACAAAACCCCCATCCAGTCAGACGGCATGGGTTGTTTGAATGCCCCAACGGCTGCATTGAGAACTCCTGAATCGAACCAGTAAAATTTGGGTGCGGCAGCTTCTTTAATCTTAGCTCTTGGCTTATATGCGGGGAGCCAAGACCCAAGAAGAGTGTCTTCGAAGACAGAGAAATAACCCCGCACAGTATCCCTTCCGATCCCAGCATCTCGCGCCAAACCGGAGATATTCACCTGGGTACCGGCTGAGAGAGCTGCCACCTCAAGGAAGCGAGCAAAAGATCCGAGGTTTCTTGTGAGGCCCTCGGCTTTAATTTCCTCATTTAGATAAGTTTCTACATAGCTCTGAAGATAATCTTCCTTTTCTTCACCGCTCTCCATGCTCACGGAAATAGGCAACATACCAAACTTCATTCTTTGATCTGCACTAACGGAAAAATTCGTCTCATGAGCGTTTAGCGCAAACATGCTTTTCATTCTGGCTCTACCCGCCAGCATGTTGGCTGCACCTCGCTTTAATTTGCGGGCAGAAGATCCTGTGAGGACGAAGTGTTTATAGCCATCGTTTTCAATCAAAGAATGCACTTCATCGAGCAACTCAGGGACTTTTTGGATCTCATCGATCACAACCCACCGATTCTTCTCCAGCGCATTCACCTCGGACTTAAGTAGTGACGGATTCTTTTGATATTGCAAACAAACGCTAGAAGAAAGCAGGTCTATTGTATGCGCATCAGGCAACACTTCCCTCAACCAAGTGCTCTTGCCTGTCCCACGAGGGCCAAAGAGGAAAAAAGACTTATTGGATGGCTGGAGATCTCTTGTATACATAACCCCCATATTGACGGCAAAAACGGGGGTGGTCAAGGCATATGTATACCCATCGCAAATGAAAATTACGGTTTTGCTGATACTGAGCAATCACCGAACTTTGATTGAAAGTGGAAGCGGCCGGATCGGCCGCTCTCTATATTCGATGGGTATACGTTGTTATTGGCTCGGCCTTGCGGCCAAGCGATATACTGCTCGCAGGCAGTGCGCATATCCCGAAATTTCGAATTGTGATGGGTATAAGTGAGCAGCAATTCTAAATGTAGAAACAAGCATGAAAGGATCTAGCGTTCAAAGTCGGCCTTTGGTAGAAAACTGCCAGGTAACCCTTCAGTCTCCAAAAATTAAATCATCCCGAATGCCCCTTGAGGGGCCGATTGGCGTATGCAAATCGGGGGTGACAACAAGTAACCGTTTCCAATCGAGTTATATACCCATCGTGAATGAAAATTGTGGTTTTGGGGATACTGAGCAAGTACCGAACTTTGATTGAAAGTGGAAGCGGCCTGATCGGCCGGTCGGCCTCGCGATATACTGCTCGCAGGAGATGCGCGTATTCCGAAATTTTGATGTGCGAGCAGTATATACCCATCGCGAATGAGGCCCCAACTTACCGAGGACCGGAACGGTTACCCGAAATTTTCAATTGCGAACAGTATAAATTCGAACAAAGGTAAAAAATAATGAATAGGTGCATTGCTGTAGTAAATCTGCTTTTAGTCACTGGGCTTTTCTTCCCTCCACCACTTCGCGCAGACGAGCAAAACGCGGTCCAAAATACCGCTCAATGCGAGCAAGGTAGAACTACCTGCACTTCGATTGCTCAACCAAAAACAGCTGAGCGATTCATCGCCTATTACTTCCATGGAAATCAACGTTGCCCTACATGCAGCGGTATTCAAGCAAACGCGGAGAGGGTCATCCGGCAGTCCTTTGCAAAAGAGCTTCAAGCAGGAAAACTTGTATGGCGTGTTGTGAATTTTGATGAACCAAACAACAAGCACTTCATCTCTGACTTTAATCTCTACTCAAGCTCCCTTGTTATCGTGGATGAACAAGCTGGATCTCCAACGCGCTCTGTGAACCTCGAACAGGTTTGGCCACTGGCACATAGTGAGTCAGCTTTTGATATATATGTGGCAGAGGAGATTCGTAAGTTCATTGGATCATCGGATGGATGAGAGCTTTCTTTGGCCGTTAGTTACTGCGCTATGGGTTGGTATCCTTACTTCTATCAGCCCATGCCCGCTTGCTACTAACATTACAGCGTTGTCTTTCCTGTCTCGCGAAGTCAGCTCTCCGCTACGTGCATTTGCAGGATCTCTCGCTTATGCAGTAGGACGTTCCCTCTCTTACGTCACGATTGCTTACCTCCTAGCGATCGGCATAGCGTCATTATCGAAGTTGTCTTTTTTTCTGCAGCTACAGTTCAGCAAATTTCTTGGCCCGCTGCTTATAGTCCTCGGTGTCCTTTTGGTCTTTGAGCTTTTCCCGAAAATATCTGGACTCACTCTCGGCCAAAAGACAGGTGAACGACTTAGGAACCTGGGACTATTGGGCGCCTTCACGCTTGGTGCCCTCTTCGCATTGGCATTCTGTCCTGTCTCAGCTGCGCTTTTTTTCGGAACCCTAATTCCGATCAGCGAGACACACTCGTCACCCCTAGCCATCCCCATAGCCTATGGCATAGGCACAGCACTCCCCGTGGTTATCATGTCCCTACTCCTCGTCTATGGCATCAATCGCCTGGGTGTCTGGTTTCATCGAATCGCCCTATTTGAGAAAATCGCCAGAAGGGTCACAGGAGCAGTATTCATCCTGATTGGAACAAGCATGATCTGGGCGAGGTAATCTCAGGGTCGTAACAGCGGCGGCTTTTCAAAAAAAGACGTCGGGAAATGACATGGGGTCTTTTTGAGCGGCAATCAAACAATCCCGCGCTAATCTACAAAATTACAAAACCGTAGGGGCGGTTCGAGAACCGCCCAATTTCGAGATAGCGACATGGCTCAAACTTAATGAGCAGTTACCGCAATTACTGCGATCCGTGAACGGTTACACGTGAGGAGCCAAAAAGATATCATCTTTGATTGTCTGATTGTTAAACAAGAAGAGTTTGAAAAGTATAAATTCAGAACCTTCAAAGAGGTTGCTGAAACTTTCGATCATAGACTCTGATACCGTCCCTCTCTCGAGCTGTCTGCCGACCCCGAGAAAAAAGTTCCAGGTCTTTTTCACATGGAGAACGAGTTCACATTATACCGATCGCAATTCGAAATTTCGTTTTCTCTGGAATCAGATTGGGGTCATATTTGAAAGTTGTGATTGAGGCAAACCGCAAGCGATACTGAAGTATCGCGAGCCCCAATATTTTAATAACGGGCCGATTGAGTAATTTTCAAAGATGGCCCCAAGATGTTTTCAGAAAAACGAAATTTCGAATTGTGATCGGTATAACTGCCGTCTTAGAGAGACAGGACTCTTTTTATATCCAGAGGGTTGATCGCAGATACCATGCTATCGGAGATTCTGTAGCTGTTAGGGACGTTGCAGATTAGGAAGTGTTCGTTCACAGGTTTTAATGTGGAGCTGTTTCTGATCTGAGCATCGACAGAAGTGAGGCCCTTTAGATCTCGACTTTCTGGGTTCTCCTTCCACTTGCACTCGGCAAGCCGAATCTGGCCACCGAAGTCTATCAAGAAATC
>Ga0247840_10007759_pt1 | contig 14761 bp, 10 predicted proteins | sample LaCruzMarch2015__FD_192404 | JGI IMG/M metagenome (GOLD analysis project Ga0247840, IMG submission 192404) | Freshwater microbial communities from meromictic Lake La Cruz, Castile-La Mancha, Spain - LaCruzMarch2015_17m | ecosystem: Environmental > Aquatic > Freshwater > Lake | place: Spain...
AAGGACATTGCTCCAGAAGCGGTCCCTGCGCATGAAGTAGTGGACATGCACCCGCCGGGCGCGGAGTCCCTCGACGATCTCCAAGGCGGTGATGCCTCCTCCGACGACCACCGCCGCTTTCGCCTTGCGGCACCTGCGCACGATGTCGCGGGCGTCGTCCATGTCGTCCAGCTTGACGACCCCATCCAGCTCGGCGCCCGGCACGCTTGTGGGGATCGCCCGAGAGCCGGTGGCGATCAGCAGGCGGTCGTACACGATGTCCGGGCCGCTCTCCATGGTCACCCGGTGGGCGGCGGGGTCGACGCCGACGGCGCGCCCGGTGAGTACCGTGACGTCCAGGCGGACGAGGTCTTGGGGCGCGAAGGGGAAGAGCCGCTGCTCCGGCATCTCTCTCGTCAGGTAGTAGGCGAGACCGGGGCGCGAATAGTAGCCGTGGCGGTCGGCGCCGACGATCACGATCTCGGCGTCGGCATCGGCCTCGCGGATCGCCTCGGCCGCCGTCATGGAGCCCGGCCCGCCGCCGATGAGGAGGTGGCGTCGGGCCATGTCAGCGGGCTTGTTTGACGCGGCGCGAGGGCGTCGCGGCGGTGATCGGCTCGAAGCGGAGCAGTCCGCGCGGACAGCGCTTGACGCATTCGCCGCAGGTCAGGCAACGGCCGACGCTCACGGGCTCGCTGCGCCACACGTGCCGCCGCACGTCGATGCTCATGGGGCAGTTGAACGAGCACATGCCGCACTGCACGCAACGTCGCGGCTCCGGCGTGACCCACGCCGTCGAGAGATTCGCGTACTTCGCTCTATCTGCTTTGAACCAGTCCACAGTGCCTATGGTAACCCCCGTGTGGACGCTACGCACCACGTCCTCCGACGGCCACGCTCCTACTGGTCGAGCAATGCCGCGAGGTCCTCAGGGGATGAGACCGGTCGTTCGCATGAGAACCGCCGGCACAGGTAGGCCGTAGCTCTGCCGCCAAGGGCTTCCCTGTGTTCAAGCAACGCGATCGCGTGATCCTCGGCGGACGGCCCTGCGGCCACCACCAGGTTTGGCCTGTAGCGCGCCCGCGCCACGTCAAGCAGGGGCCCCGGGTCGGCGCCGACGATGGCGAGGCCCTGCGGCGGGGCGAACATGAAGTCGAGGGCGGCGAGCCAGTGGGCGAGGGCCAGAGGCGCTCGGGCCATCGCCGCCTGCAGCGGCGCCAGCGCTCCTTCGGCCGCGTCGGCATACCTGCCCTCGCCGGTGTACTCGGCGAGTCGCAGCAGCACGGTTGCCGCCATCGCCCCGCCGGAAGGCACGGCGCCGTCCTGGATCCCCTTCGGCCGCAGGAGCAACTTCTCGTGGTCGTCGCTGGTATCGAAGAAGCCTCCGGCGGGATCCACAAAGTGCTCGAGGATGGCATCGCCGAGGGCCCGAGCGGCGTGGAACCAGCGGGGCTCGAAGGTCGCCTGGTAGAGCTCCAGCAGTCCGGCCGCGTAGTGCGCGTAGTCCTCGAGGTAGCCGTTGAGCTTGGCGCGGCCGCCTTTCCACGTGCGCAGCATGCGGCCGCCGCGATCGCGCATCTGCGACAGCACGAGCTCGGCGTTGCGCCTGGCGATGGACAGATAATCGTCGCGATCCAGGACTCGAGCGGCAGCGGCGAACGCCGTGAGCATGAGGCCGTTCCAGCCGGCGAGCACCTTGTCGTCGAGGCCCGGCTTCACGCGCTGCTCGCGCTGCGCGAAGAGCGCCGTGCGCAGGTTCTCCAGACGAGACTCCACTTCCGCAAGGGCCATTCCGCTGAGCCGTGCGAGCTCGGCCTGAGGCTGCGCGACGAACAGGATGGACTTGCCTTCGAAGTTGCCCCCGGGCGTGACCCCGAACGCCGCCGTGAACAGCTCGGTGTCGCCGACCGGATCGTCACAGACTCGGTCGGCGACGGCCCGGATCTCGGCAGGCGTCCAGACGAAGAAGGCGCCTTCCTCGCCCTCGGAGTCCGCATCCTGCGCCGAGTAGAACCCGCCGCCGGCGTCGAGCATCTCGCGGGCGACGTAGTCGAGCGTCTCGGTCACGATGCGCCGGTAGGACTCATCCCCGGTGACCTGCCAGGCGTGCAAATAGAGGCTGGCGAGCTGCGCGTTGTCATAGAGCATCTTCTCGAAATGCGGAACGAGCCATACGGCATCGGTGGCGTAGCGGTGGAATCCGCCGCCCAACTGGTCGTAGATCCCGCCTCGAGCCATCGCGTCCAGAGTCGTCGTGACCAGCGCCAGCAGGCGCTCGTCGCCCGTCGCCTGGTAGCGCCTCAGGACGAGCTCGAGGACCGTGGGCTGCGGGAACTTGGGCGCGCCGCCCCAGCCGCCATGCACAGCATCGAACGATCGAAGCAAGCTGCGCGTGGCCGCGTCGAGCGTGCCGGCCGCGGCCGTCACGCGCCCTGGGCTCATGCCGGACGCGTGCTCCTGCCTCAGCGTGGCCGTCAGACCGGCGCCCGCCTCGATAATCTCGCTACGCCTGGTCTCCCAGAGCCCAGCGATCTGGCTGAGCACCTCGGAGAACGACGGCATCCCGTAGCGGGCTTTGTCGGGGAAATAGGTGCCGCCGTAGAACGGCACTCCGTCTGGCGTGAGGAAGACGCTCATCGGCCACCCGCCCTGCTGCGTCAACGCCTGCACAGCGTCCATGTAGATGGCATCGATGTCGGGACGCTCCTCGCGGTCGACCTTGATCGAGACGTACCAGCGGTTCATCAGGGCGGCCGTCGTGTCATCCTCAAAGCTCTCGCGCTCCATGACGTGACACCAGTGGCAGGCCGAGTAGCCCACGCTCAGGAAGACCGGCTTGTCCTCGGCACGAGCCTTCTCGAATGCCTCCGGTCCCCAGGGAAACCAGGCGACAGGGTTCTCCGCGTGCTGCAGCAGATAGGGGCTGGTCTCGCCGATAAGTCGGTTTGGCACGGGGCACCTCGCGGTGGTCGTCATGGTCAAGTCTCCTCGGCGCACATCCTAACGCGCGCCGCCTCGTCCGTGACCGCCTGCAGCCGCGAGGTTCGCCGCCCGGCGTGCTGGGGAAGACCGCAGGCATGGACGCCTCCACCGAACCCTTCGAGCTGCTGCGCGAGCTGTTCTCGCGCCAGCGCCTCGGGGTGCTGGCCACACACGGACCTGAGTACCCGTACGCCAGCCTCGTGGCCGTGCGCGCCGACGACGACCTGCGCCACCTCTACTTCAGCACCACGCGGGCGACGCGCAAGTTTCAGTTCCTGAGCGCGGAGCCACAGGTGGCGATGCTTGTCGACAGCCGCTCCGACGACGACCTCGACTTCCACCGCGCCGTAGCCGCCACGGCGGTCGGCACGGCGCGCGAGCTGGCCGGCGACGAGCGCGCCGCGCAGCTCGAGGCCTTTCTCACGCGCCACCCGCACCTGAGCCCCTTCGCGAGCGCGCCCACGAGCGCGCTGGTCGAGCTCGAGGTCGACACGTACTTCGTCGTGAGCCGCTTCCAGAACGTCACAGAACTGCACATGAGGTAGGGCGGAGACGGTCCCGGCCTACGTCATCGCGGAAGCAGAGATCGACCAGCGCGTGGCGGCGCGCGTCGGCGGCAAGGCGCTCGCCTTGGCGCGCATGTCGCGGGCGGGCATCGCCGTACCGCCGTTCGTGGCCGTCACCACCGACGCCTACGAGGCGTACCTCGAGGCGACGGGCTTGCGCGTCCGTATCCTCTTCGAGCTCGAGCGCAAGGACTTCGCCGAGATGCGCTGGGAGGAGCTGTGGGACGCGGCGCTGCGCATCCGCAACCTGTTTCTCACCAAGGTGCTGCCGGAGGAGCTGCGCGCAGCGCTGGCGCGGCCGCTCGCCGCGCGCTTCTCCGAGGTGGCCACCGTGGTGCGCTCGTCGGCCCCCGGTGAGGACTCCGCGGGCGCCTCGTTCGCCGGTCTGCACGAGTCATATGTGAACGTGCGTGGCGTCGACGCCATCCTCGAGCACGTCAAGCTCGTATGGGCTTCGCTCTGGTCCGACGCGGCCCTGCTCTACCGGCGGGAGCTGGGTCTCGACCCCAGGCGCAGCGTCATGGCCGTGGTGGTGCAGGAGATCGTCGCCGGCGAGCGTTCGGGCGTTGCCTTCAGCTGTCACCCCGACGACGACCGGCGGGCCCTGGTCGAGGCCGTGCACGGCCTCAACCAGGGCCTTGTGGACGGGGTCGTCGAACCCGACCGCTGGACGCTCGACCGCCGCGACGGCGCTCTGCTCGAGCACCACCAGGCGGAGCGTCTCGAGATGATGTCGGCGGCGGCGGACGGCGTGCGCCTGATCCCCCTGCCCGGCAACCGCCGCGACGCGGCCCCGCTGGCCGCCGATGAGGTGCCGCTGGTGTACGGCCTGGCGCGCCGCGCCGAGGGGCACTTCGAGGCGCCGCAGGACGTGGAGTGGACGCTGCGCCGCGACGAGCTCTTCGCGCTGCAGTCGCGCCCGATCACCACGCTGACCGGCGCGGCCGGCGACGGGCGCGCCGCCTATCTGAGCCTGACGCGCAGCTTCGACAGCCTTCAGGGTCTGCGGCGGCGGATCGAGGAGGAGGACGTCCCGGCGCTCGTTGCCGCGGCCGACCGCCTGGCGGGCACACCGCTCGAGAGTCTGGACGACGCCGGCCTGCGCGCGGCCCTGCAGGAGCGCAAGGCCGCGCACGACCACGGCGTCGACGTGTACATCGCCGACTTCATCCCCTTTGCCCACGGCGCCCGCTTGTTTGGCAGTGCCTACAACGACGTGCTGCGCCCCGAGGACCCCTACGAGTTCACCGACCTGCTCACCGCCACGCCCATGCTCAGCCTGCGACGTAACGCCGCGCTCGAGCGGCTGGCCGCCTGCCTGCGCGACGGGGACGAGGCGGCCGCGGAGCGCGCGCTCGCCGAGTACCTGGCCGAGTTCGGGGACGCCGGCGGCTTCGGTGGGCAGGGAGGGGCATCGCCCGGCGCGCATATGGTGTCGGCTGGGGCAGGTGCCGCCAGTGGTGCCGCCAGTGGTGCCGCCAGTGGTACCGCCAGTGGTGCCGCCAGTGGTACCGACCGCGACGCGGTCCATGACCCTGCCCGCGAGGAGGTGCTGGGCGTCGCGCACCGGCTCGCGGCGCGTCCTTCAGGGCGCGCCTCGGCGCGCCCCGACCCGGCGGAGCGCGCACGGCGCTTCATCGAGGCGAACCCCGAGGCGGAGCAGGAACGCGCCGCCGAGCTGCTCGAGCTGGGTCGTGCCAGCTGGCGTCTGCGCGACGACGATAACCTGTACCTCGGCCGCCTCGAACGCCTGCTCACGGCGGCGCTGGACGAGGCGGGCCGCCGCGGGCTGCAGGTGGACGACGACCTTTCGCCCCGCGCGATCACGCTTCCGTCGCCGCTGGGCACGGCATCTCCGGTGGCCGGGCACGGCGGGCAGGCCGGGCAGGCCGGGCAGGCGGCGCCCGCCGGCCCCGGCGCGCCGCCCTCCGGCGTCCGCCGCCAGGCGCGCCAGATCGTCGGGCAGCCCGCCGGACCCGGCCTTGCCGTGGGCCGCGCCCGCGTGGTGGCGAGCCGTGAGGATCTCGCCGCGTTCGAAGACGGCGAGATCCTCGTCTGCGACGCCATCGCGCCCGAGATGACCTTCGTGGTGCCGCTGGCCGCGGGCATTGTGGAGCGCCGCGGCGGCATGCTGATCCACGGCGCCATCATCGCCCGCGAGTACGGGCTGCCTTGCGTGACCGGCGTGCCTCTCGCCACCGCGCTCATCCACACCGGCGACCGGCTCACCGTTGACGGCTACCTCGGCATCGTCGTCATCGGCTGAGAAACGCCGAGACCTCTTGCTCCGGGCTCTCCGCACGCCTACAGTCATACGCACGTGCATGCATCTTCTTCTGGGGGAGGCGGTCATGACTGCGCTCGCGACTGCGGCGGCTCGGCTCGGAGTCCTTCTGACAGCGGCCCTCTGCGCCGCCCTCCTTGTGGCCGGCTGCGGGACGAGCGGCTCCGGCTCCACCGACAACGGCGCGACCCCTCCGCAGACAGCCGCCTCGACCGGCGCCACCCCCACCGGCGGCAGCGACGGGTCCGGGGACAAGATCGCCGCGACCATCACCGCCACGCCGGCGGCCACCGTGGGCCGCGCCGAGATCGAACGCCGCCTGGCGCTGCCGCGCTTCACCTACGTGGGCGAGACCGACTACCAAGGCGCCAAAGGGTCCAACGGCGCTCTGGCCTTCATCGACTCCGAGACCGACACGCTGGCCTTTCGGCCAAACCTCGGAAGCGATCTCGGGCGTGTCGCTGTGGCCCCCGACGGCCGGCTCGTCTACGTCGGCGATCAAGACGAGCCGGTGGTGTGGGTGGTCGACGCCGAGACTCACGAGAAGGTGGGCAGCATCCGCCTGCCCGGCGTGACCCCGTCGAAACGGCGAACGATGACTGTCACCGCCAAGTATCCGTACACGCAGATCCAGACGTGCTCCTCCGCGGTGGCCTGCACGCCGGACGGCGCGCTGGTGCTGGTGCTCTCCAAGGCCGGCCTGCAGGTCGTCGATGCGGCCTCCGCCAAGGTGGTGCGCACGCTGCCCGAGCTTCGCGACGGCCAGGATCTGGCGGTGAGCTTCGACGGCAAGCACGCCTACATCGCCACGACGGACGCCCTCACTCGCGGCAGGCACACCCCCGCCTACTGGTCCACGATGTTCGGGTCCGGGGTCGGCGGCGGCCTCGCCCTGCTCGACCTCGAGACCTGGCAGATCGACAAGCGGGTCTCGTGCGGGGTGGTCGGCGGCATCGCCGTGGACCCGGATGACAGCCGGATCTTCTGCAGCGACTACAAGCTCAAGGCGCTGCGCATCGTCGACCCGGTGACGCTCGCCGACATCTCCGTCGTAGCCCTCAAGTCGGACAAGTTCAAGCACTTCCTGCCCGCGGGCGTGGGCGTGCTGCCCGACGGCAGTAGGGTCTACGTCGTCTGCACCGCGCTGGTCCCGTCCGACCCCTGGACGATGGCGAACGCCGGCCCCATGGAGTTCTTCTGCGCGGTCGTCGCGACCGAGTCGCAGGAGGTCGTCAAGCGCATACCCCTCGACGCCTACTGACCCGCCTACATCGCCGTCCGGTCGGATGGCAAGAAAGCGTACATCTCGGGCGGATCGGTGCGTCACGCCGTGGTCATCGACACCATCAAGGACGTCGTCCTCGGCGACATCGGCAAGAAGCTGGTGCAGACAGGCGGCGTGGCCGTGCGGCCGTTCTGGTGGTCCACGGCCTCCGTGGAGGTGCTGCGCGAAGGCCAGTGACGCAGGCGTCACGCTGAGAGCCCCGCCCGCGCCCCGCCCGCGCTACGCCTCGAACGAGCCCTTGCGCAGCAGCTCGCCGTCGCGCATCATCCATTGCCCGCCGGCGATCACGTGGCGCAGGCGCAGGTCTTCGTCGAGCACGGCGACGTCGGCGTCGGCGCCGGCCGCGATGCGCCCCTTGCCCGGCAGCTTGAGGATGTCGGCGACGTTTGCGCTGACCACGCGCACGGCCTGGTCGATGGGCAGGCACTCGTCGCGCACGGCGTCCACGAGCTCGCGGAAGATGGACGCCGGTTCGCCCACCTCGAGCCTAGACAGGGCGCCGGACTCGTCGAACGACGGCAGCGAGCCACAGCCGTCGGAGCTCATCGTGATGTGCCCGATGGGCACGCCGGCGGCCAGGAGCCGCGCGATGGCCGCCGACGGCTTCACCTCTTCGCCCGCGAAGTAGGGGTACGAGCCGGCGGTGATGTCCACGTACCCGTCGCGGCCGTACTCCAGGGCGTCCGCGAAGACGGCGGCGCTGCGGTTGACGTGCGTGGGCAGGAACTGCGTCGCCTTGAGCGCGCTGCGCCGCACTACCTCGCGGACGATGTCGAAGGGCCGCTCGGCGTCGCCGAGGTGCAGGTTCACGATGCCGGCCTTGCCGCCGAGCATGCCGCCCACACGCGCGTGGGCGGCGACACGGATGAGCTCATCGACGGTGGGCGCCGACGAGCGGTGGTCGGCCACGGCGATCTCGCCGACGCCGATCACCTCCTCGATCAGCGCGAGGTCGCGGCCGACGTCGCCGAGCAGCGTCGGCGGCGGCACCTGGTAGGCGCCGGTGTAGATCCAGCAGCTCACGCCCTCGGCGCGCAGCGCCTTGGCCTTCATCAGGAGGCCCTCGAGCGAACGCGTGAAGCCGTCGGCGCCGAGCGCGCCGATGACGGTGGTGATGCCGCCCACGAGCAACTGGCTCAGGCGCAGCTCGGGGGTGCGCGTGGCCGGGCCGCCTTCGCCGCCGGCCCCGGCGATGTGTACGTGGCCGTCGATCAGGCCGGGCAGCGCCAGCAGGCCCCGGCCGTCCACCACGTCCACGTCGACGCCGCCCGGCGGCGTGACGCCCGGCGCCACGGCCACGACGCGTCCGCCGGCGAGCAGCACGTCGCCGCGGCCCAGCGGCTCGGGCGCGTACACGTCGATGTCGCGAAGCAGGATCACAGGAGTAGTATGGCACTTTCGCGCCACGGCAAGGGGGACGGGATGGTCAAGCTCATCGATTGGCGCGCCCTGCGCGGCGCCAACTACTACAGCTATCGCCCGGTGATCGTCCTCCGGGTCGACCTGCAGGAGCACGACGAGGTCTTCACCGACAAGATCGAAGGCTTCACCGACGCCCTGCTCGAGCTCGTCCCCAGCCTGGAGGAGCACCGCTGCTCCGAGGACGAGCGTGGCGGCCTCGTCCGCCGCATGCGCGAGGGCACCCTCCTCGGGCACGTCATCGAGCACCTCGCTCTGGAGCTGCAGTTCATCGCCGGCATGGAGGTCGGCTACGGCAAGACCATCGACTCCGACACCCCCGGCGTCTACAGGGTCATCTACAGCTTCTGGGTGGAGGAGGCCGGCGCCACCGCCGGCGAGCGCGCCATCGAGATCGTCAACGCCATCCTGCAGGGTAAGCGCGACAGCATCGACCTCGAGGGCATCATCCGCGAGCTCGAGGACATCGGCGCCGACCACTACCTGGGGCCATCGACGGCGGCCATCGTGGCGGAGGCGGAGCACCGCGGTATCACCGTCCTCCGCCTGGACGACTACAACCTCGTGCAGCTCGGCGAGGGCAAGTACCAGCGCCGCATCGAGGCCAGCATCACCTCGCTGACGAGCATGATCGGCGTCGAGACGGCCGGCAACAAGAAGCTCACCAAGCACATGCTGGGGGACGCCGGCATCCCCGTGCCCAAGGGCACGGTCGTGCGGCGTGTCGAGTCGGCCATCGAGGACGCCGACTGGCTCGGCTACCCGGTCGTGGTGAAGCCGCACGACGGCCACCACGGCAAGGGCGTCACCACGGGCATCGACGACGAGGCCGACCTGCGCGAGGCCTTCGCGCGCGCCCAGGAAATCAGCGACAAGGTCATCGTCGAGAAGTTCTACGCGGGCAACGACTACCGCATCCTCGTCGTGGACGGCCGCTTTGTGGCGGCCGCGATGCGCGAGCCGGCCGCCGTCACCGGCGACGGCGAGCACACCATCCAGGAGCTCATCGACCTCGAGAACCGCAACCCGCGGCGGGGCTACGGCCACGAGAAGGTGATGACGCGGCTGTCCACCTCGTCGGTCACCCAGTATCTGCTGGAGCGCGCGCACTCCACTCTGGAGACGGTGCCGCCGGTCGGCGAGGTCTTCCGCCTCGAGCTCACCGCCAACCTCTCGACCGGCGGCTCGGCGGTGGACGTCACCGCCACGGTGCACAAGGCCAACCGCTTCATGGCCGAGCGCATCGCCAGCATCATCGGTCTCGACATCGCCGGCATCGACGTGATCGCGTCCACTCTCGAGCAGCCCGTCAAGAAGATGGGGGGCGCCGTCATCGAGGTCAACGCGGCGCCGGGGCTGCGCATGCACCTCGAGCCGGCCGTCGGCAAACGCCGCAACGTGGCGGCGCCCATCGTGGAGATGCTCTTTCCGCGCGGCGCCCCGCACGACATCGGCATCATCGCGGTCACCGGCACCAACGGCAAAACGACGACCGTGCGCCTCACCGCGCACATCATGGAGCACGCCGGCTACAGCGTGGGGATGACGACCACCGACGGCATCCACGTGCGCGGCAACCTCATCGCCGAGGGCGACATGAGCGGTCCGTACTCGGCGCAGGTCGTGCTCCGCGACCCGCTCGTCGACTGCGCCGTGCTCGAGACGGCGCGCGGCGGCATCCTCAGGGCGGGTCTCGGGTACAAGACCGCCGACGTCGGCGTCGTGCTCAACGTGCAGCCCGACCACCTGGGCCTGCAGAACATCCGCGACGTCAGCGAGCTCGCCAAGGTCAAGGCGGTCGTCGCCGAGGCGGTCAGGGAGGGCGGCGCCACGGTGCTCAACGCCGACGATCCCGCCTGCATCGACATGCTGCAGTACTGCCGTGAGCGCGTCATCTTCTTCTCGCTGCGCTCGTCCAACCCGGTGGTGCTCGATCACGTCGACCGTGGTCACACCGCCGTCGTCTGCGAGCAGGACTACATCGCCATCCTCGAGAACGACCACTTCATCCCGGTGGCTCGCGTCATCGACGTCCCGCTGACGCTCGGCGGTCGCGCCGTGTTCAACATCCAGAACGCTTTGGCGGCGACGGCCGCGGCCTACGCGCACGGCGTCAACGTCGATGAGATCCGCCGCGGCCTCACCTCCTTCCTGCCGTCGCCGCTGCAAACGCCGGGACGCCTCAACCTGAAGAGGATCGCCGGCGTCGACTACCTGCTCGACTACGGCCACAACCCACACGCCTACAGAGCGCTGCTGTCGCTGGTCAAGCAGCTCGGCGAGCGCCGTCGCATCATCGTGTTCGACGTGGTCGGCGACCGCAGGGACGAGGACTACGAGGAGATCTGCGGCCTGATCGGCCCGCTGTTCGACGCCGCCTTCCTGTATGAGGCCGACGACCGGCGCGGCCGCGCGGCGGGCGAGCTGATGGACCTGCAGACGCGCTTCCTCACGGCCGCCGGGCTCGACGCCGCGGCCATCGAGAGGTCGCCGGACGAGTCGGAGGCGATCCGGCGAGCCACCGCGATCGCTCAGCCCGGCGACCTCGTCTGCTACATGACCGGCCGCGTGCAGGGCGGCATCGAGTGGCTGCACGACTGCGAGGAGCGCGCCCGCGCCGCGGAGGAGGCGGGCGTGGCCGGGGCCGGTACGACGAGCTCCGCCGCGGACGCGACCGCGGCCGAGTCCGGCTCGGCGGGCGCCGCTGAGGACGGCGGCGCGTGACCTCGCTGAGCTTGGGCTGGACGGTGCTGCTGGGCGGTTCCGGCGCGGAGGGCATGGACCGCTCGATCATGCGCCGCTTTGTGGAGCTGGCCGGCGGCGCCGAGGACGCGCGTGTGGCCATCGTGCCGACGGCCAGCGAGCAGCGCGCCGAGACCATCGAGCGCTACGAGAACGCCTTCGAGCTTGAGGACGTGCACCATATCGAGGTCATCGACATCCGCACGCACCATCAGGCCGACGAGCCGGAGATGCTGCAGGCGCTTGCGGACGCGACGGCCGTCATGTTCACCGGCGGCGACCAGCAGCGCCTGCTGTCGATCCTTCAAGGCACGCGCTTCATCGACGAGCTGCGGCGCCGCAGCCGCGACGGCCTTGTGGTGGGGGGCTCGAGCGCCGGCTCCATGGCGCTCGGCGACCCGGTGATCGTGCGCGGCGAGCCCACGCAGTTCTACGAGCCCGGCGCTATCCCCCATGTGCCCGGCCTCGCCATCGTCCCGGGCGTCACCATCGACACGCACCTCGTGGCGCGCGGGCGGCTCACGCGCCTGCTGCCCGTGGTGGCCGCCCGCCCGGACGCGCTCGGCGTGGGCATCGAAGAGGGCAGCGGCATGACGATCTCCCCGGACGGCCTCGCGACCGTGTTCGGCCCCGGCGTGGTGTGCCTCGTGGACGGCGCCGCCGCGGGGCCAGCCGGCGGGCCGCGCCCCGGCGGCTCGCGGCCCGGCGGCGGCGAGGAGCGCCGCAGCACCGACCAGGGCCGCGCCCTGTCCCTCACCGGCCTGCAGCTCCACGTGCTCGCGAACGGCGACACGTTCGACCTGCGCAAACGCCGCGTCGTCTACGACTGACCCCGCGCCGCATCGGCGCCAGCGACCCACGAACACAGGAGCACGCCGCCTTGGCCGCGACCACACACTTCGACCTCAGTCATCTCCGGGTGTACCCGGGGCCCAACGTGCCGCTGGCCGTCGAGGCGGTGGCCTTCGAGCTCTCGCACGGCGCGGGCTTGCCGCTCGGCGACCTCTGGGCAGCGGTCGTGGGCCGCTTGCCGGGTCTGGCGAGCGAGGAGCCGCCGCGCGACTTCGCCGAGCTCTTCGCGCGCGCCGTGATCGAGGTGCAGCGGCTCGACATGGGGCTGTTCGCGACGCGCTGGTCGGTGACCGCCGCGGGCGACGGCGTCGTCACCGTCGCCGTGCAGTACGTCGACCCCGACGTGTGCCGGCGCTGCGTCGAGCTCGTCGCCGACTGGCTGCGCGACGAGCTCGAGGGCCGCGCCTTCGACTTCGAGGCGCGCTACGCCGCGGTGCTGCGCCGCTTTCTGCGCAGCCACTTCGGCGGCCCCACCATCTACTCGCTGCTCGAGGCCGGCTATCGCGCCGGGATCCCGGACTTCTACCTGGAGAGCGAGGACGTGGTCCAGTGGGGCTACGGGCGCAAGCAGCTGCGCGGGCGCTCCACGGTGCTGCACCGCGACAGCATCAAAGACACCGAGCTGACCACTTACAAGGACCGCGCCAAGGCCTTCCTTGACGACCTCGGCCTGCCGGCGCCGCGCGGCGAGATCGTCTTCGATCTGGACGAGGCGCAGGGCGCCGCCGCGCGGCTCGGCTTCCCGGTGGTCACCAAGCCCGTCGCCGGGCACAAGGGCCAGGGCGTGACCACCGGCGTCTCGTCGGAACGCCACGTACAGATGGGCTTCGAGCTCGCCGTGCAGGCGTCGCGGAGCGCCGACGACGGCGTGATCGTCGAGCAGCAGATAGCGGGCACCGACCACCGCCTGCTCACCGTGGGCGGGCGCTTCGTGGCGGCGCTGCAGCGCGTGCCGGCCTACGTGATCGGCGACGGCGAGCACACCGTGGAGGAGCTGATCGCCGGCGAGAACGCGCGCCCCGAGCGCGCCGACACGCCGCGCTCGCCGATGGGCAAGATCGAGATCGACGACGCCCTCCTGCAGTTCCTCAGCGACCAGGGCCGCTCCCTGCGGGACGTGCCGGCCCTCGGCGAGGAGCTGGTCCTGCGGCGCGTGGCCAACCTCTCGCAGGGTGGCGTGTCGGTCAACGTGACCGACGTCATCCACCCGCTCAACGTCAAGCTGGCCGAGGACGTCGCGAGGTTCCTCGACATCCACGTCCTCGGCATCGACCTGCTCGCCGAAGACATCACGCGACCGTGGACCGAGAGCCCCTGCGCGATCATCGAGATCAACGCCGGCCCCGGCGTGTTCATGCACCTCGTCCCGGCTCAGGGCGAGTCGATCGACGTGCCCTCCATCGTGCTCAAGGGCCACTTCCCGACGCCGGAGGCGGCGCGCGTGCCGGTGCTGGTGTTCAACCGTCTCGACGCCGCGACGGCGGCGCGCCTCACCGAGCTGGGCTTGCGCTGCCCCGGCGTCGAGGAGGTCGGCGTGGCCCGCCTGGACGGACTCTTCTTCAACGGCGACTTCTTCAGCCGACGGCCCGCGCACCTCGCCGACGTCCGCAACATGATGCGCAGCCCACGCCTGGACATGGCCCTCATCGAGTATGACGAGCGCCACCTCCTCGACGAGGGCCTGTACAACTGGGGCGCCGACGTCGTCGTGCTCGAGCGCCCGACGCGCATCGAGCGCGAGACGCTTACGCGCGATCTGCAGCCCGGCGGCCTGGTGATCGAGGTCGATGAGGCCGCCGGCCTGCTGCGCCTGACGCCGCGTGAGGGCGCGCCGTCCACGCGCCCGCTCGGCGAATCGCTGGCCGACGGCCTTGCCGGCGCGCTCGAGGCCGTGCTCGCCCGGATGGCTGACTTCTACAACGTGCGGAACGCCATCGACGGGCACTACGCGCGGCCGCGCTGAGGCCTGCGCGTCGCGATGGTCGTCGTCCTCCCCTGCGGGGCTACAGATCGATCGTCTTCCCGCTGCCTTCAACGATGCTGACGCCGATGCGCTGCGGCACCCTGCTTCGTACCGCCTCTTTGAGACTGTCAACGGGCGGCGGTTCTCCCGGGCCGACCGCGACGATCACGATGTCGCCGCCCTCCTGCTTCACGCTTTCGACCTGCCAGCCGGTGCCGCTCACCCACTGCTCTGAGGCGCTTTCGGTGGCCCCGATCCACTGTTCGTAGCGAAAGGTGCGCAGCGAAGCGATGCTCAGCGGGATGAGCAGCACGATCACGAAGACCGCGATGAGCACCTTGGCGCGGCGCCCGGGATGCATGCCGCGCTCGGTCGCGACGCGCTGATAGCCGGCCGCCGTGAACACGGCCACGCCGGCCACGATGATGGCGGCGGCGTTGGTGAGGAAGAGGATGAAGGCGCCCCACGCCAGGTCCAGGCGCCCCGATCCGAGGGTGATGCCGACCACGGCTAGCACCGGCACCAGGGAGATGGCGATGGCCACGCCGGCGAGGATGTTGGAGACGTCGCGGCGCACCAGCGCGAACGAGCCGGCCACGCCGACGGTGACCGCGACCGCCAGGTCGAGGAGCGTCGGCGCCGTGCGGCCGATGATCTGCGGGTTGACGTCCACGGGCATGCGGCTGACG
>Ga0247840_10007766_pt1 | contig 14749 bp, 11 predicted proteins | sample LaCruzMarch2015__FD_192404 | JGI IMG/M metagenome (GOLD analysis project Ga0247840, IMG submission 192404) | Freshwater microbial communities from meromictic Lake La Cruz, Castile-La Mancha, Spain - LaCruzMarch2015_17m | ecosystem: Environmental > Aquatic > Freshwater > Lake | place: Spain...
GCGAATCCGGTCTACAGTGTGTCGGCATCGGGGATCCCTGCTGGCTCAGATCAAGTCGTTCTCGCACAACAACTTTCTCTGATTCGCAGCCCCGATGCCCTCATCCATAGTGAGAAAGCCGGGCTAAAGACGATTGATCGAGATTTGCCAGCAACAGGTCAACCTGATGATCCGGGGTCGCTGTCTGATTTCCCTGATCGTGGACAATAAAAAGGGCCGGTCGGTTGTGGCCAGATTTCAGCCAGGCTTCGACGCTGGGAAAGGCCAACACTTCTTCGTCCGTCGACGCCTTGATCGCGTGCATCAGGCAATCGCAGTAGAGTTGGTTGGCGTGGATCACAACTGTCTGCCGATGATCAGGTACGACGCCTGTCTTTTTGTGCACCGCACCCAAGGCGTTCTCTTGATCGTGATGGATATCCCCGGGGTCACGTGTCATACGCATCGAACGAACCCTTTATTAGTTAGCAGTATTATCAACATCTAGCAAAAAGCTGTACCATTATGATAACAAGTTTTTCACAGTTGTGCAGTCGCGAAGAGTACCTCTTTTGGACAAAGCTTAATCTCTCGCGGAACATGGTGAACACGTTCGCTTGGCGTTAACGATGGTTCGGGTGGCGAGGTCAGCCACGCGGCCGATCGGCGGTGAACGGGGCTGCGGCAATACAAGGCTTTGAGTGCGACGCAGGCGAGCTCTTTTAGGGCGTCTTGCAAAAGCTAGTGGTGAACTCAGCGCTGCTAACGCGAAGACACGGACGCACTTGCGGGTGCGCCCCATTTAGATGACGTACCCCTTTAGAATAGGTGGGCGCGTGCGATATCATTGGCGTGGTGTGGTTGACGGAACGCATGTCGGCGCTATAGAAGCGGTCTTCGCATTTTTGCGAACAGCCCCGGTGGCGGAACGGTAGACGCGGCAGACTCAAAATCTGCTATCGCGAGGTGTGGGGGTTCGAGTCCCTCCCGGGGCACCATTCACTCTTGAAAACATCAATAAAAACGGGCAACGTAGACTGGTTTGAATTGTCCGTCCATCAAGTTGGCCATCAATTCGAAAACGCTGCCCCCGAGAACCCGATGTCGTGGAAGAGTTCGCTTGCCCAACTTGCCGGGCGCTTGTTTCGCAAGCGCCCCACCGGACGTCTACGATGATATTGACAGCTAGGTCACCAGACTCTCTGTTGGCGTGAAGCGGTCGATCGGTTAATCGAATCTCGGGCATGCGCAGCGGGGGCGGCAGCACCCGCCGTACGACGACTGACGCAAGCGAGGGGCACGATGTCCATCACGCAAGAACTGGCCAACATCTTGGCCGGCGTCGATCGTCCGGGCGACTATTCGTCACCGGTCGCGCGGATTTCCTGGCGCCATGGATCGAGGTTGATGGCGTTGGCCCCATCGCGTTGCCTCTGTTACCGGCGCAAGCAAAACAGCTGATCAAGGCCGCGACGCGTGCGCCGTACGGCAGCGGCTCGCAAACCGTCATCGACACGAAGGTTCGCCGCACATGGCAAATCGAGGCGAGCCGCGTCACCATTGGCGGCAAACATTGGCCCAAGACACTTTATGGTATTGTTAAGCGCGCCGTAGAGGGGTTGGGCGTTGCCGGAGCGGTGATAGCCGAACTTTACAAGCTGCTCGTCTACGACAAGGGCAGCTTTTTCGTCAGGCAGTGGTGCCTTGTGTGAGAGAAAGCATGCGAGTGTGTTCTCCGCAACCGGCGTCCACGCAAAGAAATCGTGGCCGCGCTTTCTCACCGATCTGGAGATCGACCGCGCCACTAATATGGGCGCACGCTGCTCGTCGCAATCGGGGATTGACCCCGTGTTTGTTCCCAATTTCGAGGTGAAGAGATTCGTAGGTAAGCGCAGGCACGGATTTGAAAAAGCCTCCGATGTCATCGTTGGAACCAAGCGGGATGCCATCGATCTCAGCTCCGTATTCATCTGCGTCATCGTGCCAAAGCATCCCCCGGCCCCAGACTTCCGGGAGCGCAGACGTTGTCAAAGTCCGCGCATAGCAGCGAGCCAAGGCTTGCCGTGCAGACCGCGATTGCGTTCGACAGTCAGTGCTCTTGAAGCTGGTGCACGAATCGGACCCCCGACGCCGTCATTTCGAACGAGGTATCGCCTAACGGTCGTGCGAGTTCTGGCGCATCTGCGAGGGTGTCATGCCGAATTGCTTGTTGAAAGTGCGGTAGAACGTTGCGATGCTTTCAAAGCCGCATTGAAAGGCTATGTCTGTGATTGGCATGGCTGAATACGTTTTTGACGATAGCATCTGACGGACACGATTGAGCCGTACGCGCGAAACTTCAGCGGTGAAGGTCTTGCCGGTGTTTTGCAGGAGGTACTGCAGTTGCCGCTCGGAAATTCCAAGCGAGGCCGAGATCAAACCGGCTGAAAGGCCCGGATCAAGTGCATGGCGTTCGATCCGGCGAATAATTTCACCGGTCAGCGCTGCGGATGTGCCTCGCGGAACAGGCGCGCCATTCTCCGTACCATAAAGCGCGCGAACCAAGTCTGCGATGTGCGACCCAACCATCGCGCCGAAGCCCGGCATCAGGGTTGCCGGTTCGTCGAGTAGCGCGCGCGCATACGAGATGAGAAGCCGTAAGGGTGCGCTATCGCTTGATGTCACAATGCCGCTGCCCGGTGAAATAAGGCGATCAGGACTGCCGATCATGTCACGCGGAACATAGATCGCCAGCACGCTACCGCCATTCATGGCATGGGTCAGGCTCGGTTCGCCGTTGAGCAGAATGACTGCTTGCGACGGGGCCAGCGTAAGCTCATGCTTGCCTTGTTGCGCTCCAACCGGCTTCCGCCCGACATTGATGAAGACCAGCAGGCGATCATCCATGTCGCTTGCGATGTGCGCCCGCGTACGGCGAACGATGACTGCATTGGCGGTCGCGCGTCCAACGAAAACACTACCGGCCTGCAACAGATCGTTGCTGCCGTGAAAGGTATCGGGACGGGGATATTCGATATCGAACGACATCGACGACGCCGTCACCGCCTCGATCCATAGATGAGCCCGTCTTTGCGGAGTGAGATTGCGCGGCAAATCTCTAGAGTCAAAGCTCATGCGCAACATGGCAACCTCCCCCGGCCCCGCCCTATTCGCTTCAGGCTATCGGAAGTTAGTGGGGTTGGGCAATGAAGCTATGCTGAATTTTTGTAATTCCTATCATTTGGCGCAATTTCCAGCGGCAGACAAGAAGCAATGGCAGTAGCAACCGGGTTACCTCTTCAATCATAAGGGAGCGCAGAATGGGGGGGTGCGCAGATAGTATGAGCGGGCGGTGTGCAATTGCAGAGTCATATATCGGAAGGATTGCGATCCCGGCATGCATCGCCGTCACAATCCGCCGAACCGTCACTCTGCTGCTGATCACGGCAACGTTGGCTGTGGTTCCCTGCACGGCCCATAGCCAGCAGCAACCCGCAAACGACGAGACAATACAGGCGGCGATTGCCCTGTATCTTGAGCGCCATCCCGAAAAGCTGAGCAAAGCGGTCGAAGCCTACCTTCAGTCCCACCCAGAGACGCTACAGGCCGCGATTGAAACCTATGTTCAAGCCCGGACGGCCGCCAAGGCCGCCGAGGCCGCGACCAAGCGCACCGCTGCGGATGCGAACACGCAGGCGGCCATCGAACGCAACAAGGATGCATTGTTTGCGTCGCCGCATCAGATGACGGTCAATCCGGAAGGGGCGCCCACGCTGGTGGCGTTCATCGACTACAATTGCGGATACTGCCGCCGCTCGTATGATGACCTGCGCAAGCTCATGGCCGAGCATCCCAAGCTCAGGGTCGTGCTGAAGGAACTGCCGGTTCTTGGCGAGCCGTCGCGGGAGGCAGCTGCGATCGTCATTGCTGCACGGATGCAGGATGCGGGCGGTTCCAGGGCTTTGACCCTGCATCAGAAGCTGCTCGGTGAGAAAGGTCCGATCAACAAGGCGCGGGCCATGACGCTGGCCGTGGAGTTGGGTTTCGATCCGGAGGCCCTAGAACGCGATGTGGCCAGCGGCGAGGTTCGTACCACGATCGAGGAAAGCCTCCGGCTCGCAGGTGAACTCTCGATCCGCGGCACGCCAAGCTACGTCGTGGGTAACGACGTGGTGCGAGGCGCTGCGGGCTTTGCTGCTCTCAATGAAAAGATCAAGGCGGCTCAGAAATGACTGTACTTGCGCATTCAGGACCATGGAAACACGGGAGCAACCGCATGTCTGGTGGGCCGCTGATGCAGCGCTTGGGCCTGACAATAGCGATCATCTGGTTTGCGCTTGTGCAGGCGGCGACGATGGCAACTGCCGGCTGCTCGGCAAGCGATATCCTTGAATCGGCAAAAGACGGCATCGTCGATGGCGCAACATTTCTCAAAAACAATTCCGAGTGCGCGCCCTACTTCGGCAATCCCGGGTTCTGGATCATCAGTGGCGGAGTCACAACAGCGACCATGGCCAGCAAAGACATGAATGGCTGGTGCAAGGAGTTTCAGAAAAAGTACGACGACTTCAAGGACGACCAGAAGAAAATCACGGAATGGTTCGATCTGCTCCCTGATGATAACCCTGTCCGCAAAGCCCTGAAGCAGGTCTTCGGCGATCTGAGCGAGAACAGCGGGGAATTGATTGCTGCGGCGTCGTGGCTGAATTGTTCCTGTGCCATCGCAACCGAGAGCGGCGTTAACAAGGTCGTCGGCCAACTCGGCGAATGCGGGAAGAGCTTGCTGTGCGGCGGGCAAGAGCTGCTCGACGATCTGCTGGATCAACATGACGGGCCGTCGTGCTCGGGGTCCCAGCAGCCGCCTCCAACGCTGATCGACTGCGCCAATCCGCATCCGCATGAAAAGGATCCGAAGCCGGATCAGTACGGGAATTATAATAACTACATGGAGAACGTCTTTTTTGGAGGTGTCCAATCCAAAGGGGATTTTTATTACGACAGCAATCACTTCTGTTATTGCCCGGCACCGATGAAGTTCGTCTGGCACTCCGACGATACGACGGTCTACAACAACGACGAATACGCATCTTGTGATTGCCCCGCAGGTACCCACAAGGCTGCCTTGGACGATCCGTCCGAATCCAAGAGCCCTGCGCTCTACCGCATTTGTCTGTGCAATAAAACCAATCTGCCGATGAATGCGGATGGCACTTGTCCGCCGCCGCCACCCAAGTGCGATTGCCAGTGTCCCAACAATCAAGTGCCCGTCACCGAAATCACTGCGGACAATCAATGCAAGTGCGGTTGCAAGTGCGGGGCAGGGCAAAGCCTCGTGGCTGAAAAGTGCGTGACGCCGTGCGTTGGAGCGAGCGTCCGATTGGCCAATGGCAGCTGCTGTCATCCCAGCCGCGTTTCGTCATGCGGCATGTGCTGTATCGGGGCCACGAAACCCGACGCGAAGACAGGCAGCTGTTCGGTCATCTCCGTTGGTCTGCCAAAGACGCCGAATGCCCTGCCCAACCAATCTTTCCCCAACGCCAAGCCGTGAGGCCGTGATGTGCAAAACAATTCGGCTGCTGCTTGAGCATTGTAGTCATCATCATCGCCTAAATGGAGCCGTCCTGAGCTTTGCACGCGCGATTTGCGTCGTGATCGTTGCAGTGGCGATGATTGCAACGGGGGCAACGGCCGGGGCAATTGCTGCCGAAGCGGTTCAGCGTGGAATTATTGCTCCCGGCGACGCCGCCGTTACCGGTTTTTCAGGCGCGGTCTCTCCTGCCGAACTGCCTCCAGGCGCAGATCCCGTTCCTGCAACCGTCATCAATCTGGATGGCCCCACCGTCCGGGTCATCGATCTAAAGCAGCTTGGTGGACCGCCCGCAGCACAGATCGTACCGGCTCCCAAGCCCTATACCGCCACCGCACGCCAGACGGGCCAGGTTTTCGGCGTCGCCTTGGACAATGCGGTTCCGCCAAACATTTACGTCGCCGCCACTTCCGTGTTTGGTCTTCCCATCGTTGCTGCAAAGACCGGCTCAAATGGCGAACCTGGTCGTCTCTTTACCGGTGTTCCCGGTGCGAAATTCATGCCGGGCCTATGGGGACCTGCGGAACTTGGAGGCGGTCCCGGCTCCATCTGGCGCATCGACGGCGCATCCGGCAGCATCAGCTTGCTTGCCAACGTCAAGACCGGAGGCGTCGACAACGCCGGCCCCGCCCTTGGCGGCCTCGCTTACCATTGGTCATCCAATTCGCTGTTCGTCGCCGACCGCGAGTCCGGCCTCATCCACCGCGTCGGCCTCGATGGCACGCAACGCAATAGTTTCGATCACGGCGTCATTGGCCGGCAAGCGCAGGGTCTCGATCCGGTGCCGGATTCCCCATCGCAGCGCCTGGAAATTACGTCGCCGGAATTTAAGAACGGCGACCCGTTGAGCTGGCGTCTTGCGCCCGCTGCCCGCCGCATCTTCGGCCTCGGCATCCGCTCCGGCAGGCTGTATTACGCGGTCGCCTACGGTCTTGAAATCTGGTCGGTCGGAGTGAGCGCCGACGGCGAATTCGCCAACGATGCGACCTTCGAAATGGCTGTGCCCTTGGCTGCCGCCGACGCAGAAATTTCCAAGATCATCTTCGACGATGAGGGCCGGATGATTCTGGCCGAACGTGCGGAGCCGACAGGTGCTGCCGGCTTTGACGCCCTTACCGCAGAATCCTCTGGCCGGGTGTTGCGCTACGCGATCACCGGTCATGAACCTGGGAAGCCGCGCATCTGGCAACAAATCCCCGACTCCTACGCGATCGGCTTTCCTTCCGGATACCGCAACGGCAACGGCGGCGTCGCGATCGGCTTCGACTATGGCGCGGATGGCATCTGGCAGCGCACGTCCTGCGGCGGGTTCCTCTGGTCGACGGGCGAACGGCTGCGCAAGAGCGCCGATGTCGCCATCGCGGACGATCTTCGCGCTCAGGGGCCTGAGTTTGTTGATGGACTTCAAGGCAATCGCCTGGGCCGGATTCGACCGCAGAACGAACCGCCCGAAGAGGCCTATTTCATCGACTTCGACGACCGGTATGAGGACGCCCGCGCAAGAGGTCATATGGCCGATCTCGCCATCTGGCGGGTTTGCGGCCCCATTCTCAAAGGTGGATGGATGTGGGAGACTTGGTGGCTTGGCTGGCAAGGCGGCGGGTTCATCCTGCCGCCAAAGACGCCACCACCTCAATCGTGTCCGCCCAGCGACCAAAAACCCGGCCTTGCCTGCTGCCCTTACGGCACAACCTTCACGGCTGGCCAGTGTAAGCCTTGGTGCCCGAATGGTGGAGCAACGCCCTGGGATCAAAAGCTCTGCGGCTTGGGCTTCGATAACGCGACCTTCAACCCGGCCAATCCTGGCAAACTGAAATGTATCGGGGGCGGCGAGCCCGATCTGGCCAAGGGCGTCCTGGGTTGCGCCAGCGGTTCCCCGATATTTTCGGCTGCCGTCTGTCAGGCTGGATATGCCAAACAGGCCGTGCCCGGCGTTGGCAATATCTGCTGGCCCCTGCCCGAACAACTCCAGTGCGGACCTGGTCAGCAGGTCAGCCCGGTCGATAACAAATGTCACAAGCTGTGTTCCGGTACGGCTTGGCCGACGGCGCAATGCTGTGCCTCCGGTGCCGTGTTGTCCGTCACTGGTCAGTGCTGTCCGCAAGGGGCAAAGGCTGATCCCAAGACCGGCCAATGCACCAAGGAAGGCTGCCCGGTAAGCCAGATCGCCAAGGACGGTACGTGCTGTCACCCAGGGTCCAAACCCAATCCCAAGACCGGCAAATGCATACCGGTCGAGCCGGGCTGTCCGATCGCTCAAATCGACTTGAATGGCAACTGCTGTCCCAAAGGGTCGGCCCCAGAGCCCAATACGGGGGAATGCGAAAAGCACGAGGACAGTTGCCCGCCGGGGCAAAAAACGGCTGCGGGCGTTTGCTGCATGTCCGCAACGGTCCCCGACGCCAAGACGGGCTTGTGCACGGTCTCGGCTTGCCCTGCCGCGCAAGCTGCACCCGACGGCTCCTGTTGCCCGCAAGGCTGGAGCATAAACAAAGCCGCCGGCGGTTGCTGTCCGCCCGGACAAGCCGCCGATCCCAATGGCGCGTGCACCTTCGCGGTCTGCCCTCTTCCTGGCAAGCTGTCTGGCGGCAAGTGCTGTTCTCCGGCCGATCTCATGCCGGGCGGTGCCTGCGCCTCCCAGTGCGGCCCCGGTAAAGTTCCCATTCCTGGCGCAAACGGCTGCTGCGATGCCAGCCTCGTCGCAACGGATGCATCCGGCGCGCAGCGATGCTGTCCCAAGGGGCCACTGGTGGGCGGCAAATGCCCATCCGGTCTCACCGGCACGCCTGCCAACCCGGCCTGTGCCCCCAACAGCACCGATCCAAACTGTTGCGCTGAAGGGTATTCCCCTGCCGGAGCGGGCAAATGCTGCCTCACCAATCAACTGACCAGCGGCGGTCTCTGCTGTCCGGCCGGACAGTCGCCGCAAGGTGACGGCAAAGACACATGCGGTCCGACTCAGGCCGGCTGGAGCCCGCCCGACGACGGAACCGGCGACCTGGACGTTCCTGGCTTCAATCAATGCTGCATGTCGGGCACGATTCCGGCCGGCGATGGATCATGCTGCGCTCCCAACATGGTCACCTCCACGGGCGTCTGCTGCCCGGCCGGCCAGGCGCCTAACAAATCAGGCACGTGCGGCGCGTTGGAAGGGACGCCGCTGCTTCCGTCTTGCAGCGGCGATATGGTCGATGGCCAATGCTGCCCGGCGGGTCAGGCAACCAAGGCCGGTAAGCGGCAGACATGCTGCCCCGATGGGCTGAAGCCCGATCCGCGATATGGGTCGACGTGTGTGCCCTCGAGTCCGCAGACGGCGGCCCCCCCTTGCGAAGCCGGTACGGCCATGTCGGCCGCTGGCGTCTGCTGTGGAACCTCGTCGCTGACCGTCGTTGGCCAATGCTGCTCAGGCGGTACGGCGCCGGGTCCGGACCGCTCTTCATGTGTGCACCGCGATGGGACGGTGGTTCCGTTCGTTCCGTTCCTGCCTACTTGGCGGCCATCGGTACCGGGTGGTTGCGGACCCCGTTTCACCCGCGATCCGCGTTCAGGCACTTGCGTTCCAAATACCATCAAGACGCCTTCTGCCGTCGAACCGGTCCGGCCGGCCTCCACCCCACCCGCTGGGTGCGTCCCTCCGGCGTTCCAGATCAAAGGCATGTGCTGTCCCTCGCGGCAGGCTTATGATCGCGGTCAGTGCGGCGGCGCACCCGTCAAGCGCGATCCGGCCCCAAAGACAGTCGAGGAGATCAAGCCCAAGCCGCCCCGGCCCGCCGAGCGGGTCAAGCAGCCCAGTGAGAACAATGTCCGCAAGCCCGAAATCCAAAAGCCCAGGATCGAGCGAAAGCCGCAAGTGCAGCGTCCCGTAACGCTGCAAAGCAAGCCGGTCGTGCGGCTTCGTTTGCCCGTTGCGAAGGTGCCGCCGGTCAAGAAGCGGTGACGAACGGACGGGCGGGGAATTACGCCTTCCTCTCGATGGCTTTAGGACGCGTTTATTCCGTGGCGGCGCTCGATAAGCACCGGAAAGCGAACGTTTTTATCCTGAATTTGGGCCGATCGACTGCGATGCCGCAAATTTTGGGGCTGCGATTCAGAAAATTGCCGATACAAAAAGCACCTGCTGTCTGATGATGCGTGTCTAGCTTGAGTCGGTTTTGGCCCGGACCGCCGAAAGGACACCGGCGCCGATCCGGTCGGTTTCGAGATTGAACCTTCCGATGGCCACGGTCTGCTCGTCAATCGGTCGGTATCGAGTGTTGACCGACCGGTGCCCGTGGGTCACAGCGACACGGGCTGCTGACCCCAAGCCGACGAAATGTATGGGATCAACACCCCTCTTGCAATTCTGCAGGGCGCGGCAACAAGCAACGTGCACACCGCAACAGCCTCATGCTTTGTTACGTCTCGGCGGCGATGGCAGCTTGCCGCCCGAGACCGTTTCCGTTCTGGTTTTCGAAAGGGGCCAATACCGATCCGACTGGGTGTACTTTTTGCGGACACCTTCGACAGGGTTGCGGGTCAAGTCGTGCGTCGCTGCACGTAGATTTATGCGTCTTCTGATAGCGGACCGACGGTGTTGGGGACCTGCCTTGCTTCGACGTGTTAATTTACTTCAGCGCGGTACCGCCAAGCGTCCAGATGCGGGCAAACAATTTGCCTCGTAGTGACGCCACGTGGCTGGCAGGACGACTTGTTCGCCATATGCAGCTGTGACGTAGATTTTTTCACAGACGCTCTTGCATGCGACCAAAATCGGAGCAAGATGAATTTCGTTATACTGTTTTTCTCGAACGTTGAAGTGGCGGTCACATCGGTATGTGGCAACGGAGGGACTCATGAAAGCGATGCTTCTTGCGGCGGCATGGGCCGTTGCATTTCTGTTACCGTTGCCCGCGTCTGCACAAGTTGACCCATCGTCACCCGTGCCGGGAGGCGCGACCGGCACGACGGTGGCATGCCTGCAAGCTGGTGACCTCAACAGCGGCATTTTCCAAACGACATTCCTGCTGAGTTCGGCCGAAGGATGGGAAGAGCGGGCTCACATGAAGCCTGACCTGTTCCGCTATAAGGAACGCCAGCGAACCGAGACCATGGTCGAACTCGCTGACAACGGCCGGGGGATGGCCATTCAGTTTGATTTCGAACGTAAACGCGTGCGGACCACACGGATCGATCAGCCCGATGCGTGGCGCGATCTTTATCACATTCTCAATGCCAGCGATAAGGAGGGCGCTACCGATTGCGTGACCCTCGCGCGTGCCTCTGGCGGAACGGCTGCCGGGGCCAATCAAAGTGCAGTGCCGCGCAATGGCGGCACGACAGTCCAATTCATCACGGTCAAGATCGGCTCTATGATCAATGTGGCACCGGGCACCAAACTTTCGGCGACGTCTGGGCCGCCGTGCCCAGGTCAGGCCGGGTTCTTCCTGTGTCCGAATAAGTTTACGTGCGCGCCGGTAGGTGGCGTTTGCTGTCCCGGCGCTGGAGCCTGTTCGGCTGGCACATTCTGCGATAAGTTCATCGCCAATGCCTGCATAGGTCCTGGTGATCCTGCGTTCTGCCCTGGCACTGGCAATCCAGTGACCGGCGTATCCTTGCACTGTGCCCCTGGCAGCACCTGCTTGCCCGGCAATTTCTGCGACCCCTGACACGCGCAGTACTTCGGCACCGCACGAATGAACCTTTGCTGTCGATTTATCGCTCCGTAAGTCGTCTCGGTCCACCATCGTCACCTCCCTACGGAGAGTTCCATGCGATTGTTGCCAGTCATGTGCGGGGTCGTACTGTTCGCTTCACTAACGAGCACGAAAGCGGCGCCGCTGCTTCCGTATAAGGTGGCTCCGCCGAGCCCTGTGATTGTGCAAATTCAACAGCAGAATAAGGATAAGGCTGCCGCAGACGAGCGTGCTGAGGCAGAAAAGAAAAAGCAGGCGGCACAGGCGGCGCAGCAACGTCTCGCGGCTGAGAAGCAGAAGCAGGCTGCTGAGCAGCAGCGGCAGGCAGCCGAGAAACAAAAGCAAGCAGCTCAGGCCGCGGAGAAGCAGCGTCAAGCGGCTCAAGCCGCAGAGAAGCAAAAGCAGGCAGCCGAACAGCAGCGGCAGGCAGCCGAGAAGGCCAAGCAGAACGCGCAGGCCGAAGAACAACAGCGACAGGCAGCTGAGCGCCAACGGCTTGAGGCCGAGAAGGCCAAGCAGAATGCGCAGGCCGCAGACCAACAGCGACAGGCCGCTGAGCGCCAACGGCTGGAGGCCGAGAAGGCCAAGCAGAACGCGCAGGCCGCAGAACAACAGCGACAGGCGGCTGAGCGCCAACGGCTGGAGGCCGAGAAGGCCAAGCAGAATGCACAGTCGGCAGACCAGCAGCGACAGGCAGCTGAGCGCCAACGGCTTGAGGCCGAGAAGGCCAAGCAGAATGCGCAGGCCGCCGAACAGCAGCGACAGGCCGCTGAGCGCCAGCGGCTTGAGGCCGAGAAGGATAAGCAGAACGCTCAGTCGGCAGACCAGCAGCGACAGGCAGCTGAGCGCCAACGGCTGGAGGCCGAGAAGGCCAAGCAGAATGCGCAGGCCGCCGAACAGCAGCGACAGGCAGCTGAGCGCCAACGGCTTGAGGCCGAGAAGGCCAAGCAGAATGCATTGGCGGCAGAAAAACAACAGTTGGAGGCTCAAGCCGCCGCAGAACGCGCAAGACGGAATTGTAAGACTGGCGAGGTCTATAATGAAAGTAGCCGCTCCTGCGTCGCCCAACGTCCAACGTGCAAGGCGGGCGAAATGATCGGCGACGGCGGCACATGTATTTCCAGCCGCCCGACCTGCAAAACGGGTGAAGTCTACAACGAGAGCAGCCGCGCGTGTGTCGCTCAGCGTCCAGACTGCAAAACCGGCGAAACGTTCGTCGAAAGCTCACGCACCTGCGTCGCGGCCCGGCCCGACTGCAAGCCGGGCGAGACGTACAAAGAAGCCAGCCGCTCGTGCGTTGCTGATCGCCCGACCTGTCGATCCGGCGAACGGTACGACGACAGCCGACGCAGCTGTGTTGCGGAGCGCCCGACCTGCAAAACGGGCGAAGTCTACAACGAGAACAGCCGCGCGTGTGTCGCTCAGCGTCCAGACTGCAAAACCGGCGAAACGTTCGTCGAAAGCTCACGCACCTGCGTCGCGGCCCGGCCCGACTGCAAGCCAGGCGAGACGTACAAAGAAGCCAGCCGCTCGTGCGTTGCTGATCGCCCGACGTGTCGAACCGGCGAACGGTACGACGAACGCGAACGGGTTTGCGTCGTCGACCGTCCCATCTGCGCGCGCGGTGAAGCCTACGATGAGCGCCGCCGGATCTGTGTCGCCATCCAGAAGCAGTGCGAGCCAGGTTTTGAACTGAACGCGCGGAACGACTGTGTCCGTGTGGGATGCCCGAGCGGATTTGAGTTGAACCGCGACCGCATCTGTGTCGCCGTCGGCCGCTATTGCGAGCCCGGTTACGTGTTGAGTGATCGAGGCTATTGCGTTCGCCAGCCTTGCCAACCCGGCTATCACCGCAATCGCGACAATGTTTGCGTCACGACGGCCGTGCGTTGCGAGCCGGGATATGAGTTAAACGACTTCGGGCAATGCGTCCGTTGGGCCTGCCCACGTGGTTACGAATTGGCGCGCAACAACAATTGCGTTCCGATTGTGAGAAGCTGCGATAGCGGATTTGAGATGAACGATCGGGGCGAATGCGTGCGCTTTCGCTGCCCAAGGGGGTACGAGCGCGGTCCCGACAACACGTGTATCGCCGCTTTGGAAGAATGCCCGCGCGGCTACCGGCGCAACTCGGCCGGTGCCTGCTATCAGCCGCCAGTCGTCATCGCGCCACTGGCTGTTATTCCGCCAACTACGCTGATCCCTCCAATGTCTGACCCGAACGAGATCGTGGGGCGTTGCAGCGACGGCGCGGGAACCGGGTCTGAAACGGAAATCGTACGTGGCCCAGGCGGGCCGGTCAAGCTTACGCGGCGATCGCTTCAAATCACCTATGGCAACCGTCAGCGGGATCTCGTCGACGTGAAGGATCTGCCGGGCTCGATTGGCACACGTGATATCTCCGGCGAACGGATGTTTGCCGATGCCTATGTCGATGTGCCCGCGCAAAACAACACGTGTCGTGGGGGGACCCCGGGGGGGGGATTGATGCGTATCGTTGACGTACCCCTACTGAAGGGCGGCACAGCGCCGGCATGTATCCAGTATTGCCGCGTAGGTCTTCCACCACCGCCACCGCCTGCTCGCGGAACCCCGGCCACGGAAACGATCAGAGCGACACCTGTCACGGAGCCGAGACGACCCGCCGTGCCGACATCGACTGCTGTATCGTTCACCGAGCCAAAACGCAAAGCCGTGACCACCGCCCTTGCGCAACCGTTCACCGAGCCAAAACGCAAGGCCGTAACCACCGCGCTTGCGCAACCGTTCACCGAGTCAAAGCGCAAGGCGGTGACCACCGCTCTCGCGCAACCGTTCATTGAGCCTAAGCGGAAGGCTGTGCCGACCGCAACCGCCCAGACACGCATTGAACCTCCAACTCGGTCGCGGTGAGTTGGACAAACGCGGAAGAGGCACGTCGCTTCAATCCGCGACGATAAAACTGCAGGTCTTGCTCTCGATCGAGGGCTCAAAACCTCTTCAGTCCGCGCCCCCCGTGCCTCTTTGATTGAGGGTAGGGATTCTATACCAAAGAGCACAATGACTGACTCTGGACCCTCCTACGATGGTTTGAGTTGGCCCACCCATACCCATCGCGATCCAGGAGCAGTCCGGGCTGGGGGCCTATCAGTCAGACCAACAGCGACTGAAGCCCGTCTTTGTGCCATGTTCCCGTCATCGGTCCGATGATGTGGACTTTTGCGACACGACTGTTATGCGCTGTGGACCAGCGATGCGGTTCGAGCGAATACTGGCGGTTATCGCGATCGATCCACAAGCTGCCGTCAATCGATGAAATAGCTACTGATTGAGACGCAGCGCAGCATGTTGAAGCCGCCGCTCGTCAGAATCGATTTCACGAAAGCACACGCCGACTGATGATCCCTGTCTCGGCACGGCAGGTTGTGTGAAGGGTTCTTTGTGAAGGGTTCCGGACGACGGCCCGCAGGACCTCACTGCGTGCACGGGGGCCGTCGTCGGGAAGCCTCCAAGGAAGGAACCCGCGAGATGTTTGGCGCTGACGGTGCAGCGG
>Ga0247840_10007769_pt1 | contig 14749 bp, 15 predicted proteins | sample LaCruzMarch2015__FD_192404 | JGI IMG/M metagenome (GOLD analysis project Ga0247840, IMG submission 192404) | Freshwater microbial communities from meromictic Lake La Cruz, Castile-La Mancha, Spain - LaCruzMarch2015_17m | ecosystem: Environmental > Aquatic > Freshwater > Lake | place: Spain...
TTGGTGTTGGTAGGTGCTTCAAATGTACCTTCTGTAGTGCGAGCAAACGCACTAGTTGTTGCACTTTGCAACACTGTTAGTGCAGCTGAAGAGACCACAGCGTAGTTACCAGCGCCACGACGAGTGCGTTGAGCAATCAAGTTGGCAACACGGTTGACCAACACAGCCAGTGCGGCGTGTTCGTCACCAACGAATGTTGCTGTACCAGAAACAGTAGCTTGGTTGTATGTGAACTCAGTAGCTGCCAATGAACGCAAGCTCAAGAGAATCTCTTGGTCGATTTCAGCGGTAATTTCTTGAGCCAATGCTGCCATGATTTCTGCTTCAACGTCAATGCCATGCATGGCTTGTGCGTCTTGTGCGGATTCAAATGTCCAGCGAGCTTGTAACTTACGTGTGCGAGCTTCAACGGCTTGTTTCAGGATCTGAACGCTAATTTGCTTACCGCCAGTGCCTTCCATGGTAGCTGTGTTGCCACCAGTGTAGCTAGTAGCTGTGGCCGTGCCAGCAGGTACTGTAGAATATGCCTGAGCAATTTTGAATGGGCTCAATGCTTCTTCACCAGCTGCAACGCTAGTGGCGGCTGCACTGTTGTCTGTCAGGCTGTTGGCATAACGCACACGCAGAGTGTGAATTTGACCAACAGGACCTGTCATGGGCTGAACGCCAACCAACTCGTTAGCAATAACGGTGGGCATGACACGACGGATCACTGGCAGAATCACACGGTTAAGTGTGGCAATGTTGCCAGCAGCAGTTGAACCTGCGCTTGCATTCTCTTTCAAATAGCGACGAGTGTTTTCGAGGATAACATTCATGCTATTGCGTTTGGTTCCATTAAGACCTTCTAACAGTGCCTCTTTGGTTTCGCCCCAACGACTTTCTAATAGTTCTTGTGACATTTAAGTCTCCTTGTTAAGATTAAAGACCTGCCAGGCGCTTGAGGTCGATGACATTGCTGCGATCTTCCGACACCGTGGGTGCAGTAGTTTTATCACCAGTTACTGAGGTAACAGATTCTGCAATCACTTTACGGGCTTTTGCAGATCTATCTTCCAACACTGCTGGTAGATACTTTTCAAAAGCATTTTTCAAACGGTTAGTTTGAACGCTTTCGAGTAAATTACGCATGACTTCTTGCTTTTCCTGGTTTAAGGGACGCAGCAATTCATCCATTGTGCTTTCACGCTCATTGGACTCACGGATCATACGCAGTTCACGTTCTTTTGACTCCACCACGGTCTTTGCAGTACGGGTGATGTCGATTGCTTTACGCAATTTCTGATCTTTCTCTGCAATAATGTCATACAGTTTACGGACTTCTGCCTTCTCATTGAGATGAGTGGCTCCAAATTCTGCTGCATATGCTTCGAAGATTCTACGACCAAAATTGTTCTCACGAGCAACTTTGATGTCTTCTTGTAACTGATTCAACTCAGCCTTGAGATGACGGCTAACAGCTTGACTCATTTTGTGAGCAGATTCTTTTACAAAACGACTCTTCAACTGTTCAAGTTTGCCACGTGCTTCACGTACCAGACGTACTTTTGTCTCTACGACATCGCGTTTGTCTTTGGCGAATTCTGTGATTTCACGTGCCAATGCCTGCACCACGAAGTTTTCGAGTTTTGCAACTCCTTCGGTGTGCATTTTGCGGTCTCGGCGCAATTCGCCAATTTCTTCTGCAAGTTTACTAACCATGAAGCCGTTGAACTTCTGTGCTGATTCTTTCATCTTGTGTTGGAAACGGACGCGATCTTCCGTAAGTGCTTGCTTTTCAGCAGCCACTTGCGCAATTTCTGCGGCCAAACCTTCTGTTACCATCTTGTCTAGGGCTTCTACCATTACTGTCTTGTCATGCTCATAGCGTTGTGCAAACTCTTCTCTGAGTTCACTACGTACCTGTTCACGTGCTTCGTTGAGTTTAGATTCCCAAGCTTCGTTGAGTTCTTGACTAACGTCTTCTGTGATCAGGCCACTATCAAGCAAGGGTTTTATTGCATCAAACATGCCTGGTTCTCCTTAGATTTTGAGATCCCGAATGAGTCTTTTAACTTCATTTTTTAGGTATCTCTGTACTTTGTCGCCTTCGCCAGATTCCCTTGCCATCTCCATCAGTTTATGACCGTGCTTCATGTTCATGAGACCTTCATAAATTGCTGTTGGGTAAGCATTGGGTGCGCTGGGTTGTGCAACCACATCTATAGTGACTATTTCAAAGTCACTTACATGTCCTGTTCTGTCGTCCACGTTGCCGCTGCCACGACTGCTGACGCCAAGTTTTACACCTGACGTGATCAGCGTTTTGATCAATTCTCCCATGGGAGTTGGCAATATCTTCAACTTACCACAACCTGCATGTCCGTCCATCCACATGCCTTCAACTGTGTGACACACACGATCTAAGTTGATCTTTAGATCATCTGGATGGTCCACTTCACCTAGCACGGAGTTGCCGCTGTGGATCTGTTCGTTGATGGTTTCTACTGCCTTGATAATTTCGTGTTTTGGGTAGATACGTTCATTTGCATTGCGCTTGTCACCTTCAATACAAATGCCTTTGAGGTAGAGATGCTTTTTACCAGACATATCCGATTCTTCTAAGACTTGGATATTGGCCTGGCTAAAAGTTAAATCTTCTCTAAGGTACCTAGATCGCATCTAATTAACCCTTACGTCCTGTAGGAAGTGGGCTTCTATTGTTTTGACCTGCGCTGTTATCGCCCATTTTAGGCTTTGGTGCTGCTGAAGGTTTTTGTGTGCCTTGTGCAGGTGTGTTACCAACTTTGCCGATCAAGTCTTTGGTGTTGTTGCTGTAAGCAGATGTGTCATGATGTCCACCTTCGGCAGCACCAGTGTGTACTGGACGGCTGGCCATGCCTGCTTGTCCGCTGTTGGCTGCATAGGTAGACTTCTTGTTTACGCCGCCTTCTTCACTGGTCACTGGCTTTGGGGCTGCTTTCAAACTCACAGCTTCCATCATGCCTGGTTCCATTTCGTCAGTGTCGTCCATTTCGATAGCATCGCCGCCTTCGTCAGGACCAAATCCGTCGCCCATGTCGTCACCGCCCATGAGGTCTTCAAACTCGGCCATTAGTTGATCCAGTTTGTCTTCTAAATTCATGATGTCGTCTTTGGTAGCAGGTTCACTGTCCATGTCTTTTGAGTCCATGTCCATGTCTTTCATGTCCATGTCATCTTCCATGTATCCGTGCATGCCTTCCATGTTGTTGTCATTTTCGGCTTCCATGTTCATGTCAGATTCTTCTTCCATTTCCACGTCGTCGATCAGGTCGTCAGCAGCGTCGCCGCCCATGCCTTCTTCAATATCTTCTGCTTCTTGAATATCTGCGGCTTCTTCAATATCTTCTGCTTCTTCAATATCTGCGGCTTCTTCGGCCATGATATCTTCATAGATTTGACGGCTTTTCTCCACAACAATGTCGTGGAAAAGTTCGCGGGCCTTGGCCTCTTCGTCATTGATTACATATTCAATCAATTGTTCAAAACGGTTCATATGGGAAACTCCTATAGGTAAAGTGTGCTGTTATTTACGATGTAGGAGAAAAACACCAGGTTTAAGGTGTCGAAAAGGCCAATAAATTACAAGTTTATTACATTGGCGGGGCAGGAGGAGGTGCGTACTGTTTCTTGACCAGTTTGAGTTTTTCCTTGAACTCATACATTCTCACGTCATTCATCTTTCTCAGCTTGTTGAGTTGACGCAGTGTGAGGCGGGTTTTTCGCAAGTCACTTTGTTGCGGCTGACTGTTGTCTTGCGACAGGTCTTGATACGCACTGGGTTCTTTGTAAAAAAATTCGTTTAACAGCATGTTGTTATTTATACACCAGGTGCGGCTGCACCACCTGCGGGCATGACACCACCAGGAGCAGCAGGACCTGCGCCAGGAGCCACAGGAGGTGCCCCGCTCACTTGTGCAGTCATTCCTGCCATTTCTTCACCAGTTTGAATGTCACCTTCAAGGCCGCCTGGAGTGATGCCTACACTACGTAGGTCTTGTCCAGCATTGGTGCTCATTTCAGGATCGTCACGCTCTTCACGCCACAGCTCTTCGTTTTCTTGGATCTCTTCTTCGGTCAAGCCCAAGTAACGTTGCAACAAGAAACGTTTGCTCATATAAGGCAAGGGTTCTAACTGTGTGAATGCAGTGATACGTGTGGTATCCAGTTCGCTTTGGCGATAGCTGGCAAAGTTTTGAGGTGCATTAAACGTCAAAGAGAACAGGCTGGAGTCTATGTTAAACCCACGCCATTTCATAAACATCTTGAATTCGTCGTCTAATTTTTGCACAATTAGAGACTGTAGTCGTTCGCAATACTGGTTGAATCTGTACTCTTGGATCAAGGCAGTGCCCACTTTGCCGTCGCTCATGGCACGGTCTGAATCGTCAGGACCTGTGGGCAAATAGCTTGATGGCACACGCAGACCACGAGCCATTTTGTTGTTGAAGTATTTCAAATCATCTATTTCGCCCAGATTTTGCCCGCCCGGCAGTGTTTCTACACTGCTGCCACGTCCGTCTTGACCCTGAGGGAAGAAATAGTCTTCGTTGATTGAAAGTGGGTTGTAACTGGCATCCATCATGTTGTTGCCGCCACCGGTCATGGTGGGGATCCTGCGCTGATGCATTTCGTTTTTTACACGTTCCACAAATGCCATGGCCAAATGCGATGGCATGTTGCCCACGTCAATTTTGAAGATTCTGCGCTCAGGAGCACGGCTCACACGATAGATCAGGATGGCATCTTCCAAGAGTTCTTTTTGTTTGAATACCTTGTAAATCTGTTCCAGAATACTGCGTCCAAAAGGCCAGAACACATCCAGGCCTTCGTTCAGGCTGATGTGTACCACATGCTTGGCATCCAGGCAAACTTCGTTCATGGCAGTCATAAATCTTGAATTGCCCACCCCGCCTCCGGTGCCGCCATTGGGCATGGTGTAGTTGGCATTGCCTGATATGGTGCCTGTCACAGGGTTGGTCATGTAGTCTGTGGTGGTCTTGGCTGCCACAGTCATGTTTTGAAAGTTGGGATTGATGTCACGAATCACATACTGCTCGGGACGCTTGCCTTCTGATTCGTTCACAATAACTCTAGCAACCTTGCTCATGTCCACCCACATCATCTCAAATGTTTCTGGATCTCGCACAAACACTTGGTCACCGTACTTGATGGTGTTGCGGAACAGTTTGAATATGCGCTGATCCAGTTTGTTCAGCTTGATCCACTGTTGCAGTTGTTTTTTAATAATGCTGACTTCGTTGTCAGTGGGTTTGTCCTGATAAGTCACTTCAAACGGTGTGCCGTTGTGTTCATTCATCTGTGTGGAAAACTCAGCAATGATGTCCATGCAGGCATTGATCTCTGAGTCCATGTCCATATTCTCGTACTGGTTGTAGCGTTCAATACGATTGGGGTGTCCAGAGTACACTTCTGGCAGTCTTGACGCATAATTGCGGAACACAAAGTCTGCAGGCATGCCTGTATCTGACCCGTCATTTTTGGCATATCCAGGTAGGCCAAATTGGTTCCTGCCCGAGATTGGACTCATCACACCTGAAGTGTCTGCTACCTTGAAATACTTTCGCCAGCCGGGTTGTTTGGGTTCTGCCATAGTGTATTATTTATTGTTAGTTGCTGGCCACTGCTGCCATTCGCTCACTGGCTTTGGCAGTGCTGGCCGTGCCGCGACTGATGGCTGCTAAATGTTCAACCATTTGTGCCTGCACTTCAGGATCTTTTTGTTGCTGCATTTGTGTGACAATCTGCAACATGGCATCTTTGAATTCTTTGGCAGTCTGTGTCAGTGCTGTGTTGACATCAACTTTGTTTGATTCCATGACTTCTTTTACTCGCTCGCCCAGTATGTTGCCCGCATCATCACCAATCATGCGGCTGCCAATGTTGGCCATGCCAACATCATAGTTTTGCAACATGCCCGATTTGATGATGTCTTTCCAGGTGTTGGGATTGGTGATGATTTCATTCTGTGCATCATAAGCCCCCAGTTTGGCTGCTATGTCTTTGAGTGCAGCCATGTCCGTGGTGAGTGGGCCCACATTGGGACCAGTAAACTCATTGCCTGTGCCTAAAAAATTGCCAGCGGTGGCATCTGTCAAGCTGATGCTGACATTTTGTTTGCGAGCAGCTTCTTGATTTTTAAAAGCTGTCTCCATGCTTGCCAGCACACTGTCAATGTCAGTGGTTTTCTTGCCATTGTTGGGCTGATTTTCCACGTCTGTGATACTGATTTTTGTGTCTCGAGATCCGGTTGTGACACTGGCTGCCATGTCCAACAGTGCTTTGGTATTGTCGGTCAACAGTTGATTTTTCTTGTTGTCAGTCTGTGCATCCAGGTCAATGGTCACGGGTATACTGCCGCCTTTGAGTGGCACATGTGCTTCAGGACCTTTTTCGCCCACCATGGCCAGTTGCGGCCCAGGCGAAATTCCACCATCACCAAATTTGGGTATTTCAACGTGAAAGTGCGGTCCCGTGGCGTGATCACTGGGATTTTTATATTCGTCTCTTACTTTTGATGCGCCCAGACTTTTGAGCTGGGATACAATTTGCTGTCCTAATTCAGGAGTATAGTCTTTGACCACAAAGTCTAAGGCCAGGCCTTTGGTGTGCTGACTGTCTGGTTTGTGTTTATGATGATAGTTGTCGTTGAATCCTGAAAAATATTGGAATCCTTGGACTGAATTTTGTATTTTCTTGGCCACTTCAATCAAAGCAGGACTGACTACTTGTCCTGCTGCTTGTACGTCACCATAGCCACGAATTTGCAATCCTGCACCAGCCAGGTCTTGTGCTGTGATGCCACCACTGACAGGTGCAGGTGCTGTGCGAGCACTGGGCTGCGACCCGCTGGGTGCGCCGGCAGGTGCTGCTGTTGTACCAGTACTGGGCATGCCAGCTGCGGTTGCCGATTGCTTGGTTGTGCCGAACTTTTTATTCATTTCAGCAGTAGTTCGGTCAGCTTCGCGTTGTGCCATTGCGTATTCTCGATCAGCTGCATCTTGGGCTTTTGTAGTACCAATGCCAAATCGTTTTGGATCAAACATGCTTACGCCTGCAAACGCTTTTTCATATGCTACTTTTGCAGCTTCTACCCGTTGTTGTGCTTCTTTTTCTTCTGAGGTTTTGTCTCTATCGTTGGCTCCTGTGAAATATTTTACCACACTAGAGTTTGTTATATCGTCTACCAACTTCAATATTGTATCAACCAGCTTGTTCAATGCACTCACTGTGTTGTCAGTTGCACCGGTCATCGCAATAGCTGCCTTGGTGGCCGGCATCATGCCCTTGGCCACAAAGTCCTGTGCAGCCTGCATGGCGTCAAGTTGTTTCAATCGCAATGTAGTTTGTGCCTGTTGCAGTGCATCAGCGGCCTTGCCACCATCTATGCCTTGTTTTACTCTGTCCTCTTCAATTTTGGCCAGTGTTTTTTCAAAACCTTTTTCTTGTGCAATGCGTATGTCCTGCGTGGCTGCCAAATCCATAAACACACCTTTGTTGGCTTTTAGCACACCCAGGTTCACACCAACTTCGTCACTAAACTTTCCAATGGCCTTGGCCGTGCTGTCAGCAGCCGCAGCCAATGGCAATGTGCCGTCCATAACTTTTTGTAGATCCACTGCTGCTTGACCAGCACTGCTCAGCAGCAGTTGCTGAGACTCAGCAGCAACCAAATTGCCTGTGGACAAGGCTCTGATTCCTTTGCCCAGTTCAGGATTGATAGCTGTCATTAAATCGTTGTATTTGCTCAGGCGATCTGCACCTTCTTTATTACCTGCCAGTTCCATCTGTCTGAGTTTTGCACGGAATTGTTCTTCTTGCAGGGCTGACTGTCGTGCATCTTCAGTTTCTTGTCTGGTCTGTCCTGTGAGCTTGGTCAGTGCGTCTTGCTCAATCAAGTATTTTTTAGCACCTTCGGCCAGCTGCTGAGTTGATTGTGATTGTGCATAACCAAGTCTAGCCTGCAGTTTGATATAGCTCATGGTGCCAGCGTTGACTTGTTCCTGGCTCAAACCTGCATTGTATAACTGTTCACGAAACGGTTCCATGGCTTTGCCTATGTCAGCAAAGGCCTTGCGTCCTGCAAACACAGAACCACCAAACAAGGCCAGATCACGGCTGCTGTCGTTGATCATGTTCACATAACCATCAAGATCTTGAACACCCAATCCCAGTTTTTGCAAGTCGCCGTAGATGCCCGTGAGTCCGTCACTGGCTGCACCGCCACTCTTGCTGAGTTTCTGGAAACCAGTATTCAACGAATCGGCCATTTCTGCCGAAGCCTTGTACATTTTGGCTATGCCGCCTACTGCCAAGGTCATGCCTGCCACAAAGGCCTTGATTACGGGACCGCCGGGGATCATCAGGGTCAATGCTGCGCCTGCTGCCATGGCAGCGTCGGCCATGCTGTCCACACTGCTGTTGAATGCAGCCGCACCTTTTTTACCATCATACATGGCACTGGCCGCGGCCATGCCTGCGTCAGCAAGAGCACTGACTGCTCGGCCGCCCAGCGCCAATTTCTTGTTATAATCCGCCTGAGCTTGTTCCAGTCTTTTTAGTTCGTCTGCGGTTTCTTTGGTCACATAGCCGTGTTCTTTCAAGTCCTTGTAGACTTGATCTATAATTGCGTCCATTTCGTTTTTGTCGACCATGTTTTATTCACCCATAAGTAGATGTATATTTATAGGTACTGCAATGACCCAATCTCTCAATCCGCTGAAAGCATTTTTTAGACAACCTGCCATCTACTTGAAGCTGCCCAGTGACGGTGCCTACTGGCCCGAAGATGCTGTTGAATTTCCAGTCAACCGCGAACTGCCGGTATATCCCATGACTGCTGTGGACGAAATCACTTATCGCACACCAGATGCCTTGTTCAGTGGACAAAGTGTGGTCAATGTGATCCAAAGCTGTGTGCCTGCTGTGAAAAACGCCTGGAAAACTCCCTTTATTGATGTCAACAGCATATTGATTGGCATCCGCATTGCCAGCTATGGACACAACATGGAAGTTAGCACTCAGTGTACCAGTTGCCAAAACGAAGATGATTTTGAACTGGATCTACGCCAGGTCTTGGATCAGATGCAGTTGCCCAACTATCAACAGCAGGTCAGCATTGGAGATCTAGAAATTGTGTTTCGTCCCATGACTTATCAAGAACAAAACGCCAGCAACATGCAGCAGTTTGAACAACAACGCATGATCCGCATGATTCCCGGAGCTGACATTCCTGAAGAAGAAAAAATTCAACGCATGGCCGAAGTCATGCGCAGCATCACTGCACTCACAGTCAAGGCCATTACCATGAGCATTGCCATGATACGCACACCCGGTGCCATAGTGACCGACAGCGAGCACATTGAAGAATTTTTAAACAACTGCGATCGCACTGCATTTGCAGTGATACGTGATCATGCCATTTCGTTGAGACAAAACAGCGAGCTCAAACCAGTACAGTTGAAATGCACTGCTTGTGAAACTGACTACGAACAACAGTTGACTCTGGACATGGCAAATTTTTTCGCACCCGCCTCCTGAGTCTGGACAACGAGCAAATTTCCAAGTACATAGACAAATTGGATCAGGAGGCCGCACAAATCAAGCAAGAAAGTTTCAAATTGGCCTGGTACATGCGAGGCGGCATCAGCTATCACGAAGTGCTGCATCTCAGCAATGCTGAACGCCAGGCCATCAGTGATTTGGCCAAAGAAAATATTGAAACCACTAAGAAAACCAATTTACCATGGTTCTAGACACCCAAACAGTCACCGCAGACATACTGACCTGGAGTGAAACTTTTGTAGAAGTTCCGCATCCGGCACTGGGCGGTTGGCCACCTTGCCCGTTTGCCAGACAAGCACGATTAAATCGCAGTATACAAGTATTGACTGGTGCTGATCCGTATTTTGATCTGCGCAATCGAGCAAGATGGGGCATGGGGCAACATGAAGTCATAGTGTATGCTTATGATCCCCAAGAGTGGCCTTATGAACGTTTTCACACAGCCGTTGAATCAGCCAATACAGAATTTTTACTGGCACGTGATATTCTGGCCCTGGAAGATCATCCTGAGGACGTGGAAGATGTCAACGGAGTAATAATGAATCAAGGCAAGTATGCTTTGGTACTGGTACAAAGTCTTTCAAAGCTAAACACAGCCGCAAAACAAATGGGCTCAAAAGGTTTTTACCACGCCTGGCCAGAAGAATATCTAACCGAGCTGTTCAATCATAGACAGGATCCCAGATGAGCAGTTATCAGTTTGCCAGAGTTGACCTCAGCAAAACCAACTACAGCATAGACATAGAATGGATGTACATAACCCAGCCAGAAATACCTGCACTCAACGCCATCTATCGTGAGTACTGCGTGTACAAAAAGTTTTTATCAGTGATGCCTATCTTTGACAGCAGATACACCGATCCAATGACTGATATAATTGGATACTACGATCGGGCCCGACTAGTGGCGTTTTCACTGATCCGACGCTATGACCAACACAATGCCCTGTGCGATCAGTTTGCTTGGACCTATCACAATCCTAAACTACGCATGGGTATAGAAACAATGAAAGCAGAGTGTGCCATATACAAACAACGTGGCTTCAAATACCTGTACCTTGAACAAGCACACTCTTACAAATCTGAAATAGACGGATTTGAAATTTTAGGACCACTGGAGTAAACATGGATTTATATACAATTTGGGCAGACAAAGAAGGCGACATCTCTGACATTGACTGGGTCAACGGAATGAAGAGTTTCTTTGATCATTTGGTAAGTGAAGGTCGTATGGAAACATATAGAATCACACGTTGCAAGATGGGATTCCGTAGCATTGCTGACATGCCAGAATTCATGATCATCATGGAGTTCAAAGACATGGGTCAAATGGATTCAGCATTCAAACGAGTTGCCCCACTCAAGGGCGATCTTGAAACCAAACACAAAAGTTTCAATCAGTTTGTTTCAGGAAACATTCAACACGCATTGTTTAGAGATTGGCCAGATACCAATTTAGATGATTGAGTCAACACATTACAATTTTATCTACAAAGACTGGTTGCAGTTGTTGTCTGACGAATTGCTGAATGCTCACGGCTGGGTATTCAGACAAAAATTTTGGCGGTATTATCTAGCACAAGGATTACAGCCTTATTTGGAAAGCAATGCAGTCACCTGGTATCACAATCAGACTGATGCATTGTATACCATGGCACCACAGTGGCGCAAGTTGTTTGACAAAGTATACGAACTGGCAGGTTCCAACTTTCAACTCATGAGATATGCCTTAACTGGGCAAACTCAAAACCAGCAACCAGTGTTGCATACGGATGTTAGTGAAAATCTCAATGGCTGTTATAAAAGTTATTTGATATATCTCAATACTGTTGCCACTCAAGGCTCTACAGATTTTGTCGTAGACAACAAATTGGTACATCAAGAACCACCTGAACCAGGCAAACTGATTGTGTTTGACAGTAAAATTTTACACTGCGGCAATCCACCAACACAATCAGATTTTTTGAGATTGAGTATTGTATTACATGGAATACACACATGAAAGAACTGCTACGCAGTTCTGTTGATTTCGCTGTGCTCATCAACTGATTGTCTTTTCAGTATCATCTAGATACTGTGGTCATAATTCACCGTATGCACGGTGAATTGACGGCATCATCTGAGTGACCGCAGTCATCTATTCTAAAGAGATTGTTGTTTCCAACACGGAGGCGGTTGACCGGTACCCCCTACTCTAGCTTCACATGTCAACGGAACCCTAGTAACCCGAAATAGATCCAAGTTCTAAGAGCACGGGTTGTATCTTTTTCACATTGCCCGAATCGTTTGCTGCCTTAAGTTAGTAGCTGTTCTTTGACGCCCAAGTCCAGACCGGGTATTGCACCGTTCCTCAATGGGGCTGAGTCATTGCACTCAGCACAGAGTCGTAATTAAATTTTGTTTCGGATGTGTGAGCCATGCACACGTACTTGTATATGGCCGTTGTAATAATCTGCTGATTCCAATACTTGTCTTGCAAATTGCTCTCGTGCCTCAATATAACTGCATTCTGCTTTGCTTCGGCAATAGTAAAGTATTTCTCTGGTGAAGTTTTCGGTGCCTAAAGTGATTACGTCTGCGGTTAATTCTGGGCTTGACCCGTAGTACTCACGCCAATCACTATCGATCTTGGTGCGTATTTTCTTCCGCTTTTTATTGCCGTTCTTTTGTTTTACTGTCTTGTAAGTTGTTTTTGAAAATTTTGCTAATTTTTTGCCTATGTACTTGCGTCCAGATAGATTATTTGTGATCTGATAAACAAATCCCACACAGTCTTCAGGCAGTGTCTCAACTGGGGTGTCTTGATAAAGCCATGTCATGTGAGTTGTGGGAAATTGCCTTTCGTGATATAGTTATGCTTTGTGTTCAAAGTTCACGTAAAAAGTTGCCTCTTCTACCACAGTGTTTGGGGATAATGCGGTAGAGTATTGTATAAAATTGCTGATATCTGTTAAATTTACGCCGTTTCCAGTCCAAGTGGGTCTGCTACGACTCAGTTCTGTGTCCAAGCGATCAGGTGTGATCAGCGTGGTCTTGAACTTGATTAAATTTTGTTTGAATGACTGTGTGCCCTGCCTGCTGGCATGTGCCAGTGCTGCCTTGGCCACACGGTATGTTTCAAATCTAGGTTCGGGGGCCACAATGTGTCGTTCGCCTACTGAGCCGATGTTAAAGATGTGCCCACTCTTGCCAGCATCTTTCCACTTGTCATACACTGCCATGTACAAGTTTGTTTGCGCAAAGTTGGCCCAGGCTTCGTGCGGCGGACCATCAAATGCATTGTTGACAAACACATCATAATTCAAACTTTGTTGAGCAATCAGTTTGACAGCTTGTTTATCAGTGATGTTCAAGTTTGTGGTCCTGCTGACACTGTCTGCACCAAACACATTCACTAGGTGTTGCCCCAGTCCTCGGTTACCGCCTGTTACTAACATTTTCATCGTGATTGATCCCATACTTTTGTAAATTTCTCTCCGCAGGTCATGGCACATTCAAACAGTCGGTTGTGATTGTGAAACGATGCCACAAGATCTTGCCAAAATTCATTGGCAAATATTTCTGGCAATGTTTTGTGATGTATGTTCAAATTATCTAGTCCATAACGTTGTAAAAATTCACGCACTTGATTTTTGCCATTCACTGTACTCAACGGGTTGGCACCAGGCAATGTGCCATCTTGAAATCTTGCATCATACAAGTTGTGATTGAAAAAATTACAAGGCAATACCATACCTTCGGCATTGATAGCTACTTTGTTACCGGTCAGTGCGTCACAATGTATGGGTGTGGTATCAAAATATTCTTTGATGTTGTGGTATTGTTGTTTAAGCTCAGGCAACGATTGCATGCTATGATTTCTATATCGCTCATTACTGGGAGGTTCCAACACATAATCAGCACCAGCTACTGGCCATGAATCTAGCTCAGTCATGGTGGCATGATTTAAAAATCTACCAGTTTTACGAATTAGCACATTGTGAAAGCCCATGCTCTTGCCCAGCGATTGAACTTGATCAACTTGATGTTCATTGTGTTTAAAAACAATAAAGTTCCATTGTGCTCGTCCACCAGCTGAGATAAACGCCTGTGCATTAGCAATAGCAGTGTTGTATTTTACATTCTTTCTGTACAAATGTAAAGTATCTTTTAGTCCGTCGATGCCAAAATCTATCTGTCCGTAGCCGTTCATGATGCGGGCTATCTCTTCCCAGTACCCAGGATCATGCAATCCTCCATTGGTGTGTATGTACACCCACAAGGTGGGGCTCTTGCTTCTAAAGTCACGCAAGATGTCCAAGAAATCAGGATGCATTATGGGATCACCGTAACTGCCACAGAAAAATACTTGTCTCAACTGCTGACACAATTCAGTGTTGAATGCTTGATCAATTGTCACACGTGGCAAGTGAATGAGTGGCATGTAGGGATTGATACCTGTTCCCATGTTGTTGCGAGGGCACTGAGGACAGGCAGCATTACAATATGTCGTAATTTCAATTTGATATTCAGTAACACTGTTGCTATCAAACATCAGGCAAATTCACAAATATGTTTTTGATTTCTTGAAGCACTTGATGATTGGTTTTAAAAATAGTACTGCTCAATTGTGGTCCTTGACGTCTGAGGTCAATCAACCATTTCAATGCAGGAGTTGCAAATTCCAATACCCATGTGCCATTGTGCCCCAAATATAAATTGGGACATATTGAATACGGTTCGTTGTCGGCTTTGTGCATGTACACAGGAAAAAATTTCCCCAACCACAATTCGCCAGTCAACGGGGTATCGTCTAAATATATCCCAACTATTTCTACGTGTTTGTCAATAGCAATGCTGCCATCTGAGTTTAACACATGATCATGCACAGTTTTGCCATGGTGTGTGATTTTTAATTCGTGATTGCCGTCGTCTAGAGGCACATCAAATTCCAAACTGTTCTGTGCAACACCATCATACAACAACATGTAGTCGTCAATGGCTACCTTGATCAATGGATCTCCTAGTTTTTGTTCTACTGCAAAGTTCAGTTGAATTTTCAATGCACCAACTCCTGAATTCTAGCCAAGCGTTCTTGATACTTGTCCATCAGTGTTTTGAGTTGATCATCGCCTTTCCAAAATGTGTATCCCAACTGTTCACAA
>Ga0247840_10007771_pt1 | contig 14743 bp, 11 predicted proteins | sample LaCruzMarch2015__FD_192404 | JGI IMG/M metagenome (GOLD analysis project Ga0247840, IMG submission 192404) | Freshwater microbial communities from meromictic Lake La Cruz, Castile-La Mancha, Spain - LaCruzMarch2015_17m | ecosystem: Environmental > Aquatic > Freshwater > Lake | place: Spain...
CGGGGTGGGTCACGAACAGCATCGACACCACCGCCTATTCCTGGGTCCAGTTCGCGAACCAGAATGGCCGCCCGGTCGGGGACCTGCTCAGCGATCCGCAGCAGTGGGGCATTGGGCTCTTCGGCGCCGCCGACACCCCCGGCGGCACCCTGGCCCTGGACAATTTCATACCCTCCCCCGCCCCGCTCGCACTCATCGCACTGGGGCTCGCCGGTCTCGGCTGGACCCGGCGCCGCGCTCCGCTCGCGCTCACCGCCGCCGCCTAACGGCTCTCCCGGCGGCGCGCAGGAAACCGGGCAGGAAACCGGGGACAGACCACAGTTTCCGGCGGGCGACCGGGAAAAGACTCTGATTTATCGGCACGAAATCGGGAAACCGCGGTTTCTCCTCCGCTTCAAACTGGCTCTTGCCCGTGGCGCTGCGCCGGTCGCCGCAATTCCGGGGACGGTTTACTCAGTTCGGTCTCTGTAGCCAGCGGAGAGATAATGAACTGTCCCCGGAACTCAGGCGCAGCGTGCCCATCTGCCGGGCCTGTGAGTGGCCAGATGGGCACGCCCGCGCGATGCCGATGCCAACTGCTGGCCACCAGGTGCCGGCTTTGCCCATCCTACAGCGCTCGATCTACGATGCCCTGGCCCGCCTTGGTAGCGCGCACCGCGAGAACGCGTCAGAGGCGTAAGCATCGTGCGAACCACAGGCCAGAGCGCCGCGGGGTGGGCGACCCGAGGTCCCCGTGTTGGCCATCGCGCCGTCGGCCCCCGCGCGATCAGCGCCCAAGCCCGGCGAGCCAAGACGAGCGCAGGATCGCCTGCGGAAATCCGGGACATGCGGAAACCTGGGACAGAGAGACGGTCTCGTCGCCTAAGATCAGTCCCTTGATCTTGTTTCGGGTGCGTGCTAGCCTCAGTTTGCGTCCTAACCTCAGAGTGGCTTGGGCTTGAAATGCTTGAAATCGCGAAAGAAGACATTGTCGCCCGCCTGGCTTTCGATAATCCGTGGTGGGGTGCGGGACCGTCGGCGAAAATTGCATTTCAGGATGCGCCGCGACGGACGTATTTTGAGTCTTTCTTTAAGGCGGTGATGGACACCAGCGTACGTCGGGCCATTGTCCTTATGGGGCCGCGCCGTGTCGGTAAGACGGTGATGGTCTATCACGCGATTCGCGGACTGATCGACGCCGGCAAGGAGGCCGATCATATTCTGTATCTCTCGCTCGAAACGCCAATCTATACCGGGCTGCCACTCGCGCGACTACTGGGGTTTTTCCTGGAGAAATTCGGACACCAGCGGCAAACGCCGATCCACATATTTTTCGACGAAATACAATATTTGCGGGACTGGGAGGTGCACCTGAAGTCACTTGTCGACTCGTACCCGGACTACAAGTTCGTGGTCACTGGTTCAGCGGCGGCGGCGTTGCGGCTCAAGAGCACGGAATCGGGTGCCGGCAGGTTCAGTGACTATGTGCTTCCGCCGCTGACGTTTGCCGAATATCTTAAGTTTATCGAGCGGGATAATGAGCTTGTCGAATTGGTCGCGGGGAGCGATCCGAGTCTCCTGAGTGGGGCTAAGTACCGTGCGAAAGATATCGTCGCGCTTAATGAAGAGTTCGTTAACTATCTCAACTTCGGGGGCTATCCAGAAGCCGTATTCTCGGCTACCATCCGGAGTGACCCAGGGCAGTATATCAAGAGCGATATTATCGATAAGGTATTGCTGCGCGACCTCCCGAGTCTCTACGGCATCAGCGATATCCAGGAATTAAATCGTCTTTTCACCATGTTGGCGTACAACACTGGAAATGAGGTCAGCCTGGAGGGCCTCTCTCAGTCATCCGGAGTCGCAAAGAACACGATAAAACGGTACCTGGAATATCTTGAAGCCGCCTTTTTAATTCGTCGAGTCGAACGAATCGATCAGAGTGCCAAACGCTTCAAGCGTGCGATGTGCTTTAAGGTCTATCTGACGAATCCGTCCATGCGTGCGGCCTTGTTCGGGCAAATCGACGCAGCCTCGGCGGCGATGGGGTCGCTGACTGAGACGGCGATTTTCAGCCAATGGCAACATAGCCAGGCGACTCAGCTTTTTTATGCTCGTTGGACTACTGGTGAGATCGATATAGTCTATATGGATGCCGTGGAACAAAGGCCCGAATGGGCGGTCGAGGTCAAATGGAGCGATCGGCCTTTCAAGGCGCGGGATGAGTTGGACAACTGCGTGGAATTCGTGTCCAAGAACCCCAAGATCAAGCAGCCGATTCTCATCACGTCGCGCACGGTCGCCGCGTCGAACGTCAACCATTCCGGAGTCAAGTTTTCTTTCACTCCATCCAGCGTGTACGCCTATACGCTTGGCTCAAACATCCTGCGGCGTATGGAGCAGGGTGGGAGCCCTGTCGCAGCGGAGCGGACAACGAATAAGTGATTTGAGCCTGACCCCATCCGCCGGTAGCCTCCGCAGCCCGTCCCCGCCCGGCGACCGTCCCGGCACCCAATGTCAACGGCCGTTTCTCCAATGGCCCGTTGACCATGGAATACGTCGCCACCGACCTCGGCGTGCCGCTGACCAACTACGGTGTTGCCGGCGCCTGGAGCGGCACCGACAACAACTTTCGCATCGTCGGCGGCTTCACCCCGGACCTCGCGAATACCGGCGTCTTGAAGCAGCTCGGGCCTTGATCATCGTTTCGGCCGCTGCCCCGAGGTCTCACACCGGAGGTCGAGGCTTTAGCCGGACCCGGGGCGCGCTGACGCGCCGTCGACCGGCTAAAGCCTCGACCTCCTGTCTCCTGCGGCCGGAACGACGATCAAGGCCGCAGCTCGACACCTGGGAGGCCAGCCTCGCTGGCGGTACCGCCGACCCGAACGCCTTGTTCGTCTATTGGGCCGGATCGAATGATCTGTTCGAGTGGTCCGGCATCGATCTGACGTTGCAGGAGCGGATCGACGGGGTGAAGGCCAATCTCACGAGCGCGATGCAGCGACTCGATGCCGGCGGGGCGCAGCGTATCCTGGTCGGGACCAGGACGCCGCGGGACCTGCTCGACAACGCGAACGACCAGCGCGGCCAGGCGCTGAATGCCGAGCTCCGGACATTGATCCCGCTGCTCGACGCGACCTACGGAGCGCGCATCGAACTGTTCGACGCCGGTGGCGCGATGCAAACGCAATTGCGTCCGGCCGCTTTGGCGCAGTAGAGCGCCTGGTCCGCGCAGCGCAGGAGTGCATCCAGTTCCCCCGGTACGCCGGGGAACGACGCGATGCCGACGCTGATCGTCAGCGCCGGCGCAGCCTGCGGATCCTCACCGGGGCCGGCCGCGAGCGCGGCGCGCAGCCGCTCGACAACCTCGCGGGCCGACACCGGGCCGGTCTGAGGCAGCAGCAGCGCGAATTCGTCGCCGCCGACGCGCGCGAACAGGTCGGTCTCGCGCAGGCTCGCCTGGTACGCCCGCGCCATGGTGACCAGGGCCTGGTCGCCGGCCGCGTGTCCGGCGCCGTCGTTGATCTCCTTGAAGTGATCGAGGTCGATCATCGCGATGGAGCAGTCGTATCCGTAGCGCAGTGAGCGCGCCAGCTCCTGCGCCGCCTGCTCCATGAACAGACGACGGTTCGGCAGGCCGGTGAGTTCATCGGTCGTCGCCTGGTGTTGCAGCAGATCCTGCAGGCGCTTGCGCTCGACGGTGTCCCAGGCCAGGTCCGCGAGTGCAGCGACGACGCCCTGGTCCCGGACGGTGTAGTTGCGCGGCTTGTTGCCGACGCCGAGGATCGCGACGATGCGGCCGTCGCGCAGTACGGGGGCGGTGAGTTGCCGGACGATGGTGACGTGTCCGGGCGGCAGGCCCCGGCGTTGCGGCAGACTGGCGTAGTCGTTGTGAATGATCGGGCGGCCTTGGCGCACGCAGTCGACCCAGACTCCCGCCTGATCGAGCGGGTAGTGCTGGCCCTCACCCACGGCCTGGCACATGTTCTGGATGGTGTTGGTGGACCAGGTTTGCAGTGAGATCGTCCGCTGGTCCGCATCGATGAAATGATAGAAGCCGATCGTGCTGCCGGTGAGCGCTTCAACTTCGTCCAGCGTGGCGCGCAGCAGTTCGGTGAGCCCGTGCGACGGGGCCAGTGCGATCAGCCGCAGGCGTGCCGCAAGGATCGCCTGATTGCTTTTCCGCTCACGGACCTCGCGCTGCAACTGGCGATTGGTCGCACGCAACGCGGCGGTGCGCTCCTCGACCAGCGCGGCCAGGTGGCGACGGTGTTCGCGCAACTCGCACTCCGAGGCCAGCCGCGTCGCGGCGGTGCCGACCATCCCGGCCACCGCCAGATAGACGTTCAGGCATTCGTTCGACGGCGGTTCGCCGCCGCGATGCCCGACCGCGAGCACGGCGGTGACCCGCGACTCCTGGGTGATCGGCAGACACATGACGGTGCCGGGTTCGGGGTCGGGGTCGGTGCGGACATAGAACCCGAGAAAGCCGCTGTCGAGCGTCTCGGCGATGCAGTGGCGCAGTGCCGACCCCGGCTGGGGGGGCGGCTGGGCGGACGGGTGGGGGGCGGGCCCGACCGCCGTCGGCACCACGGACCAATCGGCGGCGAAGACCGGCTCGGTGAAGGCCCAGGCGTGCAGCCGGATCGCGCCGGCGTCGTCCAGCGCCCCGACGGCGCACCAGTCGGCATCCAGCAGGCTGATGACGGCGCGGCTCGCCTCGCCCCAGACGTCCTGCGCCACGGTCAGCCCGGTCAGATACTGGGCGACCTCGATCACCCGCAGCGCCGGATGCGCCGCGCTCATCGTGACCGGCCCGTCAGCGGGCGCAGATAGAGCTGGTCCAGAAACCGGTCGTCGAAGTCCGGCTCGCGCGCCAGATTGATCACGCGCGCCTGGGCCCGGATCGCCGTCAGCCGCGCACCGGGTTCCGGCGCGAGCAGCAGCGCACGGGCGCCGGCCAGCGCGGTGTTGCCGCAGAGTTCGACCCGTGCGGACGGGATCGCCGGCAGCAGCCCGATCGCCTGGGCGTTGGCGATGTCGAGACCACTCCCAAAGGTGCCACCGACGCAGACCCGCCCGAGCGACGCGACCTCGAGGCCGGCGTGTTCGAGCAGCAGCGCGACACCGGCCCCGATGGCCGCCTTCGCCGCCTGAAACAGGTCCACGTCCGCACCGCTCAAGCGCACGCCAGGCCCCCCGGCCGCCAGGGCAAAGCCCGCCGGGGGGCCGTCCGCGGGTCCCTCGGGGGCGAAACACCCGCGTTCGGTGAGCTGCCCCGCCCGTCGCAGCCCGGCGATCAGGTCCACCAGGCCGGTGCCGCACAGGCCGTGCGGCGGGCCGCCACCGATGACATGCCAGACCGGGCGCGCGTCGCGGAACACCAGCCGGTCGATGGCGCCGGGCTCGGCCGGCAGACCGCAGCCCAGGCCACTCCCCTCGAACGCCGGGCCGCCAGCCGCCGAGGTGGCCCACAGGGTCGTACCGTCCCACAGAGCAAGCTCGGAGTTGGTGCCGAAATCGATCAGCAGGCCCGCGCTGACGGTATCGGTCAGCCCGGTCGCGATCAACCCAGCCAACAGATCGGAGCCGATGAGCCCGGCCAGCGGCGCCACCAGGTCGATCCGGGCCGCGGCGTCGATGCCCCAGGCCAGCGCCCAGGCCGCAAGGTCCGCCGGGTGGCAGGTGAGCGGCTGCGACCAACTGCGCGGGTCGATCAGGCGCGCGATCCGATCCCCCGTCAACAGGGCCAGCATGGTCGGATTGGCGACCACCGTCACCGCGGCGATGTCTGCGGTCTGCGCGCGGGCGCGGATCGCCAGCCCGCTGATGGCCAGACTGATCGCCTCGACCACCGCCTGGCACATCTGCCCGGCCTGCGCCGACGACTCGATGGCGGCCATCAGCCGGGTCAGGATGTCCTGACCGAACAGTGCTTGCGGGTTCGGGCCGCGGCAACCGGCGCGCCAGCGGCCGGTGGCCAGATCGAACAGCGACAGGGACAGCGTGGTCGTGCCCAGATCCACGGCGACGCCGAGCCGGCCGGCCGACGGCGCGCTGGTCGCCGCCGCACCGATCGCTGCCGGGCGGGCCGTCGGCCACGCGACCTGCGGTGGCGCGGTCTCGTCGCGGCGCAGCCAGCGCCAGGCCGGGCGCGCGGCGGTGGCCAGCACCTCGACCTCGAGATCGCCGCGCGGGACGAGCTGACAGGCGAGCCGCATGCCCGCGGCACGTTGCGCGTCCTCCAGATGCAGTGCCTCGAGTGGCGTCGGCGCGTCGGCGCTCCCGGCGATGACCCGCACCAGGCAGAGCCCACAGCCGCCGAGGCCGTTGCAACCGCAGCGGATCGGGACCTCGGCCGCGACGAGCAGCCGGAACAGCGCCGGGCCTGGTGAAAAGGCGAAGCGCTGCACCTCGCCCTTCGTGTGGACGGCCAGGGTCGCCATCGTGTCAGTCCACGCGGCGCGCGGCCATGACCATCGCCGTGATGTTCTCGGGTCGGGCCTCGGGGGGGATCTCGCACCCCGACGACAGGATGAACCCGCCGCGCGCGGCGAACAGGTCCAACAGCCGGGCCGCGGCGCAAGCGATGTCGGCCGGGGTGTCGCAGACGAACGCGAGCGGCTTCAGGTTGCCGTCCAGACAGGTGTGGGGCAGTGCGCGCAGCGCGCGCTCGGGGTCAACCGCGTAGTCGATATTGGCGATATCCACGCCCACCAACGGATAAAAGGGCAGGATCGACTCCGCCGCGCCCGCCGTGTGCAACCAATTGAGCGCCGCGCCCGCGGCCTTGAAGGTGCCGAAGAGACGGGCCAGGCGCGGCAGCAGGAACTCGCGGTAGAACTGCGGCGGCAGCAGCTCCGGTGACGCGGACGGGTCGAATACCAGCGGCAGGTGGGCGCCGGCCTGGATTTGGGCGATGCCGAAGCGCGTCGCGACCTCGGTCGCGAAGTCGAGCAGCCGGCCGAACTGCTCCGGTTCGTCGATCGCCAGATAAATGGCCGCCTCGAACCCGAGCAACTGCGACGCCAGGGTCATCGGCCCGAGCACGCAGCCGACGACCAGCACCTCGTCGCCGACCGCGTCGCGCAGCAGGCGTGCCGCCTGCAACAGCTCCGGCATGCGCCCCGCGTGCGCGGGGTCCGGCGTCGCGAGCCGCGCGAAATCGAGTCGGTCGGGCCTGAGCGGGTAGGTCTCGATGCTGGGATAGCGCTCCGCCGGCCAGCGCAGGCGGGCGCCCAGCGCCTCGGCCTCGACGTTCACGTCCATCAGCGCGAATACCGCGTCGTAGCCGTAGTGGGCGAGCGCCGCCAGTTGACAGCGGGCGAGCAGCGCCCCGTCGCGCACGTAGTCGCCGACGGCCACCCCCGCGAGCACCCCGGCGTGACCAAACACCTGGGCCACCACCGGGACCCGGTCCGGGGTGCCGAACGCGGCGGCGGCAGCGATGCGCTCGAGGCTGTTCATGGCCGGCATCCCTCAGCGACCGACGCCGGGTGCGGCCGCCCGCAGATAATGCAGGCCGTCGAAGGCGGTCTGGGCGACGAAATCGACGTTCAGGCTGGCCGCGGAGACCTGCTTCAGCGCCGCGCCGCCGGTCATCACTTGCACCGCGGAGAGCCCCGCGGTATCGAGCATGCCCCGCACCCGGCGCACCTGCGGGACCACGGTGGAGATCAGGCCGCTGATGCCGACCATGATCGCGTCCTCCCGACCGACGGTCTCAATGACGTGGTCCAGCAGGCAGTCCTTGCCGCAGTCCACGACGCGGTAGCCCTCGACGGTCAGGATCATCCGGACGATGTTCTTGCCGAGATCATGGACGTCCCCTTCCAGCGCGGCGAGCACGACGGTGCCCTGGGTCGGCGCCAACGGCGCCTCGGCCGGGAACAGCGCCTTCATCACCGCGGTCACGGCGCGCCCGCACAGCATGATCTCGAGCAGATTGAACTGCTGTAGCGTACACTTCGCGTTCAGGTGCCCCATGGCCGCCTCGATGCCATCCGCGATGATGCGGCCGTTGTCGATACCCGCCGCGCGCAACGCCAGCGCCGCGCCGACCGCCTCGGCCTGATCACCGTCGAGCAGCGCCATCACCAGTTGGCGCATGGTCTCCTCAGGGCGGTTGTCGGCCATCGGCACGGTCTCGGCGGTGGGGAATCGCGACCGAGGCCGCCGCGATCAGTGGCATCAATGGTAGCAGATGCAAGGCTTCTTGCCAGGCAAGTTCACCCCGCGCGACGCCGCTCAGGCGGTCGCGGCCAGTTGCGCGAGCACGCGCTCCCAAGCGGGGCGGGAAATTACCACCTGATCCTGATCCGCAAGCGAGTTGACGTCATTCCCCTCGGTCCAGATGGTGCGGCGCACCAGCGCCAGGCAATCGGAAAAGGTGGCCTGCGGCTTGAGGTACCAAGCGGTCGAGCGCGGCAAGGACGCCCAGTGCTCACGCAGTCGATGCACCATCAAGCAGACGATGGAAAACAGCCCCAGCAACGCCGGCGTGGTGCGGGCGATGGCCTTGGCGGCCCACTGGCGTGGTGAAGTCTTCCAGCCGCAACACCTGCCGGTCGCGCTGCTTCAAGCGGTGGTACTCGTCCACGGACAGGAGCACGAGCCGATCACGACCGTTGCGCGTGACGGCCACCGGCTCGGTCAGGGCGACGTCCTGGTAACGTCCGAAGTTGCGCTGAAACTCTACTGAACTGACAGTAATCATCAACCCGATACCTCTGACTCTGCATGTTACTGATAATACATAACATGCTGATCGTTGTCACGCGGCGCGGCGGCACGGTGGTCGGCAAGGCTGCTATCAGTGATAAAGGACATTATCAGGGATAGCAAGGGCGAGGGAGCGGACACAGAGGGGGGGCGGTCTCGCGTCTCGCGGGCGGCCAGCATGGTCTTGGGGTCCAGGTCGCTACAACTAGCGCGGCAGAGACCCAAACCGAACACACCGCCAAGGCCCTGGAACTCGCACAGGCGGCCCATGCCGGCGCCGGGGATAGGACCATGTCCCCACGGGTGCGACCGACTGAGGCACTCCTTAGTCAGGCAGAGCAGTAATCTGCGGGCATACTGTAACGCTGCATGTTTGCAACGCTGCACATAACAATCAGTGCAGTATCAGGCTATGCAGGTAACAGCACTGCACTAACAACAAGCAGGCTATATTTATCTTGTGAGCTTAATAAGCAAGCTAGGAATCATTATCATGAGTGCGTCAAGTATTTGGAGGAACTTTCAAATGTAGACGATACGATGCTCGATTGATCTATTCTGGGTCTGGCAACCCTTAGCGACTGCGATTCCCACCGCTCCTGCGCCCGGTCGGCGGCGTCGGTCATTTAGATGACGGCGAGCGTTCGCCGCAGCGTCTCAGCCGTTCGGGATCTACATGGAGAGCGTCGGCCGGACTTCGGGCTTGGCGGAGGGGTACGCGGCGGGGCCAGACGGCGGCGGCCTGGGCGAACACTCCGCAGGGGAAGGCGCCTACCAGCTTGCGCAGGCCGGTAGCATCGAGATCCTGACGCGGTGCGATCTGCCGGGGTGGCGAGTCGAGAAAGGGGCGTGCTACCCGCACCAAGCGCCTAGGGGTAAACTTCACGGCTGGCGGCTCAGGCCAGACGCCTCGGCTCGGGTGGGGCCGTGACACAGAACCGCGAAGTCTGCGGCAGCAAAAACACAGATTCCGTTTTAGGCTTACGTTAGGAATGAGAACCGAAGGTCAGAAAAAATGGCAAAATCAAGATTCAACAAAGGAAAGGCTTATCATGGCTCCGATGATGTTCAAAATGGGAAGTTAAAGGGCGAAACCTGTCGTACAGACTATTTTTACTTCCTCTGCCCAACATGCGAAGGAAAACAGGTTCTACGAGTTCTCGAGTATGAAGTTAGAGATCATGAAGAAGAGAATAAATACAACGAATCCTTTAAGGTGAAGGCCATAGATGGGTTCACGTTGGCTTTTCATCTTCACTGCGAAAATTGCGGCTTCGACGACTTTACAAAAATTTCAAATATTGGCCTTCAACACGGTGATCTTCGAGAACAGCAGTGGTCCGGTTGCAACTTCATAACGCACGAAGCGCCTGATGAGGTCCAAGTGGAAGATGGAGAGAAGCTTTAATTATGCGTAAAATAAATGAGTTCGATTTTTTGCTGATACTTAACGGTACCGGCCGCATCGCCCGTAACTATTGGCTACAGATTCTCCTGTTCTGTTGGCTTTTCGGGGCGTCGATCTTCGGTTTGATGCTGCGGCAAGAGCAGCGGCGAATCAGCTCATTGCTTTTGAACCTGGACCGCTCAATCGACGATGAATTTTATAGTCTGTACAAAGAAAGCAAGAAAGGCAGGGAGTTTGATGATAATTCGAGTGCGATCGTCGCCAGCAAGTTGGAGGCTGTCTCCTTGGCTATAGAATCACTAGATACGTCAATATCCATACTGAATTCAAACGTCTTGGCGCTAAAAATCAATATTACTTCTGACCATCGGTGACGGGTTCAGTACACTCTGCCGAGGATAGAGGGGGTGCGAAAAAAATCTCGCTGGGGGTTGCGATCCTGCGCGCGGTGAATAGGTTCGACAACGAATAGCTTAGGATTTATCATCATCTCAATACCCCCAAGAATATCGGCGCGCTGCTTCATCAGAAGATCCAATTGTGAGTTGACCCCATTTACCGCGACAAAGTTGCAGCCGAATGCAGGGCAAGATAGGCGATTTGCCCCGCGGGGCTGGGCGGTTGCCGCCACCCTCGATCGCCCTGAAGACGGGCATCTCCCTCGGGGCTGCGATCACGCGACCTGGTGCCATCTGACCGGGTCGCGGGTAGGGTCTGGGGGGTAGCGGGCAGCCCCCCGGCAAAGGTGTATTACACTTTGCCTATCCTGCCTTGCTCCCCCTCCCTCTTAAAGTGGTCGCTGACTCAGGGGGTAGGCTGTTCAATCTGAGCCACTTCATGCAGTTTTTCGTCCTCTGTCTTCCTGTGGGCGCGCATAGGCGTAAAATATTGATTATAAATGATATTTATGCCATCACGACACGGTTGATCAGGGTCCCCTGCGCCGCTGCTTGGCAGCTATTGCGGCTAAACGGTTACACAGCTTCCCATCATCGGTTATAAACGCTCCCGCGAACGTACCTCGCTGCTGCGCCGCCACTCCTGGTAGGCATCGCAACTGAGTTCCTCTGGGCTCGCAAGGAGTTGTTCGCGCAAGTCGACAAAGAACTGTGCTTCTACCATACGGCTCTTGAACCCTTCTTTTTTGTAATATTTGTGGATGAGGGGATTGAGGTCCCCTAGTCGCTCGACGAACGCGGTGCGATGTGCTTCCTGATCTTGCGGTTCTAATTCAAGGAAACGCTCACGCACCCGCCGCTCCCGGTACCGGTTCCACTCGCTGGCCAGCTCATCGGGTGCCTGCTGCCGTCGTTCGCGGCCGCAAGCCTGCGCCGCCTCATTTTGAGGTTTCTTGGGACGGTAATCCTCCTCGATCGCCCGGATTAGATAGGCGCAAAGGTTCTTGACCTTGCCCGCCTCGTGCTCCCGTTCGACGTGTGCGCAATTCTCGCGTATCCGCTTTTCATCATAGGTTTCCACAAGCATTCGCGCCTTGCTTTCGGCCACGCCCTTTTCGACCAGCGTCGCCACGAGAAGATCCGGCGGACGCGGGTCCTCGATCGTACTTTCCGCCGCCCCCTCCAACACCATCAGACCGGCAAGCGGCATCTGCATCGCCGTCCGCTCCACCATAAACAACAGATCCGCAACCGCGCGACCTTTTTTTATTCCCTGATAGCCTACCGATATATCAGAGTTCTTATTGATTTCGAGCACACAGGGTTTGAGAACGTCGTTATTGAGGTGCTTGTAGATCCCGTCGAACTGAAGCACATACCGCACGGTGTCGAGCGGTACCTGCACCCTGTGCGTCTTGGGGCTTCCGGCGCGGCACACCTCGTCCAGTAGAAATTCATACAGCGCAAGCGAGTACTTGCTCGAGAATTGTGTTTGCACCAAAAGCTGGATCTTTGCGAACAATGTCGGATTCTTGACCTTCTCGACTAGAAGTGGATTAAGAACATAGCGCAGTTGACCCCCGGACAGCTCGGCCCCGGCAAGAAAGGTGCAGATACCCCAGTCAGTCGTGCGATCCTTCTTGAGCGTATTCCAGATGATCGGGTTGGTGGTCAGCTTCTCTAACGCGTCCTTAATGACATCCATATTCTTACTTCGCTCGAGGCCGATGAGCGACATCAAGAGTCCCACCGACATACTGTTCGAGTTTCTCGTAAAGCGGTTTTTCTGCGAATGCCAGATGATCGCGTTGAATACTTTCCGTTCGATCAACGAGAGCCTGTTGCCCACATGGATGGTCGCGGTGGGCTTGAGGAGTTGCTCGGTGTTGGTAGCGAGATCGCGCATCGTCGGTCGTCGGTCGTCGGTCGTCGGTCGTCGGTCGTCCAGCTTGCCTGTAGGGTATCCCAGAAGGTCGACGGCAAACAGCTATTTTTCGACCCGACCCCCCAAATCTCCGACCTTTGATCTCCTAAGGAAGCGATCGTCAACTCTAGTGGAGTCGGGTTGAACCCCACCCCGCCCCCAAATCTTCGACCGCTGACCCAAATCTTCGACCTTTACGCCCCAAAACTTCGACCGTTCGCCCAAATCTCCGACCTTTAGAGATCGGCAGGTGATATTTTTCTAATATAATTTCCGTTAGTTATCTAAACAAAAAAGCTTCAAAGCCGTTGCTGCCCAAATTTCCGACCTTTCAGATCCTTTGTAAACAATGTCTTACGATCAATTCCCCAAATCTTCGACCGTTCGGCCCCAAATCTTCGACTTGAACACAGCGCAGCTCCAGTCAGGCCAGGGGCTCCCGGACCTGATCGGGCTCGCACGGTACGGGCACCGTGGGCGGCGGCGCGTGCCTGAACCGCGCAAGGGTTACCAGCAGGGGGGCGAAATCGGCGTCCAAGGCAGCGATGCGCGCCTCGATGTCGGCCCGCGGCGCCCGTGCACCGAGGGCCGTTTCAAGCTCCTGCGCCCGCAGGCACACGGCCACCACCCCGAGGGTAGCGGCGGCGCCTTTTAGGGCGTGCGCCAACCGCTGCGCCTCGTCGAGCGCACCGATCGCCAGGTGCCGACGCAGTGCAACCAGGTCGTCGGCGTGGCCCTGCGCGAACAGGGTCAAGAATCGCACGTAACTCATCGGTTTGCCGCGCACGCAGCGCAACCCGGCCTCCAGGTCGATTCCGGCGATGCCGTCTAAGGTCTGTCGCAAGGTCACGTCCTCGGACTGCGCAGCCGGTGCGGTCAGGTCGGCCAGTCCCGGCGCGGCGGGTCGCGGCAGCCAGCGCAACAGGACCGCATAGAGTTGTTCGGGTTCCACCGGTTTGCCGATGTGGTCGTCCATGCCGGCGTCCAGGCAGCGCTGCCGGTCCTCTGCAAAGGCATTGGCGGTCATGGCCAAAATAGGCAAGCGGGCATGTCTCGGCTGCGCGCGGATCCGGCGAGTCGCCTCCAACCCGTCCATCTCCGGCATTTGCACGTCCATCAGCACCAGCCCGTACTCCCTCGCCAGGGCGCACTCGACCGCCTCGTGACCCGTTGCGACTACCTCCACGACCAGACCCAGGTCGCTCAAAATCTCGCGCGCCACCTCCTGATTGACCGGGTCGTCCTCCGCCAGGAGCAGGTGCACACCCCGGTAATCGCGCGCCAGTACCACCTCCGGGGGCTCCGCCCCCGGCCCCATCCCGGCGCATGCCGACGCGGCCTCCGGCACCGCGACCCGGGTCAGCCGGGCCGTCGCCCAGAAGGTGCTGCCCTGGCCCGGGGTACTCGTCACGCCCACCCCACCGCCCATCAGGTTCGCCAGGCGGCGGCAGATGATCAGCCCCAAACCGGTACCACCGAAGCGACGGGTGGTCGAGTCGTCGGCCTGGGCGAACGCCTCGAACAACCGCGCCTGTTGGTCCGCCGTCAGTCCGATCCCCTGATCCTCCACCTCCAGACGCAGCAGCAGGGTCTCCCCCTGATCCTCCGCCACCCGGACCCGCACCTGGACCCGGCCCCGCTCGGCGAACTTGATGGCATTGCCGATATAGTTGAGCAAGATCTGTCCCAGGCGCAGGGGGTCACCGCGCACCGCCGCCGGGACCGCGGAGTCGATGTCCCGCTCGATCGTCAGGCCCTTGGCGAGCGCGCGTTCACCCAGGATGCCGAGTGTATGATCGACCACCTCGGCCAGGACGAACGGGATCTCCTCCAGGCTCAGTTGATCGGCCTCGATCTTGGACAGGTCAAGAATGTCGTTGATGATGCACAAGAGGTGCTGACTTGCCTCACCGACCTTGGCCAGTTGTGCGCTGGACTGCGGGTCGGTGAGCCGCTTGCGCAGCAGATAGGTCAGGCCGACGATGGCATTGATGGGCGTGCGGATCTCGTGGCTCATGTTGGCCAGGAAGGCACTCTTGGCACGCGTGGCCGCCTCGGCCTGGTCGCGGGCCTCCGTCAGTTGTGCGGTGCGCTGCGCGACCAATTGTTCGAGGTGCTGCCGATAGCCTTCGAGATCCGCCTCCAGCCGTTTGCGGTTGACCCTCTGTTCAGCCTCCGCCAGGGCCCGCGTGACCGCCTCCGGCAAGCGGGAGAGCCGATCCTTCAGCAGATAGTCGCTGGCGCCCTGGTGCAGGGCTGCCACCGCCAGGTCCTCACCCATGGCGCCGCTGACGAAGATGAACGGCAGATCGG